>Ga0209507_1002637_pt1 | contig 11968 bp, 8 predicted proteins | sample AD_UKC028_MetaG_FD_184414 | JGI IMG/M metagenome (GOLD analysis project Ga0209507, IMG submission 184414) | Active sludge microbial communities of municipal wastewater-treating anaerobic digesters from USA - AD_UKC028_MetaG (SPAdes) (version 2) | ecosystem: Engineered > Bioreactor > Anaerobic >...
AAGGCAAAGGCAAAGCAGGGCGACTTTGGTCGCGGGGGCTCGTCAGGCGGTGTAAAATTCAAGCCTGTTCGCCACAAACCCGTGGGAAACGCACCATGTCATTATCGGTCCGGTTTACGCCCGAGGAAGAGGCTTTGTTGGAAGCCGCCAGTCGCCAATCCACCCGCAGCAAGGGCGAACTGGTGCGCCAAGGAGTGCGCGAATTATGTCAGCGCCTGTTGGAACAGGACGGCCAGACCCCCTACGAATTGGGCCGGGATTTATTCGGCGCGGGACATCTGGCTGAAGCCCCCACCGACCCTGCCAAACGCCGAGTCTGGGAGGCGCTGCGTGCCAAACACCGCCGCCTGGGTTGATACCGGCTTCCTGGTCGCGCTGTTCGCCCGCGACGACGAGCATTTCGCTTCGGCGGTGGAATTCCTGGCAAACGCTCAACGGCTGGAACTACACTCCCTCTGGCTGGTGGTCGCCGAAGCCTGTTTTTTCCTGGACACCCCTGGCAAGGTCGCGCTGTTGAACTGGCTGGAACGCCAAGGGATCATCCTGCACGAACTGACGACGGCCGAATTGCCGGCGATTCGCGGCACCTTGGAGAAATACCACGATCTCGCGCCCGATTTCACCGACGCCGCGCTGGTCACTCTCGCGAGCATTCACCGCATCAACCGGATCATCACCGTCGACGTGCGCGATTTTTCCGCCTATCGGTTATCGGACGGCCGACCGTTCGAGCGGTTGTGGCTCTAAAGTCATCTCCTTGGCGTCCGCCTCATTTCAACCTGACCGAATAGATCACTATCGCCATGTTCCCCTGTCTGAGAAATTCCTGGTGTGAACCGGAGGACTGAAGGATGTCGACCGCGAAAGCAACGGCCAAACCGGTGATCGACCACTTGCCCGAGCAGGCGACGGGGGACGATATCCTGTACGAGTTGTACGTCAGGCAGAGGATCGAGGCGGGCTTGGCCGCCGCTGCTGAGGGCAAAACGGCCACCCACGAAGACGCCAAACGGCGCTTGCTGGAGGATGGCTGAAGTACGCGACCCACCTGCTCGACGCCGGGACCGATCTGGTGGACATCCAGGCGTTGCTCGGGCACGAGAGTGTTGCCGCCACCCAGATTGACACCCACGTCGGGCCAGCGCGGATGGAGCAGGGGGTGGCAAGGTGTGATGAACGTGGGAAAACCGGGGCTGCTTTGGATTTTTCACGAGATTTTTGGCACACTGATTTCGTGTAGCAACCCTGCCGAATCCCGAGCCATGAAGAACATCACCATTACCCTCGAACCCGAGGTGGTCCGCTGGGTGCGGATCAAGGCCGCCGAGCAGGAAACCAGCATCTCGCGCTACGTGGGCGAACTGCTCAAGGAAATGATGGAGGCGAACCCGCAGTACGAACACGCCCGGCGGCAGTACCTCGCCTTGCCTCCCAAACCGCTGGGCAACCCGGACGAGCCATTACCCCAACGGGAAACGCTCTATGACCGCGCTGTACTTCGCTGATACCAACCTGCTGATTTATGCCCGCGACCCGCGGCGCGACCCCCGCAAGCACCAACGCGCCCGCCAGTGGTTGGAACAGCTCTGGCGCGACCGGAGCGGTCGGCTCAGCACCCAGGTCTTGAACGAGTATTATGCGGTGGTCACGCAAAAGTTGACGCCCGCCCTCTCGCCCGACGAAGCCCAAATCGAAATCCGCACCTTCTTTGCCTGGCGCCCGCGCGTCCTCGACACCGCCACAATCGAGCAGGCTTGGCAGGTTCAAGGGCGCTATCGCTTCAATTGGTGGGACGCGCTCATCGTCGTCGCCGCCCAACTCAGCGGCTGTGGCCAATTGCTGACGGAAGATCTCCAGGCGGGCCAGAACCTGGAGGGTTTGGTCGTCGTCAACCCCTTTGCGTCTTGAATTGCCACGCCGGGTGCCTGGTTGGAAGAGACAGCAATGCCAAACGAACAGCCGCCGGTGGGCGATGCTCGCTTGACCTGGCTACCCCAGCCGGTGGACATCAAGGCGCTGCTGGGATACGAGTCCATCAGCACCGCCCAGATTTACATCAACGTGGGGCAGGCAGGATGGAGGTGGCAAGGTTGTGAGGAGAGAGTCGGCGGGCGCATGGCAAAAGGCAAGACCTGAGCCCTACTTCTGCAAGATATAGAACCGCATTTGGGAACCAATCATCCTCGCGTCAATAAGCTTTTAATTATTCGATAGTTTCTTTGGAAGCCGGGAAGCGGGGATCATGCAAAAATTATAATTAAAGTAAACTATTGGCAGAGGCGGTTCACATGCCACCCGCATAGCAGATGGTATGTGAATGAATTTCAAAGTTCAAGGAGCTAATATTCCATGTCTTCAGAAAAACAAACCCAGCCATAACCCATCCGATTACCCACAAGTCCAGATTTCCTAATAAAATCAACAAAGTTTTAAAGAGAAACTATGATTGATTTTATTAGACTTTATCGACTTGTGGGCAAGGATGTGGCCATAACCGGTGCCAGTAGTATGAAATACGAATGATCAATGGCAGCAATGCAAAACCACATCTTCAACAATTTGCTTTTCTGAAGGATAAATAAAATGGCGCAGCGTCCTTATACCTCAAATTTACTAGGTACGATCAAGTCCCACCTTGCAGGGCTTCAGGGCTATGATGTGATGGCGCTGGAATTAATCCAGAACGCCGACGATGCAAAAGCGAAAGAAATTATCTTCAATATCACTGAGCAAGAATTAGTCGTATGGAATAGTGGTGAATTTACTTACTGCAAACAACTTGATAATAGTTCTTGTCCGCTCTCAGAAAGTGATGATAGTTATTCCTGTGATTTTCATCGAATTGTCGATGTTGCAAGTGGAGGTAAACTTTCTCACCCAGAGAATATTGGCCGTTTTGGTATTGGGTTTGTTTCCACTTATCAAATTACTGATCATCCAGAAATTTACTCATCAGGTCTTAAAGTGATATTAATTCCTGAAAAAGCAAACGTAAACTACGAAGATCTTAAACCAGAAGAAGTAGAAAAAGGAACAAAATTTGTCCTTCCATGGGCATTTGACCCAAGTCAAACCAGAAAAGCCTTGCGCATTTCCCCTGTCACAAGGAATCACATCGATAACCGCTTGGCTGAAGGTTTTAAGGAGGCTCTTCGTCGAAGTCTTTTCTTTTTACGTCATATCAACAAAGCAGAACTAAAACAAAATGGTGAACTAATTTTTGGTTGTGAACTTGATCGCAGTGCAGACTCAAAACTAATAATAACTTTTTATCCAAGCAAAGATTTTGAATGTTGGTATATTTTGCGAGCATATCTCCCAGATAAGGCTTTAGAACTTATTCATGATCAATATCCTACATTGAAGGGTTTGAAACGAAATCCTCATGTGACTGTTGCAATTCGCACTGATCCAAAACCTTTAGAAAAAGAAGAAGGTTATCTCTATGCATATCTTCCAACAGAACAAACAACAGGGTTACCATTACACATTAATGCCGACTTCTTTCCAGAAGCCGACCGGAAAGCAATTATTTTTTCTGGTGAGCAGCATGAACAGGCTTGGAATGAAAAATTAATTTTTGTCGCTGCTTGGATACTTACACAAAACCTCGAAAAGCTACGTGATAGAATTGGCTATACTCAGTTATGGGAAATTATTTCTAAGGCATTTAATCTTACGCAAGGTGGGAAAAATTATCCTAGTTGCTTTTCAAAATTTTGGGAACATTTTCAAACAGAAATTAGGCGACAAAATGCTTGTATAGCTTTAACAGTTGACGAAAAACCTGAACACCCTTCTAGTCTTATTATGCCTCCTGCTGGGTTGGAGTCTAGTCAGATTGAAGTCTTAAAATCACTTGGTGCCAGATTAACTCATGAAGAATTACGTCGCCACCGGAATGTACTACTCCAATTAGGAACAAAAGAACTCAATTTTGAGCGCCTACTTAGTCTTATGAAATCTACGTTACCACCTACAAGTTCTACACCAGTTCCAGCCGAAAAGTTTAATAGTTTTTATATCCCTTTGTGGAAAATAATCGATAATCTTATGCCCGAACCAAATAGTGCTGCTAAATCTAATCAAGAACTTATCCTAAAACTTAAAGAACTTCCTGCAATAGCAAATTGGGAGGGTTGCCCAACATCTATCGAATTTTGTTACGCTCTACCAGGTTTACTTCGTCCCGAAAAGATCGCAAAAATTTTTCCTACCCTGTGGCTTGCTCATGAAGATCTAAAATCTACACGCAAAATTTACTCTCTATTAACTGATCTGGATTTAACAAGAGCTAAATTTGAAATACGAAATAATATAGAAAATGTAAACAATTTTAATAAAGACAGTTTACAGATCTTCTATCGTTTGCTAGCCGATCTTGATGAATTTACAAATAATGATAAGAATACATATGAAGAGTTACGATCACTGCCGATTTGGATGACTGGCAAAGGGTTAGTAACGGCTGATCGTGCGTTCCTGCCTGGGGATTTTGTCGACCCAACAGGGCAAACTAATTTGATAGATCCTGAATTATTTGACCTAAAAGTGCGGGAGTTCGTGCAATCAAAGCTTAGAATTCAATCGCAAACTATCGAAACCTATGTCCGTACATTTATACCACAAATTTTCGCAAATATTAGTTCTTTAGACTTATCTGTTTATCAGCGTCTTATTACTGAACTCGCTGATCATCGGATACTTATTGATGATGATAGCTTGCGAAATTTACTTGCTGGACTTCAGCTTGTACCAACTGTTGCTAGAGAGTGGGCACGCCCATCTGATACTTATTACTATACAGAAGGGCTTGTTACCATGCTTGGAAATAATAAAAAACTATGGATCGATGAATCACGCCTGCCAAGCAAGAGATCAGTCAAGAGTTTTCTAAAAAATATTGGCATCAGAGAGGTACCTAGCGTAGAACATCTAGTTGAAAGAATTTGCCAACTTGCTCGTGACTATAAACCTAATGATGATGCTAAGAAAGCAAGCGAACAGGCTTTCTATGCGCTATGTCGCCGGTATGGACATTACAAAGATGAATGGAAAAATAATACCACTATCCAACAAAAATTATACCAACTTAAATCTACTTGTTGTTTGCCTGCTGATAATGACCAACAAGTATGGTATAAACCATCAGACTTACATGTATTCTATCGTTCCGAAGGATTTTGGTCTCAGGCGAAAATTCTTGCCTTTAGAGATCCACGGCATCTTGACAACGATTTACTCAAAAAAATCGGAATTTTGATGGAACCCAGTACTGAGATTGTCGTTGATCACCTTTTATATTGTATAAAAAATAATGAACCGGCTCATCCAACTGTTTATCAGATTCTAAATGAGCATAGCAACGATTCTGCTATCCAACGTCTTGTTAATCAGAACTGCATTTATTTAAGTGGCTTAAAGAAATACGTTCGACCAAATCAACTTTACTGGTCTAAGTTAAATCTTGGTGACTATGCTTTCACTATTCCTGAAAGCTTAGGATCGTATAGAAATCTTTTCAGAAGTCTTGGGGCTAAAAATGAACCTACTTCAAAAGATTATGTAGACATTCTTATAGATATTGTCAGCGTGATACCAGTAAAACCTATTGTAAATTCAGATCGTGAAGCTTATAGTATATGCCTTCGAGGCATCGTTGCTGGAGAAGATAAACTTAGTGAAGAAGATTGGAAAAAATTGAAAGATTCTCACGCCGTTCTGAATTTGTTAGGCTATCCATGTTATCCAGATGAAATTCTATTGAATGATAGTAATTGGCATGCCGAGTTTTTCCAAGGTAGTCTTGATCATTTATTGTGTAGGTTCGACATTGAATATTGGCGATTTTTGGAAAAGCTAGGTGTTGAAAAACTTAGCGAATACGCTCAAATAAAGTTAGAGCATTTTGAAGGTTCCGAGATCACTGAAGAAAAGGTTTCCAATAAATTGCGTGAGCGCGAAAAAATCATTGCTATGTTGTTGCAAGATAAGTTTACCTCAGTGAGGCGAATGATTTTAGAGCCATTAAAGACCATAATAGCAAGCAGTTATAACACCATCCGTATTCAGGCTACAGTACAAATTGGCAGTGATCTATACCCAGCACAACCCATATCAGTAGCTGCTTTTTACGATCAAATAACAAATGCTCTTATTCTCAAGCGGCCGATCAATGAACGGAACTGGGTGCATATTTTCAACGCGCTGTTACATCAACTTGCACCGAATGAGGCAGCATCTGAAATCTCAAAACTCGCTTCTCATCTTGCCTTGTTGATGCCTCTTTCTATCGAAGAGGCTATTGACCAACTTACCTCTGCTGGTATCCCTCTTCTCCCTGATGAGGAAATTGGTTCAGTCAAAGGCTTAGATCAGGATCTGGGTGGGCTCGGCGACCCCGACCGCAAACCAGACGGCGACCCCGACCGCAAACCAGACGGCGACCCCGACCGCAAACCAGACGGCGACCCCGACCGCAAACCAGACGGCGACCCCGACGAGAACTCGCCAAGAACCCGTAAGACTAAGGACAATAAGCAAAAACAAAAATGGGATGAACAACTTTTGTCTTATGTAAGAAGACTTAAAGAACAAGGGGATGACATGACCGACCCTGATAAACAGCATACTCATAACTTGGTTGTTGAGCGTGCGGCACGAAAGATAGTTTGTCGATATGAACGGGCAAGAAACCGAACTCCTGAAAAAATGCCACAAACTCACCCAGGATATGACATTATTAGCCGCGATCCATCGACTGATTTAATACTTCGTTATATCGAAGTCAAAGGTATTGATGGTGAGTGGAATAAAACAGGTGTGGGTGTCTCACGTCCCCAGTTTAGCCTAGCCCAAAAAGTTGAGAATAAATACTGGCTATACGTCGTTGAACATGCTTTAGACCCTGATAACTATCGCATCTACCCGATCCAAAATCCGGCGTCTAAAGTCAATAAATTTATGTACGATAACGGCTGGCGTGAGGCAGTCACCGATGAGCCTGCTGATCCAACCGCTGGTTTCGTTCCTGGTGCAAAAGTAATAGATTCTACTGGTCGTGACGGCATTATTGTCGAGTTGAGGACAGCAGGTGAATCCAAATGGTTGATTGTTGACTTTCGATACGGTGGAGCAAGATCAATTCCATTTAACATCAACACAATTAAACTCATCGATCAAGGCGATGACTAAGCTGATTCCTGACCTCACCGAGTCGCAGCTAGACGCGCTGGAATCGCCCGCCGAAGCCAAGGTCTACCGCGCTCTGCGCAACCAACTTCCCGCCGAATACACCGTCTTCTTCCGGGTCGGCTGGATCCTGCGGCGCGAAGACGAACACGCCAAGGATGGCGAGATCGATTTCGTTGCCTGCCACCCCAACGCCGGCTATCTCTGCATCGAGGTCAAAGGGGGTGGTGTTGGTTTCGACGCCGACGCCGGCGAGTGGTACTCCATCGACCGTTTCAACGATAAAAACCCGATCAAGAACCCCATCAGTCAAGCGCTGCGCGCTAAATACTCGATCCGCGCCAAACTGAACGAGCAGCCTCGCTGGCAGGCTCTCGGTATCCGCGACGTGGTCCGGGGCCATACCGTGTTCTTCCCGGACATCGGCAACCCCAAACCGCTGGCCAGGCCGGATATGCCCGTGGAACTGATTGGCAGCTTGGCCACCCTGCAACACGTCAAACCGTGGATGGACGGTGCCTTTGCCCACTGGCGCAACGAAGACTCCAGCCAGACGCCCATCGGGCGCCAAGGCATTCGGGTCTTTCGCGAAATTTTCGCCCGCTCCTTCGAAGCGCGACCGCTGGTATCCGCCATTCTCCAGGAGCAGGAAACCCGCCGCCTCCGGTTGACTCAAGGCCAGTTGCGCCTGTTGGATTTTCTCCGCTCTCACCGCCGCGCGGCGGTCAGCGGCGGCGCGGGTACCGGCAAAACCGTCCTGGCCGTCGAAAAAGCCCGCCGCTTGGCCGCCGAAGGTTTTCGCACCTTGCTGACTTGCTACAACCGCCAGTTGGCCGATCACCTTCAAGCGGTCTGTCAAGGAACGCCGGGGTTGGATGTCATGAGCTTTCACCAGCTTTGTCACGGGCTGATCGAAAAGGCCAGGCAGACCAGTGGCACCGACCCCGTCGCCGACGCGCAACTCACCTACCCCGGCAAAGACTATTTCGACGTGCACTTGCCCAACGCGCTGGCCTATTCGCTGATGCTCCTGCCCGACCGCTACGATGCCGTGGTTTGCGATGAAGGGCAGGATTTCAAGACCGACTATTGGATGCCCATCGAATTCATCCTGAGCGATTCCGCAAACAGCCCGCTGTACATCTTTTACGATGACAACCAGAACCTTTACTCCCGCGCCCGCAGTTTTCCCATCGCGGACGCCCCTTTCTCGCTGACCTTCAACTGTCGAAACACCGACAAGATTCACGAAGCCGCCTACCGATACTACCGTGGCATCCCGGTCGATCCACCGTCGAATGTCGGGGAAGAAATCATCCTCATCGAAGCGCCACAGCACGAACAGCAAGCCAAGCGCATCCATGCCCGTGTCGTGGACTTGATCGCCAAGGAATCGGTTGCGCCCGACCACATCGTCGTCTTGATCGCGGAATCCGAGTGCAAGCAGGACTACTACAGCGAACTGCGTCGCTTGCCGCTGCCGCGCCCCGCTCGATGGATCGAGGAAGCGCCGCGAACCGACGGCGCGGTGTTGCTGGAAACCGTGAAGCGATTTAAAGGGCTGGAATCCCCGATTGTTTTCCTGTGGGGCTTGGATGCGCTCGATTCGAGCAGCCTCGAGGAATTGCTTTACGTGGGAATCAGCCGGGCGAAATCCATGCTTTACGTGGTGGGCAGCGCCAGCACGGTAACATCGCTTTCAGCACCCTGATGATCCGGCGATAGATTGGCCATCGGCTGCCGAGTGGTTTTCGCGCCTCCCGATTCCCCCAGGAAACCCCGTATGTCCACATACCGCCTCAGCCCCTCCCGGATTGCCCGCTACTTCTATCACGAGTGCGAGCGCTATCTGCGTTACCACGCCACCCCGCGCGATATACGGGCGGCCGAGGGGGTGCCCGATCCCACCGACCGGCCCAGTCCGGTCACCGACAGGATCGTACAGGATGGTTACGCCTGGGAGGAGATCGTCATTCGGGATCATCTGAAGTCGAGAGTTCACATCGCGCCGGGAACCGGTGCGCTGCACGAACGCACCCACGGCATCCAGGAAACCCTGGCGCGGCTGGCGACCCTCCAACCGGGCGAGTTCCTGTACCAACCCACTTTGGATGCTCCCGAGGCATTCCTGGCCCGCTACGGGCTGGATTCGACGCCCTGTCGGTTTCCCCCTTGCCGTCCCGATCTGTTGCACCTGATCGAAGACGAGCGAGGACGCCGGCTGCAAGTGATCGACATCAAGGCCAGCCACGCTCTGAAAACCAGCCACCGGATTCAGATTGCCCTGTACGGCTTGTTGCTGCGCGAAGTGCTCGCCGCCGCCGGCTCGTCCCTGCCGGTGGATCTGGAAACGGGTGGCGTCTGGCTGTACGGCCAGACTGCCGCAGAATCGGTCGCCCTCGGCACGGCGGTTCGGCTGTTGGAGCGGTTCCTGCGCGACGACCTGCCGGGGGTTCTGGAACGCCCGCTGGCCGAGGTGCCGTGGCATCTATTCTTCCGCTGCGAGTGGTGCGAGTTCTTCGGCCATTGCCGCCAAGAGGCGGATGCGATGCAATCGGTTTCTCTGCTGCCCTATCTCTCGGTGGGCGGCCGTCGTTTCCTGCGCGATGCGCCCTGGGGCGGTGCGCCGATCCACACGCTGGACGACTTGGCCGCGTTCCTGGCCGGTCCGGCGACTGCGGTCGATGCCGCGCTGGAAGGTTGCGGCAGCCTGCGCGGGCGGCGGGTCTACCTGCAAAAAGCCGTCGTCGCTTTGCAGACCGACCAAGTCATCGCCTACGGCGGATCTTCGCTGGCGTTGCCGGTCAACGAGCATGTCAAAATCGTGTTGACTTTGCACAGCGATCCCCACAGCGGCCAGCTCTACGCCGCCGGTCTGCTGCGGGTGAAGGGCAAAGATGTCTACGGCGATGGCTTCCGTCTGGAAACCTGGGTCGCTCCGACGCCGGAAGCCTGCGCTCAAGCCCGAACCTGGCTGCTCGAAACCCTGTTCGCAGAACTGGACACCTTGCATCGCTACAACGCCCCTCTGCCTTGGGACCGGCAAAAAGCTCTCCAAGTCTACGTGTTCGACGGCTACGAGTTGACCTTGTTCACCCAGATGCTGATCGAGGCGTTGGACGATCCGGTCCTGGCGCCCCGCGCCCTGCAACTGTTGTTCTACTTTCAGGACGAGTCTCTGGCCGGTGAAGAGGAGCATCCCCAGACCGAAGTGCCCTATCCGGTCGTGGTGTTGACCCGGGTCATCCGCCAACTGCTGGCTTTGCCGCAACCGCTGGTGTTGAGGCTCCCGGAGGTGCTGGCCGCGTTGCCCGCACCGGATTTCGACTATACCTTGCAGCCGAGCGACCGGTACTGGTTCGCGCTGAGCAACACGCTCAAGAGCGACGCGCTTTTTCTCGCGTGGAGTGGTCGCCAACCCGAAGCGCTGAATTGGCTGCAAGGCGAACTCAAGCGGCGGTTGTGGGCGGCCAGCACAGTCGTGGATGGGTTGCGCGCGCAAGTAGACGAAGCCCTGTTCGCTTGGCCGCCGCGGTTTCTCTTCCCCGGCGCCCGAGCTTTCCGGTACCCCGAATTGTCGCAACTGACCTTCATCACCCGCTACGAATCTTTCCTGCAAGCGCAGGCGATTCGGGAAGCGCGCACCGCGCCGTGGGAGGAGCGGCTTCGGAACAATGTCAGCATTCCATTGCGTTGCGTGGCGGAGGGGCGCTGGCAAGTGCTGAACCCGCTCGACGTCAACCGACTGGAAATCAGCGATTTCCCTAACTGGCTGCTGGTGCCCGCCGGAGAAACAGGCGAAAGGGCGCAGATGAGCTATAACGACTACGTTTACCGTTGCAACCGCCACTCCCAGCCCCGCCAAAACCGTTGGGTGGCTGCGGTGACCGACGTGGACGTTCCTGCGGGAAGCACCGGCATCGCCCATCTCTGGCTGGATATTCGCGGGCAACATCCGTTTAAACCCGGTGCCGAGGCGGTGTTGCATCCCCGCTTCATGGACTACACCAGCGACCGCATCGTGAAGTGTTTGGGCGATTTGGATGTTCAACCGGACTCGGATTTGCTGGCACTGCTGCGCGATCCGGTCGGGTTCGCCCGGCCGGCGCCGACCGCCGAGCCGGTCCGGACCGCCTTGCGGGAAGAAGCGCGGCGCGAAGGGCTGACCGAGAGCCAGGGCTGTGCCTTCCAGCACCTCTGCGATCAGCGGCTGACTCTGGTATGGGGTCCGCCCGGCACTGGAAAAACCTATTTCCTGGCCCAAGCGACGCTGCGGTTAATCAGAGCCTATGCCCAATCTGGCCGGACCTTACGGATCGGCCTCACCGCCTTCACCCACGCTGCCATCGAGAACCTGCTGCTGGAAATCTACAAACAGCAGCAGCTCGCCGATATGGACCCGCTGGTTGCGATCTACAAGCTCAATAAAGTGAAAACCCAGCGCGGCATGGATCTGGGGCTGACGGCCGTGGATGAGAAAACGATTGACGACTATGTCAGCGGCGTCGATTGCATCATCGGCGGCACGGTTTATAGCTTCCGCAAGGCCCGCGAGGACGGCGGCATGGCCCCCGTGGACGTGCTAATCGTGGACGAAGCCTCGCAGATGAAATTCGGTGAGCTGGTCTTGGCGCTGCCCAGTCTCAAGCCACAGGGGCGGCTGGTGCTGGCCGGGGACGACTTGCAGTTACCGCCGATCGTCCAGGGCAGCTACCCGGCGCGCGAGGATGGCAAGCCGGGCCTGCACGATTCGATCTTCGCCTACCTGCGGGCGCGG
>Ga0209507_1002639_pt1 | contig 11964 bp, 21 predicted proteins | sample AD_UKC028_MetaG_FD_184414 | JGI IMG/M metagenome (GOLD analysis project Ga0209507, IMG submission 184414) | Active sludge microbial communities of municipal wastewater-treating anaerobic digesters from USA - AD_UKC028_MetaG (SPAdes) (version 2) | ecosystem: Engineered > Bioreactor > Anaerobic >...
GCTTTCAACGACCACGGCCAAGACGGATATTTTCACTTTCGTTAAACGCGGGGGCCGGTATTTCGGGTTTACCGGCGGACAGGGGTATTAAATCATGAAGACCGCAATATTCTCCCTCCTGCTTTGGCTCCCGGTTTGCGCTCATTCTTTGGGCGTGGCCGGGGCGTCTACTCGTGCCTCAAAAGCCGGGGTTATGTTTACGGCCTCCGGGTCCGGTGGCGTGGTAGTGGATTACCTGAATTACCGCGTCCATAAGTTTGAGAACGACGGCCAGTTTTGCGTCATAGGCTCGACCATGACCGCCGACGTCCTTGTGATAGGCGCAGGCGGTGGCGCGGGAACCGGCGGCGGTGGCGGTGGCGCGGCTGGCGGTTATGTTATGCTTTCGTCTACCGTAATGGCTCCCGGCTGTTACACCGTAGATATAGGCTCGGGCGGGGCCGTGGGCACAGGCTTTGGGGGAAATGGAGGACAGGGCGGCGACACAGTTTTCGGCAGTATAACCGCGCTCGGAGGCGGCTTTGGCGGTGGTGGCGGCGCAAACGGCAACAGCGGCGGGTCCGGCGGAGGTTCAGGGTACAACGGAACCTCGCCCGGAACGGCTTTACAGCCGAGCCGACCCTATCCATCAACGGGCCTCGGGAACAATGGCGGCGCGGGGCAAACTCTCCCCGGAGGCAACTACCCCGGTGGCGGCGGCGGCGGCGCAGGCGGCGCGGGTGGAGGCTATGTTAATTCCGCAACAGGTGGGGCCGGTGGCGTAGGGACCACGAGCGATATTACCGGCGCGACCGTGGATTACGCGGCGGGTGGCTCCGGCGGCTGTCAAGGCTCCTGCTATCAGGGAACAGAACGGGCAGGCGCAGGTCCGTCCGGCAAAGGCGGCGGCGGTAACTCATGGGCCGAAACTCGCGGCGTCCCTTATGGAACCGCAGGCGGCGACGGCTTTGTGGTGGTGCGCTATGTGCGGTAAGACGGGCCTGATTTTGGCCTTTACGGCCCTTGTGGCCTGCGGGACGGCTCCCATGTTGTCCCCGGACGCCCTCGCGCAATATACGGCCTGCGACGTGGACAATATCAGCCATTGGATAGGCCAGCGCATTGAATACCGGGAGCAGGGGCCGGTATGGGACAGCGCGGCGATCTGCATGGCGCGGGGATGGGGCGACTGCAAATGCGCGGCCACGGTGGCAAGGGACACGCTTAACAGGTGCGCGGGCTACGAGGCGCGGGTGGTGGTCCTGCGCGGTCCCCGGCGGGCATTACACGCGGTCGCCGTGTTCACAGACCACAAGGGCCGCAGGGGCTATATAAACGCCATAGGCCGCAGGCTCTTTGACCCCGGCACAGCATGGCAGGACGTTATACAGGCCATTCCCGGCGGGCCGTGGACGGAATTATGACAGACAGCAGACCCATAGACCCAAACACAGGCAAGCCCGTAGAAAAGCGGAGCATGGGCGATTTTGAGCGCGAAATGCTCGTTCTCATGGGCGAGGTCCGGCAGTATATGGCGAATCAGCCGGGCAGGTGCGCGTCCCATTCCGCCAGCATAGCGGCGATCAAGGCTTCCACGGACGACATAAAACTCGCCATTGAATACAAGGCCGAGCCCACGGATGAAAGCCCGAACATCGGAACCCGCGTCGGAAACATGGAAACCGCGCAGGGCAATTATAAATTTTCCTGCGGCGTGGGCGTGGCATGGCTTACCGGCCTAACCGCCGCGCTGGCCGCATTATGGGACGCCCTTTTTCAACACGCCGCGCAAAACCCCGAGGGGGTAAAGCAGGCGGCGGAAACCATAAAGCGCATGAAAGGCGGCGGGTAATTTGCTAAAATCAGGAGCGAGGACCACATGGCTATAAAATGCTTTCCTTTGGCTGGCGAACAGAACTACGGCGTTATCGATTTCCAGTCATACCTCGGTAGCCGGATTCAGGGCGTTTACAATGCGGCCGGAAACTTACAGGTAACGGCGCAGGACCCGGCCGCGATGGCCGTGAACGTCAGCGCGGGCCTTGCGTGGCTTAAAACGGGCGATCTTGCCGGGGTTACGTTCAGGATGGACGCGGGGGCCGAGCTTATTGTGGAGGCCGCAGACGCCCTACAAGACCGCATAGACACGGTCGTCGTAGGCCTTGACCTTGTAAACCGGACGGGCTACTGCGAAGTAGTCAAGGGCCTGATCGGCGGAGGCGCGACGCCGCCGGTGCGCGACGCCAGCTATTACGAACTCGTCCTCGCTGAAATATCCGTAACCGCCGCCATGTCCGCCGTAACGTCAGCCAAGATAACGGACAAGCGCGAGGATAATGACGTATGCGGTTATATGCGCGACATTATCAACGCCTCGGAGGTAACCGTAGTCAACAATCTAACAACGTCCTCGGCCAGCGCGGCCCTATCTGCGGGCATGGGAAAACAGCTTGAGGACACAAAGGCCACAAAGGCCGATCCGGTGTTCACCGGCGCGCTACAATCCCCCTCATTTGTGGGTATGGTAGCCTTTTTCGCGCAGGCTTCCGCGCCTGCGGGCTGGCTGGCCTGCGATGGCTCTACGGTCAGCCGGACCACGTTTGCAAACCTTTTCGCGGCCATAGGAACGCTTTACAACACCGGGGGCGAGGCGGGTTCAGATTTCCGCCTGCCGGACATGACGGGCCGCTTTCTGCGCGGGACCGGGGGCAACGCGGCCGCGCTCGGCACAAAGCAAGGCGACACGTTTCAAGGCCATGAACATATTTTTTCCATCGCTGGCCCGTTTTCGCCCGGTGATAGATTCACGGTTACAAGCGGGAATCGCGGTAATTCACAATCTCAAGGCCCCACGGACGACGGGGTAAATGGTACGCCGAGAACCGGAACGGAAACGCGCCCCATAAACTACGGGATGACGCCCTGCATAAAATATTGAGGACGGAGGCGGCAAAATGAACCTATCAAAGTATTTCACCTTTGACGAATTGACGACCACGGTCCACGCGGATTTAAGCCAGCGCAACAAGATTGAGGCAAACAGTTTTATTCCGAACATGATCGCGCTGGCGGAATCAATACTTGACCCCCTGCGTGAAAAATACGGCCCGATTACGGTGTCGTCCGGCTTCCGTGGCCCCTCCCTAAACCTGCGCGTCGGAGGCTCGGGAACCTCACAGCATTGTAAGGGCCAAGCCGCTGACCTATGCCGCCCCGATTGGAATTGGGAAACGCTCGACGGCGTGGTCAACTGGATAGCCAAAGAATCGGGCTTAAAATTTGGTCAGGCCATACGGGAGAAACACGGCGACGCCTGCTGGCTTCATATATCCACAGGGGAGAAATGCCAAGCCCTTGACTTCCTCGACGGGAAATACACGGCCCGCGTATGAAACATTACCGGCATATCCTCACCGACGTAAACGCGGAATTACGCAAGGACCTGTTTTTACTGCGCGGGTGTTCCGTATCTGTCAGCGTCCCGGTTTCAGTAAACCCCTTGCGTGATATTGGCGAGGCTATCAGGAGGTTACGGCTATGGCTTCACTTTTAGACTACTGGCGGGCTTTGCGTGGATGGAATCAGGTAAAAAAGGAGATCGCACAAATGGAACAGAAAAAATCAGGCTGGAAAACTTCGGAGTTTTGGCTCGGAGCCGCCGGGATCGTGGGAACGCTTTACTCGGCTTTCGGCGGTTTCATTCCCCCGGCCTATGCCGTGGGAGCCGTTACGGTTATAACGACCGTTTACATGGCTGGCCGCGTGATCGCCAAGGCGACGCCCTCAAAGGCCGATGATGAATTCATGGAAAAGCTGGCCGGGAAGCTGGCCCCCATGCTCAAGAACGCTCCGCAGGACCCGCCCAAACAGCCGTAAACCGGGCTTTCAACGCATAGCCGGGCCTCGCTCATATACCGGGGTCCGGCTCGCTTTTTGTCTATGAGAATTGGACCCATGCCTGACCCATGCGCCATCTATGGCGGTAGGGTGGCCCTACCCTACAAGATATGGACTAATACAGAGATACAAAAACATTCTCGTTATCTATTGCTTTTAACCGTATGATTTGATACTATAATCAATATGAAAACAAAATCAATAGTCAAGAACAGTAAGCAGACTGACCTTTCCCTGCCGTTCAATGCGTGGCTGAAAAGCAAGAAAATGACGACGGAGCAATTCAGGGACATAGCCAAAGACAAGGGCCTTTCCCTGTCATTCTCCACGATCAACTCGTGGCGCATAGGCCACAAGCCGCGCAGAATGGCCCGCGCCATGCTACTCGCCAAATTCCCTGGCATAGAGTTTTAAGGCCATGAAAACCATATACGAGCCTGCCGGACGTGCGCGAGAGTATTCTCCGCTCGCCCTGAACATATACAACGGGTGCGACCACGATTGCGCCTATTGTTATGTGAAGTCTATGGCTTTCGCCAAACAGTCCACGCGCCCCGAGCCGCGTCCGGGTCTCCTCGCTCAACTCGAAAAGGACGCGCCTAAGTTCAGCGACGGGCCGCAGGTCCTCCTCTCGTTTATGAGTGACCCCTATTGCAGACGCGAGGGGGACCTTGGGTTTACACGCTCCGCGCTCATGATACTGGCAAAGAATCGCGTCAACACGGCTATCCTTACCAAGGGCGGGCTCCGGTGCCTGCACGACCTCGACGTTCTCAAGACGTTCGCAAAGGTCAAGGTGGGGGCCACGCTGACCCACACGAACCTCGTGGCGAGCCTAGACGATGAGCCGGGGGCCGCGACCCCTCATGAGCGCATGACCGCGCTGGAAACCCTGCACGGAGCCGGTATCACGACCTTTGTGAGCCTTGAGCCCGTCCTCGACCCTACGGAGAGCCTTGAGATAATCCGCATGACCGCGCCGTATGTGGACATCTACAAGGTGGGGAAACTGAACCACGCGGAAAGCCGGACGGACTGGCGGGCTTTTGGCGAGGCCGCTATCAAAGAACTGTCCGCGCTCAATAAACTGTTTTACGTTAAGAACGACCTCGCGGCCTACATAGCCCCGGACCTGCTGAAACCTGAAAACAGGAACCCGGATTTATTTGACTAAAATAGTCCTTGACTATTTAATATCACATTTGATATTATTTCAGTATGGAATCACATAAACAAGTTATTACCGACGGAGAACGGCGCGAGAACGTCTTTGTTTTCGCGCTTGTCTTTTTGGCGTTTGTGTATATATCGGCCCTGCTTACACGGTGGGCCGCTTGCGGATTCAGAGTAGTAGGTCAGTAAATGGAGGCCGCGCAAGGCGGCTTCTTTGTAGTGCGATAGAAACCAAAACAGGAGGCCAGTATATGAGCGAAAACGCTCTAGTTACGCGCAACAGCGGCGAGGTCGTCATGTCCTTGACCGCTAAAGACGTAAGCCGTCAGGTCCAGCTAATACAAGAGGTAATGACGGCAGTTATGAAAGAGGGCGAACACTATGGCGTTATTCCGGGGTGCGGAAAAAAGCCGTCTTTGTTCAAGGCCGGGGCGGAAAAAATAAACCTTGTGTTCAGGCACAGGGCAATAATGAGCGACGAGAACGATCTTAAAATCGTAAACTCGCCAAACGGCCACAGGGAAGTATTTGTAAAGTGCCATATCCTGAACGCCCACGCCGAGGAAGTGGCAACCGGGGTCGGGTCCTGTTCAACGATGGAAAGTAAATACCGTTACCGGCAGGATTCAGATTACGAGGACACCGGCGAGGCGATCCCCAAAGACGCCAAAGAGAAAAAGCGGGAATACCGGGCGCAGGGCCTCGGCATGAAAAACGTCGACGGACAATGGTTATGGGTCCGCTATCTCAAGACGGAAAAGGTCGAAAATCCTGACATAGCCGACACCTATAACACGGTGCTAAAGATGGCGAAAAAACGCGCCTACGTCGACGGGACCATAACCGCCAGCGGGGCATCGGACTTCTTTACGCAGGACCTTGAGGACCTCGCGGGAAAGACGCAGGAAGCGCAGGCAGAGCCGGGCAAGCCCGCCGCCGCTGGCGCAGATAAGAAAGAACCCGAGCGCAAGTCCGCCGCCGCCAAGCCTGCGGCCAGTAAGACCGCGCCCGCGCAGGTGGTCAAGACCGCGACCGGCTTCATCACGGAGGTAACGGAGCCGAACCGGGGCGGGTATGTCAGCGTTTCCCTTGAGGGCGTAACCCGGACAGATGGCAAGCCGCGCAAGATGGCGACCAAAGATCAAAAGCAGATCGACGCCATACTGGACCGCAGGGACGCCGGGGAAAAGGTCAGCCTCGAATACACGGAGAACGCAAACCCCGCCTTTGCGGACAGCATTATAAAGGTGCTGGAAGTGGCTACGGCAGGGGACGCGCAGGCGTAATAAAACAATACCGCGCCGGGGCGGGATAAAATACCCCGGCAAGGACAGCAAAAAATGAACATCACAAATAAGCACAATCTACCTAAAGGAATTTTTAACGCTATCGTGAATGACACATACGACGGCCCGTCGTTAGGCTCCGAAAAATTGAGCGTAACGACGCTGATAAACCCGCCCCGGATTCACTTTCTTAAAAAAAGGCATTGGGCGAAACTTACCGAGGACGCGGGCGACAGCCTTTGGCGGCTTCTCGGCTCCGCTGTTCATGCGGTGCTAGAACGCGCAGAATCCAAAAACAATATCGTCGAGGAACGGCTGGAAAAGACCGTCGACGGCGTTGTTATCTCCGGCAAGATGGACGTTATGGACGAAACCATGATAGAGGATTACAAAATCACGTCCGTATGGCAGTTTATCCATAATCAGGACGGGAAAAAGGAACACGTCGCGCAGTTGAATATCCTGCGCTGGCTGGCCGTTGATATATTTCCGAAAATATCAAAGCTGGCTATAAATCTTATCCTGCGCGATTGGAGCGCGGGAAAAGCAAAATCAACGCCGGGATTTCCGCCGATTCCGTTTGTAAGCATAGAGGCCCCGGTATGGGGCGACGGGCAGACTATTGATTACGTCCGTGAGCGCGTAGCCTTATTTAAGGCGGCGGCAAGCCTACCGGACGATAAACTGCCGGAATGTTCCGCCGAGGACGTATGGGAACGCCCCACGATTTACGCCGTTATGAAAGACGGCGGCAAGCGGTCAACAAAGAACTGCGCCACGCTGGCGGAAGCGCAGGCCCTTGTCGGTCCCAAAATGCACGTTGAAACCCGCGTCGGCGGGCGTATAAGGTGCGCTGAATATTGCATAGTCAGCCATCTTTGTAATCAGTATCAGGACTGGCTCGCGGCCAATGGCGGCGCGGTGGCCGCAGAGGGGGAATAATGGGCGATGTAATGGACTTTGCGGAAAAGGTAGCGTTCTACGAGGAAAAACTGCAAAAGCAAATAGACGCCTGCGAGGCATTGGGCGAACTATTGGCCGATCTTGAGCGCAAAGTCCGGCGCACAGCCCTTGAATACCTGAACGCTAACCCGGAGGCAAAAAAGATCGCCCTTGAAAAGATAGAAATGCTGTCAGCGATAGGCGATCAGAAAAAATGCGATTACCTCGAATTGGTTTACCTACGCCACAAAGCCAAAATGTCGGAGCGCATATTCGAGGCAACGCAGGCCGGGTTAAGCGGAATTCAAAGCATGATGAAATATCAGGGGAGGGTGTAATCATGTTTCCACGACGACAGAAATGCCCGTTTACAAAATACGGGGTTTTGAAAGAGGAACACGAGCAGGCGGCGGTCGTCGCGTTCCTGCGGGAGAAATACCCGGACGCGCTTTTCACGATTGCGCCCAATGGAATGAAATTACCGCCGAGCGTGGCGATCAGGTTAAGCCGGACGGGTTACAGAGCCGGGACGCCTGATATTATGATATTTGAGCCACGCGGCCGCTTTCATGGCCTCTTTGTGGAAATGAAAGCCACAAGAGGCGGGGAGGTAAGCAAGCCGCAGGTCATTTTCCGCGAGGCCTTGCTGGCGCGTGGGTATCAGTCAATAATCTGCGCGGGCGCAGGTGCGGCCCGCTTGTGCATTACCGAATATATGGAGGCCACGAAATGAGTAAACCAAAAGCACAAAAACGAATACAGGTAGCCCTTTGCGCTTTACGAAAATTAGCCAGCGTTTCAGGCTATGTCGGAGCCGAGGCAAGAATCGCATTAAAAAAATGCGCTGAAATACGCAGAGAACACCCCCGCCATGAAAGCGTAACAGCTTTCGCTAGTCTTACTAGCGACGGCAGGTTTATAATGGCCGATATGTGCGACGCGCCAAGCCGTGTAAAATGTAATATAACATGGGAGGCCGAATCATGAAAGGCGAATTTGCTCAAGTGCTGGAAGTAGTGCTGTCCGGTGGCAAGTGGACGCCGGATCGAATCAAAGCGGCGCGACCCGCGATAACCCTGTCCTGCGAAACCATAGGCCACAATCTGCGCCGGGCGCGGCGGGCTGGACGCGTGGACGTTTCGTATTACATCAGCGAGCGCGGGCAGAAAGTGGCGGAGTATTTCGCGCCGCAGGCCGGGACCGCGCCAGCCGCGCAAATGTTCTTTTTCTCAACGCCGACATGCAAAGAGCCGTCTCCGTATTTTCAAAGCCTTGCATGGGCCAAAGCAAAGGCGGAACTCGTAGGCGCAAAGAACGCCCGCTTTTACACAGGGACGCACGAGGCCCCGATCCCGGTGGAAGAACAGGGGGCCGCATGATCGGCCGCTGGAACGGTGAAAACAGCGTAGTATTACGGCATGAGGCCGAGGAACGCCGCCGGGACAGGCTGGAAGCGCAGGCGGAGACCGAAGCGCGGGACCGGGAGGCCATAGAGGACGACGGGCCTATCCCGCCAAATACGGCGGCGCACATGGAGGCCGTCAAGCGTATACAGGAGGGGGACCAATGACCCCGCAAATGACGCCCTGCCCTGTAACGTGCCGCTATTACCGGGGCGGAGGCTTTGGCGAGCGTTATTGCCTGCGCGGCTATTGGGATGAACGCCGGAAAGATACCCGGCCAAAGACGGGAATTGATTACGCCATAATCAAGCCGGTGGCCTGTACCGAAAGGGCCTACGGCTACGGCAGGATCACCCCGGCTTACAACTGAAACAGGAGGAATTAACAAAATGGAAAATTCAGCAAGTGGAAACGTCAGCGCGGGCGAGGCTATGCTTACGCGGAGAATACAGCGGACGGCATATAAAGGAAAGGCTACATTTTGGAGGACTTCGGCCCTTGCCGCGATCACGCTTTGGGCGTTCACTCTCGGGCTTTTGCTTTGGAGCCTGCGGCGTCCGGTGGAAATAATAAAGGTTATCCCGCCCACGGTCTACGAGGGGGCGCGGAAATGAGCGAATGGGATTGCCCTGAATGTGGTAAAAAATTATCGGCCATGCTCACGCCGATAGATTACCGGGATAAGACATTTTGCGGAAAGGAATGTCTTGCGGCATGGAAAGCAAGGCCGCATAGAAAGCCCCGCAAGGAATACGATCTCGGGCGTAGCCGTAGCCCCGCTATGGGCGTATGGCGCAACCGGCAGGAAAGCCGGTTATGGGAAGATTCACAGGAGGCGCAGTAAAACATTTCTGATAAATCCTGATAAATGGCGGATAAATGGAGGATAAATGCAAAAACATGAACTCGCGGAGATTCTAAAGCGGGCCACGGATTACCAATGGGATAGCATTAAATGGATGATTGCGACTGACCGTTGTCAGCGCGTATTATTCTACCGTTTACGGAAGCGATTAACGCAGGCGGAAGCCGCCCGTAAATTAGGAGTAACACCGGAACGAATCAGGCAGATTTACGAGAAAGGCTTGCGCGGCGTTCTCTTGCAAATTAACCGCTTTAAGGAAATGGGTAAATATGATTTTATCCTGAATCCAAAGCCGGTATTGCCGATCACGGAAGAACCGATAGCCGTTAAATTGGACCTGCCTTTGCAATATGTTGACCTGCCGGAACGGGTCCGTAATTGTTTTATCTGCACAGGCAAAAAAACAATACGCGACGTGGTTTCAATGAGCGAGGCGGAACTCATGGCGATAAGATGCTTTGGAATTAAAAGCCTCGCCATCCTTAAAGAAAGGCTGGATTATTTGGGCCTTAAATTAAGGAATTGATATTAAATTTAATATATGGTATTATTTCCAAAAGGTCCTGCGGGCCTTTTAGGCGTGAAACAAAAAGTCAACAAAAAGGGAGTTTCAACCAATGAAAAAACGCTTTACCGATTGCGAGATTTGGGGCGATAGGTGGTTTCGTGAATTGCCGGGAGAATATAAAAACTTTTGGCGGTATATCTGCGACGAGTGCGATCCCGCCGGGGTTTACAAGCTGGACGCGGGCGCGGCCTCTTTCTACATAGGCGGGAAGATCGACGCGGAAAAGGCGGCGGTCCTATTCAACGCTGGAAAGCATAGGGTCGCCATATTGGACGCTGAACGCTGGCTTGTAACCGGGTTTATCAGCTTTCAATACGGTGCGCTTTCAAAGGATTGCAACGCGCACAAGTCCGCGTTTGCCAGCCTTGCCCGCAACGGCCTGAAACTGACCAAAGACTGCGCCCATGTGGACCTCGGGGCCATAATACCGCCTGAACCGGCCCAAAAGCCGCAGGACGGCCCGCCGGCGGCCGCGCAGGACACCGGCAGGGCCACAGAACCGGCCGGGAAGCCCGCCACGGCCCGCAAGGTGGGTTTTTCCCTGCCCGCATGGCTCCCGCCCGCGCCGTGGGGCCATTACGTTGAAATGCGGGCCAAAATGCGTAAACCCATGACCGACAGGGCAAAGGAACTCGCTATAAAGAGCCTTGACGCCCTGCGGCTGGCCGGGGAGGACCCGGTCGCCGTCCTTGAACAAAGCGTTATGAAGTCATGGCTCGGCTTGTTCCCGGTCCACGGAGATCGCCAGCAGGGCGGCGGCGCAGCAGTAAAGCCCGGAAAATATGCGGAAGCGGCAAAGGGGGGCGGAGATGTTCAACGAAGATCGGAAACCAAATAACGGCCTTACACCGGCCTCGGATATAGCGAAGCGCATGGAACAACTGGCGGAGGCCGCGCCGGTCTGTTCAGTCTGCGGCGGGACTGTGATCGGGCAGGGCTGCTCGGACTGCATGGAACGCGCACAGGCCGCAGAGGCCGCAAAGAAAGAGGAAGCGGAACAGCGCGAGCGCGATATTGCCCGCCTCGGTGGCCTGCTGGCCTTTGAAAAATTCACGCTTGCAAACTATGACCGCAAGGACCTGATCGCGGCCTGCGAGAAATACCCGGCTGAAAATCTTTACCTTTACGGCCCTGCGGGAACTGGCAAGACACACCTTGCGACCGCGCTCGTGCGCCAGTTTCCGGGCGGCATAGTCCTAAAGCCGCAGGCCATAAACCGCAAAGCGCGGGACGCTGGCAAGCGGAGCGCACAGGAAGAACAGGACCTTATAAACAAGATTATCCGGCGAAAAAATATAGTCATAGACGACATGGGGTCCGCGAAAACTACTGACTATTCCGCCTCGGTCCTTTATGAAATTATAGAGGGCCGGGTCCAGTCAAAGGCTACGGGGTTAATCGTTACGTCTAACCTTTCCCTCGACGCTTTGGCGGCGCAGTTAAAGGACGACCGCATACCCTCAAGGCTGGCGGGGATATGCAGAATTATAGAGGTCGCGGGACAGGATAGGAGGCTGGAAAAATGATAAACCATCTAATCGGCAAAATCCATCAAGGGGATTGCCTCGAATTCATGCGGAAACTGCCTGATAAGTGCGTGGACCTTGTGCTGACCGACCCTCCGTATGGTATAGACTATCAAAGCAATATGCGGACACGATCCGAGAAGTTTGCCCGCATAGCCAACGACTCCACAATGGAACACCGGACATATTTTAAGGAGTTTGAGCGCGTTATGAAACCTGACTGCGCGGCGGTGGTGTTCTGCTCGTGGAAAAACTACCACGAGGAGTATACGCAACTGGCCGAACTCTTTGACATAAAAAACGCCTTAATTTGGCACAAACCGGG
>Ga0209507_1002646_pt1 | contig 11951 bp, 17 predicted proteins | sample AD_UKC028_MetaG_FD_184414 | JGI IMG/M metagenome (GOLD analysis project Ga0209507, IMG submission 184414) | Active sludge microbial communities of municipal wastewater-treating anaerobic digesters from USA - AD_UKC028_MetaG (SPAdes) (version 2) | ecosystem: Engineered > Bioreactor > Anaerobic >...
GCGGCGGCATCGGCCAGGGCCGCGGCGTCTTTCTGCGCCTGGTTGGACTCGCTGATGCTGCGCTTGAGCTCGTCGTAGGATTTGGCCAGCTTGTCGACGCCGCCGGCAATGCGCTCCATCTTGGCGGCGTTGGTCTCCTGGCCGGTCATCTCTTTATATTTTTCCGACACCCAACTGACCGCCTTAGCCAGGTTTTCAAACAGGCGGATCACCTGGTTGATTACCGTCACCACCATCATGGCTTTTTGGAGCCCCGTGAGCGAAAGCCGCAGCACGTCGACGGATTTGGCCGTTTTATCGACGCTCTGCTCGGCCTGCGAAGCATCGCCGCGGATGGTAAAGGAGAGTTCGCCAAGATCGCTCATGGTATTGCTCCGGGATGGGGCTGCGCAAACTGCTCAGTTTCGGCGCGGGTCTGAAACTCATGGTGGTCCAGCTCGGCGTCGGCCACGCCATATGCCATGATGGCGGCCACCGGGATGTCCCAGACGCAGCGCCACGCCTTGTCGTGTGCCAGGCGATCGAGCTGCAGGCGCACGGCGCGGCAGGCCAGGCGGGCGGCCATGCCGCTGGCGCATGGCAGGCGGGATGCGGCGCCGGGCTGCACGTACGGATCTGGCGACCATAGGGCGGCATCCACCAGGGCGTTGATGGCCGCGGGCAGTGCCGGATCGCGCAGGGCTTGGCGGCGCAGCTTCCAGCGTACAGCCAGGGCGATCGGCCAGAGCGCGGCGATTTGCCGGCGGCAGCGGCGCCAGGGCGTGGCCAGAATGTGCAGGGCCAGGGCGGTGTCTTCGGGCTCGATGGGCCCGCCCAGGAGATAAGGCGAGTTTACCGCCTCCAGGAGCCGGATCTGCCCGAGCCTCGGCGCCTGCAGGCGATAGCCGCCCAGCCGGATCGCGCTGGGAAACCAGACGGATTTATGGGCCACATATTCCATGGTTTGAATACCCCCGGTAAACTCATGGCGTCAGGCCGAAATGGTCAGGGCATCGGGCTTGTAGAGCGTCATTGCGATGCGCGCAGCCAGGCGCGTGCGGCGTTCGCCCACCGACTCGACCACGTATTTTATGCTGTTGACGGTGACGACATCGCCGACGCGCACGGTGTTGGCCGCCGACATTGTCCCTTCCACCGAGATGCGATTCCCCAGGCCGGACACAATCACCGTGCCATCGTTGTTGTTTTCGTCCTGGATGTATTCGACCTTGCCGACGCCATCCTTGTTGTAGGTGTCGCGGATCACGCCGGAAATCGTCTCTCCGGTGGGGAAACCGATGATGACCGTGGTGCCGATGATCGTGGGTTCGTTGGCCATGGATGGGCTCCTATGCGTGCGGGGTTAAAACAATGCGCGTCACCTGGAACGTCAGCCGATAGGCTGCCAGGCGTACGCCGTTGGGCAGTGTCAGCGGCTCCGTCCCGAGATATTCGAAGAAGTGGGCGGTCGTGGTGCTTCCCGGGATCGCAATCTTCGAAACTTCGGCGATGAGTTCGTCCACCAGGTCCACTACGGCCGGACGGTCGCCGACAGGCCGGTGCAGATTGGCGTCGGTCTCCTGGGTCAGCCCCATGGGCGCGCCCAGCACCAGCTCGATGGTCCCGGCGGCCAGCGGGCTGTGGCGCCCGGCGTCCACGACCCGCTCGCCAATCCATCCCAGCGAAACGATAATCCCCTTGGATCCGGCGGACATGATTTCGTAGGGCTGCCACGGATCGCGGGCCACCTTTAACGACCCGGCTTTCGTTTTTGTCCAGGGTTCAAGGGCATCGCGCACCAGATTTAGCATTTTCGAGAGGGTCATCGTTACACCAGGAGTTTTTCGCCAAGGCGGGACGGTTGGGAAATAATGCTGCCTGCAGGCCGGGCCTTGGCCGACAAAACGGATAGGGGTTGTTCGCCGGCGCCAATGGCAATCAGGCGCTGGCGACATTCGCGCGCATGCGCGGCAAAGGGGTTCTGTTCCGGGGCTACGCCGCGGCGCTGATAGATCAGCTCGCAGCAGAAGGTGCAGGCGGCGTCTTGGATTACAGCCGGTATCGGCGCCGCAAGCGGCACGCTGTAACGCCCGCCGATCGCGCCGTCGATCGCCAAGTCGGCGGCTGTGTAGACCTGCTGCCACAACGCTTCGTCGATCTCCACGCCATCCGTATCGGAGAGGGCTTGCGTCAGGAGATCGGCGGGGATGCGGGCCTTGATCTGGTCGAGCGAGGTGTACATGGTTATCAAAGTGGGTGCGGGCGGCTGGGCGAACCATGAAAAGACCCAACCGCCCGCCCCGGGGGTTATAACGTGTCGGACTATGCGGCCGCGCGGCCGGCATAGATCAGGTGGGGCATCGTGGGCGAGGCGGCCGCGCGGCCGGTCGCAAGCACGTCGAAATAGCCCGTGCGCTCGACCTGCTCGACGCGGGTGTCCATGAAAGGCGCCGCCTCTTCACGGACCTGGCGGCAAACCGCCTTGACGGGCTTGGAGCCGTCCACCAAAAACCAGTAGTTCGCCTGGTCGCCGGAGAGTTCGCCGATCTCCACCGGAACCACCTTCTTGTAGTTCGGGTTGGCCGTGAGCTGGGCGTCGGTGTACTGCGAATCGATCAACGCCGCCACGGCGCTGCGCAGGGCCGGGCCATGGATCAGGTGCGTCCAGCGCGGCCGCACATTGGTGCCGTCCGGAAACTTCCAGGCGCCGCTCGCGGTATAGGCCGCGTTGAACGACACGGCGCTGAGGGCGTCGGTCGTCAGGTTGGCGATCGTGTTCTTGCCATACTTGTGGTTGGCCGCAAAGATCGCCAACCCGTCGAAGGCCTTGGGATTGTTGATCAGCACGTTGATCACGAGCTGATACTTCAGTTCCTGCCAAGCCTGGGCCGACATGCGGATGGTGTCGCCGAACACGCCATAGGTGTCGTCCTTGATGGCGTTGCGCGGCAGGCGGTCCGTCTTCTCGAACGTCTGGTGGTCCACCTGGAAGCGGTTGGACAGCACGTCATTGTACACGCGGTCGCCGACCCACTCGCGGAAGCCCGCGGCGTTCAGCGCCCAGAAGTACATGTTGCTCGCCCCGGCGCCTGGCACGTCCCAGAACAGGATGTTCAGCAGGTTGACCGGCGCGGTCCAGGCCATGCCTTCCTTCCAGGAGGCATTCACGTTGCGCGACAGTTCACGAATCGTTGCGTCATTCAGTTGCATAGCAGTCTTTCGTTGATGGGTGGTTGGATACAGTAAAAATGCCCGTTACGGCAGCGCGTACATCGGCACCGCATAGGCCGCGTTGCCGACCGTGACCGTGAAATAGAGCGCATTCGTCGTAGCGCCGGTCGGCAGATTGTTCAGGGGCGACGCAACCACACTGCCGGGCGCGTTGGTCGTCGTCAGGACCGGCCTGGCCGTCAGCGTCATGACGCCCGTCACGCCCAACGTGCCGCCCAGGGTTGTGTTGCCCGTGGCCGCAAGCGTGCCGCCAACGGACGCGTTGCCCGAAACCGCCAGGGCCGCCAAGCTGCCAGAAAGCACCTTGGAAAGCACTGTGGTGTCCACCCATACGCCCTCGCTGTCGACCTCGACGATAAGGCCTACCGGGATATCATGCGTGGCCGATGCAGCCTTCTGCACCGTATGCGAATCTTCGATGTAGCACATCTGCCCGACGTCGGCGGCGGTAAACGAATCGCCGTTCTCAAGCCGCCAGACACCGCGGCCAACCGACACCTTTCTGGTGGCCAGGTATTGCGACGTGTCCACGCCGCCATTGTCGGACGTTGCAAGTACGCAGCCCACCACCAGCAGGTTGGTGCTGTCGGCGGCGGGAACCAGCAGGCCGCTGGTGGTGTCGATCGTGGCGATCTCGCCTTTGTAGACCACGTTGGACGGTCCCTGGGTGTAGCCTGACGCCGCTCCGGATCGGAACGGCGTTATCTTCTCCTGGGCCTGCGCGGCCAGGACGAAGATCGAGGCAATCAGCATTACCGACAGAATCTTGCGGAACATCTGAGACATGATTTTTTGCTCGCTTTCTTACTGAGTTGATGGGTGCTTCACAACAGGCCGGTTACACGCCGGCCTTGCGGAGATCCTCCGGGGTGCGCCCGAACGCCGCCGCGACGCTCTGGGCGACGCCCGGATCGCCGGCGCGGCTGCCGGCGGCAAAGGCCTCGACCTCGATCCCCTCGGCGGTGCGCTGGTCCAGCGGCAACGTCGCGGGGGTGTTGGCGGCCACCTCGCGCAGCACGGCAAGGTCCACGCTCTTCAGCGCTTCGGCGGAGAACGGCAACACCTTGCCGTCGCGCCGCGCCTGGGCGATCACCGCCTGGCGTTCGCCGGCCAGCCTGGATGCGTCGAACACGATCACTTGCTGCTCGACCTTACCCAAACGCGCCGCCAGCCCCTCAATGCCATCCTTGGCCGCGGTGTTGATCGCCGAAAACGTGGCGATCTTTTCTTTGACGCCCGGCAGATCGAGCTGCCGGATCGTGGCCAGCCCGGTCTCAAGCTCCCCGGCCTTGGCAACCAGGGCGGACATGGCTTTGACGTCGGTTGCGCCCAGCGCCTTCAGCAGAGCGCCGGCCTTCTTGGCGGCCTCCTGGATGTCGGCATCGGTCGCGGAATCATCGAGGCCCAGCAGGGCCAGAAGCACGGCACGTTCCATGGGATCTCCTGTGAGTTGATTTGTTGCGGCGGCCAGCGGCACGCTGAAGGCGTGCAGATCCGCGATCGCGCCGGCGCGGGTCAAGGCCACGCTGTGCAGCCCCATCACCTTGCGCGTGCCCGGCTGGAAGATCAGCGCCGGAGAGAGATCGCAGAAATGGGCGGCCTTCTTCGGCCCGTCCGGCGTCCACTCCATGGCTTCCAGGTAGAGCCCTTCGCCAGGCACCAGCACCGGGGCGCCAAACGCCGCAACCTCGCGCGGTTCGCGCGATTCTTTGTAGGCGGGCGTGCCCGGTACGGTGTTGTGCTCGAAATCCAGAGCCACGCGGTCAAAGCCCTTGCTCGCCTGAAAGGCGGCGAAGCAGCGAACGGTGGAGTCGTCGAGCATGATGGGGCCGTCGATGGCGGTGGTAGCGCCCCACGGCAACACGAGTTTGCGGACCGGCAGGCCGTCGCCCGAGAGACGCGCCGGAATGCGCGCCGCGTAACAGACGATCGTCAGATTATCGCTGGCTCTGCCTTTCATGAGGGCCAGCGTACGAAATGCGCGCAAGGCGCGCGCGGCTGCGCGAGAAGGCTGAAAGGGTTACCAAAACCCCTACATTGCGCCCAGAACGTTGCGCAGATACTGCTCGGCGCGCTGCTGCAGCGCGGTCACCAACATCGGCGTGGGCATGTTCGGCGCGAAAAACGGCAAGAAGGGCCGCGCCGGCATCTTGCGCGTGCCAAACTGCAAATACGGCGCGTACGGCCGGTCGGTGCCGACTGTGGCATGGCGCGCATCATACGATGTCACGCGAATGCTGCGCCACAGGTGCGCCTTGGGCGGCATCAGCAGCGGCCACGTGGCATGCGTGCGCGGCGAATGCGGCGGCCACGGCAGCGGCCGCAGGGTGTCTTCGCGAAACGCCCGCGTGGCGATCGCGGCGCCGGCTTCGCCCAAATTGCGCATCAGCTCCGCCTCGGCCATGGCACTGCGCAGCTTTTTCAGGCGCGGCGTAACCGTGTCTTTAAGCGTGGAGATGCCTATGGATAACGGTCCGGACATGTCAGTCTATCGTCTCGAAAAACGCCGGGTCCACCGGCTTGCTCTTGTCGATCGTAATCCCCTGCGCGGCCAGCTCCGCGTCGACCTCGGCGTGGATCGCCGCGATCACGCGGTCGAACTCCGCCTCGCTCTCGATCGCTTTGGGCGTCTCAGCTTTTGGGTCTGGGTCATTGCTGGACATAGCTCAACACTCCGTGTTTGACCAGCCGGTCGAAATAACTCTGCCACGTTTGCGCCGGAACCGCAAGGGCGCCCTTATCGTCCAGCATCCCGCGAATTTGCCGCAGCGCAGCGTCGCGTCCGGACGGCGTCGTGTTGCGCCCCAGGCGCATCACGCTGGACTTAAAGCCGGAAGCTCCGATCGAGCGGCCGCCGATGCCCACTTCGGCCACCACATCATGGCTCCCCACTAAAAGCGCCACATCCCTGGGCGATGGACGCACATCGCCAGACGGATGATTATGCAAGATCGATATCCGCTTCCCTGATCTCCTGGCCTCTTTAAGCAGCGGCCCTACATGCACCTGGTTGCGACTGCCATCCACGGCATCGCCCACTTCCCGTGCCAGGTCGATATCGCGCGCCGTGGCGCGCTCGATCGCCGTGCCCCGCCGTTCGCGCTCCACCAGCGCGGCCAGATCGCGATCGCGCAGTTCGCCATACATCAGGTCCCAGACGTTTTCGCGGCCAGGCCCGCGGGCAGCCGGCGCCAGGGTTGCCGCGCGCATGGCGCGGGAAAACGCCCGTCCGGTTTCGTCGTCATAGCGCCGCATCACCGCATCGAGCGGCACCTGCGCCTGCCCCGGCTGCCAGGTATAGGCCCCGCCGCCCGTCCGTGACGCCAAAGCATAAGCCCGTCCGTTGCGAATCAGCCGGGAGCTTTTGTTCAGCAGGCTCAATTGGGTGTCGTCCAGCACCGTCCTGCGATCCGGCGGCAAATCCGCCTCTGCCGCGCCGATCCGGCCGACTTCCGCATTCTCCATTTCGATGGCGATGCAGCGGCACCCATGCCCCCAGGGCGGATAGTGCGTCCGCCAAAACGGATCGTTCTTCGGCAGGATCAGCCCGTCCAACGCCGCATGCTCCGGACGTACCCGTGTGTCGCCCTGGGTCGAATACCGCAAATAGCCGCTGCCGCTGCGCGGATCCATCTGCGCCCGGTACCGCGTGGCCGCATACGCCTGGAACCCATGCGTGCGCAGCAGCAGCTCCGCGCGGTTGCGCGCCTCACGCTCCTGGGCACGGCGCGCGTCCGCGTCGGCATCCGGATTTACCAGCCAGTCGGATATCTCCGCGACCACCTCGTTGCGCACCTGGCGCCAGTCCGCCCCGCGCGGCAGCTCCGCGATGGCATCGCGCACCCTTTGGACGGCGTCCAGGTCCTGAACTCCGGAGATGCAGATCGCCCGTGCCCGGATCTCCGGCAACATGGCGTCATAAACCGCCCTCCGGACCGCCGTTTTTGCCAGGACTTCCCGCGCCGCGTCCAAATTCTGTCGGATGTCGATGGCGGTCATAATCCAGGACCCTCCGCGAACTTCCGCGATTGCCCCTTCCTTGCGTTTCCGCCCCCGCCCCCTTGTCTTGACACCCCCCCGGCGCCAAAACGCAAATTTGGGGCATTCCTGAGCCCGGCCACCTGGCGCCGCGCGTCGCGGCGCACCCACCCCTGCGCCTGCACGTAGTTCCGATACTGCTTTCCGTCCTTATCCCACAGCTCCGGATTCTCGGCGCAACGTCGCAAATGGTTAAACCAGGAGTCCAGGTTCAGCAGATAGATCTGCGGCGATATCTTGATCAGCTCGATGTTCCCCGCCCGCCCCAGCCGGCGCAGCGTCTCGGCCTGGCCAGGCATCCCCAGCATGCGGCAGAGCCGGTTTGTCAGCTTGGCCATGCGTTCGGCGCAGGGGATCGGCGTGTAAGTGCCATCGGGCTCGCGGTGCCACCGTGCAATCGTCATGTCGGGCGCATCCGATCCGGCCCTTGGCGCCCACCGGCCCAGAGCCACCTGCACCATGTCCGGACGCGCCGCTTCACGCAGCCGCTCCGGTAACGTCTGGTGGACCTCTGCGGACGGCACGCCCGCCGCCGATCCATCCATAAAGCCGAACGTCGCCTGCCGCACGCCGGCTGTTAAAGGTTGGCTGTTGGCTGTTGGCTGTTCGATGTTGGATGTTGTCATGTCTTATTCCGCCCTGAACCGCACCACGCCACCGCGCCGCACCTGGCCGCAACGCCGTCGAATCATAAACACCGCGTGCCACAGATCCTTCGGCTGTGCCGTGGCGATCTCCACGCGCCGCTTGTTGCGCAAGAACCCCGCGCAATAACCGCGCGCGGATGCGCTGGAATCGAAATATCCCGCTGCCGCGGCCTTTGCGCACTCGCGCTCCAGCACCGCCCTGGCCTGGGCCGCCGGCTCCATGGCCGCGCGCTTACGGCTTGCCAGCGCCTGCATCGGCCGGCCGCGCATATCCTGCCAGTGGGCCAGCAGCGGCCGGTAGTGCCGCTGCCGCGCCGCCTTCAGGCTGGCCACCCCCACCGTCTCAAACTGCTCGCGATGCCGCCAGTCGTCGAACGGCTCCGAAGGGTGCGTAAACCCAGACTGCACCGCCACGGCATATGCGCGGCGCGCCTCGATCGCCAAGGTACGGACCTGTTCCCGGCTTAAATAAGCGTCCAATCCGCCCTCGATTGCCGCATGCACATACATGTCCATTTCCGCCCCCGTCAAAACCCAAGCGTCAGTTGCTCGCCAATCGTCGCCCGTGTTTGCTCGCGGGCGAAACACGCCTGCCACTCGACATACGGCCTCGCACGGTACATTCCCTCGCCGTCGCGCCGGCCGCACAGTTCAGCGGCGCACATCGCCATCAACTCCGTCACGCGCGGCCGCACGCTCAACACGTCTCGATGCATGCGCTCGGCCAGTTCGCGCGTGGTGCACATCCCGGCCGCGAGCAGCGCATCGTACACGGCCAGGCGGTCTTCCGTCAGCCTGGCGTAGATCGTCTGAAACTTCTCATTGCGGATGTCGATCGGCTTCATGTCGGCGCTCCACATGCATCAACTTTATGCCCCTTGCGCCGCGGCGTCTTCCCGCCGCACCTCGGCAAAAAAACGCTCGCTCTGTGCCACGCGGATACCGTAGGCCGCCAACACCCGCCGAGCCTCCTCGCCATCATCCGGGTTGGCGCAATCCGCCAGGATGCGCTGCCGGTCCAGCTCGCGCAGGGTCCGGGTGTAGATCGACAACCCGGCATCCGCCAACTGCGTGGCCAGGCCGTTCTCGTCCGTCCCCCTGGGCAGTGCCACGCGCGGCGTCGATGTCCGAAACCCGATCGTGCCGTGCAGCAGCTCCAGCGACTTCCGGTCAGCAAACGCCTCCGGGTGCCCCGCAGCCCACGCCTCGATGTCGGCCAGCAACCCCTCCGCCATCTCGCCCAAGTCGGCAAAGCGCACCTCGTAAGCCGTCCGGATCTCCGCAATCCGAGATTCCATCTCCGCCTGCAGCGCCGCCGCATCGATCGTCGCCTTGGCATATTCACCCATGACGCTTTCAAGCGCCTCGCGTGAATCGATCGTGGTCCTCAGCGTCTTCTTGGTTTTCCTCATGATGGGGTCTCCTGTTGGGTTGTTGATCAAACTCGTTATTTGTCGCATATCGCGCTGTTGGCTGTCAGCATATCACGCAGTCCCGCCGCGATGGCCTCGTGACCGGCGCGGTTCGGGTGAATGTCGCGCCCGTCAAAGTGCTCGGGCCGCAACACGCTCCGCGTGTCAAACGTCTCGACGCCAGCGGGCAGCGCCCCGCAGATTGCGGAGTTAAGAAGCGGGCATGCTATCGCTGATCGAGGATCGCGCCCACAGAACGGGTCGGCGTACAGGAGCACAATCGTGCGGCCCTTGCGCACAGTTTCAACCACGTACCGCAGCGCGGTCACTCCGGCGATGACTTCATCCGGTGTCACGGTTCCATCCGCCAGCGCGGCAAAAGCGTCATTGCCCAGCAGGGACAGTATCACCGTCTCGGCCTGCGTCTGAGCGGCGCGGGTCAATCGCCCGTCAAAGTCTGCCGCCCACTGCGCGGCCGTGCTTCCGGCAACGGCCTGGCGCATCTCGCCAGCAATCCCGAGGTTCAGCGGCCATCCGGCGTGATCTCCCTCGCCAGCAACCACCGCCGATGACCAAGAATCCCCGACCACCAAACAGCCAACCATTGCGTTCACGGTACGTTCCTCCCTGCGGTCGTCACGCCCGTGACGCCGTTGTTCGGCCAATACAATTTCGGGTCCGGCAACCGTGAGGCCAGCCGGACGATTCGCTCCGCCGTGGATGGGTGCGCAACAGCGCACACCCATCCGGCAACCAGCAACAGCCAATATTCGTTGATGATTTCGACTGCGATCGCGCGCAATTCAGCCACGCCCACCGGGATTAGATCCGGCACCTCGATCACCTCAAACCGGTAGGTCATCTCTCACCCCTGTTTCTATTTCAGTTTTTCAGCTTTTTCCCTCTCATCGCCTCACCGGCTCGCCTTCTCCACCTCGATCGCCGCCGCCACATCCCGCAGCGTCGGCGCCCCATCGTCATTGGCCCCGGCCAGGCGCTTGCACACATCCCTGGCAAACCCCAGCCCGCCCCGCGTGGCGGCCGCCGCGGCCAACACCCGCGCCGCGTCAGCCAGCTCCGTTTTCATCCCCAGCCGCCGATCCAGCAGCCGCCGGCAATCGCGCTCAGTCGGGCACTCCAGCTTGATCCGCTCCGCCAGGCGGTTGGTGCTGATCTGCCGCGCCTCTTCATACGCCTTGCGCTCCAGCTTCCCCAGGAGCGTGCCGATCGCCATCAACGTAAACCCCCACCTGGTTTGATTCACCAGCGTCTTCACCGTGTTCAGGCAACGCGGCCCCATGTGGTGCGCTTCGTCGATCACCAGCACCCGCCGCGAAGGCGCCATCAGCTCCAGCGCCTTGTCCAGCCGGTCCACTGCGCTCTCGGGCAGTTCCGCCACCCCCAGCCTGCGCAGTACCGCGCCCAGCATGGCCCTTGGATTGTCGCCCCAGGCCTCCGCCGCCTCCACCATCACCAGTGCCGACCCCAGCCGCTTGTGCAACAACGCCGCCGCCGTCGATTTTCCGGACCCCGGCTCCCCCTGCACGATCAACACCCGGTCGTTTCCATCCGTGGTCAACAGCGCCGGCAACGCCCGCGCCAGTTCCACCACCGGGTGCAGGTCTTCATACAGCTCCTCGCCCTGCACCGACGCTGCCTTCAGCGCCTGGATCTGCGCCAACACCGCCCGATACGCCCGCAGCAGATCCTCGCCGTTACGGTCGGCGATGCTCCCATTGCGCATCGCCCACCAATCCTTGCTGCTCCCCAGGTCAGGGAAGCGCAGCCGCAATTGCCGCTCCGACCACCCCTGTTCCGCCTGGTAGGCGCCCACCTCGGCCGCCGCCGCCTTGCACTGCTCGATCAGCGTCTCATGGTTCTGTTCCGCCTTCATCCCGCCCTCCTTGTTGTTGGTTTACCCACTGTTCACTGTTCACTGTTCACCGTTCACTGTTCACTCTCCCCACTTCACGCCCATCAACTCGCCATCGTCATCGCGCGCATGGCCCTCAGCGCCTCGGCAGCATCGGCCTCGGCCTGGTCCAGCTCCACATCCGTCCGGATCCGGCTGCGCGCAGGGTTCATCTCCCCGATGCTCCGCCGCTCCACGGCCGGCCCGCCCGCATCGGACCGCTCTTCCCCGCAAATCAACACGCCGCGATCCGTCCGCGTCTCCTGCGCGGTGCGGCCGCGGCGCCCGCCCACGCCGCTGGCCGCATACACCGCCCGGAACGCCCGCGAGTAGCGCTTGCGCTGCTCCACTGTCGCGCTATGCTCAACGGCCCCAAACTGCGGCGCCGCCTCCGCCCACTCCGCCGTGGCCATCCACGCCCCCAGCCGCAGCTCCAGCACATTGCGCGTGCCGACCTCCAGGTTGTAAACCTCGGCCCCTCGCCACGGCTCCCCAGGATCAAATGCCACTTGCAGGCGATAGCCGTTGCCCACCCGCGCCGTCAGCTCCGGCAACGCAAACCGGTAGACCCTGCCCGCCACGGTCCGCTGCACATGCCCGCCGCGGATCTCGGTGGTAAACTTCTCCGGCATAAAGACGCCCGCATGCTCCGGGCGCAACGCCGCCAAGGGCGCAGCCCCCACCGCCGCCTCCCAGCGCTCATCCGGCACGCCCTGCTGCAGCCGCCCCTCC
>Ga0209507_1002647_pt1 | contig 11944 bp, 10 predicted proteins | sample AD_UKC028_MetaG_FD_184414 | JGI IMG/M metagenome (GOLD analysis project Ga0209507, IMG submission 184414) | Active sludge microbial communities of municipal wastewater-treating anaerobic digesters from USA - AD_UKC028_MetaG (SPAdes) (version 2) | ecosystem: Engineered > Bioreactor > Anaerobic >...
ATGGCCTTGTTGGACTCATTAAGCTTTTCGCGCGAAAAAACATCGCCGGGCTTGATTACCACCAGCTTGGCGAGTTCTTCTTCGCTGATCGTGAAATCGCCAGCCAGTTTGACTGACGAAACCTGGAAGCGAGCCCCCTCGTTCACATTAAGGGTGATGTAAACGTCCCGCTTGTCGGGCGAAATCGAGACCTGGGTTGAATCGACAGCGAACTCGAGGTAACCGCGATTCATGTAGAAAGACTTCAGTTTTTCGAGATCGGCCGACAATTTCTGCCGCGAATACTGATCGTTCTTGGTGTACCAGGTAATCCAGCCGGGCGTCGTCAACTCGAAAAGCGCCAGCAAATCCTTTTCGGAAAACTCCTTGTTCCCGACGATGTTGATCTGCTTGATCTTGGCCGAGGCACCTTCTTCGATATTGAAGTTGATGCCGACCCGGTTACGTTCAAGCGGTGTCACCGTCGTGGTGATCGTCACGCCGTACTTGCCCTTTGTCAGGTACTGACGCTTGAGTTCCTGTTCCGCTTTTTCCAGCTGGGCGCGGTCGAAGATACGACCCTCGGCAATGCCAGCTTCCTTCAAGGCCTTGATGATGACATCCTTGTCGAACTCCTTGAGTCCGACGAAATCGATCTGTGCAATGGCCGGGCGCTCCTGCACCACAACGACCATGACATCGCCTTCCACCTCAATCCGTACATCACGGAAAAATCCCGTTGCAAACAGGCTCTTGATGGCTTGGGCCGCCTTTTCGTCTGTCAACGTTTCCCCGACCTTGACGGGGAGATAACCGAAAATCGTGCCAGCCTCGGTGCGCTGTATCCCCTCGACACGAATGTCCTTCACGACGAAAGACTCAAATGCCAGTGCGGGGAGGGAAAAAAGTCCGGCGACGAGGACGGAGAGCAGGGATTTCTTCATTATTCAGCCGGAAAACAGACGGTTCAAGTCATTAAAAAATGCGAAAGCCATCAGGACGAATAGTATGGAAAGGCCGAACTGCTGGGCAATTTCCATGGCACGCTCGGAGAGCGGCCGACCCCTGACGACTTCGATCACATGATACATCAAATGCCCCCCGTCCAGCACGGGAATGGGCAGCAGATTGAGTACGCCAAGGCTGATGCTGACCAAGGCCATGAACTTCAAATAGTAATCGAGTCCCAACCGCGCCGACTGACCGGCATAGTCCGCGATCGTCACCGGCCCGGAAAGATTGCGCCAGGAGACTTCGCCGGTGAGCATCTTGCCCAGCATCACCAGACTGAACACCGATTTTTCCCAGGTTTCCTCAAGCGCCTTTCCTGCCGCGGCGAATACACCATAACGCACAAATACCCTGACCTCGCGACGCGATTCAGCAGATTCCGCAACACCGACGCCGACTCGACCGATCAGTTTGCCACGCTCGGAAATAGCCTCCGGAACGACGTCGACCGCAACAGGCTGACCGTCACGCAAGAGTTCGATGCGCAAGGATCGCCCGGCGGCATCGCGCACCTGCATCACGAAGTCATGCCAGACATTAATCGCCACATCATCGATCGCGACGATTTCATCGCCGTTGCGCAACCCGGCGCGCTCGCCGGGACTGCCCGCCATCACCGTTCCAATGACCGGCGGCAAATTGGGTCGGAAAAACCTTATGCCAAGCCTTTCCAGCGCGTCGCCCTCCCAGCCCTGCTCGCCCGCAGCCTTCAGCGACAGGCGGCGAAAGTTCACCTCATGTTGCTCGTTGATTACCTCGAGTTCGACTGCTTCGTGGTCAACCGCCTTGTGCAGGAGAGTCCAGCGCAGCTCACCCCAGGTCGCCACAGACTGCCCGTCCACACCTCGCACCTGTTCGCCATTGACGATACCCGCACTGGCTGCCGGCGACGAAGCGGGTGGCGTTCCGAGTATTGGCAGCAGCTCGTTGCTGCCCATCATGAACACGATCCAGTAAAGCACGATGGCCAGGGCGAAATTTGCGAAAGGCCCGGCGGCAACGATCAGACTTCGTTTGCCGACCGACTGACGGTTGAAGGCCCGCGCTTGTTCCGCGGGAGTGACCTCGCCCTCGCGTTCGTCGAGCATTTTGACGTAGCCGCCCAGCGGAAAAACACCGATTGCCCATTCGGTTCCATCCTTGCCCAGGCGACGCTGCCAGAGCGTTCGTCCAAACCCGACTGAAAAACGCAAAACGCGTACGCCGCAGTAGCGGGCGGCCAGGTAGTGTCCGAATTCGTGCACAACGATGAGAACGCCGAGAACGACGACGAAGGCCAGCAGATAGAACGGCAGTTGCGTCACGCGATCGCGGATTCGCGGATGAAACGGTCGGCAACACGGCGTGCCTCGGCATCCGCCATGAGCACATCGGTCAGGCTGCCTTCGGGCCCCGCCGGCAAAACCCTCAGGGTTTCCTCGATCAGTCGCGGAATGCCGGTAAATGAGAGTCGCCGGTCGAGAAAAGCCGCCACGGCCACCTCGTTTGCCGCATTGAGGATGGCAGGAGCGGTTCCTCCTGTTCTCAAGGCCGCATAGGCAAGCTCCAGACAAGGGAAGCGTTCAAAATCGGGCGCTTCGAAATCGAGGCGGGCGATCTGGAACAAATCGAGCGGCGGCACACCAGCGTCGATCCTTTCCGGATAAGCAAGCGCGTAGGCAATCGGCGTTCGCATGTCCGGATTACCGAGCTGGGCCAGCACCGAACCATCGGTATATTCGACCAGCGAGTGGATGACGCTCTGCGGATGAACGACCACCTGAATCTGCTCGGCAGGGCACGCGAAGAGCCAATGCGCCTCGATCACCTCCAGCCCCTTGTTCATCATGGACGCCGAATCGACTGATATCTTGCGCCCCATCACCCAGTTCGGATGGGCACACGCTGCCTCCGGCGTGACATCGGCCAGCGCTGCAAGCGACGTGCCACGAAATGGCCCGCCGGACGCCGTCAACAATATCCGGCGCACTCCGCATAGTGATAATCCACGCGAGAAATCTGCTGGAAGCGATTGAAATATTGCATTATGTTCGCTATCAACAGGCAATAAGACGGCATTATTTTCACGCACCGCATGCATGAAAAGTTCGCCTGCCATGACCAACACTTCCTTGTTGGCCAGAAGGATTTTCTTGCCGGCCCGCGCTGCCGCAAGCGTCGGCTCAAGACCTGCCGCCCCGACGATCGCCGCCATCACGGTATCCACTTCGGAATGAGTCGCCATGGCGACCAACGCCCCGACCCCGTGGCCAACCGTCGTAGTCAAACCCGCATTTCGGCAACGCAACGTCAGTTCTTCAGCCAATCGCTCGTCGCGGACTACCGCATAGGCCGGATTAAATTCCTTGCACTGGTCGAACAGCTTTTCCACCTGACTATGCGCACAAAGTGCATAGGCACGATAGCGATCCGGGTAACGCCGTATTACGTCGAGCGTGTTGACCCCGATCGATCCGGTCGCGCCGAGAACCGTGACATTTTGACGCTTCAAGCCTGCCCCTTTAACAGGAGCAACCACAGCAGCGCCACAACCGGCAGCGTCGACGTCAGGCTGTCGATACGGTCGAGCACGCCGCCGTGCCCGGGCAAGACATTACTGCTGTCCTTGATCCCGGCTTGCCGCTTGAGCAGCGACTCATACAAATCACCGACAATGCTGATCGCCGTCACGGCCAGCAGACCCAGTATCCACAATGGCATCCCGACCGGCTCGAAAGCATAGACAATGCGCAGAACCGAGCCATACACAACGACGCCAAACCCGGCGCCGACAGCACCTTCCCAGGTCTTTCCCGGACTGATGGCGGGAGCCAATTTGTGTTTACCAAATGCTTTTCCGGAAAAATAGGCGGCAATATCGGCGATCCAGACCACTGCCAGAATCGCCAGCAGGATACCCGGACCGGGAACCCTCAATTGAACCAGGGCGAGCCAGGTCGGGAACAGCACCACCAGACCGACCAGCATACCGCCCATCCCCCGCGGCAAGGGCCATTTGCCCCCCATCCAGAGTGGAACGACGAGGCACCAGAAAACGGCTGCCACGCCGTAAGCCGCGAGCACCCACGGTGCAGCCAGGCCATCGGCGCCAACACCCATCGCAGCCGGAGCAAGCAATGAAACAATCGTGCACAGGGCGGCGAGGGAGGCGCCAAGTAGGCGTCGCGCAGGCTCTCCCATGCCTAGCAGCCCACCCCATTCCCAGGCACCGACCCCAATGAACAGGGCTACGAGTATGGCCCAATAGGCCTGCGGCAGGAAAAACAGGCTGGGCAGCACCAGCGCCAGAAGAACCAGTGCGGTTATTACGCGCGTCTTAAGCATTCGTTTCGCCGACCAGTTGTTCGCTGGTGCGACCAAAGCGTCGCTCGCGCTTCTGGTAGGAAGCGATGGCCTGGTCGAACTTGCTGCGGTCGAATTCCGGCCACAAGGTCGCCGTGAAATAGAGCTCGGTATAGGCAAGCTGCCAGAGCAGGAAATTGCTGATCCGCTCTTCGCCGCCGGTACGAATGAACAAATCGGGTTCCGGAGCGAAATGCATTGAAAGAAAAGGCTCCAGATCGGCCTCGGTCCACCCCGAACGTTTCTCGGGCCGAGACTGAAGCATGGCATTGAGCGCCTGCATGATGTCCCAGCGCCCGCCGTAGTTGGCCGCAATGGTCAGCTTCAGCCGCTCATTGCCGGCCGTGCGCGCCTCGGCAGCACGTATCAGCTCCTGGATGCGGGCATCGAAGCGCGACAGATCACCAACAATCCGCAAACGGACGCCATTGCCGTTCAGATTCTCGACTTCCTGTTCCAGTGCTTTCACAAACAACTGCATCAGGAGCGTGACCTCCTCCTCCGGCCGGCGCCAGTTTTCGGAACTGAAGGCAAACAGGGTCAGGTATTCGACCTCTCGCTCGAGGCAGGCGCGCACCATCTTGCGCACCATCTGCACGCCCTTGGCGTGGCCGGAAAAGCGCGGCATGAAGCGCTTTTTCGCCCAGCGACCGTTGCCGTCCATGATGACAGCAACGTGCCGTGGAACGGCCACAGTCGCGGGAACCTGCTGCGTCGAGCTGGCGAAAATAGCCATTCAGCTGGGGAATCCGGACGGCTGAACTCTAAACCTGCAGCAGCTCGGCCTCTTTCTGGGCGAGCATCTTGTCGACTTCGGCGATGTAGCGGTCGGTCAATTTCTGGATATCGTCCTGCGCCTTGCGCTCGTCATCCTCGGGAATGTCGCCCTTCTTCAGGGCATCCTTCAGATGGGTATTGGCGTCACGGCGCAGATTGCGGATCGCCACCTTGGCCCCCTCGCCTTCATGCTTGACGACTTTGATCATTTCCTTGCGCCGCTCTTCGGTCAGCGCCGGCATCGGCACACGGATCAGGTCGCCCTGCGAAGCCGGATTGAGACCAAGATCGGAATCGCGAATGGCTTTCTCGACCTTCTGCGCCATGCCCTTTTCCCAAGCCTGCACACCGATGGTGCGGGCATCGATCAGGGTGATATTGGCAACCTGATTGACCGGCACAGGCGAACCGTAATAATCCACCTGGACGTGATCGAGCAAGCCCGTATGCGCACGCCCTGTACGAATCTTCTGCAAATCGTTCTTCAACGCCTCAAGCGACTTATGCATCTTGCCTTCGGCTGTTTTTTTGAGTTCCTGAATCATTTTCTCCCCCTCAGCAGTAAACCAGCGTGCCTTCGTCTTCACCACAGACCACGCGCTTCAGCGCGCCAGCCTTGAAGATGGAAAACACGTTGATCGGCAATTTCTGATCGCGACAAAGGGCGAATGCAGTCGCGTCCATGACGGCCAGATTGCGGGCGATGGCGTCATTGAAGCTGATCTTGTCGAAGCGTGTGGCCGCAGGATCCTTCTTGGGATCGGCGGAATAGATGCCATCCACCTTGGTCGCCTTGAGTACGATTTCGGCCCCGATTTCCGACCCGCGCAAGGCGGCTGCGGTATCGGTGGTGAAAAACGGATTACCCGTCCCCGCGCCGAAAATGACAATCTTGCCTTCTTCCAGATAGCGGATGGCCTTGCCTCGGATATACGGCTCGACCACCTGCTCGATATTCAGTGCCGACTGAACCCGCGCGTTGAGGCCCGCCTGGCGAAAGGCATCGGAGAGCGCCATGGCGTTCATGACGGTCGCCAGCATGCCCATGTAATCCGCAGTGGCGCGATCCATCCCGGTGGCCGTACCGGCCATGCCGCGGAAGATGTTGCCACCGCCGATCACCACGCCAATTTCCACGCCCATATCGGCAACCGCCTTGATCTCCCCGACGATTCCCGCGATGGTCTGCGGGTTGATGCCGTAGGCGTCGTTGCCCATCAGGGCCTCGCCGGAGAGTTTGAGGAGGATGCGTTTGTACCTGGGCGTGGTCATGGCGTGTCCTTGCAGATTACTTCTTGGCGGCGGCAGCGGCAGCCTGGGCGGCGACTTCGGCAGCGAAGTCGTCGACCTTCTTCTCGATGCCTTCGCCGACGATGAACAGCGTAAAGCCGGCGACGGAAGCGCCCTTTTCCTTCAGCAACTGTTCGATGGTCTGCTTGCCGTCAGCAGCCTTGACGAAGACTTGGCCGAGCAGGGTAACGTCCTTCAAGTACTTCTGCACCGTGCCTTCGGCAATCTTTTCCAGCATCGCTTCCGGCTTGCCGGCTTCGCGTGCTTTCTCGATGGCGACGCGGCGCTCGGTGTCGAGCAGGTCAGAAGACACGCCGGAAGCATCCAGCGACTTCGGCTTGGAGGCAGCGATGTGCATCGCCAGATCCTTGCCCAATTGCTCGTCACCGCCGATGACGTCAACCATGACGCCAACCTTGGCGCCACCGTGAATGTAGGAAACCAGCTTGCCCTTGGCTTCGAAACGGACGAAGCGGCGGATGCTCATGTTTTCGCCAATTTTGCCGACCAGTGCGGAACGGGTCGATTCGACGGTACCCTCGCCCATCGGCAGCGCCGATAGTGCGGCGACGTCGGCCGGATTGCTGCCGGCAACCAGCGCGGCGCAGCCGTTGGCCAGCGCGATGAATTCGTCGTTCTTGGCGACAAAGTCAGTTTCGCTATTGACTTCGATAATCGCACCGGTCTTGCCGTCGGCTGCAATGCTGACCGCGACGATGCCTTCGGCCGCGATGCGGGTAGCGGCCTTGGTCGCCTTGTTGCCGAGCTTGACGCGGAGGATTTCCTCGGCCTTGACCATGTCGCCATCGGCTTCGGTCAACGCCTTCTTGCATTCCATCATGGGTGCGTCGGTCTTGCCGCGCAGTTCTGCCACCATGCCTGCGGTAATTGCCGCCATACTTTTCTCCTGAACAATTCAAACAGGCGGAGCAACCAGCTCCGCCCTTGCTACTTTACTGCGCAGCTTCTTCCTGGACTTCGACGAACTCATCCTCACCGCCAGTGGCGAGGATTTCCTGGACGACCTGGCTGCGGCCTTCGAGGATGGCATCGGCCACGCCACGAGCGTACAACTGGATGGCACGGGAAGAATCGTCGTTACCCGGGATGACGTAGGCGACACCGTCCGGCGAGTGGTTGGTATCGACCACGCCGATAACCGGAATACCGAGCTTTTCGGCTTCGGTAATGGCGATCTTGTGGTAACCGACGTCGATGACGAAGATGGCGTCGGGCAAGCCGGCCATGTCCTTGATGCCGCCGATGGACTTTTGCAGCTTTTCGAGTTCGCGACGGAAGGTCAGCGCCTCTTTCTTCGGCATGCGCTCCATTTCACCGGCCTCGACGGCCAGTTCCATGTCTTTGAGACGCTTGATCGAGGTCTTGACCGTCTTGAAATTGGTCAGCATGCCGCCCAGCCAGCGCTGGTCAACGAACGGCGCACCGGCGCGAACCGCTTCTTCGCCGATGATTTCGCGGGCCTGACGCTTGGTGCCGACGAACAGGATATTGCCGCGATTGGAGGACAGCTTCTTCACGAATGCCATGGCTTCGTTGTACTTGGCCAGGGTCTTTTCGAGGTTGACGATGTGAATCTTGTTGCGGGCGCCGAAGATGTACGGGGCCATCTTGGGGGACCAGAAACGGGTCTGGTGGCCGAAGTGAACACCAGCCTCCAGCATTTGACGCATGGTTACGGACATATCTATTCCTTTTAAGGGTTGAACCGCCACCCGCCGGAAACGCCCGCCATTCTTGTATTCTGGCAGACACCCTTAATCGGCGGGTGTGTGGATTGATTGCTCGAAGATTCAAGCAAACATTTTTTCGAAACTTTCGTCTCGGAAAAACTCTTGGATTATAGCATCGGCAAGACAGACAAATAAAGCTCAATAGCCGTTCTGTTTGAGCGAAAGCAATTGCAGCATGCGCATCAGGTAGGGCTCCCAATCAGGCATGCACAAGTCGAAATCGCGCTCCAGTCGCGTGCAGTCCAAGCGTGAATTGGCCGGCCGCACCGCGGCGGCCGGATATTCGCTACCCGGGATGCCGATGATCGCATCAGGCGTAAGGCGCAGGTTGAATCCCGGCATGGTAGCCGCCCGCGCGACGATGGTGCGGGCAAATTCGTGCCAGCTGACGGGTCGACCGCAACAGAGGTGGTACAGACGCTGCTCCTCGCCACTCATCGCCCGCCCCTTGCGCACCATGGCCAGCGCGACACCGGTCACGGTGGCGATCATGGCCGCGGGCGTCGGCGAACCGATCTGATCGGCCACCACGTTCAGCATTTCCTTGTCCCGCGCCAGGCGCAGGATGGTCTTGACGAAATTCCCGCCGCGCGCGCCAAACACCCAGCTCGTGCGGAATATGAGCGACTTGCACCCGGCGGCGCGGATGGCGTCCTCGCCGGCCAATTTGCTGCGGCCGTATACGCTCTGCGGATTGACGCGGTCGGTCTCGACGTAGGCTTCGGCCTTGCAACCGTCGTACACGTAATCGGTCGAATAGTGGATCAGCAAGGCCCCGAGCACCGCAGCTTCTTCCGCCAGCGCGCCGGGCACCTCGCCATTGATGCACATGGCCAGTTCCGGCTCGGATTCCGCCCTGTCGACGGCGGTGTAGGCCGCGGCATTGACGATGACGCCCGGCTTCAATTTCCTGACCAGGGAACGCAATCCATCGAGGTCGGTCAGATCGCACTCGGAACGTCCGCAAGCGATCACCTCACCATGGGGCGCCAGGGAACGTTGAAGCTGCCAGCCGACCTGGCCGTCCTTGCCGAGAAGAAGAATGCTCATTGCCTGACCACGAAAATCCACACCCTCAAATTATGCCATCCTCTGCCCGGTGCGGCTTTGAGAAACCCGTCGCATCCTTTATCCTTCGCCCCTTCCAAACCGTTGAGCCTCCTGTCAATCTATGAGCATTTCCATCAAGACGCCCGAAGAAATCGAGAAAATGCGGGTCGCCGGGCGCCTGGCTGGGGAAGTTCTCGATTACATCGAACCCTTCGTCAAGGCTGGCGTCACCACCGATGAAATCAACCGGCTTTGCCACGACTACACGGTCAATGTACTAGGTGCCGTCTCGGCCCCGCTCAACTACGCGCCGTCCGGCTACGACCCCTATCCCAAATCCATCTGCACCTCGGTCAATCATCAGGTGTGCCACGGCGTGCCCGGCGACCGGCTATTGAAGAACGGCGACATCGTCAATATCGACGTCACGCCGATCAAGGATGGCTACCATGGCGACACCAGCCGGATGTACCAGATCGGCGAAGTCTCGATCCAGGCCAAACGCCTGTGCGAAATCACCTTCGAATGCATGTGGCTGGGCATTTCGGTGGTACGCCCCGGCGCCCGCATCGGCGACATCGGCGCCATCATCCAGAAGCATGCTGAGAAAAACGGCTATTCGGTCGTTCGCGAGTTCTGCGGTCACGGCATCGGCGCCAAGTTTCACGAAGATCCGCAGGTAACGCACTACGGCAAGGCCGGAACGGGCCCAATCATGGAACCCGGCATGATCTTCACCATCGAGCCGATGATCAATGCGGGCAAGGCGGCGATCCGCGAACTGGCGGACGGCTGGACCATTGTCACCAAGGATCACAGCCTTTCGGCACAATGGGAACACACAGTCCTTGTCACCGAAACCGGCTACGAAGTGCTTACGCTGTCAGCCGGATGTCGCCGGAAGCCGGACTGGATCACCTGATGACGATCGATTTGTCTGCCCTGCGCAGCGAAGTCAAGGCCGGGCAGCAAAGCCTGCGCGAAGCCTATGCGCTTGACAACGATGCGCAAGCCCTGCTGAAAAACCGCTGCCGGCAAGTCGACAGCGTGCTGGTGCGCCTCTGGGCGAGCCTCGAATTCCCGGCAGCCCCTGCCCTCGCCGCTGTCGGCGGCTATGGCCGTGGCGAACTGTACCCGGCCTCGGACATCGATCTTCTGATCCTGCTGCCCCAAGCCCCGAGCGCCGCACTCCAGGAGCGGCTGGAACGACTGATCAGCCATTTCTGGGATATCGGCCTGGAAATTGGACACAGTGTACGTACGATCCAGGAATGCCTGAACGAAGCCGCAGATGACATCACCGTTCAGACCGCGCTGCTCGAGGCACGCCTACTGACCGGTAACAAGAAACTCTTCGCTACCTTTGAGAAGCGGCTGCGTGGCAATCTCGATCCGCTGGTTTTTTTCGAGCGCAAGCGCCTGGAGCAACAGGAGCGCCACCTGCGCTTCAACGAAACGCCATTCAGCCTGGAACCCAATTTCAAGGAAGCGCCCGGTGGCCTGCGCGACCTGCAGGTGATTTTCTGGATGTCCCAGGCCGCCGGCTTCGGCCGGGACTGGGCCGAACTTGAAGCGAACGGCTTTCTGACCCGTGAGGGGCTGGAACTCGCGCTGCGTTGCCATGAATACCTCCAGCACCTGCGGATTCGCATGCACCTGATGCTCGGACGCCGCGAAGACCGACTGCTGTTCGACTATCAGAATACGCTAGCCGCCCAGTATGGTTTCGAATCGACGCCGGCCAAGCGTGCATCGGAACAGCTGATGCAGGGCTATTACCGCAACGCCAAGGCCATCGTGCTGGCAAACACCATCATGATGCAAAACATCGGCGCCGCGCTCTCGCCGGAAAGCGAGCAACTGCCGCAACCGATCGACGAAAATTTCCAGTCGGTCGGTGGGCTGCTCGACGTCCGCGACGAAAAAGCCTACGAAAAGAATCCTGCGCTGATCTTCGACAGCTTCCTGGTCATGCAGGAAAATTCGGATCTAAGCGGCATGACGGCCAAGACGCTGCGCGCCCTGTGGCATGCCAGTGCTCTCGTCAATTCGGAATTTCGCCGGAACCGGGAAAATCGCGCTGCCTTCATCAAGCTGCTTCAGTCGGATCGCGGAATAATTCACGAGTTTCGACGAATGAATCAGCTCGACATCCTGGGCGCCTACCTGCCGGCTTTCGGGCGCATCGTCGGCCAGATGCAGCACGATCTGTTTCATGTCTACACGGTCGATCAGCACATCCTCCAGGTGCTGCGCAACATCCGTCGCTTTTCGATGAGCGAATTCGCCCACGAATACCCGCTGTGCTCGCGCGCCATTGCCGAATTCGAGCGCCCCTGGCTGCTCTATGTGGCAGCGCTGTTTCACGATATCGCCAAGGGACGCGGCGGCGATCATTCCGAACTGGGAACGGTCGATGCCCGCACATTCTGCGAAGACCATGAACTTTCGGCTGAAGACACCGAACTCGTCGTCTGGCTCGTCCGCCATCATCTGATCATGTCCCAAGTCGCGCAGAAGGAAGACCTCTCCGATCCCGACGTCATCACCGCCTTCAGCCGCCTGATGGGCGATTCACGCCATCTGACCGCCCTTTACCTGCTGACTCATGCCGACATTCGCGGCACCAGCCCGAAAGTCTGGAACCAGTGGAAAGGCAAGTTGATGGCCGACCTCTATTACCAGACGCTGCAACACCTGGGCCAGGAGAATGCGGAAGCGCCGAGCGGCATCATCGCCCAGCG
>Ga0209507_1002648_pt1 | contig 11942 bp, 11 predicted proteins | sample AD_UKC028_MetaG_FD_184414 | JGI IMG/M metagenome (GOLD analysis project Ga0209507, IMG submission 184414) | Active sludge microbial communities of municipal wastewater-treating anaerobic digesters from USA - AD_UKC028_MetaG (SPAdes) (version 2) | ecosystem: Engineered > Bioreactor > Anaerobic >...
GCGCACGGTCTCGGGCGTGGCCCGGTCGCAGGCGCGGCCCACCTCGTAGACGTAGGCGCGGCAGGCCATCATGGTGGTGTACATGTCGGCGAGCTTGCCTTGCATGAGCTGGAACTCGCCGATCGCCTGCCCGAACTGCTTGCGCTCGTGCACGTAGGGCACGACCACGTCCATGCACGCGGCCATGATGCCCAGCGGGCCGCCCGCGAGCACCGCGCGCTCGAAGTCCAGCCCGCTCATCAGCACGTTCACGCCGCCGCCCACGCGGCCCAGCACGTTGGCCTCGGGCACCTCGCAGTCCTGGAACACCAGCTCGCCGGTGTGCGAGCCGCGCATGCCCAGCTTGTCGAGCTTCTGCGCCACGCTGAATCCCTTGAAGCCCTTCTCGATCAGGAAGGCGGTGATGCCGCGCGGCCCGGCCTCGGGGTCGGTCTTGGCGTAGACCACCAGCACGTCGGCGTCGGGGCCGTTGGTGATCCACATCTTGGTGCCGTTGAGCACGTAGCGGTCGCCGCGCTTGTCGGCGCGCAGGCGCATGCTCACCACGTCGCTGCCGGCGCCGGTCTCGCTCATGGCCAGCGCGCCTACGTGCTCGCCGGAAATCAGCTTGGGCAGGTAGCGGTCGCGCTGCGCCTCGCTGCCGTTGCGCTTGATCTGGTTGACGCACAGGTTGCTGTGCGCACCGTAACTGAGGCCCACCGAGGCGCTGGCGCGGCTGATCTCTTCCATCGCCACGATGTGCGCCAGGTAGCCCAGGTTGGCGCCGCCGTACTGCTCGGGCGCGGTGATGCCCAGCAGGCCCAGGTCGCCCAGCTTGCGCCACAGGTCCATGGGGAACTGGTCTGTACGGTCGATCTCGGCCGCGCGCGGCGCGATCTCTTTGGCCGCGAAGCCCTGCACCATGTGGCGCAGCGCGGCGATGTCGTCGCCGAGGTGAAAGTCGAGTCCGGGCAGATGCATGGTGCGCTCCTCCGTGAGTCGTGGCCCGCGGCGTGCGACGCGGGCGCTGTTGCTGTTGTCTTTGCCGTTGTCTTGGGTGCGCGCTAGACGCGCTCTTCCTGCAGGCCGGCCATGACCATCAGGGTCTGCTGCACGGCGGCCACGCGGCGCCGCTCGGTGCCGCGCACGCCAAACACTTCCACCTGCGCCACCGAGATCGAGCGCCCCGGGCGCAGCACCTCGCCCACCGCGAGCAGGGTCTCGCCCTCGGCGGGGGCCAGCATGTTGATCTTGTATTCGATGGTCAGCACCGAGGCCTCGGCCGGCATCAGCGTGAAGGCCGCGTAGCCGCCCGCGCTGTCGGCGATCATGCCCACCACCCCGCCGTGCACGTAGCCGTGCTGCTGGGTGAGCTCGGGGCGCACCGGCAGCTCGATCTCGCAGCGGCCCGGCGCCACCACGCCCAGGCGCGCGCCGATCAGGCTCATCGCCGCCTGGCGCGCAAACGAATCGCGCACGCGGGCCTCGAAGCCCGGGTTGAGCGGCGTGAAGCTCATCAGGGCACCGCGCGCGCGTCGGCCAGGGCGATCATGCCGCGCACCAGGCGGTAGGCCGACCACACCCAGATGCCGATCATGGACGCGCCCCCGATCAGCGCGCCCGTGGCGGTGGTGAAGATGGCGGTCCAGTCGAGCGACAGCGATAGCGCGCCCGCGTCTGCCGCCGGTGCCTGGCGCAGCACTTCTCGCAGCACCGGCCAGGCCGAGGCCACGATCAGGCCCATGGCCAGCGTGTACCAGAGCATCGAGAACCAGAAGGTGCGGATCTGCCAGCGGTAGTGCGCGGCAAACAGCGGCTCGGCCGACTCGTTGCGGCGGAAGTGCGCGATCAGCAGGCCGACGATCCAGGTCCAGAACATGAACAGGCCCACGGCCGCGAGCGTGTAGGCGCTCCAGGCCCAGGCGAATTCGCGCGCACTGGGCGCGGGCAGGGTGGGGGTGTTCATGGCTTGCTCCGGGTGCGGCGCGCGGGCGCCGGGGTGTCCAGCAGGCGGCGGCACTCCGCCTCGTGGGTGGAAATCTCGGCCAGCGTGACGGCAATGTCCTCGCGCTGCTGCTCGAGCGCGGCGCGGTGCTGCGCCAGCACCGCCAGGAAGCTCGCGGCCTGGGCCGCGGCGTCCTTGGGGCTTTCGTACATGTCGATCAGCTCGCGCACCTGCTGCAGCGTGAGCCCCAGGCGCTTGCCGCGCAGCAGCAGCTTGAGCCGGGTGCGGTCGCGCGCGGCGTACACCCGCGTCAGCCCCGAGGCCCCCGTGCGGCGCGGCTGCAGGATGCCCTGATCCTCGTAGAAGCGGATCGCGCGCGGCGTGATGTCGAACTCGCGCGCCAGATCGGCAATGCCGTAGCTGTCGCGCGGCGCGTCGGCGGGGGGCGTGGGGGAGCGGGGCATGGGAAGCGGGAGTTTACGTAAGCGTAAAGGGGGTGGGGAGGCGGGCGGTGCCGTGAACTGTCCCGACTCGCGCAAGCCGGGGCAACGGTCGGCGCGAGCCCGTGGCAAGCTGCAGCGCACGGTCCCTCAACTCATCTCTTAACTCCCGTGAGCCCCACTCGACTCTTCTCTGCCGCGCTCTGTGCCCTCGCCCTGGCCGGTTGTGCCTCGACGGGCGCCACCTTCCCCGATGAGCCGTCCGAGGCGGAGCGGCAACCCACCTGCCACGACGCCGCGCTCAACTACCGCGAGGCCCTGGAAGCCGTCGTCTACCCGCCGCAGTACCGCGACAAGCGCGTCTCGGGCTGGGTGCTGGTGGGCTATGAGCTCGATGGTTCGGGCGTGGCGCGCAATCTGCGGGTACTGAAGTCTTCGCCGCCGGGCGCGTTCGACTCGGCCGCGTTGCGGCCGTTTTCGGAGATGCGGTTCAAGCCGGACGTGAAGCGTGCCGAGTGCCGCGCGTTGGTGGGGTTCAAGGTCAGCAAGGCCGGATGAGCATCGGCGGGTGGCGCGGCTAGTGCCGCCGCACGGCCCCCGAGGGGTGGACCGCCACCCCTCGGGACTCCCCGCTCCCCCTGTCGACCGGCCCTGCGGGCTGCCCTTGCGCTGCGCCGCGACGGCGGCGGGCGGCCGAACTTGCACGGTCCCGCGCCTGCGGCGCGGGCCACGTGCTTCGAGCAGCGGCCACCCGAAACCCCGCCACCGCAACGCACCGCTGCGGCGGCCTCCGAAGCGGAAGGGAGCCGCGCTGCGCGCGGCGTCGCTGCGCGACCGTCCGGGCCAGTCGTGACGGGTTTCGCGCTTGGGTTAGTGGTATGGATATACGTCAACGAGCCGCGCAACTCGTTGATGACGCGAGGAAAGTTCTGTGACAGGCTACCCGAGTTAGATGACTCTCGGCCGAATTAATGGACTCCGCCGTCACCTCTAAATTACGTTAGGCTCATTCGCATGCGCAGACTGGTCACCATCGCTCTCCTGTTCATGTCGGCTGCTTGTCCGGCGGCAGAACTCTTGCTCTTCGGTGGCAAATCCCACGATGTCTTCATTGGCTGCTTGAACTGCAGCAAATACGACTCCGGCTCCGTCTGCAACAAGTACGGCGATCAAGGCTCGAAGTACAACGACAAGAGTATATGGAACAAGTACGGTGAGTATGGTTCGAAGTACAGCGACTTGTCGCCCTGGAACAAATACGCTTCGACTCCACCGGTAGTCGTTGATCGCGAAGGGCGCTTCTACGGCTACTTCACGGCAAACAAGTACCAGGACAAGCGAACTCGAATCAAGGTTCTCCTTCAACTCACGGACAACGTCGATTGGGTGAATGACGACCTTGAGCGTGCTCGCGATACCTTCTGCGAGGAATAGCCGTGGCCGGATTAGACCAAGGCGTTATGGAAGTTGTAGCCGCCTTCCAGCGATTCGTGAAGACTCAAACGCTGGGAGAGATCGACAAGTACAACTTGGCCGATCTGCAACAAGTTGATGCAGCGCTCGGGAATCGAGATCTAAACGCCGGGTTTCGAATCGCCATGCGACAGCGCATTGCCGACATGCAAATGTCCGGTGAACGAAAACACCAGAGTTGGGTTCGAATCGTTGGCTATGCGGTCGCATTCGCCGTTGGTGTGCTGGCTACGTTGACCGCCCAGTGGCTTACCAAATGAGCCTAACCATTCGCTCCAGCCCACGGCCTTCGGCCGCGGCTGAGCTCCAACGTAAGACGCTTCATTAACTGTTGAAAGGAGAGAAGACGTGACGGAACAAGCAAAGATTTCAATTTGCCTCTCGACCGGGGAAGTCACAATTGAGGCCCCATCATCGGCCCTTGGCGAGATATTTGATCGTCTTGAATCCTTTGTCCCAAGACTCCGTGAAATTGCACAAAGCGCAAAGGAGCATGAATCACAAACCGCCGGGGGAGACTCCAGCGAGGGCGATGCTCAGCCGGTTGTAAAGGCAGGTGAGCTGGCTACTGGGGCGAGCAAGAAATCCAAGGCCGGCAAAGGCTCTAGTGGGAAGCCGGAATCGTACAAAGCAGTTGACTTGAAATTGACGCAAGATCAGAGAGCTGCGTTTAAGGAGTTCTACAACTCCAAGGCCCCAGAAACACAAAACGACCATATTTTGGTTGTTATGTACTGGCTTCTGCAAAATACAGATCGCGAAAAGGTGACAATGGACGAGATATTCACCGGCCTGCGCACAGTAGATGCGAAAATCCCTAAGCGAATTTCTTCCGTCCTCTCAAATCTGGCAATCGGCGCCTATATTTCAAAGGAAAATAGCGAGCCGAAGCTTCTCCACGTTGGGGAAGATCATGTTCTGCACAATCTCCCAAAGAAAAAGGGATAGGGCATAAATGACGAGGGATGAACTCAAGAACATCATCCATAACAAGCATCTCTCCCGACTCGACGTTCTCGTCATTCTATTGGCCGTCGATTCCGGAGGGATCCGAACTGTTAAGGAACTGAAGGAATTAGCCGAATATGGCGGTTTAAGAAAGGCACAAAGCTGGAACATATCTGACATCCTTGCAAGATCAGGCGGTATAGCAGTACGCACGCCGGGTGGGTGGGAGCTGACCAATGAAGGAAAGTCTCGTGCGAAGGTGCTTGGGGCAGAATCAGGGCCAGTCGTTACGGCCAATGCTGATTTAAGGAAAGTCGTGGCCTCCATTTCATCTCCCGACACTCGCGAGTTTCTTGAGGAGGCCGTGAAGTGCCTGGAGGCTAGGTATCTTCGTGCAGCCGTAGTGCTTTCGTGGGTTGGTGCTGTGTCGGTGCTTCAGCAGTACGTTGTTGCCAACAAGCTCGCGGAGTTCAACGCCGAAGCTCAGCGCCGTGACAAGGACTGGAAACCTGCAAAAACTACGGATGATATTGGGAGAATGAAGGAGGCGGCGCTTCTTCAGGTGCTAGAAAATATCTCTGTTATCGGCAGGAACACAAAGCAAGAGCTCGAAGAAAGTCTAAGGCTCAGAAATTCTAGCGGCCACCCTAATTCATTTAAATTTGGCGAAAGCCGCGTTGCGTCTCACATTGAAGTACTGGTGATGAATGTATTTTCGAAGTTCAGCGTCTAACCATTCGCTGCAGGCGCGCCGGGCCTGCCGGGCCGCGGCCTGAGCTCAAACGTTGAGCTATGAAAGAGAGAGCCATGACTACCGCCACCGCTGAAGAAATTCGTCAATTCGTCGACATCACGTACTTCAAGCCGGCCCGACGGGCTGCTAAACGCCGGGTCACCGTGGTCGCTCTCAACGTTCACAACGACATGAGACTCGACAATCGCATGCCCGCGGTCTGTAGCGCCCTAGACGCAAAGATTGTCGAGGCAAAGTACGGCGTTTCCCTGATCAAGCGAAGCGGGCCTCGACAGAGCTCAACGGCAACCTGGGTCTTCGAGATCAAGAAGTGAGGGCACTGGGCTTCAGCGGCTGCCCGATAGCGTCTCCTCCGCCGCACTCAGCACCGACCCGCGCGGGCCAATTCCTCAAGCCTGCGCCGCGCCTGGTCTGGCATCGCGCGGTCTTGGCGTTCTGCCCTTGCTGCCCGCTTAGCTCGACTGCGCGACGGCTCTGCAAACTCGCCGGTACCCGCTGCGCTTGATGCTCACCGGGTCTGTAGGGATCGCGCGGTAGCGTTCCTCGGGGCGCGTAATCGACAGATCGTGGCTTGGGACGCGTCGGCTGCTTTGGGCGAGCGAAGATTGATTGGCCGTGACAGCGGGTTCGCCCGCGCGCTTCACCGGTGCGCGGCTCCCTGCCGCGAGGATTGATGCTCAGCAGGTATCCTCCCCCGCCAGCCGCCGCCTCCTCCCGCATGTCCTCCCCCACCCCCGAATCCGTCCTGTCCGAAGTCTTCGGCTATCCCGCGTTCCGCGGCTTTCAGCGCGAGGTGATAGCCACGGTGGTGGGCGGGGGCGATGCGCTGGTGCTCATGCCCACGGGCGGGGGCAAGAGTCTGTGCTACCAGATCCCCGCGCTGCTGCGCCCCGGGCTGGGGGTGGTGGTGTCGCCGCTCATCGCGCTGATGCAGGACCAGGTGGCCGCGCTCGACGAGCTGGGCGTGCGCGCCGCCTTCCTCAACTCCACGCTCAGCAGCACCGAGGCCGCGGCCGTGGAGCGGCGCATGCGCGCGGGCGAGCTCGACCTCGTGTACGTGGCGCCCGAGCGCCTGCTCACCGACCGCTGCCAGCGCCTGCTATCCGAGTGCGAGCTCGCGCTCTTTGCGATCGACGAGGCCCACTGCGTCAGCCAGTGGGGCCACGACTTCCGGCCCGAGTACGGCCAACTCGAGGTGCTGCGCGAGCGCTGGCCGCAGGTGCCGCGCATCGCGCTCACCGCCACGGCCGACGAGCCCACGCGCCTCGAGGTGGCCGAGCGCCTGCTGGCCGATCCGCGCGTCTTCGTGGCGAGCTTTGACCGCCCCAACATCCGCTACCGGGTCGTCGAGAAGCGCGACGCGCGCGATCAGCTCTTGCGCTTCATCCGCACCGAGCACGCGGGCGACGCGGGCATCGTCTACTGCCTGGCGCGCAATACGGTGGAAGAGGTGGCCGCCCTGCTGCAGGGCCAGGGCATCGATGCGCTGCCCTATCACGCAGGGCTCGACGCCGGCACGCGAGCGGCCAACCAGCGCCGCTTCCTGCGCGAGGACGGCATCGTGATGGTGGCCACCATCGCCTTCGGCATGGGCATCGACAAGCCCGACGTGCGCTTCGTGGCGCATCTGGACATGCCCAAGAGCATCGAGGGCTACTTCCAGGAGACCGGCCGCGCCGGGCGCGACGGCGAGCCCGCGCAGGCCTGGATGAGCTACGGCCTGCAAGACGTGGTGCAGCAGCGCCGCCTGATCGAGATGGGCGAGGCGGGCGACGACTACAAGCGCCTCTCGGGTGCCAAGCTCGACGCCATGCTGGGCCTGGCGGAGGCCGGCGACTGCCGCCGCGTGCGCCTGCTGTCCTACTTCGGCGAGGACAGCAGCGCCTGCGGCAACTGCGACAACTGCCTCGAGCCGCCCGAGCTGTGGGACGCCACCGAGGCCGCGCGCAAGCTGCTCTCTTGCGTGTACCGCTGCAACCAGGCGAGCGGCTTCGGCTTCGCGGCCACGCACATCGTCGACGTGCTGCGCGGCAAGGCCACCGACAAGACCGCGCGCTTCGGCCACGAGTCGCTCAGCACCTGGGGCATAGGCGCGGAATTGTCGGAGGCCGAATGGCGCCTGCTGCTGCGCCAACTGGTGGCCGACAAGATCGTCGAGGTCGACTACGGCCACTACAACGTGCTGCGCCTGACCGAGGCCGCGCGTCCCGTGCTGCGCGGCGAGCGCCGCATCGAGCTGCGCCGCCACACCGCGGCCACCAGCGCCAAGCGCCGCAGCCCGCGCCGTGGCGCCGAGGGCGAGCTCGCCCCCGAGGCCGCCGTGCTCTTCGAGCGCCTGCGCGCCTGGCGCGCCGACATCGCCCGCGAGCACGCCGTGCCGGCCTACGTGGTGTTTGCCGACGCCACGCTGCGCGCCATCGCCCAGGTGCGGCCGGCCTCGAGCGCCGAGCTGCGCGGCATCTCGGGCGTAGGCGAGAAGAAACTCGAGCGTTACGGTGGGCAGGTGCTCGCCCTGATCGAGGAGGCTGCATGAGCGAGCCAGGCCACCCCAAGCGCGAATCACTGAGCGCGCAGCGCGCAGGGTAGATCCATGAGCACCCTGCGCATCGAATCCCGCCGCGCCGACCTGGGCCACGGCCTGGTGGTGCGCCGCGCCCTGCCGCACGCGCATGTGCGCAGCGTGGGGCCCTTCGTGTTCCTGGACCACGCCGGCCCGGTGGTGCTGCCGCCCGACACCGGCCGCAGCGCCGACGTGCGCCCGCATCCGCACATCGGCCTGGCCACGGTGAGCTACCTGCTCAGCGGCGCGGTCATGCACCGCGACAGCCTGGGCGTGGAAATCATGATCCGCCCCGGCGACGTGAACTGGATGACGGCGGGGCGCGGCATCGCGCACTCCGAGCGCTTCGAGGACGAGTCGGTCTTCGCCGCGCCGGGCCTGGAGCTGCTGCAGGCCTGGGTGGCGCTGCCCGAGGCCGACGAGGAATGCGAACCCGCCTTCGCGCACACGCCGCTGGCCGAGCTGCCCGTGCTCGAGGCGCCCGGCCTGTGGCTGCGCGTGATCGCCGGCACGGTGGCCGGCCTGACGAGCCCGGTGCGCACCCGCTCGGCGCTGTTCTACGCGCACGCGCGCGTCGCGGCGGGCACTGCACTCGCCCTGCCCGCCGACTACTCCGAGCGGGCGGCCTATGTGGTGGCGGGGCGCATCGAGTCCGGCACGCTCGCCGCCGAGGTGGGCGAGATGCTGGTGTTCGAGGCAGGCGTGCCCGCCGCGCTCACCGCCACCGAGGACGCCACCGTGATGCTGCTGGGTGGCGAGCCGCTCGGGCCGCGCTTCGTGTGGTGGAACTTCGTGTCGAGCCGCCGCGAGCGCATCGAGCAGGCCAAGGCCGACTGGGCCGCGGGCCGCATCGCCCTGCCGCCGCGCGACCGCGAGGAATTCATCCCCCTGCCCAGCCGCTAGGCCGGGCGGGCCTCGGCCTCGGCGGCGGCGGCCTCTTCGCCGACTTCCTCGCCCAGGAAGCCGCCGCTCTGGTGCTCCCACAGGCGCGCGTACAGCCCGCCCTTGGCGAGCAGGCTGCGGTGGTCGCCTTCTTCGACGATGCGGCCGCGGTCGAGCACGATCAGCCGGTCCATCGCCGCGATCGTGGAGAGCCGGTGCGCGATCGCCACCACCGTCTTGCCTTCCATGAGCTTGTACAGGCTGGTCTGGATCGCGGCCTCGACCTCGCTGTCGAGTGCGCTGGTGGCCTCGTCGAGCAGCAGGATGGGCGCGTCCTTGAGCATCACGCGCGCAATCGCAATGCGCTGGCGCTGCCCGCCACTGAGCTTCACGCCGCGCTCGCCCACGTGGGCCTCGTAGCCGGTGCGGCCCTTGAGGTCGGCCAGGCCGCCGATGAACTCGTGCGCCTCGGCGCGGCGCGCGGCGGCGATCATCGCCTCGTCGCCGGCGTCGGGGCGACCGTAGAGGATGTTGTCGCGCACCGAGCGGTGCAGCAGGCTGGTGTCCTGCGTGACCATGCCGATGTGCGCGCGCAGGCTGTCCTGCGTCACCCGGGCGATGTCCTGCCCGTCGATCAGGATGCGGCCCTGCTGCACGTCGTAGAAGCGCAGCAGCAGGTTGACCACCGTGCTCTTGCCCGCGCCCGAGCGGCCGATCAGGCCGATCTTCTCGCCCGGCCGGATGGTGAGGTTCAGGTGCTCGATCACCGGCCGGGCCTCGCTGCCCTTGGCCGTGGCGTACGAGAAGCTCACGTCCTCGAAGCGGATCTCGCCGTGCGGCACGGCGAGCGCGCGCGCATCCGGCGCGTCCACCACCGTCTGGTGGCGCGACAGGGTGGCGATGCCGTCCTGCACGGTGCCGATGTGCTCGAACAGCGACGCCAGCTCCCACATGATCCAGTGCGCGATGCCGTTGAGCCGCAGCGCCATGGCGCTGGCCGCCGCCACCGCGCCCGCGCCCACCTGGCCCTGCGACCACAGCCACAGCGACAGCGCCATGGTCGAGCCGATCAGCATCACCGACAGGGCCTGGTTGATCTGGTCCACCCAGGTCACCAGGCGCATCTGCTGGTAGGCGGTGTCGAGGAATTCGGCCATCGCGCTGCGCGCGTAGGCTGCCTCGCGATGGGTGTGCGAGAACAGCTTGACGGTGGCGATGTTGGTGTAGGCGTCGGTGATGCGCCCGGTCATCAGGCTGCGCGCGTCGGCCTGCGCCTGCCCCACCTTGGCCAGGCGCGGCACGAAGAACCACAGGGCGAGCACGTACAGGCCGAGCCAGGCCAGGAAGGGCGTGAGCAGCCACAGGTCGAAGCCCGCCAGCACGCCGATCAGGGTGAGGAAGTACACCAGCACGTAGACCAGGATGTCGGCGCCGATCATCCAGGTCTCGCGCACCGCGAGCGCGGTCTGCATCAGCTTGGTGGCGATGCGCCCGGCGAACTCGTCCTGGAAGAAGCCCATGCTCTGGCCCAGCAGCTGGCGGTGGAACTGCCAGCGCAGCCGCATCGGGAAGTTGCCGGCGATGGCGTTGAAGCGCATCAGCGCCCAGGCCGCCGTCACCACCAGGCTGGCCACCAGGGCCAGCGCGAGGAGGCTGAGCGTGTGGCCGTGGCGCGCCCAGAGTTCGGCCGGAGGCACGCTGCCCAGCCAGTCGACGATGCGGCCCATGAAGGCGAACAGCAGCGCCTCGAAGGCGCCGATCGCCGCCGCGAGCAGGGTCAGCGTGGCCAGCTGCGGACGCACGCCGCGCGTGCATTCCCACAGGAAGGCCAGCAGCTTTGGCGGGGCCGGGGCGGTGGCGCCGTCCGGATAGGGATGGATCAGCTTTTCGAAATGCTTGAACACGGGTGCACGGAAGCGGCCGGCAGCGGCCATCAGGAGCGGGAGGCGGATGATACGGGCGCGCCCGCGTCGGCTCGTAGAATGTTGCGCCACGCCCTTGCGCGCCGCGCGCCTCCTTGCATGAACCCCCAGGCCCACCAACTCGAGTTTCCCTGGAGCACGCCGCCCGCGCCCGGCAGCTGGCACACGGTCGCGCCGGGCCTGCACTGGGTGCGCATGCCGCTGCCTTTCGCGCTCGACCACATCAACCTCTGGGTGCTCGACGACGAGCTCGACGGCGTGCGCGGCTGGACGGTGGTGGACTGCGGTGTGGCCACCGCGCCCACGCAGCAGGCCTGGCGCGCGATCTTTGCCACGCACTTCGCGGGGCGTCCGCTGCTGCGCGTGGTGGCCACGCACTTCCATCCCGACCACCTGGGCCTGGCGCACTGGCTGTGCGCCGGCGGCGACGACGCGCGCTGGCAGGCGCCGCTGCTCGCCAGCGCCGGCGAGTACGCCACGGGGCGGTACCTGTCGCAGCTCACCGGCGCGGCGGGCGAGCAGGCCGGCGAGCGCGCCGCGGCCTTCTTCCGCGCGCACGGCGTGAGCGACGAGGCCGGGCTGGCGATGCTGCGCGCGCGCGGCGGCAGCCACTACGCGAGCCTGGTGCCGGCGGTGCCGCCGAGCTTTCACCGCCTGTTTCCCGGCGGCGCACTGGCCATCGGGCCGGCCGGCGCGCGGCGCGTGTTCCACCTGATCGCGGGCTACGGACACTCGGTGGAGCACTTGTCGCTGCACTGCGCGGAGGATCGCCTGCTGATCTCGGGCGACATGGTGCTGCCGCGCATCTCGACCAACGTGAGCGTGTTCGACATCGACCCCGAGGCCGACCCGCTGCCGCTCTATCTGCGCAGCCTGGACCACTACCTCATGCTCGCCGCCGACACGCTGGTGCTGCCTTCGCACGGCCTGCCCTTTCGCGGCCTGCACGCGCGCGTGGCGCAGCAGCACGCGCACCACGCGGCGCGGCTCGAGGAGGTGCGCGCCGCCTGCGCCGAGCCGCGCAGCGCGGCGCAGGTCG
>Ga0209507_1002653_pt1 | contig 11922 bp, 8 predicted proteins | sample AD_UKC028_MetaG_FD_184414 | JGI IMG/M metagenome (GOLD analysis project Ga0209507, IMG submission 184414) | Active sludge microbial communities of municipal wastewater-treating anaerobic digesters from USA - AD_UKC028_MetaG (SPAdes) (version 2) | ecosystem: Engineered > Bioreactor > Anaerobic >...
GCTCGCTGATCCTCGGCTGGTTCGATCTCGGCCCCGAGCCGGCCGCCGGTGCCGCGGTCGGGGGGGCGGAAGAGAGTCTGGAGGCGATCGAGAAACGCCATATCCTGGCGGTGCTCGGCGTCTGCTCAGGCAACAAGTCGGAGGCGGCGCGCCGCCTCGGGGTGTCGCGCAAGACGCTGGACCGCAAGTGTCAGGCCTGGGCCGTCTAGAAGCGCCGCGGCGGCGCTCGATCCGCGTCCGCCTGCTGCTGCTGGCGCTGCTGCCGCTCGGCATAGTGCTGCCCGTATTGCTGGCGGTGCTGACCATCTGGGGCGGCGATTATCTGGATCGCCTGCTGATCGCCAAGGTGCGTGCCGACCTCGCCGTCGCGCACGGCTATTACGAGCGCGTGGCGGAAGGGGTCGGCCGCTCGGTCGAGGGGCTCGCCGGTTCGGCGCGTCTGGCCCGGGTGCTGGAGCATGCGGCGAGCGAGCGCGATGGCGCGGCGGCCGAATTGCTGGCCAGCGCCCGCGTCGGCATGAAACTCGATTTTCTCTATTTTCTGGACGTCGACCGCAACAGTGCCGCCATCGCCGCCTGGCCGGTGCTGGCGGTGGCCGGTGCCGGCCAGGCGCTGACCGGCACCGACATGATGAGCGCCGAGCAGTTGCGCCTGCTCGACCCGCGCCTCGCCGAGCAGGCGCGCACGGCGATCCTGGCGACCGCCAACGCGGCGCCCGATGCCCGCGCGATCGAGGATCGCGGGCTGGTCATTCACGCCGCGGCACCGGTGCGCGACGCAGCCGGGCGCCTGCGCGGGGTGCTCGCCGGCGGCGTACTGCTCAACAAGAACCTGGAATTTATCGACCGCCTGAACGAAATCGTCTATCCCGACGGAGCGCTCCTGCTCGGCAGCCAGGGCACGGCGACGCTGTTTCTCGGCGATGTCCGGGTGGCGACCAATGTGCGTCTGTTCGAGGGCGGGCGGGCGATCGGCACCCGGGTCTCGGCGGCGGTGCATCAGGCGGTCCTCGACGAGGGCCGAACCTGGCTCGACCGCGCCTTCGTCGTCTCCGACTGGTATGTCTCCGGCTATCAGCCGCTGGTCGACAGCCATGGCCGGCGGGTCGGCATGCTCTATGTCGGTTTCCTTGAAGGGCCGTTCGCGGCGGCCAAGCGCGGCGCCCTCGGCCTGGTGGTCGGCCTGTTCGCGGTGGCCATGGTGCTGGCCGGCGTCTTCGCCTTTTTCTGGGCGCGCCGGGTGTTCCGCCCGATCGAGCGCATGCACCTGACGATGAACGCGATCGAGCAGGACGACGCCGATGCCCGCGTCGGCGCCGTCACCAGCCGCGATGAACTGGGCGACCTCGCCGCGCAGTTCGACCGCCTGCTTGACCGCCTGCAGGCGCAGGCGGCGTCGCTCAAGCGCTGGGGCGAGGCGCTCGATGGCGAGGTGGCGAAGCGCACCGCCGAGCTCGAACAGGCGGTGGCCGACCTCAAGGCGGCGCAGTCGCAACTGGTGATGAACGAAAAACTGGCGGCCATCGGCCAGTTGACCGCCGGGGTCGCGCACGAAATCAACAATCCGGTGGCGGTGATCCAGGGCAACCTCGACGTGCTGCGCGACATCCTCGGGCCGGTGGCGAAGCCGGTCGAGCCGGAGGTGCGGCTGATCCAGGAACAGGTTCATCGCATCCGCCTGATCGTCGCCAAGCTTCTGCAATTCGCGCGGCCGCAGGATTACGTCGGCTACCTGGAGCCGGTGGCGCCGGCGGCGCTGATCCAGGACAGCCTGGTGCTGGTCGGCCACTTGCTCAAGCGCGGGACGATCGCCGTCGAGCAGCATCTCGATTCGGTGCGCAACGTGCTGTGCAACCGCAACGAGCTGCAGCAGGTGCTGATCAACCTGACGGTCAATGCCATCCAGGCCATGCCCGACGGCGGCGTGCTGAAGCTGGCGGCTGAGGACTGGGACGAGTCCGACATGCCGGTCGGCCTGCGTCTGGTGGTCGCCGATACCGGTCCCGGCCTGACGCCGGCCGAGAGCGAGCGCCTGTTCAAGCCCTTCTATACGGCCAGGAAACCGGATGGCACCGGCCTCGGCCTGTGGGTCAGCCAGTCGCTGGTCGAGCGCTACGGCGGGCGGATCACGGTCGACAGCGAAGCCGGCAAGGGTTCGCGTTTCAGTGTCTGGCTGCGCTTCGAGCCGCTGCCGGCGTGAAATCAATTGTTCACCCGCTTACCTGTAGCCTTCGGTTAGGATGGACGAACTTTCAACGTTTTGGAGAAACACGTCATGGGTCTTCTTGATCAAATGGCCGGCGCGCTTGCCGGCGGGCAATCCGGCGGCAATGGCGCCCTGCTGGAAACCGTGCTGAAGCTCGTCAATGATCCGCGCCACGGGGGGCTGGAAGGCCTGGTCAGTGCCTTTCAACAGGGTGGCCTGGGCGAAATCGTCAATTCCTGGGTGTCGACCGGCCAGAATCTGCCGGTTTCGCCCGAGCAGGTGCAGAGCGCGCTCGGCGACTCTTCACTGCAGGACATCGCCGCGCAACTCGGGGTCAGCCCGGAGCAGGCTTCGGGCAGCCTCGCCGACCTGCTGCCGCAGCTGGTCGACCAGCTGACGCCGAATGGCCAGCTGCCGCAGGGTGGCGATCTGCTGACTCAGGGGCTGGATATGCTCAAAAAGGGCGGTCTGTTCCGCTGATTGGCCCGGACGGCCGGCGGCACCAGTCGCTCAGGCGCCGTCGCCGTCGTCCAGAAAACGTTCGAGCAGGACGTTGAGAAAGCGCCGGCCGCGCAAGGTCGGCGCGATGCGCTCGGGGCCGATGTCCAGCAGGCCATCGGCTGCCGCTGCCTTCAGCTGCGGCAGGATGGCGGCCAGCGGTTGCGCGGTGCGCGACTCGAAGAGCGCGGGCGGAAAGCCCTCGTGCAGGCGCAGCGCGTTCATCAGAAACTCGAAGGGCAACTGGCTGGCAACGACTTCGTGCGCGGTCTGGATCGGGTTGCCGGCGCGGGTGTTGTCGAGATAGGCGGCCGGCTGTTTCCAGCGCATCTGGCGCAGCACGCGGTCGTGCAGCGTCAGTTTGGAATGGGCACCGGCACCGATCCCGAGGTAGTCGCCGAAATGCCAGTAATTCAGGTTGTGCCGGCACTGCCGGCCGCGTTGCGCGAAGGCCGAGGTTTCGTAATTGGCGTAGCCGGCGGCGGCCAGCCGGGCCTCGATGGCGTCCTGCATGTCGGCGCAAATGTCACCTTCCGGCAGTACCGGCGGAAAGGCGGCGAAGCGGGTGTTCGGCTCCAGCGTCAGCTGGTAGCAGGAGAGGTGGGCCGGCGAAAAACCCAGCGCGGTGTCGACGTCGGCGAGCGCCTGCTCAAGCGTCTGGTCCGGCAGACCGTACATCAGGTCGAGGTTGAAGGCGTCGAAATGTTCGCCGGCCAGTTGCGCGGCACGCCTGGCTTCGGCGGCGCCGTGGATGCGGCCAAGGGCTTTGAGGTGTTCATCGTTGAAGCTCTGGATGCCAAGCGACAGGCGATTGACGCCGGCGGTGCGGAAGCCGGCGAACTTCTCCGCCTCGACTGTTCCGGGGTTGGCTTCCAGCGTGATTTCCGCTTCCGGCGACAGCATGGCCAGCGCGCGGAAGGCGGCAATCAGTTCGTCGATGGCGGCCGGCGAGAGCAGGCTGGGCGTGCCGCCGCCGAAGAAGACGCTGACCACCGGGCGGCCCCAGATCAGCGGCAGGGCGGATTGGAGGTCGGCGATCAGCGCGGCGACGTATTCGGCTTCGGGGATGGCGCCCTGCGCTTCGTGTGAGTTGAAGTCGCAGTAAGGGCACTTCTGCACGCACCACGGCACGTGCACGTAGAGCGCCAGCGGCGGCGAAACGCGGAATTCGAGGGCGGTTGCGGTCGACGCCTTTTTTTGGGCAAAAATGGGGATGGTTCTGGATGTGGACATGGTTAAGGTTCAGTCAGAACGAACCAGGCTAGCGCTGGCCGGATCGTAGATAAAATTTGTGATCGATCCATCAATGATGTGCTGTACCACTTGATCAATAACCGGAAGCGGCACCAGGAACCACTCCCTGGGTTTGACCGGATGACCGAAGCGATCCAAGATGGTCAGGTCGAGTTGGGCGTTGGCGAAGATCCTGTGGAACAGGTTTTCGAGCTTGGTGCGCTGGATGCCGGCCAGTTTATAAGTCGCCACGATTTCCACTTCCGCGAGTAGGTAAGTCGCATCGTGGTTGGCGTTGGCAATACGGGTTTCCACCTTGCCGCCGGTTACACCAATCTTGTGAATCAATTCGCGGTGTTGGGAAACAAAGGGATGTTCGGAGCGACTGCGCAGCACATAAATCGTGCCGCTTTCGATGTCGCCATTGTCCCAGTCGTGGCTGAACAGCGGCCCGGGATTCGGGTCGGTGATCAGACGGGCCATGTCGTCCCGGTGTAATGCGCGCTGCAAGGAACGCTGCAATATATTGCTTTCGGTTCCATTGTCGTAGATGACACGCAAACGACTGTCCATCCGTTGCGCATTGAATGAAGTGCTGAAGGTATCGCCGACTTCGGCGATATAGGCAATCTGTCCGCCAACGATGAAGAATGCGCCGGGTCTGATCTCGTCCATCGACTTGACCTGGAACGAACGTGTTTGCCTGATGCCGCTGTCGAGGTCCTTTTGCACCTGCTCGAACATCGGTTTGAATGTCGGGAAATCGTTGCAAGGCGCGCGGGAGGCGATTTCCTCTGCGGCTTGCTTCTCGACGCTGGAACGGACATGACGCAGCAAGGTGATATCGCTCTCATTTGAGGGAACAACGCTGACGCCGAGTTCGGCGAGCAGAGTATCCTCGTCCAGCCCATTCACGTTGATCGCGCGACCCGTAGCGCTCGACAACAAGCCAGCCGTGTCCATATCCGCCAGCAGCGTGAACGCTTCCGGCAACTGGCGAAGTCGATCAAGCCTGACCGCGTACAGGCGCTCGAATATATCCCGATCCTCGCCATGTTGCGGCGCACGACCATGGTCGCGATGAAAGCGCAGGATATCCTCGAAGCCGGCGATGATTCGTTCTTCCTGCGGGGTACGACTGCTGGTCTTGAGCGGTGCAAGCTCGACACCCAGCGCGGCGAGCAGTTCGTCGTCGTCCATGTCAGCCATTGCTGCCGGCTCCTTGTTGCCCTTGAGCGGCCTTGGCTTGGGCGCGGTAGCGCGCCAGTGCTGCAACGCCTTCCGCCATGCGTTTTTCCCAGGCATCGGCAGCATTGATATCCGGCAAACGACCGCGTTCATTTTTGAACTGTAACGCTCGCCGGGCCAGTTCGCGTGCTTCGTCTTCCGGAATGTTTGCTTTCTTGGCGCCGATGCTGGCCTGAACCTGGCGCAGCAATTTTTCGTCCATCGCCTTCGACAGGATGGCATAAGCGGCATCGAAGGGATTAATGCGGTCAATCAGGTCGATGTCCAGATCGCGCACGTTGATGAACTTGCGCACGCCGTCGATCAGGGCGGTGCTGCCGCTGGTGCCGCTACCTTCCGCATCGGCCAAGGCCAGCTTGGCCTGTTGCGTGACGTTCATTGCGGCAATCGCATGCTGCCGGACGGCTTCCTGATCGGCATCGGAAAGCTCCGGGTAGCGCTCGCGCACGATCTTGCCCATGCGCAACTGGGTCAGTTCCTCGGGGAGGGTGTTTTCCTGGTCGAAAAGGCCGCGTTCCAGCGCAGGCTTGTCCTGCAGGAAGCTGGTGATGACCTCGTTCAGGTCCTCCTTGCAAATACGCGTTGCTTCCGGACTCTGCGGCTTGTTCAGGCCATTGATCTCAAGATGGATTTGCCCGGTTTCCTTGTTGACCCCGAGATTGTGTCCGCCGGCCTGATAGCCGGCTTCGCCATAATCGAAACCCGGTTGGGGGCCGGCGTCCTTGGGCGTGAATTCATAGCGTGGTGCCAGCACCTGCTCCATCAGCAGGCTGGCGGAAATGGCCTTCAACATGTCATTCACCGCCTCGGCCACCGCGCCCTGTTCTGCGGCCGGTTCTGCAATCAGGTTGGTGAAGCGCGTCTTTTCCTTGCCCGGCGCATCGCGGGTGGCGCGACCGATGATCTGCACGATTTCGGTCAGGCTGCTGCGGTAGCCGATGGTCAGCGCGTGCTCGCACCAGATCCAGTCGAAGCCCTCCTTGGCCATGCCCAGGGCGATGATGATGTCCACATGATCGCGGTTGTCCTTCTGCGCCGGGTCTTTCAATGCCGCCAGCACGCGGGAGCGTTGCGCAAGATCGCTGTCGTCGACCAGATCGGCCACCTTCAGCACGCGGCCATCGGCTGCTTCAATCTGGTGAAACCCGGTGGCCGGGTCGATCCCCTTCCAGACGCCCAGCGCATGCAGGATTTCATTGACCTCGCGCTCCTTGTCCTTGAGGCTTTCGCGGGCGTTGACGTTGGGGATATGGACGATGGTCTTGAGTGCCGGGTCGAGTACCTTGGTCACGGCATCGACATAAGGCCCGGTGTAGAAGAAATAGCCGATGTCCAGCGACTTGAGCCAGTGGTAGCCGTTGAGCTGTTCGTAGTAGGTGTAGGTTACCGTTTCGAAACGTGCTTCGTCGGCCGGTGTCAGCACGGCGACGCTGTCGCCGCGGAAGTAGGAGCCGGTCATCGCGACCAGATGAACCTTGTCGCGGGCGATGAAAGCGCCCAACTGGCTGCCCAGCTTGTTGTCCGGGTTAGCGGAAACGTGGTGGAACTCGTCTACGGCGATCAGGCGCCCATCGAAGGCCTCTACCCCCAATTCCTCTACGGCAAAGCGGAAGGTGGCGTGAGTGCAGACCAGCGCCTTGTCCCCACTTTCCAGGAATTTCCGCACCGCCTCGACCTTCGATTTGGCAACCTTGGGCTCATCGGCACCGGGGGCATCGCAGAGATTCCACTGCGGCGCGACCTGCCAGTCCCAGTAAAACCCGGCCTGGCTCAGGGCCTGATTGGCAAAACTGCCGCCGATGGAACGCTCCGGCACCACGATGATGGCCTGTTGCAAGCCCTGGTTGTGCAGCTTGTCGAGGGCAATGAACATCAACGCCCGCGACTTGCCCGAGGCCGGCGGCGACTTGATCAGCAGATACTGCTCGCCGCGCTTGGCGTAAGCGCGTTCCTGCATCGCACGCATGCCCAGCGCGTTGGCCGTGCTGGAGGCACCCGAACGGGCCGTGGCGATGGATACCGACGGCACGGTGTAGGCATTGGTGGGGTTGGTCATTGGTTTCTCGTGTTAAGAAAACGCGAAATTTTTAACATGACGGGTGGCACATGTTAAAAATTTTGCATCGAGAGGCATCAGGCATCCTGGTCTCCTGCCAGTTCCCGCTCGATCTGCTCGATACTCGGCAAGCTGGTTTGCAGTTCTGCGGGCAGTGATTCCAGCATTTTGTATTCGGCAATGCCCATCGGCTGGCTTTTATCCCCGAGCGCATATTCGGCCACCACCTTGTTCTTGCTTTTGCACAGCAGCAGGCCGATGGTCGGGCTGTCCTGTTCGTGCTTGATCTGGCGATCCACGGCAGTCATGTAGAAACCCAGTTGCCCCAGATGCTCGGGTTTGAACTTGCCGCCCTTCAGCTCGATCACCACATAGCAGCGCAGCTTGAGGTGGTAAAACAGCAGGTCGATGAAAAATTCGTCACCGCCCACATCCAGTAGCACCTGACGGCCAACGAAGGCGAAGCCTGCTCCCAACTCCAGCAGAAATTCGGTAACGTGCTTCACCAGCGCAGCTTCGATCTCGCGCTCGCCGGCTTCACGCCCCAAACCGAGAAAATCCAGACGATAGGGGTCTTTCAAGGACTCGCGGGCCAAATCGGACTGTGGCTTGGGCAGGCTGGCCGCGAAATTGGTGACTGCTTTGCCGGTACGCTCCAGTAGCCGGGTTTCTATGTGAATGTTCAACACATTGCGCGACCAGCCGTGGGCGATGGCACTTTCGGCATAGACCAGCCGCTGTGCCGGGTCTTTCAGCCGGGTCAGCAGCACGAGATTATGTCCCCAGGGCAATTGTCCAACAGCCTGCTGGACAATTTCGGCATCTGGCCATGCCTCGGCAAAAGCGCGCATGTACATCAAATTGGCGCGGGAAAAACCTTTCATGTCGGGAAAAGCTAGCCGTAAATCCTCGGCCAGCCGTTCGATTACCTTGGCGCCCCAGCCCTGTTCCGCCTGCCGAGCCAGAATGTCGTGACCAATCTGCCAGTAAAGCAACACCAATTCGCGGTTGACCGCGAGCGTCGCCCGCTGTTGGGCCGTATGGATGCGGGTTTTCAGGTCGGCCAGCCAGTCGGCGTAGCCGCTTGGGGGTTCGATCAGGCGGACGGGCTTTTCGCTCATTTTTTCCCTCTTCCGGTTTTCTTCGGGGCTTTGCTGGCCGCCTCCGCCGTCATCTTCGTATAGAGATCGAACAGCTTTTCCAGGCGCTCGGTGTCGTTTTTGAAACGGCGGCCGATGTAGATACGTTCCAGCACCTCGTCGTTGCGCTCGTGGGCGTGGCGCAGGTTGTCCGGCATGGTTTCCGGGTCGTAGAGGTCGGCGATGGTCGCCGGGAAATGGGCTTCGCGGGCGAGCAGGATCTCCTCGGCGCAGCGGGTCAGGTCTGCCTTGTTCTGCTCGGTCAGGAAAGGCACGGGGAAGGTGTTATAGCAAATTGCCGATGTATATCGAATCCTATCCTCCAGCTTTCCCGCAACTGCTCGCACCCAGCTCAGATGCAAAGAAGAAGAAATGATCGCGAGGATATAAAGCTTGGGCGATTGAATTATGCTGGCTGCGTTGTTAATGATGTGCTGGTCATCTAGCAGGCCTGCTGTTATGTACTCTCGTTTTTCAGAAAACACAGTCGGAACAATTAGCTGCGGGCCATCCTTTTTGTTTGTCCAGGCAAATTTATGGGGCCGTCCAACTGCTGTTCGTGCCCGAGTGCCCGCGCCTTTTCGGAAATGCTCAACCGCACCAATGCGCCGCGAAATTTCCGGATGCTCCAAAGCAATATCTAAATCGGTATCTTGAATCCATAGGCACCAGCGGAGTGTGCCTTTAATAAACTCACCCGAGCCAATATAGGGTTTTACAAGATGCGAATACTTCCCTGATGAGGTTGTTTTTAAGTGATCAGCTTCTTCGCGTGAAAGTACCAGATGACCTCCGTCTAGCGCCCCGCTTCCGTCTGTGATCAGTGATTCAAACGAGAGAGGTAACTTTGCGCCAGATACAAATACGTTGTTAGCATTTAAGAGGTAAGCATTTATGCGATCAACCTCTCTGATGCTTACCGCACCGGATTCATTTGTCTCATACAAACGCTTATTTATTGCTGGCAACGAGCTTAGGCCAACGATAATTACCGACACGCCAGCGTTGTGGCTTGCAAGGTTCTCCCATTTGAACGAGGTATGGGCAAAAGATATTTCCTGCTTAAGATCAGAAATCACGGGCCAGAGTATCGACGCCTGAAGTCCTTGGCAAATTGAGTTCGTGGTGACAAAGGCACTTGAGCACGGCGATTTTCTACTGTATTCGGCCGCTTTTAGAATCCACCCAGTAACATAATCTAGGGCTTTCCACGTGTTGCATCGGGAGCCAAATAGTTGCCCTAAATCATCAGTTTGTTCTGGTGTTCTCCAGTTACTACCTTTATATGGCGGATTTCCACAGATATACGTTTCCCCGCCCTCGTTCGCGAAATCAATCTCCGTTTGTTCCAGCGGCGTCTCGAATAAATCGTCGGCCACCACCTTCACCCCCGTCCCCGTCGGCGGGCAGATGGAGAGCCAATCCAGCCGTAGCGCATTGCCGCAGATGATCCAGTTTTCCTTGGACAGCGGCAGGAAGTCGGCGAGTGCGTCCTTTTGCCCGCGATAGCGGACGTCGCATTGGTATTCGGCGATGATCAGCGCCAGCCGGGCGATTTCGGCCGGGAAGTCGCGCAGTTCGATACCGCGGAAGTTGGTCAGCGGGATGTCGCTGCCGCGATGGGTTTCACCCCGGCGGCGGTTGATCTCGTATTCGATCTCGCGCATCTGCTTGTAGGCAATGACGAGGAAGTTTCCACTGCCGCAGGCTGGATCAAACACGCGGATGTGGGCGAGGCGTTTGCGCAGGTTGAGCAGCATGCGCTCGTTTTTGCCTGCTTTTTCGAGTTGACCGCGCAAGTCGTCGAGAAAGAGGGGGTTGAGCACCTTGAGGATGTTGGGCACGCTGGTGTAGTGCATGCCGAGCGCGCCGCGTTCCTCGTCGTCGGCCACGGCCTGGATCATGCTGCCGAAGATGTCGGGGTTGATTTCCTTCCAGTTGAGATGCCCGGCGTGCATCAGGTAGCTGCGCGCCATGCGCGTGAAGCGTGGGGTGTCGGTGCTGCCGGAGAACAGGCCGCCATTCACGTAGGGAAAACCGTTGGCCCAGTTGGGCAGGCGGGGTTCGGCGGCGGTGCGTTCGCTGCTCCTGATGTTCATGGCGCGGAAGATTTCGGACAGCACCAGATGGGTGTTGCTGCCGTCGCGCTCGCTCCATTGTTCGATGCTCTGAGTAAACAGCCCTTCGCCGTTGAAGATGTCGGTGTCTTCGGCAAAGAAGCAGAAGATCAGGCGGGCCATGAAGTGGTTCATGTCGGCGCGGCGGTCTTCCGTCGACCAGTCCGGGTTTTCGCGCAGGAGTTCGACGTAGAGTTTGTTCAGTCGCCCGGTGGCGCGCACGTCGACCGGGTTGTCCTTGATTTCCTTGATCGTGGTAATACCGGCCAGCGGCAGAAAGAAACCGAGGTGGTTGGGGAAATCGAGATAGGCGGGGGCGATGGTATCGCCGCTGGAGATTTCTTCGGCTTCCAGCGTCTGTCCATCAGTGGCGAGAATGAACCTGGCCTTGGCTTTGGCGGTGGCGGGGCTGGCACGCAGCGCCTTGAGGGTTTTGTCAACCTGGCCGCCGGGGCAGATGGCAAGGTGAATGTGGTTACGCAGCAGGACGCCACCGGCAAGGTCCGAAGTGTTGCTGTTGCTGTTGCCGGAGCGCAGGCGCTTGAGCGTGGTTTCCTTGTGGCCGAAGGCGGCGAGGAAGGCGTAGGGGAATTCCGCCGGGTCGAATGGCTCAAGGGCGAGATCGGAAATGGCCTGTTCGATTTCTACGGCGTTCATGGCGTCTGGACTGTGAATTCCTGATTTTGTCTTGGTTGCGGTCGACCGAGATTTTTGGTGAAAAATGAAACGAGGCAAGGCAGATCGAGCAATTTGCCTTGCCTCTCTACGATATTGCCCGTGACGGTCAGAGTTCGGGCAGACGCTCGATGAGTTGCTGCATGGCCTGGCCGCGATGCGAGACGCGGTTCTTGGTCACGGCATCGAGTTCGGCGGCGGTCTGGTCGAATGCCGGCACATGGAACAGCGGGTCGTAGCCGAAGCCGCCGGCGCCGCGCAAAGCCGGCAGGATCTCGCCATGCCATTCGCCTTCGGCGATCAGCGGCTGCGGATCATCGGCGTGGCGCACCAGCACGATGACCGAAACGAAGTGGGCGCGGCGATCGGTATTGTTGCCGAGGTCGGCGAGCAGCTTTTCGTTGTTGCGCGCATCCGATTTCGGCTCGCCGGCATAGCGTGCCGAGTAGACGCCCGGCGCGCCGCCGAGGGCGGCGACGCAGAGGCCGGAATCGTCGGCCAGCGCCGGCAGGCCGGATAGCTGCGCAGCATGGCGTGCCTTGGCCAGTGCATTCTCGACGAAGGTGCAGTGCGGCTCATCCGCCTCAGGAATGCCTAGCTCGCCCTGCGGAATGACCGCGAAACCGAGCGGCGCCAGCAGCGCGTTCAGCTCCTTCATCTTCTTGGCGTTGTTGGAGGCGAGGACGAGCTTTTTCATGCAGCGAGCGCGCTCTGCTGGGCGGCGATCAGCTGGCGGATGCCGGCTTCGGC
>Ga0209507_1002657_pt1 | contig 11876 bp, 13 predicted proteins | sample AD_UKC028_MetaG_FD_184414 | JGI IMG/M metagenome (GOLD analysis project Ga0209507, IMG submission 184414) | Active sludge microbial communities of municipal wastewater-treating anaerobic digesters from USA - AD_UKC028_MetaG (SPAdes) (version 2) | ecosystem: Engineered > Bioreactor > Anaerobic >...
CATACCAGCGGCGGTTGCGCCATATTTCCGCCAACCCCGGCCTTCACCTCTTTCGGGTAACGCCCGCCACACATAATTTTTTCTTGCACCAAAGTTTAAGGCTTCGGAGCTGCCATGTATTCAAAAATGAATCCGGGGAATAAAGTCTGTCGAAACAATTTCCCATAACCCATTGATCTACTGAGACTCTCAAGCTCAAAGGAAAACTCCATCAAGTCTGTCGGACTAGCCGAACCGGTGCTCAGTTAGGGATCCGATTTGCGCAATAGTCTGTCGGACGTGTTCGCATCTCCATGCAAACTCAATCACTGACAGGAAATCGGCCATTTCAGCCGCTCAACCTCCCCCTTCTGAAAGGCGGCTTTAGGCAGCAAAGCCGATAGAGCGGCTTCAGAAGACGACGGGGTGATAGGCGGACCAGATCAACATCGCTTCGTTGACTCTCCTCGATTGATTAGGTTAGCCTTTGCATCAAGGGCTCGGAGACGCCCTGCGGGATCGTCGGCGCCGCCAACGCCGAAAGCAAGTTCTCCTCGTTTCGAAACCCCGAACGACTATCAACGCACTAGCAGTCCAACTTCATCACGTTCCCACACCGGCGGCCTTGGGGAAGGGGATGAATTCGTTTGGAGAACAGTGTGTCTGATACCCTAAAATCTGCCGAGCGCCGTCTCGGTTACCTCCTTCTGCGCGATGGCCATGCCATTCCAATGCGCGGAATATCACCCGAAGAGATTAAAGAAGGCGCGAAGCATCGCGTGCTTCATCCTGAAGCTGATCCCTTAAAGCACCGACAAACGCTTAACGCAATTGTCGACCGTTTAGGCTTTTCTGGAGACTTCGGAACCTATCTAGAAAAAGGCTGGCCAGAGTTTCAACGCTTCCTGAAAACGAAGGGCTGCATCAAGCAGGTTGGCCTCTTTCCAATCGATCACGGTGGATGCATTGATCTTTGTTTCACTGAATATGGCGGCCCGAGCCCTCGTCAGTTGGCTGACCGAATCTTCTTCGGCCCCAAAGAAAAACAACCGCGTCGCGTATTTCTTGGATGTGGAGTGGACTGGTCCGTTTGGGATAACGGGAATGGTTTTGACATCCCCGCTGCTGCGATCGAGTCCATCAATGCGTCACCGGAAATAGCAACCCAACTTGGAAATGACCTGTTCGCTCGGCGGCTGGACTTGATGGGCCAATGGGGGTTTCTGGACGACAAGCTTGTTCATGGCCCGCTTAACACCATCGTCGACAAAACCTATTGGGAGCTAAGTTACGACGCTGACGAGCGGGCGAGACACCAAACAAAAACATTCGCTGCGACCCGTGCGTTCCGCGCCGTGTTTGACGCCCAGCCTGAAGGATGGGTTGATGTGCTTCCTTACAACGACAGGCTCATCGTCCTTCGCGCTCATGACGGCGGTTGGGAGCTATTGTGGCGTAGCTACAGGGAAACAGAACCTCCCAAGCCAGAAGATGTTGCCGATTCATACAAATTGGCGATAGCGGATCTACCGTCAAGGTTGATGAGTGAAAGCGATCTTCTCCGAGCCTTTCATTTCCGCCAAGAGTTTTGGGACGAGTACGAAGCACACGAGGCAGAGCAAGCCTTTTACGACCGAGGCGGCAAAATCAAGGATAGGCAACTTACCAAGTGTGAGGAGATACGCCTTGCGTGGCTAAAAGAGCAAGGTAAGTGGCCATCACCTGAACGAGCAAAATGGGAAGGACCTCTACCGAGCGGATTCCATCTCGTAGAAATTGGTGGCCGCCGGCTGGCTGTGAGTGACCTCATCAACCTCGGTTCATTCCGGCAGATGCTGCTGGAGACCGGTTTCGATAAAAGGCAGGGCGAGCGTCGCGAGCCTTGGGATCGAGCAAATGAGGAGGGCTCCGATGACGCTCCCGTCGGTGCGTCGTGGGTTGACGCTCAGGCCTATTGCGCATGGCGTGAGCGTCAGCTTGGCGTCTGTCTCAGGCTACTCACCCAGAAAGAGCTTCGCGCTATTCGTCCTGCTTATTCCAAGCACTACGAATCGATGGCGTTTGGTGATTTTCCTTGGGAAGACTGGCCACCCCGTCCCCTAGTAGAAGCAAGTGAACATGCAAGTCGCCAAGACGTACCATCGGCGGTTAATTGGTCTGAGCCGAGGTTTTTGGAGCCCGGCCCGGACATCGCCGAATTTCCCCATCCCAGCGGAGTTGTTGTCAGCAGATCCAAAGCCGTCAACGGTGGAATCCGAAAAATCTGGATCAAGGATTTTCCTCCTGCTGCCACATGGAAAGACCTGATTCCATGGGCTGAATATGAAGGCGTCGCATTCATTGACGCTTGGGATGCCTACGAGTGGTGCCAAGAGTTAGGTGTTATTAGCGGCCGTTTTTGGGAAGGAGGCATAGGATCAAACTCTTGGGGGGCCTACAAAAACATCAAGGTCTCTTTTCGAGTTGTAATGGACATCGAGGGGTGACGCGATGCTCAACAACTCAATCTGTCTCAACGCTCAGGGTAAGCCTCGTCGCGCTTACTCCAATCAGCAATGGGCCGAAGAGGGCGCGCGTCATGCTTTCGAAACATATGGAAATCCCATGGTGCCCTACCATTGCGACCAGTGCGGGGCCTGGCACTTATGTCCGGCAAATCGGCACACACCAGGGCATTACTGTCACGACTGTGCAAAGCAGGCGTACGTCTCAGAAAGTGCAGCTGAGAGACGTGCGCTCATCCTAGAACGAGAGCGGGGAACCTTCCTTCGCGTGTATGAGTGTCCCTATGGTGAGGGGTGGCACCTGACGAGCAAGCTTTAAGCAGCGTCTAGCTGGGCGGGTCATGTCTGGCCCGCCCAACCTCCCTGTTTAGCAGGCGCCTCCATCCACTCTTGCCATTGTTTACCTGCGTCATTTTCTTGTTGAAAAGCACCGCCGAAGATCACGAACAGGCTGGCGTTGAGTGTTGGCTCCGAGCGTGATTATCGGGAAATCGGCCATAGCCGCCTTTAGCGCCACGCAAGCCTGAAGACTGCTGTGCGCTATGGAGCGGCCTCTGGTGTCCCGCTACTCCATGGCGGGAAACGCTATATGAATGGCATTTTCGATCAGAATTGAAGACGTAACGTCTTGTTCAGAACAACGAATGCGACTAGCAGGCCATGAGGTCAGCCTAGAATCGTCCGAACCCTATCCATAATCCACACCTGCTCAGCCTCAGAGAAATACCTCTGCATTCAGATTCAGAAAAATCCGCGTCCTAAGCCCCATTTGCCCACATTCTCGGGGTGCGAGTGCGGTTAAATACCCGCTGGCGTGAAAAAAATCGTATTTCTCAATTCTCCCGCAACGAATCAACTTCCGTTACCGCTACAGAGGGAAATCTGGAATCTCCTGCTGGGCTGCTACACCAGCAGTACCTGAACCGCTCCCAAGAGCTGATCCGTAATTGTGTTGACATGGGCATAAGCTTCGATTCACACTGACTTGCCGAAAAGAGTAGCCAGAATTTCTTCTCCTGAGAGATTTGTTGCGGCAGGCATTCGAATCCTAAACACCACGCAGTCCTTGTCGGACTGGCTGTCGATGACGATCAACACGAGAGCAGAACGAACTGGCCGATCGATGGCTGCGTGATGATCGCCTTTCAATCAGTGCTTCCCAACGAGCGGGATCCGTTCCCCGGATTTTCGCTTCCGTAATTGGTGATGTTGTTCCTTGTTTCACTATTTAGCGACTCGGAGGACGTATGCCGGTACTTGAATGGAGGAATGACTCGGATGGCTTTGCATTCGCGAACTCCTGGACATTCGATCGGACAGAAAAGCGGGTACTTTCCGGAATTGCAGCTGCCGCTTCGCCGACCGCACTCGGTGCGCTGGCTGCCTTCATCCCCGATCCTCTTCTGCTCACTGGCGCTGCCGTAGCACTTCAGGCGTACATCGCGGTAGATCCACTGCCGGGCTACGGCCTCTGCGGAGGCATGGCTTTCTCGGCGCTGGATCATTGGAATGCGCGGGTGCCGATTCCTCGTGGCGCCAATGTCGGTGACCAACCCAGTCGAGCACCTCGTGGATCAACCGGCTTGCGTGAAGTGATCTGGTCGAGACTGATCGACAGTCTGACTGTAGGTACAGTCATGCCACGCACTATCGAATGGACCTTTCTACTGAACCTGGTGCCGGCACATCTCGGTGGCGGCGCGGGTGAGATACTGCGGCGCACAAAGGCAGAGCTCGCCATTCTTCGCGCTCACATCGATGCAGGCAGGCCGTGGCCGATCGGGCTGATCTACGACCAGGTTCCCATCTGGGAGCAGCATCAGGTGCTCGTCTTTGGTTACGAAGATGTCGGACCCAATCGGGTCAACCTGCTGGTGTATGACAACAACGCCCCTGCCCAAAGCGGCCAGACGGTGCCGTCACTGATCACGCTGAGCATGTCCGGATCAGGACTGACTGCAACGACCCCCAATGATGTCCAAGCCACGCCAGACAATCCCTTGCCGCCGCGCCTGGCAGGATTTTTTTGCAGCAACTATGTACCGGCGGCCCCGACAACGTTGGCCCGTTCATTTGGTGAGTTCGTCACCGCAACGAACGCGGTCGGTTTTTTTCAAATGACCGGTGGCGCAAGAATCAGGCTGGCAAATACGACAGAATTGACCGCCCTTGGCGGAAGTGTCGCCACCCTGCTCAGCGCAGGAGATTTCGTCGATCCGAAACACAGTACCTCACCACGCGATGGAATCATGTTCCGCGAGCGGAGTTCGGCCTCGACGTTCATCTTCCGAGGCGGAGCACCGTTCAGGCTTGCCAGCCGGCTATGGATCGACCGGTTTGGTGGCACGGGTGCGATACGTATCGTGGCCGACGGTTCGATTCGTGCTTTCCCTGTCCTCCCTGCCGAAGGCACCTTGTTGAGAGAATGGTCTGATCCGAAAGTCTACCGAATCATGAGCGGTGTCCGGCGATGGGTGACCACACCTGCGGAACTGGGGAAGTACGGTGGCAGCGTAAGCGTACGTCTTGTCCCGGACGGAGCATTGAGTTCGATTGTTGAGGGCGCGATTCTTCCCCCACCAGGTGCAAACGAGTGTGCGACGCAGCGAACGAAGATTGCGTCGCTGAACACCGAGATCGTGCGACTTGATGAAGCCTTGAGCAATGCAAGTTCCCAGCGCGATGTGGCGCGGATACGCGCAAGGCTACTCACCGCGAATCGGGAGCTCGGCATCGCAAAATCGCGCGTTACGCTACTCCAGTGCCCGTAGCACGGCTGACTTGTGTGCGGGCGAAGAGGTGTTCAGGCAACCACGTTGAACGATGTAACTCGCAAGAGGAGACAATTACTCATGAATAAGCAAATGTTTTTGTTGGCAGCGTCGATCTTGGTGTTCTCAAACGTATCCATCGCTGTGGAGACGCAGACTTCAGACGTGAGCGACAAGCGTGCAGTGTCGGCGGAGGCAGCCAAACCGGGTGCCCAGGACTCTGCCCCCAAGGCTAAAAAGGCTAGCGTTCCGGAAACCCAGAAAGACAAGGAGAACAAGAAGAAATGTCGTGCGATGGGGGGCAGCTGGCAGTTGGGGCATTGTAACGTTGGCTAACAGCTGATAATCCGGCGACAGTTGCAAGCGGGTTCGATTCGCCAGGTTTGGCGTTCGGCATTCCTGGCCGAATCTGGATCGAATCCACTCGACCTGATAGCTAGCTTCGCCATGAGCTCGCTGTCCGCTGCTCATGAGCACTGCGTCATGGTTGGTTCTTTGGCCGGCCTAGCCTATCAGACTGGAGTTCGGCAAAGGCGACCTTGCGCCGCTTTTCAGGGTTGGGCGGTTATGCGCCGGTAACCTGCCGTTTTGCCTAGCAAGGCTGCGAACGGCGGCTTCACTGCTTGACGAAAGCGAAGTCTCAACTCCCTGCTGTCGCTAGCGGCATCAATGTTGCAGTTGATGGTTGTGGTGAGTAGCAGTCGCTGTGTGCCCAAAAAATTCGGCATAAATCGGTCAGTATATTCAATTTGGCATATTTGCTAGTACCCCAGCAGGATCATCACTTCGCTGGTAGTCTGTCATCAAACTTGTGGTTAATTTTCCTTTACTGTCTTTGACGACAGATTTGACGAACCCTCTCGCCTCTGGAACGTACCACCCTTCAAAAATGGTATTCCCACCAACTGAAGATGCAGTTCGGTAAGCCATGAAACTTCCTGCTGGAGTGTCAACAGCCTCGTAGCCTACGATTCGAGTTCTCAGGGAAATCGCATTCTTCTTTCCGTCGGAAGATTGAAAGCTGACAGTATCTTGCCATTCATCGCCCACAGTTACTGGGAAGCGAATGTTGCGAAGCGGTGGGTCAAAGACAACTGAACTACCATCGGCTTTTTCTACCTTAACTATTCGGTAATCATCCGTAATGGTCTTTTTTTCATTTTTCTCGTCCTTCACCGTTACACATCTGCCGAGTGGACATTCATACAGTTTGTCATAGCGAATCAATACATCGTTTCCGGATTCGCCGGTTCTGAATTTGTACCAATAGTCAGCTTGAATGTCCGGTTTTAGGCCAACCGGGAAGGCACTCGCGAGCGAGTCTTGTTGCTTCCTGGCTGACTCGATTTCGTCTATGGTTTTTGGTAGAGGACGATTTCTGTCGTCATAGAACAACCTTGCTTGTGGAAGCCATTCGGTTAATTGTTCTTTGCGCGTGGCACTTGCCGGATGGGTCGAGAAAAAATCAAATTTTGAAGTTCCCGAGACTTTTCCCATCCGCTCCCAGACTTCAATCGCCTCTGATGGATCGTATCCAGCCTTTGCCATATATATCTGACCAATTCTATCGGCCTCAGATTCGTGAGTTCTGCTGTACGGCATAAGTACACCGAACTGCGCACCCAAGCCCATGGCTGCATTAATGGCCGGACCATACTTCGAATTGCTTGTGGTGGTGGCAGCGCTCACACCTTTCAAAACGGCATCTGTAAGAACAACTTGGCTGAGCCTCTCAGCCGAGTGCCGTGCTGCTACATGGGCCACCTCGTGACCGATGACAGCCGCGAGCCCAGCTTCGGTCTTTGTCACAGGAAGAAGCCCAGTATAGATAACCATCTTCCCATTTGGCATCACAAACGCATTTGGCACATCTGATTTGACTACAGTAACCTCCCAGTTATATTTCGAGCGCAGGCCGGATGCATCAATGATCTTGTTGGCCACTCGATTTGCCATATCAATGGTTTCCTGGGCATTGGCTGAGTCTCCAGTTTTCAGCACCTGTCCCTTTGCGATGTATGTAGACATCAGCTTTGGATAGTTCTGATTTGCTGCTTTGATCATCGCTTCATCTGAAACCAAACTGAGTTGTGACCGGCCTGTCACCGCAACCGATGTGCAACCTACAACTGTTGCCAAGAGGGCGACATTTAGCAAATTGATCTTCATGATTTCGATCTTCTAAAGAGAGGGTGTCTAATCTCGCTAGCCATGATAGGCGAATAAGGTATCCTTGAACAATTGATCAAACATCATCAATATTTTGGAGAGAGCAATGCGTTTTCGATATGCTTTTGTCTTTATTTCTTTCATGTATAGTCTCAACAATCATGCCTCTGATATGGCGATTGTTGACGCGGTTACGGGGAATGCGCAGTCAACCACCTCAACGAGTTCACAGCCAAAGATCACTTCAGGTGTGATCAACTCCAATCGAGCATCTGACCTTACTTTTTCAAAATTCGAATACACGGCAAGGCAAAAAGCGCGGGATATGGGCTGTGAAACCCAAAAAAACCCGATCGTGGAGCCTCAAAGTATGGGAATTCAGGTGCTTATTTTCCAATGCCAAGATGGTCGCGACCTAAGGCTTCAATGTGCCAGTGGCTTGGGTTGCAAGCCGATTTAAGAGTTCACGCTACCCGAAAGAGCTTTGAATTGCCTTGTATTGTTAGCCGCTTGTTAGCCAGTATTGCCGCTATGACTCTCATAACCAGATAACGGAATCCGGATTGAAACCGGCATTGAACTAATGGTTATGGAAGAGATGACAGGCCGCTCTTCATCGAAACTTGACGGATGTTCAACTCACACAACTCGGCCAATTCGGCCATTGGTCCCTGAGCTGTAGTTGGTAACCGTCAGGAGCAGACGTTCAACGTTCAAGGTAACTGGCGATCGGTGGTCGTAGAGCACCGGCAAGCATAGCTTGCCGGGCATTCGGTTTACCGCAGGGTCGGGTATCTACGTCGATGAACACACCGTTGTGATCGCTCATTCGGAAACCGTCTTGTGCCTTCCCTTCCCAGGCGCCAAGTGTGCAAACGCCATCGGCATATGACTGAGATAGACAGATGTGGTCAACGGTGGCCCGAGATAGGCCGTTGGCGCGCATGTCGAGTTCTGTTATGCACTTGAGCGATGACTGATCGAGAGCAAGTGAGAGTGTTGCTACCGAGTCAGCGTCTTCATACCAACCGGACCCGTCACGACTCTGATTGAAGTCACCGGCCAAAAAGAATATGTGATTCGGGAATTCCTCTCGAAGACGAAGCCAATCGGAGGCATGAGCAGTAATGGACTTTCGGTGTTCCTCCCAACGACGTGCCTTACCGTAGAGCCCAGGATCGTTCGCGTAAGTTATGATCGTGCCGTATGCGAGCATTGCGCCGTTAGGTGAATCAATTTCGGCGCAGACGGCAAAATACGGATCGAATGTCGGAACCGCTCGGACAATTGGCCACCGCGACCAAATAGTGGCAAAGCTCTCGCCCTCTCTGTGATAGCCAGGCTGGCTAGGAGTTGAAAGACACACATACCCATCCAACGCGATGGCTGAGTGAGTCTCTGTTAGAACCCAAAGGTCAGCGTTGATCTCGTGAATCGTCTCGATGCGTCGAAGGTTCTTGGAATGTCCATTCCCTTTCGGACGCTCCAGATTCCACGTGGCAACGCGCATAGTTGTCATTTGGCTTCCAGTGAATGGCGCATCTATTGATTCCGAACGTTTGAATTGCAAGCACTCAAAAAGTGCCTATGGGATTATATGGCTGCTTTCGAGTGCCTCCACCGTGAGCCAGTTCTGGCCGATTTGCGTCTGTCGCAATGCCCCAACATCCGGCGTTCAGTGCAGCGACTGCTTTCTAACAGCCTGACAAGCAACCCACGACCCTGAACGGAAATAGAGGCGATGGAGAAGCGGACGTTCACGAACGTTTGAGTTCATTGGCGGCTATCCCATGCAACGATGAGATGGGCCATAGTGTTGTCATGTACCTTCCAGTTCACAGAACCAGAACTGGCCGAACTTTTCCCAGTTAAAGGTGTAGGAGCGAGTGAGTTCTATGCTCACAGGCTTGCCACCAATTGGCACGGTGAAGTGCCCACCTTTGAACGTGTGGCCCTGAGATGTATCGTATGTCCAGCATTTGCCAGACTTCACGGTTGGATTCACAAAGCGCTCAAGGTCACCCAATCGGCCAGGAGCGGCCAGTGGCCAAATCGTCCAAAAGCAGCCGTACAATGCCATTAGCACTCTTGAGTGCTTGCAGGGTTTGGCGAAATGTTTCGTACTGGATGCTGGCTGACAGTATTTGAAAATTTATCTGTAAAACAATGGATTGCAGCAATAATGACCGTTAATTTATCCGTCACAAGTCCGAGATACCCTGCAAAATTGACGTCCACTTTACGTTAGAGATCACTACAGTGCCTGGGCATTGGTATGAGGTTAAGCCGAAAAAACTCAAGGCCAGTCACCGGCCGGAAGAATGGGTTTTTGCCTATTACTTGGAGCTTGGCTATCAACGCGAAGACGGAGAAGTATTTCGAGCTTTTTTGTTCCGCAATCGGGAGCGTACTGTTTTTGGGGCTGCGGTTTTTCGAGGAAACGAAAACCCGACTCACGACAGCAGGGATTGGGCTACGCGGGTCATACTCAACAAGGAGTTTCGAGAGCGCCATGTCACCGAAGATCAGTCAATCATTACACTATGGAAACACCACTGATCTCTAACATCACAATCCACCGGATCTCCGGCAAGCTGCGCTTGCCTCCGTCCGGTGATTTTCAACGTTGGGCGTCTTAATGGAAACCTCTGCTTCTGCTGTCATCTATGAGCACGATGGCTGCTCGGTTGTAGCCGTTTCGGGCAATCCAATTCCTTCGCTTGCAATGACTCCCGAGGTCGCCGAGCAACTCTGCATTTTGCTTATTGCTGCCTCCAAGGCAGCGGAAACACTCCCTCCGAGCAAAAAATCAGAGCCAATTCATCAACTCTGTTCAAGGTTGCAAGAAGTTCTAGCCAATTTTGGCAGGGGGCTCATCGAGTGGGAGGCTAAGTTTGCCCATGAGCCTGCTGTTATAGCCGCTGCAATGGAGGTGTTGTCTGCTGTTCAACAACTTGAGCGTATCCAAGGCAATAATGGCTAAAGCAATGTGCCGCACTACGCCAAACAATCCGCTCCAGCGGACCGTCGGCCAGCTTCGCTGTCCGCCGTCCGCTGAGCTTCGTCGTTGAAGGTCTGCTTTCCAAGGTACTGGCAGTCGCCTTCGGGTCGGGTCACGACGGCCAATGCTTCAAGTTCGTCGCCGGAAAGCGGTCGTTGAAGTTTCGATTCCCGGAAGCAGCGATTAGCCACTGAGTCCTTCGACCCTAAGCTGCCATTCATGTTCTCCATAACCCAAAGACGGGTGAGCTCATGAGCGGTCATTTGCTTCCTCTCATTGCAATGTTCGGTTTTCACTGAGCACAAACATTTTGTGGTCCCAGAAGATTTACTGTGATTCAGAGCTGGCCACTTGAAACAATACGACCGTATTGTTAAAATGCAGAGATGAATTCAGGCGTACATAGACCCAAGCAACCAGACATAATCCGCGCTCGAATACTTGAGGCATGTGTGGCGCTTCTAGCCGACGGATATGGCCTATCCATCGGCTCAGTTGCAGAGGCTGCTGAGGTAACCAAAGGAGCAGTTCAACACCACTTTGGTACTCGCGCTGAGTTGTTGATGGCCTTTTATGAACTGGTTTTAGCGGATATGGACAAGGAAATTGGCGAGTCCTCCGATGCTGAAACGGCGGCACAACGCTACGTCAAAGCCACATTCAAATTACTTCCTTGCGACCAGGAAAATCAGCGTCATAGGGCGTTGCTTGCCGCTACAGTAAATGAGCCTGCTGTTGCACAGACATGGGCCAAATGGGTCGAAAATGACCGGAAAAACGATAGCGCATCAATCGGCCAACTCATCGCCAGATTGGCGAGTGATGGGCTTTGGCTTTCAGAAACACTAGGCACCTACCAACTAAGCAGTGAAGAGAAAATGCAACTTCAAGGGGCCTTGGAAAACATGTGTAAGCCAGGTTGAAATCAATGAATCCCTACATACTTCTTACCGGTGCCATTCTCTTGGAAGTTGCGGCCACGACTGCAATGAAATCATCCGAGGGATTTAGCAAGTTGGTGCCTAGCATTATCTGCGGCATCGGCTACGTCCTCTCTTTTTGCTTGCTAGCTCAGACACTCAAAAGCATTCCCACCGGCATTGCCTACGCAATCTGGTCTGGGGTGGGCATTGTGCTTATTTCGGTCATCGCTTGGATTTTTCATGGCCAAAGACTCGACTGGGGCGCTATTTCTGGCATGTTTCTAATCGTTTGCGGGGTTGTAGTTATCAACATTTTCTCTGGCGCCGCAGAACATTGATGCCCTGGTATCTAGGTCCGCTTACTGCCTTCAATCAGCCGAAAATTTTCTAGGCCCAACAAGGTTCCGATAGTCTGCAACTGGCCGGGTTAAGCCAAATCTGGTTCCAAGTTCGTCGCCGTAAAGCGGCCGTTTGCATCTGCTCAATGTAAAAATTCCAAACGTTACAGCCAACGGCAGGTGATGGCCGA
>Ga0209507_1002664_pt1 | contig 11846 bp, 9 predicted proteins | sample AD_UKC028_MetaG_FD_184414 | JGI IMG/M metagenome (GOLD analysis project Ga0209507, IMG submission 184414) | Active sludge microbial communities of municipal wastewater-treating anaerobic digesters from USA - AD_UKC028_MetaG (SPAdes) (version 2) | ecosystem: Engineered > Bioreactor > Anaerobic >...
TTGAGCGGCCGATATCAGATTAGCTAGTTGGTGAGGTAAAGGCTCACCAAGGCGACGATCTGTAGCGGGTCTGAGAGGATGATCCGCCACACTGGAACTGAGACACGGTCCAGACTCCTACGGGAGGCAGCAGTGGGGAATTTTGGACAATGGGGGCAACCCTGATCCAGCCATGCCGCGTGAGTGAAGAAGGCCTTCGGGTTGTAAAGCTCTTTCAGCCGGGAAGAAATCGCACAGGCTAATACCTTGTGTGGATGACGGTACCGGAATAAGAAGCACCGGCTAACTACGTGCCAGCAGCCGCGGTAATACGTAGGGTGCGAGCGTTAATCGGAATTACTGGGCGTAAAGCGTGCGCAGGCGGTTTTGTAAGACAGGCGTGAAATCCCCGGGCTCAACCTGGGAACTGCGCTTGTGACTGCAAGGCTAGAGTACGGCAGAGGGGGGTGGAATTCCACGTGTAGCAGTGAAATGCGTAGAGATGTGGAGGAACACCAATGGCGAAGGCAGCCCCCTGGGTCGATACTGACGCTCATGCACGAAAGCGTGGGTAGCAAACAGGATTAGATACCCTGGTAGTCCACGCCCTAAACGATGTCAACTAGGTGTTGGGTGGGTAAAACCATTTAGTACCGTAGCTAACGCGTGAAGTTGACCGCCTGGGGAGTACGGCCGCAAGGTTAAAACTCAAAGGAATTGACGGGGACCCGCACAAGCGGTGGATGATGTGGATTAATTCGATGCAACGCGAAAAACCTTACCTACCCTTGACATGTCAGAAACTTGGCAGAGATGCCTTGGTGCCCGAAAGGGAATCTGAACACAGGTGCTGCATGGCTGTCGTCAGCTCGTGTCGTGAGATGTTGGGTTAAGTCCCGCAACGAGCGCAACCCTTGTCGTTAATTGCCATCATTTAGTTGGGCACTTTAACGAGACTGCCGGTGACAAACCGGAGGAAGGTGGGGATGACGTCAAGTCCTCATGGCCCTTATGGGTAGGGCTTCACACGTCATACAATGGTCGGTACAGAGGGTTGCCAAGCCGCGAGGTGGAGCCAATCCCAGAAAGCCGATCGTAGTCCGGATCGTAGGCTGCAACTCGCCTGCGTGAAGTCGGAATCGCTAGTAATCGCGGATCAGCATGTCGCGGTGAATACGTTCCCGGGTCTTGTACACACCGCCCGTCACACCATGGGAGCGGGTTCCGCCAGAAGTAGGTAGCCTAACCGCAAGGGGGGCGCTTACCACGGCGGGGTTCGTGACTGGGGTGAAGTCGTAACAAGGTAGCCGTAGGGGAACCTGCGGCTGGATCACCTCCTTTCTAGAGAAAGCATCTCTGGCACCCACAACCTATCGGTTGTTCAATGAGTAGCAAACAGACGAGGGTCTGTAGCTCAGTCGGTTAGAGCACCGTCTTGATAAGGCGGGGGTCGTTGGTTCGATTCCAACCAGACCCACCACGTCACCAAGGGGGATTAGCTCAGCTGGGAGAGCACCTGCTTTGCAAGCAGGGGGTCAACGGTTCGATCCCGTTATCCTCCACCAGAAACCAGTGTTAAGCAAAAATGTTTAACACTGGCTTTTGAGAAATCAATTGCTACGCTCTTTAACAAAACGGAAGAAGGTTGTGTCACTCATGCTGATGAGGCGTGGGTGATGCGTTGTGATTGCATCTGTTCTCATTTCTTTGCCGGAATGAGACAGCACAAATATGAGTTTGCCTGTAGCCGGATCTCGCGAGAGATCACAAGGTTATAGGATCAAGCGACTAAGTGCATGTGGTGGATGCCTTGGCGATCACAGGCGATGAAGGACGTGCAAGCCTGCGAAAAGCGGGGGGGAGCTGGCAATGAAGCTTTGATCCCCCGATATCCGAATGGGGAAACCCACCTCGTAAGAGGTATCCCATACTGAATACATAGGTATGGGAGGCGAACCCGGTGAACTGAAACATCTAAGTAGCCGGAGGAAAATAAATCAACCGAGATTCCCCAAGTAGTGGCGAGCGAACGGGGAGCAGCCTGCTAGTGATAGCAGCTTTGTTAGCAGAACGGAATGGAAAGTCCGGCCGTAGTGGGTGATAGCCCCGTATGCGAAAACATCGCTGTGGTACTAAGTTAGCGAAAAGTAGGGCGGGGCACGTGAAACCTTGTCTGAACATGGGGGGACCATCCTCCAAGGCTAAATACTCGTGATCGACCGATAGTGAACCAGTACCGTGAGGGAAAGGCGAAAAGAACCCCGGGAGGGGAGTGAAATAGATCCTGAAACCGCATGCATACAAACAGTGGGAGCCGACTTGTTCGGTGACTGCGTACCTTTTGTATAATGGGTCAGCGACTTACGTTGTGTTGCGAGCTTAACCGAATAGGGGAGGCGTAGCGAAAGCGAGTCTGATAAGGGCGTTTAGTAGCACGGCGTAGACCCGAAACCGGATGATCTATCCATGGCCAGGATGAAGGTGCCGTAACAGGTACTGGAGGTCCGAACCCACTAATGTTGAAAAATTAGGGGATGAGCTGTGGATAGGGGTGAAAGGCTAAACAAATCCGGAAATAGCTGGTTCTCCCCGAAAACTATTTAGGTAGTGCGTCTTGTATCACTGACGGGGGTAAAGCACTGTTATGGCTAGGGGGTCATCGCGACTTACCAAACCATTGCAAACTCTGAATACCGTCAAGTGCGAGCAAGGCAGACAGACAGTGGGTGCTAACGTCCATTGTCAAGAGGGAAACAACCCAGACCGCCAGCTAAGGTCCCCAAGACACAGTTAAGTGGGAAACGAAGTGGGAAGGCATAGACAGCTAGGAGGTTGGCTTAGAAGCAGCCATCCTTTAAAGAAAGCGTAATAGCTCACTAGTCGAGTCGTCCTGCGCGGAAGATGTAACGGGGCTCAAACTGTGCACCGAAGCTGCGGATATCGAAAGATATGGTAGGGGAGCGTTCTGTAGGTCTGTGAAGGTGTCTTGTAAAGGATGCTGGAGATATCAGAAGTGCGAATGCTGACATGAGTAGCGATAAAGGGAGTGAAAAGCTCCCTCGCCGAAAGCCCAAGGTTTCCTACGCAACGTTCATCGGCGTAGGGTGAGTCGGCCCCTAAGGCGAGGCAGAAATGCGTAGTCGATGGGAAACAGGTCAATATTCCTGTACCGATTCTAGATGCGATGTGGGGACGGAGAAGGTTAGGTCAGCCAACTGTTGGAATAGTTGGTTTAAGCGTGTAGGCGTGCCCCTTAGGCAAATCCGGGGGGCTTAGCTGAGGCGTGACGACGAGGCACTACGGTGCTGAAGTGATTGATACCAAGCTTCCAGGAAAAGCCACTAAGCTTCAGTCTAGAATTGACCGTACCGCAAACCGACACAGGTGGGCAGGATGAAAATTCTAAGGCGCTTGAGAGAACTCAGGAGAAGGAACTCGGCAAATTAACACCGTAACTTCGGGAGAAGGTGTGCCCCGGTAGGTTGTAGAGCCTCGCGCTCGAAGGCCGATGGGGTTGCAGTGAAATGGTGGCTGCGACTGTTTAATAAAAACACAGCACTCTGCAAACACGAAAGTGGACGTATAGGGTGTGACGCCTGCCCGGTGCCGGAAGGTTAATTGATGGGGTGCAAGCTCTTGATCGAAGCCCCGGTAAACGGCGGCCGTAACTATAACGGTCCTAAGGTAGCGAAATTCCTTGTCGGGTAAGTTCCGACCTGCACGAATGGCGTAACGATGGCCACACTGTCTCCTCCTGAGACTCAGCGAAGTTGAAATGTTTGTGAAGATGCAATCTCCCCGCGGCAAGACGGAAAGACCCCATGAACCTTTACTGTAGCTTTGCATTGGACTTTGAATCGGTCTGTGTAGGATAGGTGGGAGGCTGTGAAACCGGGACGCTAGTTTCGGTGGAGCCAACCTTGAAATACCACCCTGATTTATTTGAGGTTCTAACCTTGATCCGTGAATCCGGATCGGGGACCGTGCATGGTGGGCAGTTTGACTGGGGCGGTCTCCTCCCAAAAGGTAACGGAGGAGTACGAAGGTACGCTTAGGGCGGTCGGACATCGCCCATAAAGTGCAATGGCAAAAGCGTGCTTGACTGCGAGACCCACAAGTCGAGCAGGTGCGAAAGCAGGTCATAGTGATCCGGTGGTTCTGTATGGAAGGGCCATCGCTCAACGGATAAAAGGTACTCTGGGGATAACAGGCTGATACCGCCCAAGAGTTCATATCGACGGCGGTGTTTGGCACCTCGATGTCGGCTCATCTCATCCTGGGGCTGTAGCCGGTCCCAAGGGTATGGCTGTTCGCCATTTAAAGAGGTACGTGAGCTGGGTTTAAAACGTCGTGAGACAGTTTGGTCCCTATCTGCCGTGGGCGCTGGAAATTTGAAGGGGGCTGCTCCTAGTACGAGAGGACCGGAGTGGACGAACCTCTGGTGTACCGGTTATGACGCCAGTCGTATCGCCGGGTAGCTATGTTCGGAAGAGATAAACGCTGAAAGCATCTAAGCGTGAAACTTGCCTTAAGATGAGATTTCCCGGAGTCTTGAACTCCCTAAAGGGTCGTCGAAGACCACGACGTTGATAGGTCAGGTGTGGAAGCGCAGTAATGCGTTAAGCTAACTGATACTAATTGCCCGTGCGGCTTGATCCTATAACCTTGTAGCACTGCAGCAACCCATACCGCAGTCACAACAACAACCTTCCTCCAGTTTTGCGTTTGCCGCTCTCAATTGCGACAAACGGACAAGTTACGCTTGGCGACCATAGCGTTTCGGACCCACCCCTTCCCTTCCCGAACAGGACCGTGAAACGAAACCGCGCCGATGATATTGCACATTGCGTGTGAGAAAGTAGGTCATCGCCAGGCTACCCCATTAAACCCCCCGCAGCTATAAAGCTCCGGGGGGTTTTGCTTTCCGGATTCCAACAATGAGTGTGTTAGAATCGTCCTCGGCGGGTCTCCCCGCATTGCAGGGTGGTGAATCGGGTCAGGTCCGGAAGGAAGCAGCCACAGCCATTTACTGCAAGTGCCGGGGGTTAGGCTCGCCACTTTCATTTTCTGATCCGGTGTGGGGCGCATGAGTTATCAGGTTCTCGCGCGCAAGTGGCGGCCGCGCAGCTTTAGCAGTCTTGTCGGGCAGGAGCATGTGGTCCGGGCATTGACCCACGCCCTCTCCAGCCAGCGCCTTCATCACGCCTACCTTTTTACTGGCACGCGCGGGGTTGGCAAGACCACTCTTGCCCGGATTCTCGCCAAGTCACTGAATTGCGAAACCGGCGTGACTCCAACGCCGTGCGGTGTTTGTTCGGCCTGTCAGGAAATCGATAGCGGGCGCTTCGTGGATCTCCTTGAAGTCGATGCGGCGACCAATACGCGCGTCGATGAAATGCGTCAGTTGCTGGAGAACGCCGTTTACGCGCCGACGCGCGGACGCTACAAGGTCTATGTAATCGACGAAGTGCATATGCTCTCCAACTCGGCGTTCAACGCGATGCTGAAGACTCTTGAGGAGCCGCCCGAGCACGTCAAGTTCATACTGGCGACCACCGATCCGCAAAAAATTCCGGTAACTGTTCTGTCTCGCTGTCTGCAGTTCAATCTCAAACAGATGCCCCCGGTCGCTATTGGAACTCATTTGGCGCATGTGCTGCAGGCGGAAGGTGTGGCTTATGAACCGCCTGCGCTGAACTTGATCGCGCGCTCTGCTGCTGGCAGCATGCGCGATGCGCTGTCGCTGCTCGATCAGGCGATAGCCCATGGTGCGGGCAAGGTCGAAGAAGAACAGGTCCGTGCCATGCTTGGGACGGTCGACCTCGATTATCTTTACGGAATACTTGAGGCAGTTGAACTTGGCGACATCGGGGAGTTGCTTCGTCTTGCTGCCGACCTGGCGGTGCGTAGCCTTTCCTTTGGCGCCGCGCTGCAGGAATTGGCCAGCCTGCTAACGCGACTCCAGATTGCCCAAAAGGCGCCTGGGTCGATCGATGACCAGGATCCTGACCGGGTCCGCCTTTTTGACTTGTCAGCCAAGCTTTCTCCCGAGTTTGTCCAGTTGGCTTACCAGATCGCGATTCACGGCAGGGCCGAGTTGCCAATGGCCCCTGATGAGTATGCCGGTTTCGTGATGACACTCATGCGACTGCATGGTTTTCGGCCAGAGTCAGTCGCCGACGTTGTGTCTTCTGTCCAGTCGACTGTCCGTCGAGCGGCTCCGGCGCTCGTGTCTGTGGTTTCTACAGCGCCAACAAACGGGCGCGCCAGGATAGCCGAAGATCCGTTGGCTTTGGCCGACGGTCACTGGGGCGAAATTGTTTCTGAACTGCAATTGAATGGCTTGGCGCGGGAACTTGCGCAGCATTGCGAATTGCGGGAACTCAACGAAACCGATTGCGTACTGCGCCTGGCACCGGCGCACGCGCATCTGCAGATGAAACCGGCGCCCGATAAATTGCGGCAGGCACTGAGCGACTATCTGGGGCGCCCCGTCGCGTTGCGTTTCGAACTGGCGCAGACCGAGGCGGATACGCCGGCAGCGACGGTAGGACGAGAGCGGCGCGAGCGGCAAGAGCAGGCAATCGCGTCAATTGAACAGGACTCCTTTGTCCGGGACGTCATCGAGAGTTGTGATGCGTCGCTGGTCGAATCATCAATCAAACCCATCGTATAGCGGAGATACAACACATGATGAAGGGTGGCTTGGCTGGCCTGATGAAACAGGCACAAGTAATGCAGGACAACATGAAAAAAGTGCAGGAACAGCTTGCGCAGACCGAGGTCGAAGGCCAGTCTGGCGCCGGCATGGTCAAGATACTGATGACCTGTTCTCATGACGTTCGCCGGGTAAATATCGATCCTTCGGTTCTTGACGACCGAGAGATGCTCGAAGACCTTATCGCTGCAGCAGTCAATGATGCGGTTCGCCGTGGAGAGGAACTGAGCAAGGAAAAGATGTCCGGCTTCACGGCCGGCATGAATCTGCCCCCGGGCTTCAAACTGCCTTTTTAGCCAGTGAATCCATCGGGTCTCGACGCGCTGATCGAGGCGCTACGCTGCCTGCCGGGGGTCGGGCCGAAATCGGCCCAGCGCATGGCCTATTACCTGTTGCAGCATGACAGGAAGGGTGCGCAGCGCCTGAGCGATGCGGTTTTGCATGCTTTGACATCGATTCGTCATTGCCGGAGCTGCAATACCTTTGCCGAGGAAGAAATTTGCGAGCGCTGCGCTTCGCCACTCCGGGACTCGTCGTTACTCTGTGTCGTCGAAACCCCGGTCGACATGAACATGATGGAGCAGACGCATGCCTATCAGGGGCTTTACTATGTGCTGATGGGGCGTATTTCACCTCTGGATGGCGTCGGGGCACGCGAACTCGGACTGGAACAACTGTTGTCGCGGATTCTCGATGGGGTCGTGCGCGAGGTGATTCTCGCAACGAACTACACCAACGAAGGGGAGGCGACGGCGCATTACATCACCGCCATGCTTAAACCCAAGGGCATCAGCGTGACGAGGATCGCGCGCGGCGTGCCGGTCGGTGGGGAACTCGAATATGTCGATAGCGGAACCCTGGCCCAGGCTTTGCGGGAGCGCAGGGCATGCGTAGGGTGACAATGGCTTTTATCGCGAGTTCCATTGTCGTATAATCCAGCGTTTATTTTCAATCCCATCCAATTCCTTTAGGGGTCAGCGTTATGAGCAATCAAGGAAAAATGGACTGCGGCAGACGGCGTTTGATCGTCGCCACCGCAGCCGTCGGCGGGGCTGGTGCGGTTGCCGCACTGGTGCCGTTCGTCTCCAGTTTGCTTCCGTCCGAGCGCGCCAAGGCAGCAGGCGCTCCGGTAGAAGTCGATATCGGCAAGCTTGAAGCCGGCCAGATGATGACCGTCGAGTGGCGTGGCAAGCCGGTCTGGATCATCAACCGGACGCCGGAGATGCTCGGCACTCTGCCGAAGCTGGACGGTTCGGTGGCCGATCCGAAGTCCGAGGTCGACATGCAACCGGCCTATGCTAGGAACGAAACCCGCTCCATCAAGAAAGAATTCATGGTGGTTGTCGGCATCTGTACACACCTGGGATGTTCGCCGTCGTCGAAATTCAAGGCGGGCGCCGAAGAAGGGATGCCTGCCGACTGGCTTGGCGGTTTTCTCTGCCCTTGCCATGGCTCGACGTTCGACTTTGCCGGTCGTGTTTTCAAGTCGAAACCAGCCCCGACCAATCTCGAAGTGCCGCCGCACGTGTATCTGTCCGATACGCGTATCGTGATCGGCGAAGACAAGAAGGGAGCATAAAATGGCTGCTGGCAAGTCCGAAAAGTACAAATCCGACGGCTCCATTGGTGGTAACGCCCTGGAATGGGTGGATGCCCGTTTCCCGGCGACGTCGCTGTATAAGGAGCACCTTTCCGAGTACTACGCACCGAAGAACTTCAATTTCTGGTATTTCTTCGGCTCTCTCGCGCTGCTGGTTCTGGTCATCCAAATCGTCACCGGCATCTTCCTCGTCATGCACTACAAGCCGGATGCCGCGCTGAACGCCAACGGCGTGCCGATCGCTTTCGCTTCCGTCGAATACATCATGCGCGACGTGCCGGGTGGCTGGCTCATCCGTTACATGCACTCGACCGGCGCCTCGGCCTTCTTCATCGTGGTTTATCTCCACATGTTCCGCGGCCTTCTGTATGGCTCCTACCGCAAACCGCGTGAACTGACCTGGCTGTTCGGCGTCGGCATCTTTCTGGTATTGATGGGCGAAGCCTTCTTCGGTTATCTGTTGCCTTGGGGCCAGATGTCCTTCTGGGGTGCTCAGGTGATCGTCAACCTGTTCTCGGCAATTCCGGTGATCGGCCCTGACCTGTCGATCCTGATTCGCGGCGACTTCGTCGTCGGCGATGCGACCCTGAACCGCTTCTTCTCCTTCCACGTCATCGCCTTCCCGCTCATCCTGATCGGCCTCGTCGCCGCGCATATCCTGGCGCTGCACGAAACCGGCTCGAACAACCCGGACGGTATCGAGATCAAGGCCAACAAAGACGAGAACGGCATCCCCCGCGATGGCATCCCTTTCCACCCGTATTACACGGTGAAGGATATCGTCGGCGTCGTGGTGTTCCTGATGGTCTTCTCCGCGGTCATGTTCTTTGCGCCGGAGGGCGGCGGTTACTTCCTGGAAACCCCCAACTTCTACCCTGCCGATCCGCTGAAGACGCCGCCGCATATCGCACCGGTCTGGTATTTCACCCCGTACTACTCGATCCTGCGTGCCATGGTCTGGAACTTCTTCGGCCTGCCCGCCAAGTTCTGGGGCGTGGTCGGGATGGGTGCTTCGGTCGTGATCTTCGCCTTCCTGCCGTGGCTGGATCGCAGCCCGGTCAAGTCGATCCGTTATCGCGGCCCGATCTACAAGACCATGCTGACCCTGTTCGTGATCTGCTTCTTCATCCTGGGTTACCTCGGAACGCTTTCCCCGTCTCCGATGGGTGAACTGATTTCCCAGATCTGCACGGTTTTCTATTTCGGCTTCTTCCTCGGCATGCCTTGGTGGTCCCGAATGGACAAGTTCAAGCCCGTGCCAGAACGCGTGACGATGAAGTGAGGGTGAAAAAAATGAAAAAACTCCTGATTGCATTGTTCTTTGCACCGTTGATGGCCTTTGCCAGTGGTGGCAATGTCCACCTCGACAAATGGCCGGGTGCGGTGAGCGACAAGGCGGCGTTGCAGAATGGCGCCAAGCTGTTCGTCAATTACTGTCTCAACTGCCATGGCGCCTCCTACATGCGCTACAAGAACCTGACGGATCTCGGCTTGACCGAGCAGCAGGTCAAGGACAACCTGATGTTCACCTCCGACAAGATCGGCGGACTGATGGCTGTTGCAGCGCGTTCCGACGAGCAGAAGCTGTGGTTCGGCGCCACGCCGCCGGACTTGACCATCGTCGCCCGTGCCCGTGGCGAAGCAGGCAATGCGGGTGCTGGCGCCGACTGGCTCTACACCTACCTGCGTTCCTTCTATCGCGACCCGAATCGTCCGACCGGCTGGAACAACGTGGTGTTTGAAAACGTCGGCATGCCCAACCCGCTCTGGCAACTGCAAGGCCAGCAAGTGCTGAACCACGAAACGCACAAGCTGGAAATGGCGATTCCGGGCCAGCTTTCCCCGGCTGAATTCGACAAGGCGATTTCCGATCTGGTCGGCTTCATGGTCTGGATGGGCGAGCCGCAACAGGAATTCCGCAGGACCCTGGGGATCGGCGTTCTCGCCTTCCTGCTGCTGCTCTTCGTTCTCGCGTATGCGTTGAAGAAGGAATACTGGAAAGACATTCACTGATCCTTGCCGGATCAGCTGACGGCATCGCGGGTTAGGCTCAGGCCGGCCCCCGGTGCCGAATCTCATTTTGAGGGTTACAGAAAATGATGAACCTCTACTCGGGCACAACCTGCCCATTCAGCCATCGCTGCCGCATTGTCCTTTACGAAAAGGGCATGGATTTTCAGGTGATCGATGTCGACATGTTCAACAAGCCGGAAGACCTGGCCGTCATCAACCCGCACAACCGCGTGCCGGTTCTGGTCGAGCGCGATCTGGTGCTGTTCGAGCCGAACATCATCAACGAATACATAGACGAACGCTTTCCACATCCGCAATTGATGCCGGCCGACCCGATCATGCGCGCCCGCGCCCGCCAGCTGCTGGTCGGCATGGAACGCGAGATCTTCTCGTTCATGGAAGTCATCGAGAAAAACGGCAAGACGGTAGACAAGGCGCGCCAGGAAATCCGTGCCCGCCTGACCGAGATCATCCCGATCTTCAACAAACAGAAATTCATGCTGGGTGACGAGTTCTCCATGCTCGACGTGGCGATTGCCCCGCTGCTCTGGCGTCTCGACCACTATGGTATCGATCTCGGCAAGGCCGCCGCGCCGCTGATGAAGTATGCTGAGCGCATCTTCAGCCGGCAGGGTTTCATCGATGCCCTGACCCCGTCCGAAAAAGCGATGCGCAAGTAAGGCATGGAACTGCCCTCGACCAAGCCGTATCTCCTGCGCGCCATCTGGGAATGGTGCAATGACAACGGCTTCACACCGTACATTGCCGTTCAGGTCGATGCGCGGACCAATGTGCCGCGCGAATTCATCCGCGATGGACAGATCGTCCTCAACCTCGGGCCGGATGCGACCAACAAGTTGCAGATCGGCAATGATCTGATCGAATTCCAGGCCCGTTTCGGCGGTGTGGCCCGCCAGTTGTCGGTACCTGTTTCCCAGGTATCGGCGATCTACGCGCGGGAAAACGGCGCCGGCATGGCCTTCGAGATCGGTGGCGATAGTGGATTCGCGGAATCCGAGGCGGTGGAACCTGCGGTTGAGGACGTTTCTGACGAGAAACCGGAGCCGCCGCGCCCTGAAGGAGGGCGTCCCAAGCTGCAACGCATCAAATAGGGACAGCTGCTGCGGTCGACGCACCAAAACGGGGAGATTTCCGCAAGGAGTCTCCCCGTTTTACGTCCAAGTCCATGATTTTTCTACGTGGCATGGCTGTTGCTCGCAGCCTGCCCGGAAGGAAAATCATGAAAACGGAAGTCAAATCCACTTGCTGCTACTGCGGCGTTGGCTGCGGTGTGCTGATCGAAACCGAAAACGGGAAGATTGTCAGCGTTCGCGGCGACCCCGAGCACCCGGCAAACCGCGGCCGCCTGTGTACCAAGGGTGCGACCCTGCACCTGACGGCGGACCCCACCTATCGTCTTCAGTACCCGGAACGCCGAGCCAGGCGGCAAGGGCCACGCCAGTCGGTGAGTTGGGATGCGGCGCTCAATGAAGCCGCCGAGCGTTTTGCCGAAACTATTCGCGCCCATGGCCCGGA
>Ga0209507_1002670_pt1 | contig 11821 bp, 6 predicted proteins | sample AD_UKC028_MetaG_FD_184414 | JGI IMG/M metagenome (GOLD analysis project Ga0209507, IMG submission 184414) | Active sludge microbial communities of municipal wastewater-treating anaerobic digesters from USA - AD_UKC028_MetaG (SPAdes) (version 2) | ecosystem: Engineered > Bioreactor > Anaerobic >...
AACCGGGTGATGCCGTTGTTATCCAAGCCGTCAGCACTTGTGTAACTGGTCCAAGCCGGATCCAGAACTCGGAGCCCGCCTCCCTCCACGCCAATCCACAGGCGGCCTTCATGATCCTCCAATATGGAGAGGACAGATTCGTTCTCGAGCCCCGTCATCGATCCGAAGTGATCGAACTTGCCTTCGTGGAAGCGCAGTAAGCCTTTTTGGGTGCCGAACCAGAACCGGCCTTGGCTGTCTTCATAGATTTGGTTCACTCTATAACCGGGATAACCCTCGACGACCTTCCATGTCGCTCCCTCATCGCCAGTGCGCCGCAAAATTGACCGGAAACTCGACGCCACCCAAAGCCAGCCCTTGTGATCTTCATATAGAAGATTGACATCTTCAGTTTCAAGAGTATCTAGCCTATTGGTATCTGGCAGGGGTTTGGCCAGCATCGTAAAGCGATCACCTTCCCAACGGCCAATCATGCTGCTCCACATATGACCGATGTAGAGGCAATTCTTTCGGCTGCGAGCGAAACTCCTGATCATTACGTTCGGCAATCCATCCGCCGGTGAGAACTGGGCGACCTGACCGCGACGCAGGTCGATTCGGGCAACCCCAATATCATCTTTCAAGCACAAACGATCCTGAGGGTCGATGGCCAGCAACTCGTAGCGGCTATTCAGCAAACCATCCTGTCTTGTATAAGCTGTAAAATGTCCCCGATCACGATCCAGGCAGATAACGCCCTCGCCGGGTTGTTCCATTGGGGCAACAAACCAGAGGCAATCGTCGGAAGCCCTTATCACCTGAGCGATCCGATTGCCACCGAAGATACCTTCCAGGTCATAAAAGGAAAACCACGCCCCATCAAATCGCACCACCCCTCCGCCGTCGGTGCCGAGCCAAAGCTCCCCCTTCTTGTCCTGGACAATGCCCGTGACACTAGCGGCTGGGAGACCCTCAGCAACACCGAAGGTCCGCCAGGCGCCGCGACGAGTCCCACGCCCCGCCGGCACACGCGCGGGATCGGCCTTGGTAACCTGGCCCACCAGCGGGGGGGCCACCAGTTCAAGCCGGGGCTGTGTCGCGGTGCTAGTCTCGGCCACCTGCACCAGTTGCGATTCCGCGTTCCGCTGGTCCACCGCCACCTGGTAACGCCCAACCGGAAGGTCGATTTCAAAGCTTCCGTCGCGCTCGGTGAGTGCCCTCACAAGGGTTCCTGGCGCGGTTTCCGGCTCAAACCGCAACCGTTTCCATGTGCCTGGATTCTCACGATTCGATAGTATGACCCGGCCGGATAGCCGACCCACAGGATCGCCTTCGCCCAGCAGAAGCAAGTCACCGCGCCCACTCAAACGGCGAAGCATGTTGCCCGGATACCAGCACATCATCCTGCCGGATTCCCGGCTGATCTCTTCCGAGCTGCCACGGTCGAAATCGTCAATCATGACATTGAGTTCGAGTTTGCCACCCTGGCACAAACGGGACCTGCCGTGGGTCAGCGAGTCCACATTGATCCTGAATTCATAGCACCAGCCCCCGTTCCAAAACCGCAACGTTGAATCAAAATGTTCAGGCTTATATTGGACCGCATTGGAGTCGCCCTGAGTCAACAAAGTCGCTGCATTGGTCCTCGTCTGGCGGAAACCAAGCCGGAGATGGCTGCCCCCCGCGATCTCGATCCCAATACCTACAATCACCGCTTCGTCTTTGGGTAGCGACGCTGATCGACCGGCCGTCACCAATCCGTCCTCATCGTGGACTTCCCCAGCAATGTAGAGGGCATTTTCTGCCTGGTTATAGCCGACGCGGAAATCGGCCGAGTAATCCTTGGGATCGCGTGGAGGTTCGCCGTGGAATACAAAGGTGATCGGGTATCGCGGCAGACCAGTCGGCCAATCGGAAAGATCCCCGTCAATCTGGATTCCAGCGACGGGATAAGCGAGGGCCAACCCGCTATTCGTCCTTTCCGCTGCGGGACAGAAAGCCACCGCGAGCATCTCCAACATAACGACGATCGTGCCTTGGAGCCGCGTCTTCATGGGAATTCATTCTCAGATTAACCTGATTTCACTCAAAAAACGATGCATTTGTTGCATCGCCTTTGGATTCCGCCAAGGAAAGACACCGCTCTCTCTATCCATGAACCGTATGCGGGATAGGGGTAGGGACAGGGGATTAGACCCCGCCCCTCCCTCCGAACCGCACGGGCGATTTGCTCGCATGCGGCTCTCCAGTTAGTAGGCTTCTTTTCGAGCATTGGCTGCTTTGGCCCGGGCTAAGGCTAAGGAGATTAGCCCGAGTTCCGCGAAATAGGCATTCGGCCATCGCTGATGATCATTTCCGCGAGCCCGGCCGTTGCCTTTGTGCCGTTTGCGCAGCACGCTGCGCAATCGCCCGCGTATCCATTGGTCCAGGGGTTTGAAGATGTTCGGAATGCTGTGTTGGAAGTAGTTGAACCAGCCTCGCAGCGTCCGGTTGGTTTCCTCGATGATTTGTTTTATCGAATCACTTCGCGTGCGCTGCGTTTTCTGCCGGATGGCTTCTTTGAACTTTTCCAGGCTCTTCCGGCGTGGCCATCTCATGCCGCGCTCGAAATGATACCCCAAAAAGTCGAAGCCCCCGGTCTGATTGGCGTCCACCAGGCGCGTTTTGGTGGGGTGCAGCGTTAAGCCCGCTTGCTCCACCCATTGGCGCACCTCTTGCAGAGCCGCTTGGGCTTTCTCTTGATTTTCGCACAGAATGATGAAGTCGTCGGCATACCGGACCATTTCCCATCCCTTCCCGGCCATCCATTGGTCCAGGGGGTTGAGATAGATATTGGCCAGCAGCGGACTGAGCACAGCCCCTGGCGGTGTGCCCGTCTCGGTCGGATTCCATCCCTTGCCGCTTTCCATCACGCCTTGCTTCAGGAACCGCTCGATCAGTTTTAAAACGGCTCCATCGGCCACGCGCTCCGCGACCGCAGCCAGGAGTTTCTCCTGTGGAATACTATCGAAGTAGCCTTTCAAATCGGCGTCTACAATCCACCTCTTGCCTGCCGCCAGCAGTTGGGCAACGCGTCGAAGCGCGTCCTTGGCTCCTCGTCCGGGCCTGAATCCATAGCTGTGCTCGGCAAAGGTATGCTCGAAGATCGGCTCCAGCGCGTTGCGCAGGGCCATTTCGACAACCCGGTTTTCGACCGGGGGCACTGCTTCCGTCCACGCCCATCGGGGCGCGACTGCTCTGCCTTGTTTAGCCTTCGGCACTCCCGGCAGTGAGATTTGTAGTTGTGTGTCCTTCACGCTTCCACTTTCCTGCCCTCCTTCGCTCCACGGTCGTTACCCGCTTCATCGCTATTATGAGGGCTCTGACTCCTGCCTTGCTCCTTTCAGCACCAAGGCAGGTATCCTTGATTCATCAGCCTGCATTTCCGGACATTCCGTCTCCAACCACCCCATGCGCCCCGGTTCTGGCATTGCTTCTTGGCTCCAGACTGGCTTGGCCACCGACTCGCTGGATTGGGCTATCGGCGGTGCTTCGGACTTCGCTCATCCCTAGCAGTCTCGTCAGTCGCATAAGGCCGTATCGAGTTCGTTGCGTGGATCGCCATTGGATCCATCAGTTCTACGGACTATCCGTTCACTTCCAGTTGCTCTCCACCTCACCTTGCGGTGACGCAGTTACTTTCCGTTACTGGCGTGAAGCTCCGCCAGAGAGGGACTTTCACCCTCCTATGCACGCTAACTCTCAAGCGCACTAAGGGTCCACCAGGGTGGACGTTCCAGCACGACGATGTTCGTTGCCGAATTAAGCAGGAGTTCAAAGCCAGCGAGCTCAGGTCCGGCGGCTGTTTTGCGTCCGGGTTTGCCGGAGTAGATCCCAGTGAGGGCCAACCGGCTGCCCGGCGGTAAGGAAGGAATAAAACCGGTGGTGGCAGCGAGCCGCGCCTCATAAATGCATGATCCGGTCTGCAGCACCAGAATCAGATCGTCCCCTTTGGTCCTCATGTCCACCAGCCTCGACTCCAGCCGAACCAGCCTTCCGTCATAAACCCAGTTCAATAGATTAGTTTCGCTCAGTGAAAGGGCCGTCGGCATGCTCGAGCGGCCCATCGAGCGAACCTCGGTGTCCTGCAAAACCGGATACCATTCAGCTGGCAGGCAGAAGCCCGTCGTGAGCATCTCCAGCATGACGACCACTGCTCCTTGGAACCGAGTTCTCATGGACATTTCATTCCAGGCTAGTCTCCTTTGACCGAACTACGAAAAGGCATTGGGGTAAGCTGGGTAACGGTTTCAAGGCGACGAGAACCAAGCTCACCCAGTCGAATCAGCACCCGGATCACTCTGGCTGCTGATCCGTTCGCTCACGACGAATCCGTTGCGCTTAAAGAGATCAAGCTCCGGTCGACAGTGGCGTGGCACACGACTCGAGAGACTCCCTGGCGTTTTTATATCGTGAGCGATCCATCCTCAATATCACTAAAACCGGACCCGGGATGTGTCGCATTTCGAGTCTGTGTGCCACGCCAGGAAGTCCATCCATTCCGAGCGGCCTTCCCCATTTGAGCATTCGGCCATGGCCGGGACTGATTGTCTTTGGATTGGTTACCTGAGTGGTCGGGCGGCTAAATCAAAGGTAGTCTCATATACGATGTCGCCAGCCTCGGAATCGGGATTAAGGGGATCGGCAGTAGCCTTGATTAACTGGATATCCATCGTGCCCAGCAATTTCGTCCCTCGCTCCATCAGGGTGAGGCAGGACCGACCTGTTTCGTAGAGAAAGGTTTTGCCTTTGGTATCCTGTTCAAATAGCAGGATGAAGGCCTCGATTTCGTCGGGTCCAGTCCGCTTCCAGGTCCCGTGGGCGGTCGTGTTCATCCCAACGACCTTCCCCTCAGTGTCTCCAAGAAGTTGGCCGTTGACAATCACACAGCCATCAGCATTGAGATTAAACAAAATTTCCGCAATCAGTGTGTCACCCATCTTCAGGGTAGCCAGCCAACCTCCAGCCACCTTCTGGCCCATAGCTTGGCTATGATCCGCCCAGCTCGGGCTCCCACCCGAGCCCAGCCACAAGAGTGGTGTCATTACGGCAAGCAAAACTGCCAATAGAAGTTTTTTTTTCATTGTGATATACCTTTTCATTCAGGAGGATTGGTTTTGTATGAGTTACTGCAAGGCGCCCCCCCCTGAACGGCCGCGAATTGCAGTAAATGCTCTTGATTCTGTCATTGACTTTCTAAATTATATTAAACATCCAAACCGCGCAGCGGTTTGGTCAAGCGCGGATGAGCCTCAGACAAGCGCTTTGCCGGAATGCCAATTGCCGTTAAACAAGTTTGAGGCTCATACGCGCTAAGGCTTTGTTCCTGTCACGAGGAAGTTGTCCAGGGTCATTGGGCCGGAGATGCCATAAACGGCTGTGGCGACCGCCACAGAACCTTGACTTGAAGTGTTATTTGTCAGTTGCACCCGGGAAATCGGTTCTGCTAGATTCTCAAGATCATACAGCCGCACTGACAATATGCTGCCCACTCCCGAAAAACACAGGCGGTAGTTCTTGCCTCGGGTGAAAGTAATCATGGATCCAACAGCCGCAGTCCCCCCGACGGGAAAAAGGTGGAGGGTTCCCGTACCCTGGCTCCACTCATTGAAATTCACTATCCCATAGTATCCATTCGATCCCAACAGCCGGGCTCCAATACTGGCAGCTTGTTCGACGCCATTCGGATCCCAGTCGAGGATATCCAGTGAGGCCGAAAAATCACGGACAACTATACTGGGCCCAGGAATGGTGAGTCCGAAGCGACCATCGATCGGGGTGCTAACTCCATGGAACTGTAACGTGCCATCCAAGTTGGTAATGAGAATCCGAGAGGCATCGCCGGACTCGACGAATGCAGGAATCCATGAATCCTTCTTTGTATACGGCGGCTGAGGGGGATTGAAGTCATCGCTGTACTGCGTGCCCGGCATGAGCTTGAAATACCGCTCTGAAGCGGTGATCGGAACGTCCATGCAGATTTGGCCGCTCCGCTTGAAGATGGGCTCGGGCCAGGGCGTCCATGGGCCTTCAACCGAAGCCGCCCCAACAACGATCTGTTCCTCTTTGGTGTCCTCCGGCCAGGATAGACAGACAGCTCTCTCGATCGCCAAGTCGGGCGCCGGGTATGCCAACACCAGAAAGTTATCAATGGTCACCTCCACGGGGACCGTTGGCGCCTGGTCGGTATTAATATACGCGACACCCGTAAAAGGCATCCAGCCCCGCCCTGTGTAAGGCTTAATGAGTTCCTCTGGGTGCATCAAAAGGCCTTTGACCGAGCGATTGGGAAGCATTTCCTCCTGACCCGCAGTGTCGTATACCGTTTTTCTATACATCACAACGTCAGGCTTCGTCTGGTTAAGAACACTAATCACAATCTTGAGATCTTCTCCAAGCCAGGTGAATCCAAGTGACAGCGTGAAAGGGGGAGTAGGAAGCGTCGACTGATCCCAGAAATAATACGAAAAGAAATACTTGGTCGGAGCGTCACCGACCTTGAGCATCGTGAGTTCGTTGCGGTCCAGGAAGACCAAGTATGCGTCCATTCCACTCGACACGCCAAGTCCGACAAAGGCATCGTCCTGATTGGCGTTAAGAACGTCGGTCCGGACTTCCATAGTGCCGCCCTCTTTGAGCGTGAAGGTTTGGTTTGGCTGAAATGCTGTCCAAGAGCCTGAGATGCTGTCCCGAGCTGTGGCAAACGCCCCGGCATACCGCATCGCGGCTTGTCCATTGGTCACAATCATTGTGCCTCCGCCACCCCCGCCTCGAGTCCAAAGGGGGTCCTTGTCAAAAGTCTGGCTATAGAGGATTTCCACTCCCAGAGAATGCCCCGGTGCGCCCAGGATGAGCAGAATAACGCCGAGGAGCAATGTGACGGTCCGATTTCGGACATGATGCCTGTAAACAAATCTGTGAATGTTGATCAGAATCCTTGTCTTCATGGTTAGTTCCTCTCGCGCGTCCAAGCCGGCATAACACCTCCCACCTGACGCGACTATGATTCACGCCAGAATCCGCCGCCTCTCCGTCATGAGAATACGCGCTCACTCTTCTGGCCAAAACAGCAGTAGGCATCTGGTATGCCAACGACAACGGCCGAATCGAGAACCAGGCAGATCTCTCGGTAATTACCTGGACGCGAGGCAATATCCCATGAGGAATAGGGACACTAAAAATGAAGGGAGAAGCTCTATTCGACGCTATTCGATGTCTATTCGCGCTTGAATAGGCACGAATAGATGTGAATAGTCAAATGTTTCCCGGAAATCCGATCAACAAAAATGGGCAGCCCCAAGATAGGCTTGGAGGCTGCCCCGATTCAATGAGCCGGAGCCTGCTGGCTCCAGCAAGCCCCTCAGGCGCGGATCACTTCTTCAGACGATAGAACTTCGTGGTGCCTGAGATCGGGATGGTGACGGGATTTCCGGCGGGCGCCGCGGTCCAGACGGGAGAGGTCAGGCTGTCGGTCGATTCGAGCAGGAATCCAGGGGTGCTGGGCGCCCAGCTGATTGTGACGCTGCCCGCCGAAGCGGTGATTTTCAATTCGGGTCCTTCAACAGGCCCCCCGGCGGGCGGAGTCGGATCATCTTTCGGATCCGGATGGGTGAACACCGTGAAGAAGTTGAGCTCCTTCGGGCTGTCCGCACCCTGGGCGGGCTTGTTCGAGGTGTTGATCTCGCCCTTAGCCCCCACGCAGATCTGGCGCGTGGTCATCGCCACGGTCATGCGATAGGTATGGATGCCACCCGTCTTGGCGAAGTTCACGAACGGGAAGAAGCTCGAGGTGAGCGGCGTTATGGTCTTCGCCGTTGGATTGAGCGCCAAGACTCGAGCCGCCACCTGGTTGACCTCGTATTCGGCAGGCAACGATTCCCACGCCACCACCACCCGGTTCAGGGCGTCTACCGCCAGGTTGACGCGATCCGGCGTGCCAGGAAAGGCCGGCTCACTGACGTCGGCAACACCCACGTAACTGTGATCCCGCGTGTCCCACGCGGCGACCTTCACCGTATCCGCCGTCTTCACTTTGCCAGCGAGGAACACATACGGACTGTTGACATGGGCGGCAATGCGCGTGCCATCGCCGCGCCCCGTGTCAAAACTCTCTCCCGAGGTGTCCTGGCTGATCGATCCCTTCTCGTTACCCGCATTATCGTAGAAGTAGAACTTGCCCGCAACACGCACAACAAAACCGCCCTGGTAAGCTGCGGCATTGGCCCAAATATCGCCATCCGCCACTTTGAAGGTCTCTTTGACGATGGTGCCATCCGGGGCGATGATGGTCGCCACTGCACAGTTGCCATCCGGACGGCGGACCTTCGAGCGATCCTCGACCACCGAAACGAAGTTGCCATCGCTGAGGCCGACGATTTCGCCGCCGAACCTCGTGTTTTGGTCACTTTGGGCCTGGCCGGTCGTGAGACGGCCATTGGCAATATCAATCGCCTTACCCACCGGGGTGGAAACCAACGTCACCGGATCGAGTTCGAAGCCTTGCACAGTCCCATACCGGCTTTCCACCGTTGGATCGGCCACGTTCGATCGATCGTAGCCAAGATTCCAGCGATTATCCGATTTGAATTCGGCCAGCGTATGGGGCGAGGCCTCGGCCCCTGTAATGTAATGAACGGCGCCAGGCCGCGGATCACCCGCAACACGACCGGGATTCCCGTTTTGACGCGATGCGTTGATCGGCCCCTTGAATGGAGAACCATTGTCGGCATAGAACGCCTCGGCCAGTTTCATGGGCTTGCCATCGGACGGCTGAAGCGCAACAACATAACGCTGCTTGTCCGTCGTGCCGTCGGCAAAGGTATTGCCTTCGATCAGGAATGTGGTCGTTCCCATCACGCTGCTGTAAGGCTCCCAATTCCCCAAGGCGTCCAGACCGGGATTAATAATTGGAGTGTCCGGCACGACGCGCGCCAATCCAACCGACTCGATACTGCCGGGAGTGAACGCGGGAATCTGGGCCTCGACGGGATTCGAGAGCGGTCCCGTAATCGACTCTCCCGCCGGCGTTCCGTTGGTCGATTTGGTGTAGGTCACGGCAATCGCCACCTGAGCGCCCGGGGAGATGGGCATGCCAATCAAGCTCACCTTAAAGGCGTTCGGGGCCGGATCAGTATCCTTTGACGATCCTTCCACAAACGAGCCGGCATAGGTTCCAGGCAGGTAAAAGCCCAACTGCATCGAGGCGGAATCCACCACATAAATATCAATGACATGCCACGCGTAGTTGTCGACGTTAGGCGCGGGCACCGTTCCCGTCATAATCCCGTCCTGAACACTCGCTAAAACAGGGATGGTTCCCGCCGCGGTATTCACCAGAGCCTCGGCATAATAGGTTTCATACGGCCTGGAGTTGTCTCCGTCGGCAAACGGAAAGGCGGCGAATGAATTCCCCACCAGCTTGTTCCGACGGGCAACAATGGGAAGGCCAGCCCCCGCGACCACAAACCGGCTGCCGGGCATCGCCGCAATCAAGTTGCCTTCCAGATCGTCGCTCACCCCGTCGCCGTTGGATCCGACCCGGACACTCCCGGAACCCGGCAATTCCGCAAAGTCCGGCATTGCGCTCATCAGAGCGGGCTGGGTCGTCGTGCCATCCACGCCCACTCCGAAGTAATTCCCGGCAATGACAACGTTATTCGCGGCGGAGTAGAATTCAATGTCGTGATCGTATATGGAGTGCGCGAAAATGTTCCGCTCGTTGGCATCGCTCACTCCGTCGCCATTCGTGCCAATCACGGTATTGTCCGTGACCCGGCCGTTTTCAAAGGTTTCGAGGGTGTCAATGCCCAGACCGCTGACTTCCATATAGAGGGTTTCGAGATCTAAAAAGGTCTTTCCATCGGGAAAAACATTGAAGTAGTTCCCCGATACCCGGGCATCCGGCAATTCCAAGGCCAAGGCGATGTGCATCCCCATGGCGATGTTGAACTCGGCAACATCCGCCGTGCCATCTCCGTCGGTCCCGAAAACCAACCCGCCCGAGTAAGTGTCCTCATTGACGCCCTCCACCGACACCCGATGACGGAAGCCCGCGACCGCCGAGCCGCACGGCTTGACCGTCGTCCCGTCTGGCGCCAGGCCGAACCAGCAGCCTTGCACCTTCGCGTTCTTCGCCTCCTTCACTAACGCGACACAATAAATGCTCGGATCCGCGTCACTGCCCTCGGTGTGCCGCCCCAGAAAACTGAGGCCCCGAATCGTGACATTATCAGCCTCGTAAATCCCCAGGATCGCGTTCTCGGAATCCCCATATCCCGGATAAGGCAATCGCGTGGAACGACGGTTGGGCTTGTCCGCGCTGCCCTGCGACTCGCTCCCCGTCGAATCCAGCACAATCTTGATACTCGCATTGTTGCCGCCCAGGATCGGATTGGCATTGGCGGAAGCCCCCGGCTGGCTGTAACCGTCAATCGTCACATTATCCGCGGTGATCAAGGGATATCCCCCCATTGGAGTCACAATCACATGAGGTCCGTTCCCCGGAATTTCAAACTTGATTGTATCCCCCGCCGCCAACGACTGAATGGCCTGAAGAAGTGAGGTTTGCCCGGCACCCGGGCTGACGTTGTCAACGGTCGTGACCGTGATAATCTTGCCTTCCGCGGCAGCCAAAGCCGCCAGCAAGCCAAAGGCAACGAGAATGGATGAGTGTGGTTTCATAGGCATTCGAACGGTTTTTCTCCAAGACACATGGTAAGGAACCTGAGGATCAATACCCCTTGTAGCACTCCACCCAAGGCAACGCAATGATTGAAATCAGTCTTTTTATTTGGCATTGAATAATTTATAATATAACCCCACCTAATCTTCCGCGTTTTGGAATTCATCGGTAAAGATCCTGCGCACGGATCGGCGTTCACTCGAAGTTTAATTTACTTGGGTTGACCCACAAGCCTCGAACCACGAATTGAGGCCAATCCGAAGAACTCGCCCGCGGCTGCGGGCAGCTTGCTTTTCCCTGATGCTAGATTTAAAGTTAAACTCAATGAAGCCAACCCGAAGGTCATCCCTTCTTTTCGGCAAGAATATCAACCCCGTTTCCCTGTCGATCGTTCAGTAGCTTAACAAGGTTCAATCGCCATCAACCTACGCGGGCCTTTTGGTGTATGTGGGTATGCGAGAAGTGTGGCAGAGAGAATTCACCTGACGACTCCAATTGCTCAGGGTGTGGTCTATCGTGCTTTCCACAGGAAGCCCCGTCGATCACCTCGTCAACCATGCCGAGGTGGTATCTCTGGATGGGCGGCGGCAAGGTTGGTCCATTTACAGGTGCGGAAATCGAAGACTTGCTGAACTCAGGCAAGGCAACGGTGGGAACATTGGCTGTGGCCGAGCACCGGCTGGACGATGCCAAATGGAAGCCGCTGGATGAGTTGGATTGGCATCCCGGTAATGAACCAGTAGTCACTGAATCAGCCGCTTCTGTCCTGAAGATTGAATGCCGGGACTGCGGGCAGCATATCGAAGTACCACTCTCCCTTTTAGGGGAACAAATTGCGTGTCCAGCCTGTCACCTGGCTCAGCGCGTCGAACCTCGGCCCTTGGTGTTCGCTGCCTTCACGCGAGGATTCTTCAACAACCACACCGGCCATTACCAGGTCACGGCTGACTTTGAGGGGGTTCGTATTCGAATGGTCGAAGGCTTGAGGCAACTTTGCATTAGCCGCGAAGAAATTTCTGGCGCCATCACTTTGTCGGAGGGATTGAAGAAAATGAGACTCCTCATTAAGACTCCGACGGAAACCCTGGAATTGTGGGTACCGAACTCTGAATCAAAAGCGTT
>Ga0209507_1002674_pt1 | contig 11808 bp, 12 predicted proteins | sample AD_UKC028_MetaG_FD_184414 | JGI IMG/M metagenome (GOLD analysis project Ga0209507, IMG submission 184414) | Active sludge microbial communities of municipal wastewater-treating anaerobic digesters from USA - AD_UKC028_MetaG (SPAdes) (version 2) | ecosystem: Engineered > Bioreactor > Anaerobic >...
GTCGCGCCCTGCCGGGAGAATAGGTCGGACAGCAGCCAGGCGCCGACCTGGATATTGGTGCATGGCTCGAAGAGATCGATTTCCCGAATGCCGTGGCGTGATAGGGCTGAAAGATGGCCGCTGTTGATCTGCATGAGGCCGATGTCGTAGGAGCCGGTACGCTGGAGGTGCGAGCGGTTGACGGCCTGGGGGTTCAGGTTCGACTCGACCCGGGCAACGGCATAGAGCAGGTCGGCCGAAATGCCGTAGCGCTGGGCAGCTTCCTCCCAGCAGGCCCGCGCCCAGGTGGGCGCGGTCGCCAGGACGGCCAGTGCAGCAAGATCAGCAAAGTTCAGCGGCAGACGCATGAGTCACCTCTCCAACGAAACCGGAACGCCCCGCCGGGTAGGCGGGCAGCGAGGGTCTGGGCCGTCGGCGGTGCGCGGACGGTCAGGGTCGGGTTCGGGTGGGTCCGGCGTCTAGCCGGGCAAGGTGACGGTGAGCAAGCGGGTCAGGAGCGGGTGGATGCCAATTAGGGGTACCAGTTGAGACGTCGCCGGCCTCAGTCGGGCGGCGCATTCCGCCCGCGATGGGAACGTTCGGCCATATTGCGGCGTGCCTGCCGCAGGATGCCGGCGCCTGAGCCATCCTCTGCCCGGCACAGGGCGACGCAGGCCGTGGTCAATTGGTCGAGTTGGAACTTGGGGTTGGGGTGCCGGTTAGCGGGTGAACGTTGTAGGTCCAACAGTAGCTGGTATTGGCGTCGCCACATGGATTCGCGGCGGCGCGGTGTCTCGGACGGCCGGAGAACAAGCTCGGTCCCGAGAAACCGGAAGATGCGACAGGGGGCATCCTGATGCGTGAAGACCAGCGAGACGCTGGCGCTGATGAGATCGGGAAAGCGGAAGGTCGGCGACACATTGTCTTCGCTGCGTAGCAGGCGATAGAGCCAGTCGTGCTCCTCGAGCCACAAGCGAGTCTCGATGACATCGTGAGCTTTATTCTCATCCGAGGGAGGTGAGAGGTGATACTGACGTGTCGCTGATGTGGCGGTGATCATGCGGCTTTCCCCAGTTCTGTGGCGGCGTATTGCTCTTACGAGCACATGACTGGAGGATAGGTCGCCGAGGTTGTGGTGTCTCGTGGGAATGGCGGACTTGAGAGGGGGATTTCGCTATCAGGAAATAGGCCGCTAGAAACATTCCTCGTTGCATGACATATAGGATCTGATTGACAGCTGTCCATCACCGAGAGGACCTTTGACAAGGCGGGTCTGGCGACGGCACCTCGGCCAAAACAGCCGTTCGGTCTCGCTGACATGAACGGCACGTTTGAGTGGCTGAGCTGACATCACAGCGACTACGAAACTCGGGGCGATTTACTTCTCTGTTCAATCCTTTCGTCCGCGTCAGCCAAGTGACCGTCAGGCCGCATTGAGTAGCGGCCAAAAATAAAAACGACAAGGCCGACCTGCGTTTATCCAGATCGGCCTTGAGCGACGAACGCCATTCTTAACCGCGCAGCAACTCTCGAAGCGCCCATTCGGCTTTTGCAGGACCATCCATGGCACACCCTGGTTGCTCTCCTGGGAGTTCATCAAGGGCATTAAGCGCGATAGCAAGAGCATCGAAATCAGCTCTGCAAACAAGGCGCTCTCTGCCGTTATCACTTTCGACCTCCTCGCTACCTTGAGTAACATCGCCCTTTTATTTCCTATTCATCACTCAAGGCCTGAACTTCTCTCGGTGGCCTGATAATTAGGACAACGGCTGCCCAGGCACTATCTTGATCGATGTGGATTTTGGATGTCTCTTGGGCAAGACGGCACTTTCCATTCAACTCAGTGAACACGTCGTCAAAGATGTTCTTGATGCGCTTTTCGATCTTTTGCTTGGCACTCGGCGAACCGGATTCGGCGTCTTTCAGAGAGATGTAATAGACAACCAAGCCGAAGTCGATCGTTGAATTCGAACGTTTGCGCAATACCACTTTTTCAATTCGACGCACATCGGCCAAGATTCTATTGGCATTGGTCACCTGGACCTTTACCTCGATTGGTGCCGGCGAGGCGTGCCATTTGCCCACCAGAGCAAAATATCAAAACGCCCGTCTTGCCTAATATGCCAGTGAAGCCTACCCCGACCTTTGGCCCCGGCATCCTCCAGGGCTGACTTTGTATTGGTCTCAAGGGTAACGAACTTTGGCCCAACTGCCTCAGCGAGCGCCTTGGCCACATAGACTGTTGTCATGTACTCAGGGGCATTCCACAACCATTCGCCAGCCCAGCTTTCATAAGTATGCTGAGCGTCCTCCACGCCTCGAATTGCGGCGCTAACAGCATTTACTGACGGAAGTGGCCCTCCCATTTCTTCTCCCTGTGTTTGCTTTTGTAACTACTGGGGCGATGCGAATTTGGAAATCGCTGGTTATTAACGTCACCCCATGTAAATCTCTATACCAAGGCTGCTTCCAGAGCTTCTTCCCTTATTGAAGGCAAGCCAGGGTGTGCATCCATCTCGAACACCCTCAGGTGAAAGTCGTTAGGAAGCCTGTTGCTGTAGGCCACTGTCACTCTTGCCAGATGGACATCTCCACAGACATTCCTAACCGTATTTCTGGTCTTGGCCAGGAAAGTGTCGTCGTAAGTGAAGGAGCTGCCGTTGGGCATGGTCCAGAAATCGGAATAGGCCTGAGCATGCTTTTCAAAGTACCTGGCCATCTCACCATCGGTCAGGTAAACAACCAAGCAACGGGTGTTTTCGCTCTTGACGGTGGAAAGCCGTCCAAAGTCCTTGAACAGCGATCCAGCCTTCTGTGGCTTTGGTGAAGAACTATTCGAGACCCGGTGGAACTTGAATTCGATGAAGTGCGCAGCCCTACCCTCGGCTGGCAGAACGTAGGTGTCGATTTCCTTCTTTTCGAATGCCGGATGCGGCAACTCCAGGATGATCTCATGCTGCTTGATATCGGTTGTCTCAAGCGCTGCGAAGAAAAACGAGTAGCGAACGCTGTCCTCGGTTAGGTGCTGCTTCGATGCGAGACGCTCCTTCAGGAACTCGGCGTATCGCTCGAACGTGCTGGTGTCGAATGTTTTCATCGGTAGAAGGTCAAATTCAATGTCATGGCAGATTGTGCTTAGCTTCTCCTCGTTGAGGCAAGCAAAAGCAGGTTGAATACAAATTCAGTTGGTTGTATCCATCATGCCAAATGGGCGGGTTTGCTCTATCCTCTCAGGATTCCAATACCGCAGGTCGCTTTGATGGATGCGTTTAAAGAGTTCCTTTCCGGCGAGTTCAAGCCTGTCCAAATCGACTTGGAAAATCCCAACTGGCACACTGAAGCAGATATCCCCTCAAAGCCGGGCTGGTACTACATCACCACGACCGCCCCGTTGTCTGTGTTGCAGCGTCAAACGCTCTGGCAAACCGAATACACGAGGGCGGACGGTGAAACTGCCAAAGTCCGCAACTACGACATAGCCAAACGTAGTTTGCGATTCACGGAGGAGTTTGCTCGCTTCTGGAACACGACCAGGGTCTACTCCGGGATTGGCAAAAGCCTTCAAGCTCGTGCCAGGGAACACACATTCCCCGATCCGGGGACAGCAGGGCTTGCACTTGCCTACTACCCAGATCTTTACGAATACGACTGGGTTTTCAACTATCGCCGATTCGATGAATACCATCCTACGAGCAATAATCACGGGGTTCACCTACTTCTAGGTGAGCAAATCTGGCGGGAAATGAACGGCTGGCCGCTGCTCTGTGCTGGTTGAAACCCTCGAAAAACCGAGAACTTTATGACCGATATTCAAACTCCAATTGCACCAAAGACTGAAGCGGCTGCGGCTCTTCTCAAGGGTATTGTCTCGGCAATACCCATAGCAGGTGGTGCAATTTCAGAATTGACCAACCTCTACCTAAACCCGCTTGAAAAAAGGAAGCAACGCTGGATGGTTGAGGTGTCTGAAGCCATCAATAACATCCAGTCGCAATTTAAGTTGCTCCCCAAGGATCTGGAAGAGAACGAGCAATTTATTTCGTTTCTGTACCAAGCGACACTGATCGCCATCAAAAGCCATCAGCAGGAAAAACTGTCCGCTCTTCGAAACGCCCTCAGCACTTCGATTGCTACTGATCAATATTCAGAAGATGTCAGCTTTCAATTATTGCGGTACATTGATGAGTTGACCTGTTCTCACTTGGCAATCCTTGCGGCCATTTCGAACAACATTGAACAGTTAGCTGATTGCAAGACATTGGATCTCATTTATGCCTGCGTCCAGCCATCACTCCCGAAAAGTATTGAACGTCTGCCCTTCCGCGCTTTTCTCCAGGATCTCGACTCTCGCTTTCTAGTCCGGATTGGAGACCTTGAGGATTATCCCGAATACCATTCGACGGCTGGGTATATTGCGCTCGAATCTTCTGAGGTGCGCCCGTTGGAACTCACTGAATATGGCAAGACTTTTCTTACCTTCATTCAGTCCCATTGAGCCACGCGATGAGCCGCAGAGAGAAAAGCATTGAACGAATCCTGAAGGACAACCCGCACATGACCCGTGCCGAAGGCGTCCTGGCATCTCAAAAAAGTTTCAAGCTGAAGATCGGGCTACAGATGGCAGACAACAGTGCTGCTGTTGCCAAGCTGAAGAAAATCAAAGCAAAGCAAGGTTCCACGGGCGGCCAGTGGATGATCTCTGGTGGCAAGGTTTCGCCACGTTAATTCATCAATATTCGATTGATACACACGATTCAATTTTCCCGCCTCAAACCATGAAACCAGCCAAGCTACCAATCTCCTTCGCAGACTACGAACGGCTGCACCGTGTCCTAGTGACCGTGCTCAATAGCGTGGATGCCCATACCGCCAACGGTTGCGTGTTTTTCACGATGGTTGGTAGCTATATTCTCGACAAGGCATTCAGGCTTAAAACTCAACCCGTCTGTGGCTCAGCCTTTTTCCGTGTCGATGATGCAACTGACTTTGTGATGGCTTTTACAGACATGGAAGCTTTCGAACAGGGCGAAGTCGCCAGCCACAACGAAGCTTTTCACGCGTGGATCGAATGCAATGGCGTTGTAATTGATCTCATGGCCCCGATCTTTCGAGAGAACCTTCTGAAGAAGATTCCGGACTCGAAACTGCGCCTGCCACGGAAGATGTTCCAGAGGCCCAAAACAGAAATAGCCAACTCTCCCTTCGAACTGGTACGCGAAGGCGACTTCTATCTTCAAGTGAATCCGGCGCTGACCAATGAGTTGATCAAGTTATTCATGAGCCGAGCAGAAAATGGTGACCTGGCGGAGGTCTGCCGGCAGTGGTTCAAGCCAACCCCAAAGCCAATCCTGTCTGAGCTTGGCCTGGCAAGTAACGACGGCACACAAAGGGTAATGAAGCTCGAAAAGCTGGAACTCGTCGGAAAATGGTGATCAATTGCAGAATCGCACTGACCAGACCATGCATTCTCATCGAGGTTGACCACTGAGTCGCATCAACTTGACCGGCTGGAATCGACCGATGGTGTTGAAAAACCCCCTACGGTAAAATATGCGCATTGCATTGTTTTTCCGGGGTGATCAAGATGATGGGGCGTCTGTCAGGCGGGCAAGAGCATCTGTTCTACTCCTTTGACCTTGAGTCTGTCATTCCCCAAAAACATCTACTCCGTGGCATTGACTGCTGCCTTGACCTAGCCGATCTGCGTCAGTACCTGGCTGGGTATTACAGCCACACGGGACGCCCCTCAATTGACCCAGAATTGATGATCCGGATGTTGGTGGTTGGGTACTGCTATGGCACCATTCCAAAATCTCGAAACAGCGACAACTCGTATGACCAGGCCACACATACAAGCACTATGCATGCAATCATGCCTGCAACCTTGAGTCAATAACACGAAGCACGTATTCTTGTATGTCATTCATGTGTCCATGGCTTCCCTTGTTGCTCAAGCGGTGCGGCATTGTTCACCAATTTTTTTATATCAACCTTCAACAATGAAAATACTACTTGAAAAGCAAATTGGGGATGGTGCGTTTGCGGATGTCTGGCGTGCAACAGATGAGCTAGATCGAGCAGTCGCCATAAAGATCGTTAGCAGGATGTTGAAAAACCCCGCCAAATCCATGCGAATGGTATAATCTGTGTTTTGGATTCAACGAAATAGGCATGCCATGCGAGGCGCCGACGTCACCCAAGCCGCGATGTTCAGCTACCGGACTCTGGAGGAGCGGATTCCGCGGAAGCATCCGCTGAGGAAGTTGCGGGCGCTGGTGGATGGCGTGCTGGCGACGCTGCATGCTGACTTCGAAGCGATGTATGCCCGCGGGGGACGGCCGTCGATTCCGCCGGAGCGGTTGTTGCGGGCGAGCCTGATCCAGGTGCTCTATACGATCCGCTCGGAGCGGCAACTGGTCCAGCATATCGAATACAACCTGCTCTACCGCTGGTTTGTGGGACTCGACATGGACGACGCGGTGTGGGACCACTCCAGTTTCACCAAGAACCGGGATCGCTTGTTGAACGAAGCCGTGGCCCGGGCCTTCTTCGGCAAGGTTCTGGCCCTGGCCGAATGGCAGGGGTTGGTTTCGTCGGAGCACTTCACGGTGGATGGCACCTTGATCGAAGCCTGGGCCTCGATGAAGAGTTTCAAAGCCAAGGACGGATCGGGCAAGCCGCCGGAAAACGGCGGGCGCAACCCGACAGTCGATTTCAAGGGCGAGAAGCGCAGCAACGAGACCCATGCGTCGACGACCGACCCGCAAGCTCGGCTCTACAAGAAGGCCGAAGGCGAGAAGGCCCGGTTGAGCTACCTGGGGCATGCCCTGATGGAGAACCGCAATGGCTTGGTGGTCGATGTGGAGACTACCCCGGCCACCGGCACGGCGGAGCGGGAAGCGGCCAAAGCCATGGTGGCGCGGTCGGTCAGGCGCGGGGCCACCTTGGGCGCCGACAAGAATTACGACGTGGCCGAGTTCGTCGATGCCCTGCGGGCGCAGGGTGTCACGCCGCATGTGGCGCAAAAGCGTGTGGGCAGCGCCATCGACGGCCGGACGACGCGGCATGCTGGTTACGCGGTGAGCCTGAAGAAACGCAAGCTCGTCGAAGAGATTTTTGGCTGGGCGAAGACCGTGGGCGGTCTGCGCAAGGCTCGGTTTATTGGACTGGCCAAGGTGAAGGCGCAGACCGTCTTTGTCCTGGCAGCTTACAACCTGACGCGGATGGCGACGATCTTTGGCTGGCGATTGAACACGGTGTAGGGCGAAATCCGTCCAAGGGTCGCCGACAGGCAGCCACAACTCCGGGAGGGAACTGAAAAACCGGCTGAAAACCGGTTCCCAAGTTCCGCAAGGGGGTCGCCGAATCCAATTCGCCGCCATCAGAGATCGGTAGCCGAAGGCATCAGAGAAAATTTCAACATCCTGTTAGAGAGTCTGCGGTTGGGGTTTCAAACGCGCTTGATCATGCGAAAGCCCTTGCACGTGCCAAACACCCTAACGTAGTGGAAGTGCTTTATATCGATAAAGTTAGTGACCCATCTACAGGCAATGACGTCGACTGTGTTGCCATGGAATTGCTTAATGGCGAAACCTTGGAAAAATGCCTTTTAGCCAAAAAATTTTCTATTGGTGAGCTAAAACATCTTGGCGTTCAGTTAATTGATGGAGTGTCGCATATTCACAAGCAAGGCATGGCTCATGGAGACCTTCATGTGCAGAATGTAATGGTCGCGGAGGGCGTGATAAAGGTAATCGATATTCTTTACCTGAATTCTCTTGCACTATTATCAACCGAGCATCGCGATGTGAGGTTTCGTAGAGACCTTGTCAGCTTGCGACTCATGCTTCAAGAAATGATAGTTCATTCTGAACTAAATTCCGGGGAGGCGAGTGAGTTTAATAATCTATTAGGTATAAACGCATCTTGTGACGAAATGCGCGACGCTTTCCTAAAGGTAGTCAGCCCAGATGTTGCAGGCAATTTGGCGAGAAATTTGGATCATGCGTTTGGTCGTTTGATCGATCCAGATTTTATTAAAGGGGCCACATATGCTGCTGCTCTTGCTGATGAAACGCCGCAGCAAATCACTGTGCCTTTGCTAAAGCGATTAATCGAAGAATATGCTTATCAAAGTCATCACAAGGCCTATATTCATGCACTATGGGCCCGCCTTTCCGCCGAAGAACGGGTAAGTGTTCTTACGAATCTAAGCACGAATATAGATAAAGAGATTCCAAGCGGCAAATTTGGCTCAGGCTTGCATCTATTGTTGATTTTGGGCCCAGACGCGTGGAATGGCTTATCTACCGTTGTTCAGTTGCGTTTAGAGAATGCTGTTACAAAGGATGTGCTAGCTGGACACAAAGATATTCATGCTGTTGGTGGGATCTCTAAAGGGATACTTGGCACTTGGGGTTCGGTATTTTGGAAAAGCTTTAAGAATCCATCGTTGCTGGCGGACAATATTATTTCGCTACTGCGACAAAGCTGGTATACGCAGAATTACGTCGGAACATATTTCATGAAGGCCATCCCGGACTTGGCCGTAAAAACAAATAAGAAGGATGAATTCATTTCGGCATTCAGAATTGCTATTGCCAATGATGCACGAATTGTCGTTAATGAGCTTGGAAAGCTTCCCGGCGACTGGGTGGAATCAATCAAAACCACTTAGAATATCGACAAAATTATATCTTCAGACAAATAAGCCACTTCACGAAGTGGCTTATTTTCTTGGTATTGAATCGATGGGTAAAGTTGATCTGAGTGTTTTCTACGAAAGTGCGATTAACAGCGAGAGGGTGAGCTCGTCAGATCTGGAAGCTGCCACCCATTAGCGGGCCGGTGTCAACTGAGCAAACAAATCCATGGCGGCGCCAGCCGCCAATCTTTACCTTTCTACTCCGTTTGCAGCGACGTACCGCGTCCGTTTCTTCAAATCATGGCTGCGAACGAATCGCGCCAGCCACCCATCAGGATCAAGCGATCAGCGATCAACTGCCTTCGCCCTGGCGGCTAGGCCGCCCCAGAAGAACTTTGGTGCCGCTTCGTGTCCATATGGTTCATCACATTCGTGTGGCTGCCATTACTTTGGCGCCAATCCGTTGTTGGCTCACGTCGCGGGCGATCCGTTTTCTGCAACTCGGTGACGGTGGCACAGCATCCAATTCATTCGCATGGGCTGAGGTTCCTCCAGGCAGCTTACTTGGCTTGCCGGTCACCGTCTTGATCATGCAAAGCAGCGTGTCACGTCAAATGGCTTGTGCTCCTTCAAGATGTGAAAGCACGCTCGTGCCAGCTTGTGGGCTAGTGATTTCATCGCAACCACGCCGTTTGTTTTCGTCTTCTTTCGCTCATAAAACCGTTTGGCCTGGGCACAGTTTTGTAGCGCATGAGCTGCTGCTTCAATGAATGCCCACGACAAATACTTGTTGCCGTTCTTGGTATTCCCTTCACCTTTTTTCTTGCCATTGCTCGTTCGCTCGCTTCCCACACACCGTGCGTAGGAGGCAAAGTTCCCTACCGATGGGAAACGATCAATCGGTCCGGTTTCGAGCAGAATCATGGTTGCCAGCACTCGACCGATGCCCGGTACACTTGTCAGGAGGATATAGTCGGCTCGTTCCGCCATCCTCTCTTGCAGACGCTTTTCAATGAGTTCAATTTGCGCACTGAGCGTGGTAACGACTGCCGAATTAGCCTTGATGGCGAACGCAACATCATCCGGCACCGACATCTGGTCGATCGCCTCGGGGGTCAGGCGCTTGACCTGATTGCTGCTGATTCGTGCGCCACGCTGTCGCGCAGTAATGTTCTCCACCGCCAGAATATGCATCGTGCGACTGCGTACCAATTGCATCCGCTTTCTTGCCAGATCGCGAATTGCTCGCGCTTCTGGCGGAAGGATCGTTCCTGTCGGCAATATTCCCAAACGCAGTAAATGCGCAAGATATCGAGCGTCCGCTTCGTCGCCACTATGCTTGAGGCCATCATACTTTCTAATCGCAGCGGTGTTGGCCAAATGGACTGTGAAGCCAGCAGCCTGGAGTCCATCGACCAACCAATACCAGTTGTAGGTCGACTCCACTACTACCCCTGCCAGTTCCTCTTTCCACGGCACGAGCAGTGCGAGTATTTTCGGCAGGTCGTTGGGTACGCGTTTCTCTGCTACCACCCGGTCCTCGTCATCGGTCACAGTCACCACGCAATTGTTCGAATGTAAGTCAATGCCGCTATATTTCATTTCAACCTCCCGTTGGTTAAAGAAGTTCGCAAACTTAATTTAACCCCGCCGCCACTTCCGCGGCGGAGGGAGGCCCGCTAGATGATTTTCATTCAGCCACTTGATACCGCTAAAGTCAGCAACCGGCCGCATTGCCGACGTAGTTTGGAAGTCCTCCCAACGGCTGCAAAGGCCGATGTGCTGTCACCGATACCGATCGACCGACGGTCTCGTTTGTGCTGTGATGCTGACATTCAGCGACGTAGCCATGACGATGGCAATCAAAGTGCACCTGCCTTTCGGCGAATCGCACCGATCTCGTCGCAGGGTAATGCCTCATCCGCGCCGATGAAAACACCCCAGCGCCCGCCCGGCCAGCACCCCGACCACCAGCGGCACGCACGGCAGCAGCAGCGGATGCAGCGTCACCGGCAGCACGAAGCCGACGACCGTCGCGCAGAGCGTCACGATCCCCAGACTCGCATACAGTGCGAACATTTCCGGATCGTGCTGCAGGAATTCCTTGGCCTTGATGAGCCGCGCGAAGCCGCCGTCGGCGAGGGCAGCCAGAACGAATGCCGACAGCCAGGGTAGCCATTCGAGCAGGGTGGCGAGTCGATAGCTGGCCAGCAGGAGCAGTGCGTCGACTGCGCGGAAGTAGGCGTTGTTGAAGAGGCGCTGGTTGACCGAGGACATCTCTCGGGACACGGCGCCGTTCACGCCCGCTGGCGAAGGCGCATCCTTCGCGGCAGGAATTGGCGTGACCTGGGCGGTCGAATCTTGCATGCGCATCGCCCGATCCAGCATGCGGGTGGCGGGCTCGGCGCCCCAGTAGACGGTGGCCGCCTTATGCTCGGCGCGTAGCTGCGCCAGGAAGCGCTCCGGGCGATGGGCCGACGGCACGTACAACACCAGGACCAGCAGGACAAGCAACGACAACACAGTGACGGCGCGGATCATGCGGTCGCCTTTCCCGGGGCGCGGCACGACTCCGCATCGGGATCGAGGATCGGAAACCGTCCCTTGATGATCCGGCCGCCCGACACCGAGGCGAAGTACTGGAGGTTGGGCAGCTTGCCCAGCACATCGGCCGGCACCATTTCCTCAAAGCTCTCGGTGAGTTGGGTGGAATAGCTCGACGAGAAGTCGCCCAGGTGGGCATCCGATCCGTGGCTCAGGCCCACCCGCACCGTATGGATCGCCGTCTTGCCGAAGGTCTCGACCACGAAGTCCTGGGTCGGCCGGTCCTTGGTGCGCAGCGCGATCAGGTTGTTGAGGTTGCCCAGCGCCATGCGCGCCGCGTCTTCGCTACCCAGCCGCCTGGCCAGGTCCGCCAGGGTCTGCATCGCGCAGGTGGTGAAGATGCCGCCCTCGGCGCCCTTGTTGAGGATCTCGATCAGCGGCTGGTTGATGACGTTCGATACCTCGTCGACGAACAGCGCGATGCGCCGGTAGCCGCCCAGGTTGTAGCGCATGCCGGCGCGCGCTGCCTGATCGGCCAGTGCCAGGGCGCCGATGGCTGAGGCGACGGACGGGTCGGGCAGCGAGTCCAGGCACATGTAGAGCACGTGGCCGGCGCGCTCGATCTTCTCGAAGTTCATGAT
>Ga0209507_1002679_pt1 | contig 11788 bp, 21 predicted proteins | sample AD_UKC028_MetaG_FD_184414 | JGI IMG/M metagenome (GOLD analysis project Ga0209507, IMG submission 184414) | Active sludge microbial communities of municipal wastewater-treating anaerobic digesters from USA - AD_UKC028_MetaG (SPAdes) (version 2) | ecosystem: Engineered > Bioreactor > Anaerobic >...
GGTGTCGGCACGCCGCTTTCGAACGGGATCAGCTTGCTCGGCGCCGTGATGCTGCGGATCGTATTGAACGCACGGTCACCCTTGATCTTGACCACGACCTTCAGCACCACCTGCCCCCCGGACACGTCATCCAGCTCGATCTTCTGCGTGATCATCGCCACTGCAAGGCTGAGCACCTGCCGCGGGAACAGCGACAGCGTGTGCCGCTCTCCTGTTGCGATGTCGGTAAAGTCCAGCAGGCTACGCCCCTCATGGTTGGTCAGGAAGTGGAGCGACACCTGATAGGTGCCGGGCGGAAGCAGCGTCATAGCGTGCGATCCCCAATCCACTTCCACAAAATCGGCCGCCGACCTTCGGCAACAACCTCCCCGGATTTGACCAAAAGCAACATGCTCCGATGCACGCTTTGACGGAAGCAGCCAAGCCGCGCAGCGATACCTTTGGTTGTACCTTCCCAGTTGAAGTCAGCCATGATCTTCTGCCACTCGGCGATGTAGTTCGCCTTGTTGATAGCTGCGGTCGGCTTCTTGATTTCAACACGGTCAGGTTTGTTGTGCCGCAACCGCGCCGCCGCTTCGAGCGGTGCAAGGTGTTCGCGCCAATGCTGTTCGCACAGCGCGGCAAACTTGCGAGCGCGCTTCCAGTTGGCAGACTGCTCCCACATTCTTGCTTCATCCATGATAGGGCTCCTGATTCAGTGAGCCCCGATTTTACAGGACATCCACCACGTTGTCAAGCGTTACACCACTCACTGTCTTCAGTTGATTGGGGGAAAAAGGAAGTTGCAGAATCAAGGTCTGACCTTGCGGCGCGTCACCTTGCTTTTCATAACCTTCAAGTTGGCTGAGCTGTTTGCTGGCAGCCAACCGGTCAGCGTGCTTGGCGTGCGGGTCAAGTGCAATCGAGCGCAAATTTTGGATGATCTCTTCCCGGCTGAGCAGGCCGGCCGTAAGCACAATCATGTCGCGCACTTCCCTGATCCGACCGATCACCTCTGGTTGCTTCAGCAACTGGCTTGCTTTCCACGCGCAGGCATCCGGCTTCACCCATGTGCCAAGTTCCGTGTCTTCAACAGCAAAGGCTACCTCGTATGCTTTGGTTGGGGTACGACCGTGCATGACGATCTCGACCACGAACTGTTCGGTCTGCTGGGTGAGCAGCAAAGCATTGTCCGCCCGCATCATCCGCAGCTCGCGCTTGTTCTCGGCGGGCGGTGCGTTCAGCAAAGGCTCGAAGGTTTCAGGGTCAAAGTCCAGTTCGGTTTCGTCACTCATGGTTTTCATTTTGTCAGGAAGTAATTGATACCCTTGCCCACAGATTTCTCAGCCACGCCGAGATCGCTCATCACCTGCTTGGCCTGTGCCCGGACACCCTTGAGGTCGTCGTCACCGAGGCGGATGTCCTTGATGAGATCGCGCCATGCACGATTGGATTGAATCAGCTTGTTCGATGGGACACCATCCGGGCCGGCTTCGAAGAGCACACCGCCCGGGCTGACCTCGCGCTCCAGCATCTTCATGCGATCTGCCCAGCGCGCCGGTGTGCCGCCTGTCGTGCGTTCGAGGGTGAGAAAGTCCATCTGCGCCATCTGCAAGATGCCCATCAAGTAGCGGGCCTTCTCATGGTCGATCACCTTGGCGGCAGGGTCACACCCCAAGGTGTAGATGGCGGCCAGCTTGGTTAGCTTCTCGACCTCGCGATACTTCACCGCTTCAAGCAGCCCGTTGTCATGGACAAAAGGTGCAAAGAACATCTCGGCTTCAGCCATCACCTCACCGCAAGCGCGATCCTTGTGGATGTGGTGACCAACCCGATCCTCCAACTGGCGCTGCTTGTTCGCTTCCTTGTAGATGGCCGGGGTGAGTGGGTTATCCTCCAGCCCCATGTCGAACTGGGCAGAGCCAACCAGATTGCTCATGGTGTAGCCCCGATTGGCGTGATGCAGCTCAACATCCAGCGTGGCAAGGTGCTTGGCGAACCGCGCTTGCGCCTCAAGCATGGGGCTTTCTGTTGCCTCGATGGGAGCGTCGCCGTCAATGCAGGATAGCAGCTGTCGGGCGAGCACATCGTCCGGGCTTTCCTCGGGCTGCTTGGGTTCGATGCGGATGATGAAGCGTGCGCTGAATCCGTTCTGCATGAACTCGGCCGTGCTGATCTGGGGGATGAGGGTGTGCGTGCCGATCACCTGCAGGTTCAGGTTCGGTTCGAGCACCGGTTCGAAGTTGTTGTTCTGCTTCGCTCCGGTCTTGCCACCAGTAGAGTAGAGCGGTGGATAGAGCGCACCCTTCTCGTGCCCGGCTGAGTAAGCGCTGAGCAACAGGGTATGCAGGGTCTTCAGGTTGGCGCCGCTGTTGCCGACGTGGTTGGCGATGATGTTCTCACCTTCGTCGGTGAGCTGGAAAACATTGTAGCCAAGCCGGTCAAAAGTGTTGGGCCAGAATCCGCCAGAGCTGAAGCTCATGTTCCCGACAAGGCTGTGTCCGAAAACCGTGTTGGCCATGATGCCGTTGAGCCAAGACATGCTGGTGGATTTCCCTGTACCTGAGCCGGCGATGCGCAGGAAGTAGGTGTTCAGCTGGGTCGGTGGATAGACCAGCCCCTGATTCACCCACACCCGGCCGCCGATGATGACGCTCATCATCTGGGCCAGCGAAAGCACGGCCGAGATGGGATCGATCGCGAAGCGATAGTCATCCGTCAGCTCACTGTGCTTGGTCAGCTCACCTTTGCTGGCGAACTCCACGCACCAGTCACGCAGCCGGCCGAAGCAGGCGGGCATGTCATGGATGACCATCGACTGTCGATCAGCAAGCAGGCGCTCCTTCTGCACCTTGGCATGCCGCTCGCTGGTGGCACTGGCCAGCTCTTCGAAGCTGGGCAGGTTGGTTTCTTGAGCGGGTTTTGATCGCTCGCCCATGATCTGCATGGCCAGCTTGTGCAGCACTTCGTCGTCGGCCAGCGCTTCTCCGATACCTTCAGGGCTGTGCTCGTGGGCCTTGCGAACGAGCCCCTGTATGCCGAGCATCTTGGTTGCTTCACGAAGCAGCTTCTTGCCCTCGGTAACCACGCAATCTTTCGAATACTTCGGCTGGCAGCCGGCCGGCGGGTGCTCGTTCTTTGACCAAGCATCCAGCATGGTGAGCAGACCGCGATGGCTTTCGTTCTGCAACTTGGGGTCGGTCAGGATTTGTGCGTTGAATGCCCAGCCCCGCAGCATGCAGGCAATGATGCTGATCCAGTGTCCACGATCATCACTCCACGGTTCGATCAATCGCAAACAGCGCGCGGCCAATGCCTGCTTCTCAAGGTTCCAGACGTGTTCGAGTGGATCGAAGGTGGAACTGGCGCCGGCCGGGGTGGCGGCGTCGGCGATATGCTCTATGGATTGGATGTCGATGACTTCGTTCAGCGGCTTGCCAAAAACCGCCTGAACATTGGATGTGTTGCCCGGGCGCGGTGCGAAAAAATACCCCTGCGTTGCAGGCAAGATGGTGTTCGGGCCAAGACCAAGCAGTTGCTTGGTGGCAAGGCCAACACCCTGATAACAATCGACAGGAAATGGGGTCGAGGGCATGATGCCCCGGAAAGTTTTCCCGCTGCCGTTGGCAGAAAAGGAATCGTGAGCCACCGCTTGCAGGTTATGTTCGCGACATGCAGCCAAGAATTCGGCGCGGGTCACATTGTCGCCAGCCCTCTCATCAAAATCAAAAATCAGGGCACTGCAAGCCTCAAGGTTTGCAGCATTGCGAACCCGGGCATCTTCCGGATAGACCCCAAAGTACAGGGCGCCGCCCAGTTTTTTGATCTCAAGCGTGCCCTGCCGTACCCCATGCTTTTCGATCAGGGCGTCGGCGATCTCCTTCTGAACTGAAGGGGTCGCCGCGATCAGATCGGCCAAGCTCTTGACCGTGAAAATCTTGTTCGTGGATGAGCGGCTTACCGTTGGGGCGAGGGCTACCTGAAAGGGGGTTGGCATCTTGGTGATGACAGTTGGATCGGCGCTCATGCAGCCTCCCGCAGACGCAGGTGTGTCGGATGCAACTTATCCTTTGCCTTCAGGTAAGCGGTGTGGGCCAGCTCGGGGGTGGGGAAGCGGCCGAGATTAACACTGCGTCGAGCCACGGTTATGGACGCCTTCCAACTATTCCAATTTTTGTCCCAGCATACGCCAAGAAAACCGCTGGTGTTGTTTTTCATAGGGCCACCAATGTTGCGATGGTTGCAATTTGCAGACACGTCGCGCAGGTTTGCCCAGCGGTTGTCATTGCGCACCCCGTTGATGTGATCGACCTGCTGCTCGGGCAACGCACCAGTCATGTAGAGGAAGGCAAGACGATGTGCATGGTAGTTGCGATAATCAATCGTGATCTGGATGTACCCGCAGCTGTTGCGACTACCAACCCTAGCGCCAGCCTTGCTCGGCCCTCGCCCCACTCGACGAGTAAAAATCCCGGTCTCCGGGTCATAGTGCAGCAGTTCTTTCAGTCGGGATTGCGTCAGCTGTTCTTTCATGTGCCCTCCAAGGCGATGATCTCCACAGTTAGAATGGGTGGCTTCGGGGATAGGGCGCGACCCCTATCCCCTTGGCCGGCATCGAGTGGAGGGCGACGCAAGTTCGAATTATCCCATCCGACAGGCTAGGTTGTCAAGCTACCTGTTCCTCCGCTGTTCCCGCTTGTTCCAGCTGGAATCCCAGTTGAAGTAGCGGTCGTTCTCACGCACCTCGCGGCGACGCTCGGACTCATACCGTTCGCGCCGGTCCTGCATGTCACGCTCGGCGTCACGCTGGTCGGCACGGGTACGGTCCTGTTGCAGCGCGTCGAGGTACGGATCACGCAGCTCTTGCGCCGGGGCCGGGGCAGGGGAACAGAAGCCAACGGTCAGGCCGATGGCGAGGGCTGTGATGGTAAGTTTCATTTCGGTAACCCCTTGATGTTGCGGATTGCGGCGCGCACACGATCCTCGCAGTCTCCGCTTGCCGCAATCCACCCCTCATGAGCGCACTGCTCCCGCACCTTGGCGGCGAACTGCTCAAGGGCTTGGTCGGGGGTGGTGGAGAGTGCTTCAATTACTTTCGGGTGGTCAATTCTGTATCCAAGCGCCTCCCGCATCATCTCGATCTGCGCGGCGTGCTCCCGCTTCCCGGCCTCGTAGGCTTCGGCGAGTTGGTCGGCGGTGTGAAGCGCGATTACTCTTTGTACATATGCTTCGTCAAAGTAACGCTTCTCAGCAAAGGTGTATTCGCCAGCTTTCAGCTCATATCGCCAAGCAACCGGCTCGAATTTCGGCATTGTCATTTTAGTTCCTTCACGGACACCAGTAGTCGCTACTTCCGCACTTAGGACAGCAGGTTCTGATGTTGCAGTTAAACGAGGTGTGGCACTTACGACAAACGGCCTCTCGATACATCATTTCAGTCCTTTCGGGGAGTAGAGTGGAATCGTGTAATGCTCGGTCTTGTCTATGGGCCTGTGCATGTACTCTGAATTAGCGCGTTGCAGCAGTTCCTTGAGCCGAGCTTGGGTCAAAATTTTCTGGGAGTTTGGGATCATGTCGTTTCCTCGAAGCGCCCTCGAATGGTTGAGTGGAAGGGGTGGGGCACACTGATCCGGGATCAGCGGGGTGTGCCCCGTGCTTGTTTTCGAGGACGAGCAGAACCCCCATTCTAAATCCAATCGATTACAAAGTCAAATCTGAACAGGGTTCTGTCGCCAAAACCCTGAACGCATTTCACTACATCGCCTTGCCGCGCGGTGCTGTACGGTACTTTGCACACCCCTGCACCCGAGCCAATGAGACTCGATTGACCCCCTCTCGCGAAGAGGCCAATCGCGGTTCATTGCACTTCACTGCTTTACGTTGCGGTACAATGCACTACGATGCACTACGATGCGATGCGTTCTGACCTGAGCCAGTTTCAACATGATACCGCATCAAACAGCAACTGTCAAGCGTTAATTGCGACGATCATCCCTGCGACGGTAGGGATCGGGCGAACCATAGGCGCGGCAGATGGTTGAGCGCTCGCCGGCCAGCAGGCATGCGTTGGCCCGCTCCTGCTCCCTTTGCGACGCTTCCAGCCGGTCGCGGTAGCGCTCACTATCCTGCTGGTACTGCTGCCACTGGCGCTCGGTGCGGTCTTCCACCTCATCGGCGGGAGCGGGCCGGCTGCAAAAGCCGAGGGTGAAGCCAACGACGATGGCTGCAATCAACAGGCGCTGATCTTTCAGGCGCTGCCATGCTTGGGTGTGGGTGATGTTCATGGTCTTACTCCGTGTTCAGTGCGCCATAGGTAATAGCTGGATTCGAGTGCGAGGTTGGGATAGGTGGTTGAGATCAGGGCGCAAACGTGCTTCTTGAATTGGGCCACACGATGCTCGACATCCACCCCTTTCTTGTTGATCCGATGGATAATTGAATCGTAGCTCCCGAGGTAGCCGCTCATGGTGCGCATGTTACCAGGGGTACGATTGAGACCGCAGTGGCGCAGGAAGCCGTGGCGCTCACGATCCGTGACTGGATAGTCGAGGTTCGTCCGATTGTCGAGCGGGTTCGGTACAACATCGGCCGCCTTCTTGCGGCAAATCAGCACAAGCTTGTCCAGATTCTCCGGTGACAGGACAACCAAGGTCAGGTTGTAATTGACCGGGCTGTCCAAGTCCTCCACGAAATATGGCAAGCTGACCCCAGCCGCCTGCTGCTCCCGGGCGGTGCGCTGCTTGGTCGGGATGTAGGGGCGATGGGTGTCAGGATCGGTGGTGAGGTGGGTCATACTGTCATCCTTTCAAGTGGTTGAGGTGGTTGAAGACAGCAACGTAATTGATCGGCGCCACCCCGTAAGGTATGGCCAACCGCATCGGCACCACCTTGGTACAGTAGCGGCGCGGCGGGTTGGATTTGATGATGTAGATGTGGATTCTCACGACGACAACCCCGCAAGCAGCGCATTGTACTCATCGACCAACGCCTCATTATCCACGGAGGTGCCATCCAGTGCTTGCACAGCATCGTTCAAACGCTGCAGCAGATCAACCAGATGAGGATGGTGATTGTAGCGTTCGATCATGGCTTGAGCCACGTCAGCGGCAACGCCAACAGGTTTGCTCACCACAATGGCAAACCCGGTGGTGCCATCAGGCAGGGAAAACTCGATCGCATCCTGGTAGGCACCCTGCCGCACGATGGTGGGCAGCGGTTTCTTGGGGTCAATCAGTGGCATGGTCAGCATCCTCGAAATGAAAATAGTTTTCTGCAGGGTCTGGTGCGCAAGTGATTCCGATTTCACGCAAAGGGCAGAACCCGTGGTTGAAAGTGCATTCAGGTTCAATGGCACAATGGTCACAAGCTGTACTATCCTCCCCATCATTCACCAGCTTGAACTTTCGACCGGCAAAAGCACCCCGCTTGATGGTAATGATCCCGATAAGCATTATCGGAACCCCTTCACAGTGGCGTGCCAATCGGGCGTCGGGCCTTCGTCCCAAAGCATGGTGAGCAACACGCTGTAATGCTGGTTGAGCAAACCACCAGCTTCTTTCGCACCCCGAATGTAGCCGGCGGCGTAGCAGGTATTGCGCTCGGTCGGATACCTTGCTACATGAAGGATTATTTCCTTCACTTTGGGTGACAGGCAATCCCAAAATTCTTGGTCAAGTTTCACTTGTGCTTCTCCTTGTGGGCCTTGAGGGCGGTGGTTGCAATGCGGATGTGTTGCCGGGCTTCGGTGTGCTGGTAAGCACGGCTCGCTGCAGCGGCAGAACGGGCGGCATCCCATGCCTGTGTCCAGAGAGTGCAGCGTTTGGCCAGCGGCACCTTGTCACAGGCTTTCATGGCGGCGTTGATTTCTTTGGTGAGGCTCATGTTCAGGCTCCGGTGAGGCGTGCCCAAGCAAGAAGCTGGCACGAGTTGTGGTTGGGGTGACTGGCGATGATGTGGCCTTGATGTAGGCACTTCCACAGGCGGCGACCGGTTTCACTTTCGACGGCGAAGATGACAGCGCCGTGCTGGGCGTAGAGGGCATCTGCCGAATGCGCTTGGACAGGGTTGCCGCCGGGAAGGTGGCCGGTGTAGATGGCGGCGCGGCGATCGTCGTGCTGCATCGTGGGGGCGGCGGCTTCAACGGGTTGCAAGTTACGCATCTTCATTCTCCTAGTGGTTAATTACGGTTACAGGGGTGTCGGGGGCGGGGTGCTCAAGCATTCGACCGTTCACCAGCTCCAACCCTTGCTTTCTTTTCGTGACCACTGCGCCACCGGGCAGCCGGATCATGTTTCCAGCAGGCACGGCCCCGAGCGTCATGGGGAGCATGCTTCGCAACAGCACACATCCAGCAAGGATTTCGGTGTCGCTGGTGTGGCGGTTGGCCAGCCGTTCAAGGATACCGCCGAACTTGGCGCTGTTGCTCGGTGTGCCTGTCAGGTCACAGATCAGGTTGGTCACATGGCGCTGGATGATGTCGCGGCGCAGGGCGGGGCTGAGCGTGGTATCTGATAACCTGTGTTCGATGCTTCCGATTTCCTTGATGCAGCTGAGCTTGTTGTAGGTGGTCATGTTCATGCTCCAGCCAAGCGATTGATCTCGGACTGCGAAACAACCCGCTGTTCCGGATAATTGCAGTGCTTCGCAAAGCGCCCAATGTGGCGAGTGGTCGTAATGGAGTAGCGACGATCCGTGCGGTACAGGATGCCATCCTTGAAGAAGGCGACCGGAGTGACGTAAGAGATCAGCAGCAGGCCATTGCCTCGGAGTACAACAGTGAAGTTCGGTGCGGTCATGCTCATTCTCCAGTTTGGTTGATAGCGAAACCCCATTATGGCAGGTCTCACCTTGGTTGTCAAGCGTTAATTACTCAGCGGCAGGCAAGCGCAGCCCAAACCAGTAAGGCTTCGCCTTCTGTCCTGCATTGGAACTGCACGGCGAAAGGTTTCATGGTGTCATGCCCCTTGGTTGGTTGGTTGGACTCATCAGTGCCGGCCTTACCGGCAGACCGCTGCCTTGCTGGGCAGCGGTTTCGTCCTCTTACTCGAAGATCGGGATATCTGCTTCCGTATCGCTCGGCTTGCGCCCCGTGATGGGTTGATCGGTTTCAGGTTCAAGGGTGAGGGATACAGGTTTAACCTTGACGATCACACCCTGCGCCACCAGCATGTCATCCAGTGCGCTGAAAACCGGATACAGACCCTCGCTGAAGCCCAAGGCCACATGTTCTTCGAACTTGGCCAGTGCGGCGAAAGCGGCGTGGCGTTCAATTTCGCGACGTTGGGGCTCGGTGCCGCCGGCAAGCGCCCCCCAGAGCTGGATTGCAAAACCTTCGGTTTTGCAGTCGATTTTCAGGGTGAATGGTTTGAAGCCTTCCGTGTTCAGGGTGACGGTGTGCTCGGGGTTGCTGTTATTGATGGTCATGGTGACGGTGTGCTCGGGGTTGCTGTTATTGATGGTCATGGTGGCATGCTCCTTGGTTGCGATGAAGGTTCGGGATGATACGGCGCAGGGCGGTATCGATTTGATCGTCGTTCAGGTACGGATACAGGGTGTCGTACAGCCACGGGTTTTGCTTGGCCGCCCAGAGGCAATCCCGGCGGTAGCGCATGTCGCTGTCGCCACGGCGGATGGCCCCTTCGCGGGCTTTCGGGGTATCGTGCGGCGCCACGAAAGTGCGAAGCTGTTCCAGATGTTCGGGCTTGATCTTCATATTCAAAACTCCAGTTGGTTGGTTGGTTGCAGCGAGACCCCATTATGAGGCATCGCTGAGGGTTTGTCAAGCGCTAATTGCAGCACGACGATTTTGATCTGCGGCGCGAAGCTTTGCTTCATCAGCTGGGGTGAGCGGCACAGAGATAACAGCGTCGGCCGTAGTGTCACATCGCCCTTCGCGGATCATCACGCCGACCCCGTAGGCTATGCCAGCAACAACAAGGCTCATCAGATAATTTGGATGGTTTCCCAAGGCCGTAGAAGCCCAGCCTACGACAATGGCAGCAATCCAAGGGATGGCGGCCCCATCCTTGCGGGTATCTACCCGGCGTTCTTCTTTGGCTTTCCAAAGAAGTTTTTGCTCGGCCTCAGTGCGCTCCTTGGCAGCAAGGCGATCGAACTCTGCATGCTGAGCGGCAATCGCCTTGCTACGCTCAACGGCGGCACGGTTGGCAGCCACTTGTGCAGCAGCAACCTCGACCTGCTGGCGGTCATAGTGTGCAGTGCAAGGCACACCGGAAACCCGGCCGGCTTGTTGCACCAGTGCCACGGCTTCCACCAGTGACAACGCAAACCATTCACCACGGCGGCGCTTTGCATGGCCCAGCCTGTGAGCGGTGCGCTCAAGGCGTTCTTGCTGGCCCAGCGGACAAGCAAAAACGAACTCCAGAATCATATCGGAATCGGCGCCGGTCTCGCGGTTGAACTCGGACATCCGGCGCGGCGTGCTATCGCTGCAGCCAATCTTGAGCAGGCCGGAGGTGCTATGCTCGCGGCGGCAGATATAGACGAAGCCGGTACTCATAGCAGGCGCCCCACAATAGCAGCGATCAGGATACCCAGCAGCACGGCGCGGATGTTGCCGTTGCCGGTGCGGTCACAGTGGCGCAGTGCAACCTTGGGAACGTGGCAGGAGTGGCGCAGCATATCAGGATACCCAAGCATTGCGGACACGGTTGCCGTTGCGGATGCCGCCGAGGCGCTGGGCGCTTTGCTGCTGCGCCACTTCGACACGATAGCTAGTGGCGACATCCGAATCAGCGAAAAGAGGCAAGCCGATGAATTGTACGGCAAGGATGATGATGGCAACCAGCAGGCCGATCAGGGTGATCCGGCGGGTCACATTCACAGTGCGATCAATGTGCGGCACAGCGGCCAAGCGGGCTGCATTGGATGCTTGCAGCGCTTGCAGCGCAGCTTCAGCACAGGCCGCCTTTTCGCGGTGCAGGTTGGCAGCAGGGCCGGATGGAACGAAGGAAGCAGGCATATTCAAACTCCAGTTGGTTGGTTGGTTGCAGCGAGACCCCATTATGAGGCATCGCTGAGGGTTTGTCAAGCGCTAAAGTATTGATCCGGATAAGCCCTGCCGTAGCAAGGCTCATGCAGCTCAAGTTACTCGAAGTTGCGATCCACGCTGACACCCAAGTTGCGCAGCATCGTAATCACAGGCCATGCAAGGTCGTAGGTGCCATCGTAGTCGATCAGGTGCAGCAGGCCATCCTCTTTGCCGGTTTCGGGATTCTCACGGGAGAACCATAGCCCGCCACCGGTGCCATCGGAATCCCGTTCGAACCAGCCGCTCAGGGTTTCATTGTGGGCGGCCATCGTCCAGCCATGCAGCGTATGGACTTCGTGACGCAGTGCCCGGAGCGCATCGTCGGCCGGCTGGGGTTCGTTTTCAGCGCAGACCGGCAGCCAGAATTCATCGTTGAACTCGCCACCCCATGCGTCCGCCTTGGGGCCGATCAGGAACTTGTGGATTGGATGATGCGGCGCAGCGAACTTGCCGGCAATCGCTTCCTGTTGCAGCGCGGCGCAGAGTGCATTGATGGCGGCCCCAAGCTGCTCATAGGGGAGCGTGGTATCCACAGAAAGACATGCCGTAGGTTCGCCGCTAGCGGCCGTCCGGATGTAGCGTTTTTGGATTGTTGCGTCCGGGAGTGCATCGGAGATAGCAAGGACAATCTGGTAATGCTGGAGCTGCTGGTCGGAACCTGTAATGGCGAGGCCGATGTTGAGGTAAATGTGGTTCATGGATTTATCCTTTCAGGATGGGGTAGGTTACAGGAGGCGGCCAGTGACGATCAGGATGGCC
>Ga0209507_1002680_pt1 | contig 11787 bp, 7 predicted proteins | sample AD_UKC028_MetaG_FD_184414 | JGI IMG/M metagenome (GOLD analysis project Ga0209507, IMG submission 184414) | Active sludge microbial communities of municipal wastewater-treating anaerobic digesters from USA - AD_UKC028_MetaG (SPAdes) (version 2) | ecosystem: Engineered > Bioreactor > Anaerobic >...
CCGTATCGTGCTCCATCTGCTGCACGTGTTGCGCGAGAAAAGAGCGAAACGTGGCATCGCCACCATCTGTATCGGCGGCGGCCTCGGCGGGGCAATGCTGGTCGAAGCCGGAGCCTGACCAATGAGCAACCTGAATCTGCAACACTGGCGTCTTGACGTCGACGCCGAAGGCATTACCTGGGCGGTTCTCGACAAGGCCGGCGAATCGGCCAACTCGCTGTCGCGGGCGGTCATGGATGAACTCGCAGTCATGCTCGACGAACTCGAACGCCAGCCGCCGAAGGCGCTGATCTTCAGTTCCGGTAAGAGCGCCGGTTTTATCGCCGGCGCCGACATCCAGGAATTCACCCAGCTCGACAGCGCCGAAAAGGGGCGCGAACTGGTCGAACGCGGCTGGAACCTGTTCAACCGTCTGGCTGCCGTGCGCTACCCGACGCTGGCGCTGGTGCGCGGCCACTGTCTCGGCGGCGGCCTTGAACTGGCGCTTGCGTGCCGCTACCTGCTGGCAGTTGACGAGTCGGGTACCAAGATGGGCTTGCCGGAAGTCATGCTCGGCATTTTCCCCGGTTGGGGTGGCATGCTGCGTTTGCCTGAACGCGTCGGTCCCGCTGCCGCCATGGATATGATGCTGACGGGCAAGACGATTGACGCATGGCGCGCCAAGCGCATGGGTCTGGCCGACGATGCCGTACCGCCGCGTGTCATGGAGCGCGCCGCGCGCATGATGGTGTTGTCCAACGCGCCACGCCGTTCCCTGCCGTTCATGCAGAAACTACTCAACGGCCCGCTCAAGAGTGTGGTCGCCAGCGGCGCCCGCAAGCAGGTGGCCAAGCGGGCGCGCCCGCAGCACTACCCGGCGCCCTACGCGATCATCGACATCTGGGCCAAACACAACGGCAACGCACTGGCGGCGCCAGAACTGGTCGACGGCATCGTCCGCTCGCCGGCAGCGCGCAACTTGGTGCGCGTGTTTTTTCTGCAGGAACGGCTCAAGGGTTTCGGCAAGGATTCCGATTTCAAGGCCAAACGCGTCCACGTCGTCGGCGCCGGCGTCATGGGTGGTGACATTGCCGCCTGGTGCGCTCATCGCGGCATGACGGTTACGCTGCAGGATCAGAATATCGAACGCATCGCACCGGCGCTCAAGCGCGCCCGCGAACGCTTCGCCCGGCGCATCAAGGACAAGCTGCCGTTGCGCGCGGTCATGGACCGGCTGATTCCCGATCCCGAAGGGGCCGGCGCAGCTCATGCCGACGTCGTGATCGAGGCGATCTTCGAGAATGTCGAGGCCAAGCACGCCCTGCTCAAAAAACTCGATGCCGTGATGCGGCCGGACGCCGTGCTGGCCACCAATACCTCCAGTCTGAAACTCGAAGACCTGCGCAGCGTGCTGCAGCGGCCGGAGCGCCTGGTCGGCATTCATTTCTTCAATCCGGTGGCGATGATGCCGCTGGTCGAGGTAGTGGCCGCCGACGGCGCTGACCCGGCCATGGTGCAGGCTGCCTGCGCCTTTGTCCGGCAGATCGACAAGTTGCCGCTTCCAGTCAGGAGCGAGCCCGGTTTCCTGGTCAATGCCGTGCTCGCGCCCTACATGCTGGAAGCGATGCGCGCGGTCGACGAGGGAATCAGCCCGGAAACTGTAGACGAGGCGATGCTCGCCTTCGGCATGCCGATGGGGCCGATCGAACTGGCCGACACCGTTGGCCTGGATATCGCCGTTGCCGCCGGCAAGCAGTTGGCGGACGGGGCGGCAGCGCCGCGTTGCCTGCTGGCCCGCGTCGATAAGGGTCAATTGGGCAAAAAGACTGGGCAGGGCTTTTATGCCTGGACCGGCGGCAAGGCACAGAAGGGCCGTGCCGGAATGCCGCCGGACGGCCTCGCCGCCCGCTTGGCCAAACCGCTGATCGATCGTGCCGAGCTTCTGGTCGCTACTGGCGTGGTCGCCGATGGCGATCTGGCCGATGCCGGCGTGATCTTCGGAACCGGCTTCGCACCCTTCACCGGCGGCCCGCTCAATTATCGACAGACAGAAAAACAACAGCGTGTGGCTTGAAAGCAACAAATTGCTTTGAAGTGGCCGGATAATTCTGGCTTTCAAACGCGTGTTTGAGATTTAATCCAATTTGTAACAAAACGTATATCAAATGCTTTCAAGCAATCACAGTGGAGATAAATAATGCAAAAGAACCTCACACCGCGCCTGATTCCGGCGCTCCTCGCCATCGCGTTTTCGGGTGCGGCAAGTGCTTCGGGCTTCCAGTTGCTCGGGGAGCAGAGCGCCAGCGGCCTCGGTAATGCTGGTGCCGGCTCAGCTGCTGCAGCCGAGAATGCCAGCGTCCAGTTCTACAACCCGGCAGCCATGACCGACCTGAAGGCGATCGAGGTTTCTGCCGGCTTGACCGCCGTCAAGACCAGCTTCGAGTTCAGCAACAACGGTTCGGTCACGCCGGGCTTGAGCGGTGACGGCGGTGACGGCGGCGGCTGGGGTTTCGTACCGAACATGTATGCCTCTTGGGCGGTGACCAAGGATGTCTACCTCGGACTCGGCATCGGTGCACCGTTCGGCCTCAAGACCGAATACAACACTCCGTGGACAGGTTCCGCCCAAAGCACCAGTTTCGAAATCACGACGATGAACATCAACCCGTCGATTGCTTGGCGTGCCAATGAGTGGCTGTCCATCGGCGCCGGCATCAACTGGCAGAAGATCGATGCGACGTATAAGCGCGCCGCCGGTACCGACGGTCTCCCCATCATCAATCCGGTCACGGGTCGGCCTGTAGGAATTTACCCTGCCGGCTTGTTGCCCTCCACGGAAGTCAAGCTTGAAATGGACGATAGCGCCTGGGGTTGGAATATTGGTGCATTGTTCAAGCCGGCAGCGCAGACCAAGATCGGTGTTTCCTATCGCTCATCGATAAAGTACGAGGCGACCGGCAACGTTTCGGTTTCCGGTCCAAGTGCGCAAGTCAATGCTGCGGGCAGCAGCGGTATCATGGCCGATATCGAGGTGCCGGATACTTTCATCGTCAGCCTTTCACAGGGCCTGGGCGATAAATGGGAACTGCTGGCTGACGTCTCGTGGACGGGTTGGAGCAGCATTCCCCAAGTCGATATTATTCGTACGTCTGCTACCCCCGTCTACCGCACTGGTTCCACCGCGCAGACGCTCGACACCAAGTTCGACGACGCATGGCGCTTTGCGCTCGGTGCCAACTACAAGTTGAACGAGGCATGGAAATTGCGTTTCGGTATCGCTTATGACCAGACCCCGGTGCCAAGTGCCGAACATCGTCTGACTTCATTGCCGGACAACGACCGGACTTGGTTTAGCGCGGGCTTCCAGTGGAAGCCGGCAACTAACATGGCGCTCGATGTGGGTGCAGCCTATCTTTATCTTCAGGATGCCGACATCAACAACGACCAGCGCTTGCAAGGCCGGGGCCTGGTCAAGGGTTCGTACGAAGACAGTGCCTTCCTGCTTGGTACCCAGTTCTCGATGTCTTTCTGATCGCAACCAGTCTTCAGTTAAAGCCCCGGCGAGTCCGGGGCTTTTTTTTGAGTATTTCTTCTAAAAAATGCGTTGACCGCAACGGTTGCCATACTATAATTCAAACGTTCGTTTTACATCGGCAAGCATGGCTTGAACGGAACAACAACATCTGAAGGAGAAACGCTTGAACAAGCTGATTGTGAAGAAAGCCGCCGTGCTCGGCGCCGGCGTGATGGGGGCGCAGATTGCGGCGCACTTGGCGAACGCCAATGTGTCGGTCGTCCTGTTCGACCTGCCGGCGAAGGAAGGCGACAAGAACGGCGTGGTGAAGAAGGCCCTCGACGGCCTCAAGAAGCTCGACCCGGCCCCGCTGTCGAGCAAGGGCAAGCTCAAGTTCATCGATGCCGCCAATTACGACGAGCACCTGCCGTTGCTCGCCGAGTGCGATCTGGTGATCGAAGCCATCGCCGAGCGCATGGACTGGAAGAACGACCTCTACGCGAAGATCGCCCCGCACCTCAAGGCCGACGCCATCATCGCCTCCAACACCTCGGGCCTGTCGATGAACGCTCTGGCCCAGGGCTTGCCCGAAGCCGTGCGGCCGCGCTTCTGCGGCATCCACTTCTTCAACCCGCCGCGTTACATGCACCTGGTCGAGATCATCGGCACGCAAAGCACCGATGGTTCCACTCTCGACGCCCTCGAAACCTGGCTGACCTCGCGTCTGGGCAAAGGCGTCATCCGTGCGCTGGACACACCGAATTTCGTCGCCAACCGCATCGGTGTCTTCTCCATCCTCGCCGTCATGCACCACACCGCCGCCTTCGGCCTCGGCTTCGACGAAGTCGACGCCCTGACCGGCCCGCGCATCGGCCGCCCGAAGAGCGCCACCTACCGCACGGCGGACGTCGTCGGTCTCGACACGCTGGCCCACGTGGTCAAAACCATGCAGGACACGCTGCCGAACGATCCGTGGCATGCCTACTTTACCAATCCCGCCTGGCTGCAGGCCCTGATCGCCAAGGGCGCCCTCGGCCAGAAGACCCGCTGCGGCATCTTCAGGAAGCAGGGCAAGGAAATACAGGTACTCGACCTGGTAGCCCAGGATTACCGCAAGTCGGCTGGCGAAATCGCCGAGGAAGTCGCCGCCATCCTCAAGATCAAGTCGCCCGCCGAGAAATTTGCCGCCCTGCGCGCCTCGGCGCATCCGCAGGCGCAATTCCTGTGGGCCATCTTCCGCGATATCTTCCACTACGCCGCCGTGCAACTCGAAAGCGTCGCCGACAACGCCCGCGACCTCGATCTCGCCATGCGCTGGGGCTTCGGCTGGAGCCAGGGACCGTTCGAAACCTGGCAGGCCGCCGGCTGGGCCGCCATCGCCCAGGCCGTCGCCGCCGACATTGCCGCCTGCAAGGCCATGAGTACCACCCCGCTGCCGGCCTGGGCGCTCGAAGCCGGACGTACCGGTGTGCATGCCGCGCAGGGTTCCTACTCGGCGAGCCGGAACGCCTACGTCGCCCGCTCGGCGCTGCCGGTCTACCAGCGCCAGCTCTTCCCCGAACGCGTCCTCGGCGAAACTGCCGCGATACCGGAAAAGTCCGGCGAAACGCTGTACGAGAACGACGGCGTGCGCCTGTGGAAACTTGCTGCGACTACAGAAACAACGGCTGGCCCCAGGGTCGACGCCAAAATTGGCATCATTTCCATCAAGTCGAAGATGCACACCATCGGCAACGAAGTGCTCGATGGCGTGATCGCCGCCGTGCGCCAGGCCGAGCAGACGCTTGATGGCGTGGTGATCTGGCACGAAGCGCCGTTCGCCGTCGGCGCCAACCTGGCGCAGGTCTCGGAAGCCATCGCCGCCGGCCAGTTCGACCTGCTCGAAGCGACCGTCGAGAAGTTCCAGCGCGCCTCGCAAACCTTGAAGTACGCGCAGGTGCCGGTCGTCGTCGCGGTGCAGGGCATGGCCCTCGGCGGCGGTTGCGAGTTCCTGATGCATGCGGGCAAGCGCGTCATGGCGCTGGAAAGCTATGTCGGTCTCGTCGAAGCCGGGGTCGGCCTGATCCCGGCCGGCGGCGGCTGCAAGGAATTCGCCGTGCGGGCCGCAGACTGGGCCGCGCAATCGGCGACGCCGGGCGAAGTGTTCAACTTCCTGCAACCGGTGTTCTCGACCATCGCCATGGCCAAGGTCGCCAAGAGCGCCCAGGAAGCCATCGACTTCGGCTTTGCCAGGCCCTCCGACACCATCCTCTTCAATGCCCACGAGCTGTTGTTCGTGGCGCTCCGTGAAGCAAGAGCCATGGCCGATGCCGGCTACGCCCCGCCGCTGATGCCGCGCGCTGTCCCGGTCGCGGGACGCAACGGCATCGCGACGCTGGAGATGATGCTGGTCAACATGAAGGAGGGCGGCATGATTTCCGCCCACGACTACAGGGTTGCCAAGGCTGCTGCGACAGCGCTGTGCGGCGGCGACATCGAAACCGGCAGCCTGGTCGATGAGGAATGGCTGCTCACTATCGAACGCCGCCAGTTTGTCGAACTACTGAAAACCCCCGAAACCCAGGCCCGGATCAAGCACATGCTGGACACCGGCAAGCCTTTGCGTAACTGATCGGGTCGAGGAGATATATAGAATGAGCAAACAGATTCAGGAAGCCTACATCGTCGCCGCCACCCGCCTGCCGGTCGCCAAGCGCAACGGCATGTACCGCAACGTGCGGCCGGATGACATGCTGGCCGCCGTTATCAAGGCGGTCGTCGCCCAGGTGCCCGGTATCGATCCGGCGCGCATCAGTGACGTCATCATCGGTTGCGCCATGCCGGAAGCCGAGCAGGGCATGAACGTCGCCCGCATCGGCCTATTGCTGGCCGGCCTGCCGATCACCGTACCCGGTATCACCATCAACCGCTTCTGCTCCTCCGGGGTGCAGGCGGTGGCCGACGCCGCCAACCAGATCCGTCTTGGCCTCGCCGACGTCATGATCGCCGGCGGTACCGAGTCGATGAGCGTGATGCCGCAGATGATGGGCAACAAGATGTCGATGAACCCGGCCATCTTCGCTAAAGAGGAGAACCTCGGCATCGCCTACGGCATGGGGCTGACCGCCGAAAAGGTGGCCAACCAATGGGAGATCAGCCGCGAGGCCCAGGATGCCTTCGCCGTCGCCTCCCACCAGAAGGCTTGCGCGGCGATTGCCGCCGGGCACTTCAAGGCCGAGATTTCGCCTTACGCCATCCGCGAGCACCTGCCCGACCTCAAGACCGGTCAGGTCCGCATTCGCGAGCGGACCGTCGACACCGACGAGGGGCCGCGTCCGGATTCCAGCGTCGAACGTCTGGGCAAGCTGAGGCCGGTTTTCCACGCCCGTGGCTCGGTGACGGCCGGCAACTCGTCGCAGATGTCCGACGGCGCTGCCGCCGTGATGCTGGTCTCCGAGAAGGTGCTCAAGGAACACAACCTGACCCCGCTGGCCCGCTTCGCCGGCTTTGCGGTCGGCGGCGTCGCCCCGGAAATCATGGGTATCGGGCCGGTCGCAGCGATTCCCAAGGTGCTGCAGCAGGTCGGCATCAGCCAGGACGACCTCGACTGGATCGAACTGAACGAAGCCTTCGCCGCGCAGTCAATTGCGGTGATGAACGAACTTGGGATCAATCCGGACAAGGTAAATCCGCTGGGCGGCGCGATCGCCCTCGGGCATCCGCTCGGGGCGACCGGAGCGATCCGCATCGCCACCGTCGTCCATGGCCTCAAGCGAACCGGCGGCAAGTACGGCATGGTCACCATGTGCATCGGTACCGGCATGGGTGCCGCTGGAATCATCGAGGCGCTTTAGACAATGGAAGCTGCCAGGCTGGCGCGAGGGCTGCCAGCTTGGCGGGTTTCATGTCCAACCCGGTTGAAGAATCTCCGGCGGACGGCGCATACTGCAGTTAAGCGAGCGTTATGTCGCTGACTACAAGTGATACCGAAACAGCTTACTGACAGGAGAGACAAGGTGATTCCACGTTCTATACGAATTGCAGCGCTGGCAACGGGACTGCTGGCCATTCCCGCTGCTTACGCGGCCGAAGTTGCCGGCATCAAGATCGACGACCAGATCAAGGTCGGAACCAATGAACTGGTGTTGAACGGCGCCGGCGTGCGGACCAAGGTCTTCATCAAGGTCTATGTCGGCGCGCTGTACGTGTCCCAGAAATCGAACGCGCCGGCCGCCCTGCTCGATGCCGCGACACCGCGCCGGATGAGCATGCGCATGTTGCGCGAAATCGATGCCGACACCTTGTACGGCGCCTTGCGCGACGGTCTCAAGGACAACAACAGCGAAGCCGAGTTGGTGGCGCTGAAAGCTCCGACCGACCAGTTTGCCGAGATCATGAAAAAGATCGGCACCGCCAAAAATGGCGATACCGTGGCGCTGGACTTTTCCGCCGACGGGGTTGCCGTCGGCTTCAATGGGGAGGCGCGCGGCAAGGTGTCGAGCGGCCCGTTTGCCAGGGCGCTGCTCAAGGTCTGGCTGGGAGAAAATCCGGTAGACGCCTCGCTCAAGAAGGCGCTGCTGGGCGGTTGATCAACTTCAGGAGGAGATAAAAATGGAAAAGATCTGGATCAAGACCTACCCGCCGGGCGTTCCTGCGGAAATCAGCATCGATCACATCGCCTCGCTGGTGACGGTGTTCGAGGATGCGTGCAGAAAATACGCCGATCAGGTTGCCTACATCAGCATGGATCGCGAGATGACCTACGGCGAACTGGATCGCCTGTCGCGTGATTTCGCCGGCTGGCTGCAGTCGCTCGGCCTCAAGAAGGGTGATTGCGTCGCCCTGATGATGCCCAACCTGCTGCAATATCCCGTGGCGCTGTTCGGTACGCTGCGCGCCGGTTGTGTCGTCGCCAATTGCAACCCGCTCTACACGCCGCGCGAACTCGAGCATCAACTGAAGGATTCCGGCGCCAAGGCGATCGTCATCGTCGAGAACTTCGCCAACACGCTGCAGCAGGTGATCGGCAAGACCGCCGTCAGGCACGTCATCGTCACGCCGATGGGCGACATGCTCGGCATGGTCAAGGGGGCGCTGGTCAATTTCGTCGTCCGCCATGTCAAGAAGATGGTGCCGGCCTGGTCGCTGCCGGGCTCGATCAATTTCAACGCGGCGCTGGCGGCGGGTCGTCGCCACGGCTTCGAGCCAGTCGTTCTCGGCCACGACGACCTGGCCTTCCTGCAATATACCGGCGGTACCACCGGCGTTTCCAAGGGGGCGATGCTGACGCACGGCAACATCGCTTCAAACGTGATGCAGGCCTACAGTTGGATCAAGCCGGTGATCGTCGAGGGTCAGGAATTCGTCATCACTCCCTTGCCGCTCTATCACATCTTTGCGCTGACGGTCAGCCTGACCTTCGTGATGGTCGGCGCACGCAACCTGCTGATTGCCAACCCGCGCGACATCGGCGGCTTCGTCAAGGAGTGGGCGAAGTATCCGGTGACGGTGACGACCGGCGTCAATACGCTGTTCAACGGTCTGCTCAACCACCCCGATTTCGCCAAGCTCGACTTTTCGACCATGAAGGTCTCGCTCGGCGGCGGCATGGCAGTGCAGGCGCCGGTTGCCGTACGCTGGCAGAAGGTGACCGGGTCGCCGTTGCTGCAGGCTTACGGCCTGACCGAAACGTCGCCGGCGGCGACCATCAATCCGTTGAGTCTCAAAGAGTTCAACGGTTCGATCGGTCTGCCGATCTCGTCGACCGAGGTATCGATCCGCGACGATGACGGCAAGGAGGTTCCGCTCGATCAGGTCGGCGAAATCTGTGTCCGCGGTCCACAGGTCATGGCGGGCTACTGGCAGCGCCCGGACGAGACAGCCAAGGTGATGTACGCGGACGGCTTCCTGCGCACCGGCGACATGGGCTACATCGACCATCTGGGCTACGTTTACCTGGTCGACCGCAAGAAAGACATGATTCTCGTCTCCGGCTTCAACGTCTATCCGAACGAGGTCGAGGAAGCCGTCGCCATGCATGAGGGCGTCGGCGACGTGGCAGCGATCGGCATTCCAGATGAAAACTCGGGCGAAGTGGTCAAAATCTTTGTCGTGCGCAAGGATCCGAACCTGACTGCCGAGGAACTGATCGCCCATTGCCGCAAGCAACTGACTGGCTACAAGGTGCCGAAACAGGTCGAGTTCCGTGCCGACCTGCCGCGTACCAACGTCGGCAAGATCCTGCGCCGGGCCCTCAAGGAAGGGGCGAAATGACAACAAACAACATGGAGAAAGCAGAATGAGCGACTACCGCGCGCCCGTCAGGGACATGCGTTTTGTGCAGGACGAACTGGCCGGTTTCCGCGAGCTGGCGCAATATCCTGGCTTAGAGGAGGCAACGACCGACATCGCCGATGCCATTCTCGAAGAGGCGGCCAAGTTCGCCGGCGAAGTACTGGCCCCGCTGAACCACGTCGGCGACAAGGCGGGCTGCAAGCTCGGCCCTGATGGCGTGGTGACGCCGCCGGGCTGGAAGGAGGCCTACAAGGCCTTCTGCGATGCGGGCTGGAACGGCATCGCCTCTTCGCCGGAATACGGTGGGCACGGACAGCCGGATACCTTGGCGGTCGCGGTCAAGGAAATGGTGATGTCGGCCAACCTTTCGTTCTCGCTCGGGCCGCTGCTCACCACCGGCGCGGTCGAAGCGCTGATGATCTGCGCCAGCGATGAACTGAAGGCGATCTACCTGGAAAAAATGGTCACCGGCGTATGGACCGGCACCATGAACCTGACCGAGCCGCAGGCCGGCTCCGACCTGGCGCAGATCCGTTCGCGCGCCGAGCCGCAGGCCGACGGCAGCTACCGCGTCTTCGGCCAGAAAATCTTCATTACCTATGGCGACCACGACATGACGGACAACATCGTCCACCTCGTGCTCGCCCGCCTGCCCGATGCGCCGGCCGGTGTGAAGGGCATCTCGATGTTCCTGGTGCCCAAGTTCCTGGTCAATGCCGACGGCTCGCTCGGCGCGCGCAACGACGCCTGGTGTGTTTCCATCGAACACAAGCTCGGCATCCACGCCAGCCCGACCTGCGTCATGGCCTACGGCGACAACGGCGGGGCGGTCGGCTATCTGCTCGGCGAAGCGAATCGTGGCCTCGAATACATGTTCATCATGATGAACGAAGCCCGCCTCGGCGTTGGCCTGCAGGGCATCGCCCTCGGCGAGCGCGCCTACCAGCAGGCGCTGGGCTACGCTCGCGAACGCAAGCAGGGCCGCGATGCGCTGACCGGCGAAGCGCTGGTCACGATCGACAAACACCCCGATATCCGGCGCATGCTGATGCTGATGAAGAGTCGTGTCGAAGCCTGCCGCGCCTTGGCCTACTACACCTCCGGCCTGCTCGACCGCGCCCACGTCATCACCGACGCAGAAGAGAAGAAGCGCAACCTGTTCCTCGCCGAATTCATGATCCCCATCGTCAAGGGCGGCGGCACCGAAATGGCCATCGAAGTTACTTCGCTGGGCATCCAGATCTACGGCGGCATGGGCTTCATCGAGGAAACCGGAGCCGCCCAGCACTGGCGCGATTCGCGCATCACCACGATTTACGAAGGAACCACCGGCATCCAGGCTAACGACCTGCTGTTCCGCAAGCTGATGCGCGACCAGGGCGCCACCGCCAAATATGTCTTCGGCGAAGTGGCGGCCACCGCGAAGACGCTCGGCGCTTCCGCTCGTCCGGAACTGCAAGCGATCGCCCGCCGTCTCGGCGATGCGCTGCAGGCCTGGGTCAAGGCGACCGAATGGCTGTCGACCGAGGCGAAAAACGGCCTGGCGGGGCCGTTGACCGCAGCAGTGCCCTATCTGCATCTGGCGGTTACCGTTTGCGGTGGCTGGATGATGGGCAAGGCCGCACTGGCCGCCGCCGGCTACCTCGACAAGGGCGAGGGCGATCAGACTTTCTATCGCGCCAAGGTTGCCACCGCGCACTTCTACGCCGACCAGATGCTGCCGCTGGCAGCCGCCTATGGCGTTACGGTGCAATCCGGCGCCGCCTCGTTGGCAGCGCTGACCGACGACATGCTGTAAGGCGTAATCGCCGGTCGCGAATATCCATCCCCGCCACGGCGGGGATTTTTTCGCCTTGAACTGGTTGTGCGGGGTGGCAGACGCTATCATGCACCGCATGCTGACCATCGAAATCGTTTCCGACGTTGTCTGTCCCTGGTGCTTCATCGGCACGCGCCGCCTCGAGACCGCCGTCGCCATGGTGCGCAGCCAAGTTCCCGACTTCTCGTATCAGAAGCGCTGG
>Ga0209507_1002682_pt1 | contig 11775 bp, 14 predicted proteins | sample AD_UKC028_MetaG_FD_184414 | JGI IMG/M metagenome (GOLD analysis project Ga0209507, IMG submission 184414) | Active sludge microbial communities of municipal wastewater-treating anaerobic digesters from USA - AD_UKC028_MetaG (SPAdes) (version 2) | ecosystem: Engineered > Bioreactor > Anaerobic >...
GTCGTAACCTTCATCGAGCTTTGCAAGCATTTGGGGAATATCCTCAGGCTGATGCTGGCTATCGCCATCCATGAACACAAGAATGTCACCTGTCGCATGTCGAGCGCCGGACTTGATTGCAGCACCATTGCCCTTCGAATAGGGATGGTTTATCACACGCGCATCATGCTTTATCGATATCGCTTCTGTGCTATCCGTGGATCCGTCATTCACAACGATAATCTCTGCTCTGGGAACCGCTTCTCTCAACCGAGGCAGAAGCAGGTCAAGGGAAGGACTTTCATTACGGGCTGGAATAACAATACTAATCTTCACAACCTGTCCATTTCATGGCGCCCCAGCCATCGATTCATAGATGTGGTCATTCCCTATCGCTTTAATTCGTTAATCGACAATACCCCATCCCTGACCAACTCTTCCTTGAGTTCAGCAAGGTTATCACGATCTCTCTGGGCCAGTTTCATACTCTCAAGGTATGCCAATATGCTCAAGACACTCTCCTTGTCCCCAAGTATTCTGTACAACTGAATCGCGTTGAGGCGATTCACAATATCATCTTTGTTTAACTCGTATGCCTGATTCAGCGCAGCCAATGCAGCCGCATAGTCGTTCTGCCCAAGCCACAAGTAATGCGCATAGGCCGTCAATATTCGAGATTTCTTGCCCCCGTACACCAAAGGATTCGACAGCGCGCCAAGGAACAGTTGATCCACTTGATCCCTTGAAAGGCATATTGTCCCCTCATTTGTCATCCTTGTAATACCGCTCAATGCCGTTCGATCAAGAACCCGGTTTGCTCCCGAACTGAACCTCCTGTTCAACTCGCCCAAGGTTTGCGCATTAGCTGTTTTTTCCGACAAGCAATCCAACTGCAACATTCCAACCAGCCCCAGCTTGAAACTGGGGTCGAGCATGTTTGCTTGCTCAAAATGCTTGTTGGCCAGGCCCAGGAACATCACTGAGCGATACATCGGTGAACGTTGATCATTGTACAGATTAACCATCAAGGCCCCCGCTTCATATTGAGCCCGAGTCGATCCACTATGGTATTGGGCTTCGATTTGAGTGCGACGAAAATCGTCGCCATACATGTCTGCCCGAAGATAAGTGAGCAGACCGAAATAGAGCAACATGGCCAACCCGCCGCCCAGCATCGCTGTTCGAATTGCGGGCGTATTCATGGGTGGGGAAAGGACCATGTGCAAGATCAGAAAAACGAGTGCAAGGCTCGGCAAGTAATTCCTGTGCTCATGCATCAACTCCAAAGGAAATACAGTTGACTCCAATGAGTGGCCGATCAGGAACCAGGCAATCGCGAACGCAATGAGTGGCCTTTTGATTCTTTGATGCCAGGCAATCACGAACAGGACAAATATTCCGGCAACGGCCAACAGAGTGGAGACTGGTTGCAGAAGGCCTTTGGAGATCTCGTAATCATCGTGATACAGGGAAAAATCCGTGAGTGACGGAAGAAAAATCATCCCCAGATAGGTCCAGACGATCCGCGCTTCTGTAATCAACCTCTCGAATAGCGAAAAGGCACGCTCTTCATAACCACTAAATAGCGATGAGGAGGAAAAAGACAGATAAGCAAGGAACGCCACTCCGCCAACCGAGAGTGACGACAAAAACCATGTCGCCGGACGATCAAACCCCCGGTTGAAATGGCGGCGAATAATTAGTTCATAGGCGAACACATATCCTACAAACAGAACACCGGTTTCCTTGCTCAATAGCGCCATAGGGAACGCAACGCCCCAAGCCACGACCAGCGCCCACAACCCACGCTTGTCAAAGGGGCGCAACTGGCGTGCCCAGATATGCAGCAGCAGCGCGACCAACATGAACATGGACGATAGACTGGTCATCCGCTGGACGACATAGAGCACTGAAGTCAGTTGAATGGGGTGAATTGCCCAAGCGGCTGCCAACATTAGCGCCAACATCGGCCCGGCACCTGCCGGCTTTGATGATTGCCCCATTGCGCGCGCGATCAGATGCACCAGCAAATACACTAGAAGGCCGTTCAACAGATGAACGACTACATTGGTCAGTTTGAAATAGAACGGAACGAAGCCCGAAAAATAGTAATTTAGGGCAAAACTCAACATACTGATCGGCCGCCCCAATGGCCCGGCATGCCCGCTTTGCCAGGCGGCCAAAAGGGTATCCGACGACAGTTCCTTGATGCGAATCTCAGCCGGCTCGAGAAAATTCACAAAATCATCGAAAAAAAATCCGCCATATAATCCGGGCCAATACAATACAAGAACGAATACGGCCATCCCGAGCATAGGGAAAATTCGCTTAAGCCAGAATTTCATATCCTCATATCCGCTTCTTCTCGTCATACCCAAAAAAAAGCCGCTCCGAAGAGCGGCCCCCACAATCGAGCTTGGTCGATTTACTTGCAGCTTGCAGGCCTGTATTTTGGAGCAATGCTACCATTACAGGTCCAATCGATCTGCCCGTTGCTCCGCGTCGCCGCCAACAAGGTGATCGTCTGGCCGGACAACTTCGGGTCCAAGGTGCCAGTTGCAGTGGCAGTAATAGTATCCGTTCCATTCCAAGCAACAGACCTCACGAATTTCGACTGAGTGTCAATCGTGCCGAGGGAGGCGGCAGATGGAAGGTAACCCTTAGACTGAAAAAACTCTGCTACGTTAGTTTTAGGATTGGAAGCAGCCAGCACCACTTCCGATACCTTGGCTCGGATCGTATAGTCCTGATAAGCCGGCAACGCGATGGCAGCCAGAATACCGATGATCGCCACGACGATCATCAGTTCGATAAGGGTAAAGCCCTGTTGAACTCGTTTCATTTGAATCTCCTTTTTTGCGAAAGAAGCGGAAAGCCGCTGTGCACACACTAACACATTCCGTGCCAGCCTCATGGCATAGCCTATTTCGCGGCGCAGAGTGTCTTATTTTGTTGTATTGAACGCAACAAGGAACTTCCCGGCAGGACAGAACTGACCAAATTTGTCACCCGTCACTCGCGTAAATGGTCAGAAATTCCGGTTGAGTTGTCGCGGTCGACGTCCAAAATCGGGTAAAAATGAAGCGCCTTGCGTCCATGCTGGGCGCCCGTGTATTCAGGGAGGTTCTTCGAGCGTCTTGTTGGTGGCGTTGATGCCGTGACTGATCATCTCGCGTTCGTCTTCAGATTAGTCGATGACAAACTGGTCTGAGTATCAACCGTGGGTTCTCTCATGGCAACCTATCCTGTAGGGACGCCACGCCCGCAAGGGATATGTCGCCACGGCGAACGAATGATTGGCTACGACAACGAGCGAGGCAAAGGGGATCACAGGCCTATAGCGGGAAGAGAAGAACCGTACGACTTCTCAACGCTCGAAATTCTGGTTGCGGATTTCCTGGCCGACATCAAGACCAAACGAGGTGAAAAATGAGCGAAACCGTCAAACTCAATGTTGGCTCCATCGACGAGATGGGCAAACGCTTTATTGGCGCTTGGCACCAGCTTGAACGCGGGGAAGAGTTTCGCGAGACGAATCTGACCTTCTTCGATCTGAATGAGATGGTTTCCACGCTTTCGCCGAAACGGCTGGCGCTTCTGCGCAATGTTCATGCTCACCCGGCCAAGTCAATATCAGAACTTGCGAAGACGTTGGCGCGCGATTACAAGCTTGTCCATGAGGATGTTTCGGTTCTGGAGCACGCCGGGTTGCTGGTACGAGAGGGTCGTTTGATCAAGGCACCTTACGATCATGTTCGAGCAAATGTTTCTCTGTTGCTCTGACCCGGTACAGCGCTGCCCGGCTGCTGGATTTCAGACATTCACCCGACAGGGCCTGTTACGGTCGACGGCGAAAAGTGGGCGAAAATTGAAACCAATACCTTTTGATTCCACCCGCCTTGCCCCTCCCTCTGGACAGGGGGAGGAGAAGATCGTGGCTCCGGATTTCGCTGCTCAGCACGACGACATTTCCTGGCCGGTCACGCACTCGATGCGTAACCGTGTCATGGTGCGTGCCAACGATGGTTTGGCTAGTCGGCGCGCTTGAGCCATTGTTGCCGACGCTGATGGAAAGCGACCGGCAAACTGTTGCAGGCCATCCCGGGGTGATGCCCATGATGAGTTGGCTCGTAACCCTCGTTGTCGTGCTGCGTGACTGATTTCCGGCCTTCTTGCGGGGCGCAGGAGGTTGTCGAAAGTCCGCTTGGCGATGCCGTCTATCGCCAAGTTAGACCCCGGTGGATGAAGCGATGACGGACTACGCCGGAGAATGTGTTTTGAGCCAGTCGCGCAATGCGGCATCGACGCGTGTCTGCCAACCGTCGCCCGTGGCACGGAAGGTCTGCACCACGTCGGGCGACAGGCGGATGGTGATGCGCTCCTTCGTCACGGCGGCCTTGGGGCGACCGCGCAGCTTGGCCTGTAACGTGGCAGGCAACGCCGAAAACGGCTTGAACAGCGCCGGATCAACTTCCGACAGGTCGCCGACTTCGCCGTCGGCATCAATCACGGGCAAGCGCGAAACCATGTTTTGCTCCTTCTCTCGGGTTGGCCTTGCGAAAGCTGATGACGCGAATGCCGCACTCAGTCTCGCTGAAAACCAGCACATGCAGCCGATCATCGAGATAGCCGATGGCGACGAAGCGCGATTCCGGATAGGGCTTGCGCAGGTCTTGCCAGATTTTTGCAGTCTCGAAATCGAAGTCCGCCGCCCGCTCGAAACTCAAGCCGCGCAACTTAATGTTGCTGGCGTTCTTGGCGGGGTCACAAGTGATTTCCATGCGATTTATTGTATGCACACAATTAAAGGCTGTCAATCTTTTGCATGACCAAGGCGCAGCGCGTTCAGGACTATTTCGGGAAATGGCCTGTTGCGGTCGACGGCAAAAAAAGGCCAAAAAAACAAGCCCTCACCGGAACGACGAACGGGGTCTCTCTTGGCCTTCAATTGACGTAAAGTTCCGTCGGTGTGCGGCCCGGTCTACCGCCCGCCAACGCTCTGCGCTTGATTAAAAGGCAAAAAAAGTGAAGGCAAGAACCCAGGCCGCTTCTGGGTTGCCGCCTTCGTTAAAACGTCCAGAATTGCGTATTTCGCGGCATCGTGACCGGTGATTTCGCCGAAGCGTGACCGGTGTTTCACGAAAGCGTGACCGCGATTTCGCGCTGAACGTGACCGCTGAGGAAGATGTTGCATGAATAGTTCAAGGTAGCCTCACCGCTTTTTGGAAGCGGACGGGGATGCCACAAGAAAGACTATCCATGCGCAAGATCAGAGACGTACTGCGATACCGGCACAGCGCCGGCCTGAGCCTTGAGGCGATAGCCCGGGCGCTCAAGATATCCAAGGGTGTCGTTGCCAAATACCTGCGGCTGGCCAGTGCCGTTGGGGTGACCTGGCCAATTCCCGAAGCCCTCGATGATGCCGGGCTGGAGAAACTGCTCTACCGGCAAGGCGCCGCCCGCGAAGCGACCTTTGCCGAACCGGACTATGCGCTGGTTCATCAGGAACTGAAGAAGAAAGGCGTCACCCTGACGCTGCTCTGGGAAGAGTACCGGCAAGCCGTCGGCGAGCGCAGCTACCAATACACCGCCTTCTGCACCCGTTACCGCGACTGGGCCGGCCAGCTCAAGCGCTCGATGCGCCAGATCCATCGTGCCGGCGAGAAACTGTTCGCCGACTATGCCGGGCCGACCGTGCCGATTGTCGATGCGCACACCGGCGAAATCCGGCCGGCTAGCATCTTCGTCGCCGTGCTCGGGGCGTCGAGCTACACCTTCGCCTGCGCGACCCCGGGGCAGACCCAGGCCGACTGGCTGACCGGCATGAGCCGGGCGCTGGCCTTCATCGGCGGCGTACCGGCGCTGATCGTGCCCGACAATCCCCGTGCCCTGGTCTCCGGCCCTGACCGCTACGAACCCGAACTCAATCGGGGCACGGCCGAGTTCGCGCAACACTACGACACCGTGATCCTGCCAGCCCGACCCCGGAAGCCGCAGGACAAGGCCAAGGTCGAATCCGGCGTGCAGGTGGTGGAGCGCTGGATCCTCGCCCGCCTGCGTCACCGGCGTTTCTTCTCGGTAGCCGAACTTGATGCCGCCATTCTTGAACTGCTGCCCGCACTGAACACCCGTCCGTTCAAGAAATTACCGGGGTGTCGGCAAGAGACCTTTGCCCTGCTCGATGCCCCGTACCTGCGGCCGCTCCCGGTGGCTGCCTTCGTGATTGCCGAGTGGAAGAAGGCGACGGTCAACATCGACTATCACGTCGAATTCGACGGCAGCTATTACAGCGTGCCGCATGCGCTGGTTCGTCAGGCAGTCGAGTTGCGCATCACGCGCCACACGCTTGAAGTGCTGGCCAGGGGCAAGCGGGTGGCGAGCCATCCGCGCAGCCGCCGGAAGGGCCATTACGCCACCCTGGCCGAACACATGCCGGCCGCCCATCGCGCCCATGCCGAGTGGTCACCAGGAAAGCTCATGACCTGGGCGACCTCGGTTGGACCCTCCACCGCGGAACTGGTCAAGCGCCTGCTGACGGAGAAGCGTCATCCCGAACAAGGCTATCGCGCCTGCCTGGGCTTGATGCGCCTGACCCGCAACCATGGTGGCACCCGCATGGAGGCGGCCTGCGAGCGCGCCCTCGCCGTTGGCGCCCATCGCTACCGTTCGGTGGCGTCGATCCTTGAGAACGGGCTCGATCGTCAGCCCGTCCTCCCCCGACAAGCCGAACTGGCTTTGCCGGATCACGCCAATGTGCGCGGTCCGGGTTACTACCACTGAAAGGAAATGGAATGTTGATGGAACAGACCCTGCATACCCTGAAATCGCTACGTTTGCCGGGCATGGCGACCGCCTTCGAGGAACAGCAGCACAATGCCGCGATGAGCGGCCTGTCGTTCGATGAGCGTTTCGGCCTGCTGGTCGATCGCGAGCACACCTGGCGGGAGAACCGTCGTCTGGCCCGCCTGCTCCGGGAGGCCAGACTCAAATCCTCGCAGGCCTGTGTCGAGGACATCAGCTACAACCATGGCCGCCAGCTCGACAAGGCGCTGATGGCACAGCTGGCGAGCTGTCAGTGGATTCGCAGTCATCAGAATCTGGTGCTGACCGGCGCCACCGGCTGCGGCAAGACCTGGCTGGCGTGTGCTTTCGGCAATGCCGCCTGCCGCCAGGGGCTGTCCGTGGCTTATGTGCGCACCCCGCGGCTCTTTGAGGAGCTGCGGATTGCGCACGGTGACGGGAGCTTCGGGAAGCGCCTCGCCGGTCTGGCGAAGACGGACCTGCTGATTCTCGATGACTGGGGTCTGGCGCCACTCAATCAGGGCGAGCGCAATGATTTGCTGGAGGTGCTCGATGATCGGGTCGGTACACGGTCGACCTTGATCACCAGCCAACTGCCAACGGAGCATTGGCATGCCTACCTGAATGATCCGACGCTGGCGGACGCGATTCTGGATCGGGTGCTGCATGCGGCGCACAAGGTGGCCTTGACGGGCGAATCCCTGCGCAAATCGGCGAAGACTCCACTATGAACCGCATCGCGTCAAATCCGGCTTGCCCACCGCGCCGGCCGTCTCCGGTCGAGAGGGACCTGCGCCGCCCGGCACCGTGGATAAGCCTCGCCAACTACAGATTTCACGCCATCGTGACCGTCGTTTCGCCAAAGCGTGACCGCGATTTCACGAAAAGCGTGACCGTTTGAGGTAACATCAACCCGTACCCATGCAGCATCTCCGCAGCGGTCACCATCCCGCGAAATCAGCGGTCACGTTCCGCGAAATGCGCATCCAGAATCACAAAATATCAACCCCAGCCGCCATTGCCGCTTCCTTGAGGTGCTGGTCTTGGGTGGCGATGGCCAAACCATGGCGCATGGCCAGTTCCAGGTAAGCCGCATCGTAGCTGCTGAGCTGGTAGCGCATGGCCAACTCAAACAGCTGCCGCTGACCGGGGGCGGGGCTTGTATCTATTTCGATTGGCAGCCTGCCCAGCGCATCCAGAATTTGCCGAGCCGTCTCGAGGTCAAGCTTGCCACGGGTGCATGCGGTTTTGAGCACGTTGGCCAGTTCCAACTGCCACAGCGTCGGCACCAGCGCCTTGTCGCTTTCAAGCCGGGTCGCTACGGACTGTCCGTAGACTGTTGCCTGTTCTGGTAGATACCATCCGGTGACGACAGAGTTGTCCAGCACAAAGGGCATTAGTCGCGCCCCGCCTGAATCGCTTCCTGCACGGTGCAGCCGAGCACTGCACCATTGCCCAACGCGCGCAAGCGCTTTATTTCATCGGACACCCGCTGCCCCTGCTCGGGCAATGCCTGAGTTCTGGCGCTAACCGCTACCAGCCGCGCAACAGGCGCACCGTGGCGGGTGATGGTAATTTCTTCACCAAGGGCTACCGCGGCAAGGAGTTCGGAGAAGCGGTTTTTGGCCTCAAAGACGGCAAACGATCTCATGACTTGAGCCTCGAAGTTATGGATAGCCATATTTTGGCACGAGCGGCTATTTCAGGCAATTGTCAGTCAGGCAGTATGTGAACTGGGCCACCAAGGCTTGGAAGCGCTTTGCCGCAACGAGGCTGTACAAGAAGGCGAAACTGGTCAATTCTTTCCAGTAGCGGCTTTTTGATCTCGGCTACGACAAGCGCATTGTCGAAAAACTCACCAAGGAACTGCTGAGATCCCTGTAGCTGTATCACTTATCCAGCTGTCCAAATTTCCGGGGCCACTTCTGGGCATAACCAGACCGATGGCACGTCAGTTGATTGATTGGCGCCGCACGTATATAGTTATTGTATATAGCAACCGCGACATTATGAAATTGGAGAAAAAATGGCCATCAGTACCGTGTTCACTAATAACCGCACTCAGGCTGTGCGCCTACCGGCAGAAGTGCGCTTCCCTGACTCGGTGAAAAAAGTGGAAGTGCGCGCCTTGGGTCTGGAGCGGGTCATAGCTCCTGCCGATCAGGCATGGGATAGTTTTTTTCTAGGTGAAGCAAGCGTTAGCGACGACTTTATGGTCGAACGGGCAAGCCAGGAACAGCCAGATAGAGAAGCTCTGTAAGCTCCCATGATCAAATATCTGCTCGATACCAACATCGTCATTTATGTGATCAAGCAACGGCCGATTGCAGCCCTTGAGGTTTTTAACCGCCACAAGGGACATATGGCTATTTCAAGCATCACGTTGGCGGAGTTGGTTCACGGTAGCGAGAAAAGCCAATACCCGGCCCGGAATTTGAATGTCCTGGAAGATTTTTGCAGTCGTCTCGCCGTGCTCCCCTACACCCCGGAGGCTGCTTACCACTATGGCAGCATCAGGGCGGCGCTTGAAAATGCCGGGCAGCCGATAGGTGTCAACGACTTGCATATTGCCGCTCACGCCCGTAGCCAGGGGCTGACTCTGGTGACCAACAACGCTCGGGAATTCGAACGCGTGCCGGGTCTGTTGATCGAGAACTGGGTTTGATTCCAGGCTGAATAATTCAATGTATGCAGTTTGTGAGGAGGGTGGTCAGTTGGATCGATATGGCCGTTGTGACGGAACTTGTCGAGGATGTCGAGCGCCCGCGAGAGCGTCAAGGCGTCCTTGTAGGGTCTGTCGCGGTCAACACCTGAAATATGCCAAAAACGGGTACGGCTCTGCCTTTTTCACGAAGGGCGATAGGCGACTTGAGGTCCGTACGCCGCAGCATTGATTGCCGCCGCGAGACTGCTACACTTGCGCCATGCTTGCCACGAGGATTGCGCCATGCCCCCCTTGCCCGCCCTAAACCCGTTTATTTCTGTTGATGAATACATGGAAGGTGAGTTGCATAGTGAAATCAGGCACGAATATGTCGATGGTCAGGTTTATGCGATGGGCGGCGCCAGCCGCTCTCATGGCCTGATCGTCAGTGCGTTGGCCTTTGCCCTGAAGCCGGCAGCGCGCAAAAAGCACTGCCAGTTGTTTATCGCAGACATGAAGCTGCGGCTGAATATTGCCGACAAGACGGTGTTTTATTACCCGGACTTGCTGCTGTCTTGCGCCCTCGATGACCGCGAGCCCTACTTTTGCTGCCGGCCATGCCTGATTGTCGAGGTGCTCTCGGACTCGACAGAGCGCATCGACCGCCGCGAGAAACTGCTGGCCTACCAGACCTTGCCGAGTATGCAGGAATATCTGCTGGTAGCGCAGAACGCCAGGCGGGTCGAGGTGTATCGGCGGGCGAACGACTGGAAGGCGGAATACTTCAATGCTGGAGAGATTCGGCTCGATTGCCTGGAGAGCAGCGTGTCCGTCGATGCCATCTATATCGACGTTGAATCGTTTGAAGCTCCGGTGCCTGACTCGATTACCTCATCCTGAGTCGACTGTTGAGATCGGCGGCTGTCAGGGTTAGAACGCCCGATACGGAGCGTCGCCTGAACGAAATCGTCGTAACCGGCTCATCTGAGAAATTGACAGAAAAGCGACTGGTCTATAAACTGGTCTCGTCAATTTTTTGGGAGCTATCGCATGGCAACCTACACCGAAGTTGGCGCCTACGAGGCAAAAACGCACCTTTCCGATTTCTTGCGCCAAGTGAAGGCTGGCGCCGTATTTCGCATCACGCAGCGTGGGGAGCACGTTGCTGATCTGATTCCGCCGGGCGCCATGGAAAAACGCATCGCCACGCACGCTGCGGAGCAGATGCAGGACTTCATGCGGCGCCACCCAGCCGTTTCCAACGCAGACATCAAGGCGCTCATCGGCGAAGGGCGGGATTGATGCGTTTTGTGGTCGATAACTCAGTCGTTATGCGCTGGTTGTTCGGCGATGGATCGTTGGAAGACATCGAATACTCGGAAAGAATTCTCGAAATCCTGAAAGCGGAGGGCAACATGGCAATGGCGCCTGCCATCTGGCCCCTGGAAGTCGGGAATGTGATTGTGCGGGCAGAGGCACGAAATTTGTTGCAGGAAGCGAGAAGCGCGGAATTTCTTGGCATTCTTCAGGAAATGCCCATCGAAATCGAGACGCGTTCGACCGAGCGCGCCTTGACGGATACCCTGCAACTCGCCCGTCGCCACAACCTGTCAACCTACGACGCTTCCTATCTCGAACTCGCCCTCCGCGACGGTTTGCCGCTGGCAACGAACGATGCCGACTTGCGCAGGGTTCTGGCCAGAACGGGTGGCGTACTCGCCTGACAAATGGCGGCGCCAGCCGATCTATTCATTCGCATGCTCGCCGCGCCGATCACTCGCAGCTTAACTGACCAGGTTCCGGCAATTTGTTCCCCCCTCAGCAATCAACCTGCTTCGCATCGAGAAACTCGGCGGCGTACTTGCAGGGGCTGTCGCGGTCAACACCAGAAATATGCCAAAAACGGGGACGGTTCCGTCTTTGTCACGAAGGGCGATAGACGAGGGTTTGATTGAACGTTGGAATATAGTCGCGACTTTTTTGCACAATGCAATAAAATAGTCGTCATGAAGCGCTATCTGGACGAACTCGTCGCAACCGATCTTGGCCGCAAAACGGTTTTGCTTACCGGCCCGAGACAGGTCGGCAAGACGACGCTAGGTCGGCACCTCATGGAACGCTTCCAGCCGGCCCAATACCTGAACTGGGATGTCGCTCCGGACCGCGCCGTGCTGTTGCGCCAGAGCTGGCATCCCCGCACAAGCCTGCTGGCCATGGATGAAATCCACAAGATGCCGGATTGGAAGAACTGGTTGAAGGGTGTGATCGATGGCCGCTTGCCCGGACAGGCGCTGTTGGTGACGGGCAGTGCCCGGATGGAAACCTGGCGCCAGAGCGGCGATTCGCTGGCG
>Ga0209507_1002683_pt1 | contig 11775 bp, 27 predicted proteins | sample AD_UKC028_MetaG_FD_184414 | JGI IMG/M metagenome (GOLD analysis project Ga0209507, IMG submission 184414) | Active sludge microbial communities of municipal wastewater-treating anaerobic digesters from USA - AD_UKC028_MetaG (SPAdes) (version 2) | ecosystem: Engineered > Bioreactor > Anaerobic >...
AAATTCAACAAGTACGTCGACCACTACAGGGTTCTGCTTAACTGGCCCTTGGACCGTGCGCTCGAGCACTTCGGCAAGGTGAGGCGCCTTGAGCGCGAAGAGGAATACCTGGGCCAAGCACAAGCGAGGATGTTCAACAATGGACGCTAAGCAGGTTCTTGATTCCGTGCTGCCCGAGTACCAGCGCATCAGCCAGGCACCGAAAAGCATTTTCGACCTGCCTGAGTTTGGGGCTTACGTCGAAAAGGCCAGGCGCGAAAAGTGGCCCGCTTCCCAGCGCGCAAAAGAGATTGACCGCCTAGACGATCTCCTAATGCAGAGGGAGACAGGCAAACTCTACAAGTCGATCGATGCAGTTGGCAACATTTTCCTGATTGTGAACCCGATCACTTGGAAGACACGGCAGGACTCAGTGGGGCGATGGTGGCGCAGCAGGCCGGAGCCGAAGCTTGCGATGGCTGCCGCCGACGTACAGAGGGCTATTAACGGTCAACGCCGAAGCAAGCGCGAGCAGAGTGTGGAGGCTTTGCCATGGGAATGATTTTCGAGCAGTGAACATTTACCGGCCCGTCCCAAGCCTCTCCGGGGCGGGCCTTTTTTGGAGGATGAAAGATGAACACCGAACTATTGAAGGAGTTGCTAAGAGCCAATCGTTTAATTGCCCCGACGCCGGGAGCTATTGGGGGGCTTACGCAAGCCTATGCAATACCAGAGTTGCTCCCGGAGCAGTTGGAAAAAGCTAAGGCGGACGCGGAGCAGCATCGCAAGGTACGGGAAGCGGAGAATCTGGCACGCAGCATTCAAAGCTTAGCGGAATCGCTCCTGTTGTGCTCCTGGGTTTCTGGTGACGGGTTTTCGGTGGAGGCGTCGTTTAGGTTGGCACTGGAATTCCATAACGTCGCAAAGCAGTGCGAGCAGGATTGCCTGAGCGCAGTCGAGGCAGAGACGGAGGTCAAATGACCGCCCGAATCATCCCCTTCCCCGTTGAGCGCCTCCGTCATCGTAAGTACCGCGCTGGCATGATCGAGCTTAAGAACCCATTGCCCGACGACCCGTACACAACCCTGCACATGGCGTACCGGTCTGAGGCTGCGGGGTTGATAACGTGGCAACGATTCGCTGAAATTCGGGAGGCCTGTTGCCGGGAAATCATCGAGCAGAACAGGAGGCCAGCATGATTTACCTCGGCATCGATCCCGGCGCAAACGGCGCTTATGCGGCAATCAACGACGAAGGCGACATCGTTTTTGCGTACAAATTCACGGACTGGCAAGAGGCGTTTCTCGCTGTCGAGTCGCTGATAAAGCTTGGCAATGAAGTTCACGCCGTTATCGAGGCTCAGCACGCCATGCCGAAGAACGGGGGCTGCTCGGCTTTCTCGGTCGGCGAGTCTTACGGCGGCTGGCAAGTGCTCTGCATTGGGTTGCAGATCCCATTCTCTTTCGTGGCTCCTCACAAATGGCAAAAGGCTGTTGTGGATACGCTGCCGACGCCCAAGAAGCCGGGGCCGGATGAGCAGTACGAGGAAGGCGACGAGGAAGGAGAGAAGGCCGCAAAGCGAGCGGCGAACAGACGCAGAGCGGCAAACAGAGGCAACCTTAAGGCCGCTATCGTCGAGTATGTGAAGCGCCAATATCCCCGCCTGCCGTTATCGAAGAAGAAAGACGGCGACATTGCGGACGCGGTTTGTATTGCGCTGTACGCACTGAGGAACAAGCTATGAAGACTTACGAGGACGTGATCCACGAAAAGGACGTTGAGCTTATCGCAGCGCTGACGAGGCGGCTCAGCCTAACGCGGTCGGTCATCATCGAGCTTGCGCAACGGATTCAGGCCGGCGAAGTGAAGACGCTGGAAGAGGTAAGCGAGATTTTAAACAAGACGATGAGGGGGGAAGATGCATAACGTATTGGTTGATGATTTGAAGTCGAACATTGAGAAGCTGGATGAGCTTCATGCTGGCGACTACTACGGCGGATCGGATGTCGCCAGCATTTGCGGCATAGGCTGGGAGTCTCCGCTTGAGGTGTGGCTGCGAAAGACTGGCAAGGTCAGCACGCACAAAGAGGCCACCGATCAAATGCTTCTCGGCTCTTTTCTTGAACCGGAGCTGAGGCGGCTACTGGAGAGGCGCACAGGCAAGGCGGTTATGCCCATCAATCAAATCTGGCAGCACGCAGAGCGGCCCTGGATGATTGGTGCGCCCGATTGCTCCGTCGGCGAGGACGATCTTGGCGAACTAAAAACGCACAAGATTTATGCTGAAAAATACTGGTCTGAAACATCCGCCTCGGACTCAGCCCTCTGTCAGCTCCAATGGTATCTGGAGATTTCCGGGAAGGCTGGCGGCTACTGCGCGGCGCTGATAGCTGGCGACTGTGAGAAGTTTTTTCATCCGTATTTTGAGAGAAGCGCCGACGTTGCGAAACAGCTTATCGAGCGAGTTGAGAAGTTCCGCGAACTGGTTAAGTCGGATACCCCTCCTGGTGCTGGCCCGATGGACGCCGAGCTTATCCGTGAGCACCTGGTTAAGAGCGTCGAAAAGGACAAGCAGCTAGACATCACGGAGACGCACACGCAGTTGCTTGGAGAGTATTTCGAGTTGCTGAAGAAACAGCAAGATCGGGCCGAGGAAAACAAGGCCATAGAGGATGGTCTAAAGCGCATCAAAAACCAGTTCGTTGCGGACTCACAGGGCTGCGGGCAACTTCTCGTTGGAAACGCTCGCGTCAAGATTTCCAAGGTCTGCGTTCAGCCGTACATGAACAAGGGCAGCGAATATTTTAGGGTCACAATCAGGGAGGAATAATTCGATGGCCGATTCAACAAAAGCATTAAGCACGAAGTTGGCGACGGCGGGTGCGCCTATGGTTCCTGCCGCGTTCGAGAGCAACGTCAAGAACTGGTACAAGGTGAACCGCCGCAGAATCCTAGCGATGGTCGGCGGACAAGAAGACAGGGTGGCGCTTTACATCGCCTCTGCCTTCGCGCAAGTGAACCGCATCCCGAAGCTTTTAGAGTGCTCGCCGGAATCGTTCTTTGAGTGTCTGATCTATTCGATGGGAACAAGCCTTCTTCCTGGCCCGATGCAGGAGTGCGTGTTTGTGCCCTTCGCGGGGAAGGCCACTTTCGTGCCGATGTACCAGGGGCTTGTGAAGCTCGCTTACAACAGCGGCTTTGTCACTCGCGTTGCTGGTCATGTGGTGTGGGAGGCGGACAAATTCGAGTACGACCCAGCCGAAGAAAAAATCTATCACCGGATAGCGGAGTGCCCCGAGAAAGACAGGGGGCAGCGAATTGCGGCCTACACGACCATCAAGAACCGCTTCGGGGAAATCCTGCCGATGGTGAAATCGGCTGAGTTTATTCAGTCGATCAAGAACCGTTCGAAGGCTGCGAAGTCGAGCGATTCGCCCTGGAACTCGCCGCACCCCAGCGACGTAGATGCGATGTGGCTAAAGACCTGCTTTAAGCAGGCGGCTAAGTGGGTGCCGAAAAGCTCAAGCCCGGTCGGGTTGCAACTTGGCCGTGCGCTGGAGCTGGACAATTTAGCCGACACAGAAGAGGCGATTACATCCCCGCTACTTGGCGACGATATTGACCGCATCAAGCAAGACGTGATCGACGTTGCGCCGAGGATGATTTCCGAAGCCGAGCAGGCTGACATCGAGCTTGCAAAAGCACGGGAGGGTAAATGAAGCGATGGGTATTGGTGGTGACATGCGGGGTTGATGTCTCGGTGGTGCCGCTTCTCTACAGCGACGAAGAAAAACGGATGCTGGAGGAAACGCTCGAATACATCGGCCACGACGAAGATTTAATTTGGACTGAAATTGACCTGAGGGATTATGAGCAGACCACGAAAGCCAAGACGAATAACCGGCCTTTTTAAGACGACGATTTACACAGCAGCGGGAGCAAACCGGGAGGTTGATCCGACGTTCCTATCAATCCCGGAGCTTGAGACGCTGAGACTCGCGGACAGCCTGAACTATCACCATGAGGACGCGGCGAAGATGATGGAGATTTCCAGGGCGACGTTTAGTCGGATACTGGAGGGCGCGAGAAGGAAGCTTGCCTACGCGCTGATTAACCAACTGCCGATTGTGACGGAGGGGAATGTTTCGTAAGCCCCCCTGCCATGTCTGTCATGGCATCCCCGGCTTTGGCCGCGGCTGCCCATGCTGTGCGGAGACAGACGAGGAGCGGGAGGAACGAGAGCTTGTTGAGGACGAAGAAGTTGAGTTTGCAATAGAACAACATCAAATCGAGAGGGAGAAATGAAGAAATTATTTTTGCTGTTACTGTTGTTGCCTGCTGTTTCAAAAGCGGAGGAACCGTTAGTGAGAATCATCACCGGCTCCCGTACCGAGTGCGCTGCTGGCATTGTCGCGAGACGCCTTTCGAAGCTCTTCCCGGCTGAGACTTTTGAAGTGTGGGTCAGAGAGCGCGGCGATAAGCGATCGATGTGGCGTGACGGCATCCCGACAATCTTTATGAAGCGCAGTCAGAAACGCCCCGTTATCCGTCGCGGAAAGTTTGCGTGGGTTGAGTGGACGGATGCGGAGGGCTCGACGGTTGAGAGAGTGGCGAAAGTGGTTAGGAGATTGGTGAGGTAGGCAATGGAGCAGAGGGAGCTAAAAGAGATCCTTGATAAGCACGCGAAATGGACGCGCAGCGAGCCGGGGGGCGAGCGCGCGAACCTGGAAGGCGCGTACCTGTACGGCGCGAACCTGAAAGGCGCGAACCTGAAAGGCGCGAACCTGAAAGGCGCGTACCTGTACGGCGCGTACCTGGAAGGCGCGTACCTGGAAGGCGCGAACCTGTACGGCGCGAACCTGGACGGCGCGAACCTGAAAGGCGCGAACCTGGAAGGCGCGTACCTGTACGGCGCGAACCTGAAAGGCGCGAACCTGGACGGCGCGAACCTGAAAGGCGCGAACCTGGAAGGCGCGTACCTGTACGGCGCGAACCTGGAAGGCGCGAACCTGAAAGGCGCGAACCTGGAAGGCGCGTACCTGTACGGCGCGAACCTGGAAGGCGCGTACCTGTACGGCGCGTACCTGGAAGGCGCGTACCTGTACGGCGCGAACCTGAAAGGCGCGAACCTACCCGAAACGCAAATCTGCCCGGAAGTAGGAACCTTCACGGCATTTAAGAAGGGGGTTTGTCGAGACGGGCGGAAAGTGCTCATCACGCTGGAAATCCCAGCCGATGCGCAGAGGATAAACGGTGCTAACGGCAGAAAATGCCGAGCATCGAAGGTGCGCGTGGTGGGTATGGTGGCGACGGACGGCAGCTTGATCGGGCCGGCTGATATTGTCGAGTCGCCGACGTATTTAGAAAAGCTCCGTTATGAGGTCGGGAAGGAGTTGAGCGTTGACAATTTCTGCGACGACATTCGGCAAGATTGCGCGGCGGGGATCCACTTCTTTATTCGGAAACAAGAGGCGCTTAGTTGGTGAAGCGGATTTTGAACTGACATATGGCGGCTGATGACCGGGTGCGCTTAATGGCTTTTCGGTGCGCATAACTAAAACCGGATGGCTATCCTGGGGCAGCCGCCGCTTTTGATTTTTGAAAGCGCACAGCGCAATCAATTACAGCCGTCACTGGCTAGGAGAGACGGAGGGAGCAAGACCCTAGCCCTCAAGCCCCGGAGGCAATCGGGGCGTTTAACAAGCCCTACGGGGCGCTTGAAGGGAGGAAGGAAGATGAAAACACTTTATCGTTATCATATGGACTGTGGGCGAATGGGGAATGTAACGGGTTTGTTTGTTGCCGATAGCGTCAAGGTTAAGACGGCAATAGGTAGGCAGGTTTATTTCGGCGAGATTCTCGGCAAGCATTCCGAGATTTACGGAACATTGGAAGCCGGGGAGATCGAAGCGCTGACGACAGACCGCGATTTTATCGAGAAAGCTGAAAAACTCAAGGTTGTTCCGTCAGGCTATAACCCTCTTGATTACCTCGAAGAGAACGACTGAGGCGGGAGGGGTATGGGCCAGCAAGAAACACAGATGGGATGGATCGTCATCTCGCCAAAGGGAAAGATCATGCCGCACTCGTTTAGCACGTCGCGCAGTGGGGCCATGAAGCGCGTCATGAAATCTTTCGAGGGGCGATACGGGCCGCTTGTGCCAATGCAGTTCGAGAAATACGAGGCGGCTGGTTATCGCCTGATGCGAAGTCAATTAATCTTAAAGGAGCACGCATGACACACTGGAGCGATCAATATACGGACGAGCAGATCAAGCAACTGAAGGCGAACACCACACCCTTCGGCTTATGTGCGGGCTGGAAGCGGGAGGCTTTCGTTGCCATGCCGCAGGGCGATCGACTCGTCTATGCCGGCGAGGCTCGGGGTTGGCGCAATGCTGAGATGGGCGCGCCGTTGTCGGTTGACACGAATCGCCTCTCCCCTCTCTTCCAGCGGCCGGAGAAGGAGGACGAACCCGAGCTACCGGAAGGGTGCGGGATCTCGATCGACGAATTCTCGTGTTGGGCAACGCCAAAACAGATGTACTCGGGGCCTATGGTTGTTCCGTCCGCGCAGTCGGTTAATGAGGCGCTGTTAAACCTTCACCGCCACCACACGGAGCGCGAAGCCGAGCTTCAAGCGCGGGTGGAGAAGCTGGAGCAGCATAGCCACATACTTTTGTCGGGGGACATGGAAGCAGTAAGCCCGCCGCAGTATTTCGATGGCAAGCCAAAGTTGGAGGGCAAGCGATGAGCATGGAAGAGGCTAGGCAGAACTTAGATCTAATCGAAGAAATTAAAGCGTGGACTGACGAGCTTCGCACGGAACGTGACCGCTACCTCAACGCGCTACGCGCTGCCAGCACTCAACTAATCGCCGAGTTGGGTGTTTATGCACTGGGATCGAAAGGTCTAGCAATTATTATCGAAGCATTAGAGGAGAAGCGATGACGTTCGAGATTGAGGAGGCGGCGGAGGCAGCGAGCCCAATCCGCCCCAATGATTACTATCTATTCGACGCAATCGCACGCGAGGGGCAGCGGAAATATAAAGAAGGCGCCCGCTCCGTGCGCGCTGCGATAATCACCGAGGCTCAACGGTACAAACTGATCCAGGGCAAGCTGCGGCCAGACCCACGCGGAGAGTTCATTCGTGCCGATGAGCTGGAGAATTTTGGAGAGAAGAGATGAGACTCACGGTGATAATGCGAGACGACTCTCCTATGATTTTCTATCAGGAGCCCGTGCGACATCGGACGGTGCATATAGCACTCACACCCGGACAGCAGAGACAGTTAGAGCCTCGCATTACCGGCACAAACGGCGGGCGGGAAATACGCGAAGAAATAGCGATGTGTTTTTTGGAGGAGGAGGGAGAGAAGCGATGAGCGAGCAAGAGTATTACGGATGCACCGATGGTAACTGCATCTTCGGCCATCCGGGCGGGATGCACACTAACGGAGGCTGTCGCTGTCTGAGCGAGGTTCGACCAGCATCCGAGCGCATCCGAATAACAAGAGGCATTTCTCAAATCAAGCAAGAGCGTGACGCCCTCCGCGCCGAGGTGGACAAGCTCATGGCCGAGAACGCAGACATTCGTCGCCTGCTCGGAAAAATGCGCGATCAGACCGATCGGGCCGCAGATCAGGCGGAGGGGGATATCGAAAACCTCCGGGCCGAGCTGGCAGAGGCGAGGTCTCTTGGCCTGAAATACAAGCGCATTGTGGACGGTATCAGCGCCGAAATCGAGCGGAGCAACAAGACCGACGAGACGGCGATAGTTCCGCTTGGCAATATCTGCCAGATGCTTCCCGACATCGAACCAGATCCGCAGGCGCTAGTATGGGAGACGGAAGTACAGCGGGATATTGCGAAGGCCGAGCTTGCCGAGGCGAGGCGGGCGCTCTCCTGCGCATTACCATACCTCGATTATTGCAAGAACTTATTTCATGAGGGCTGGTTGAAAAATCCAGAGAACGAAAAGGCGCGATTGGCAATCAAAGCCGCGCTAGCCAAGCGGGAGGGGGTGCGTGAGTAAAAAAACTGCTACAGTCTACTGGACGCACGATGCCCTCGTAAGCGACATGCGGCACTACTTCGCGGTAGGCGGACATTGCGTGTTTGCCGAGCCAAAATTGGGCAGCGCCTACCTGTCAGGCGGCAAGGTGCCAATTCCGGACATCTACACATTCCGCAAGAGTTACACAAAGACGGACATCCACGCCATCGAAATCAAGGCGCACCGTTCTGACCTACAGGCGGACATACGAAACCAAAAGTGGGAAAAGTACTATCCATTTTCCGACCGGATTAGCTTTGCGCTAGCACCTGGCATTGAGTGGAAGGATTTACTAGACGGCCAGCCGGTCGGAATCATGGTGCGCGGGCCGAGCGAATGGCGGGTGTTGCGCGCAGCCCCGCGTCACGGCCAACGCCAGCCGATTCCCGAAGAGGTTTTTATGTCCCTCTTCTTCTCGCACCTGGAGTACGAGCGGAAGGAGGTTGCGAGGCTTCGCCGGCTAGAGGCCGAGAAGGAAATGCTGTTAAGCGAAGAAATCAAAAACTTATACCGTCTCCGCAATCGCGCACTGGCAGACAAGTTAGCGCAAATCAAAAACATCGAATTGCAGGCGCAGCGGGATACCGAGTCGATTAAGGCCGACGCTTGGCGTGAAATCCGCACGGCGCTGGGTATTGATAACTACTTCTCGTCCAGTCACGCGCTTGCCGACACTATACGGGATCTTTTTCTGCCGGCAATTCAGAGCGCGGTCGAGAGGCAGATTGAAAAACTGGTCGCAGCCAAGCGGGAGGAAAAGGATGCCTAAGCTACTTAGTCTCTGCCTCTTGTTAACCGCCTGCGTTCCGCTCTCGCAATACGAGCTTTGCAAAATGGAGCGCTACGAATGTCAGCGCGAGGTCACGAAATGGATTCGGATCGCGGTGAAGGAATATCCGCAGTGGACTGACAATCTGCCGCTGTGCTCGGTGTACGGCTATGGTCTGAATCAACTTCCACGGGTAGCGGATTATCCTGCTCGATTCCATGATAGCGCATCGCCGCTGGTGCCGGAAAACGATATGGGCTGTGAGGGGATGAGTGATGAGTGAGCCACTTAGGGTTTGCAAGCAATGCGGTCAGCCGATCGAGCGGAAATGCCCGGTATGTGGCGGTACGGGCTATAGCTCCGTGTCTTATGGCGGTACGGGGAACAACGACGTGCGTTGCCACCGAACGAAATGTCACTACTGCAACGGAGCGGGAAAGGTTGAGTTAGACGCAAATCGTTTGTTTAGGGGGTGCAAGCCATGACTAACTGCGAGGGGTGCAAGTGGTGGGATGACCACGAATACAGATTTCAACGCGCTGGGAAAAACGACTATGGCGAGTGTCGCGGCATTCACGTCACCCAATGCCCGCCTAACCTTCGTCAGCGGGCTTGTATTGGGCAATGGACGGGACACTTTGCCGCCCTGGTAACGCGGAAAGATTTTGGCTGTATCGAGTTCGAGGAGAAGGAGGAGCATGAAGATTAAGCCACTTTTCGCCTGGTACGATTTCTGGATCGGGCTTTTCTGGGATCGGCAGAAACGGCGGCTGTACATCTTTCCGCTGCCGATGGTGGGGGTGTGTATCGAGTTCGAGGAGGAGCATGAAGAAAAAGAGTGACTTCTGGGCGGTGAAAGCGCCAGAGGGCGATATATTGACAAGCACCATTTGCCGCCACCGGCGGGATGCCCAATACCTGTTTTGTGACGATGCGGATGAAGCCGAGACGAGCTGGCCGCGCTATCGTAAGCAAGGCTACCGCTGCGTCAAGGTGCGGATTGAGGAGGTGGGGCGCTGAGATCGGGGTGCGGTATGGTGTGCTCTCTGAAGCCTTGCTCAAGGCAAACCCTTCCCTTTGCCTTTTTCTTGTGGATCCATATCTCCCGTATACGGACGGCGAGAAGGAATACACTCCCATCATGCAGGCGACGATTAAGGTCAACGCCATGACCCGCCTTGCCGACTTTAAGGACCGTACCATTTGGCTTCAGCAACCCTCCGTTACGGCAGCAGCGGCCATCCGAGACAATGCACTAGACTTCGTTTTCATCGACGCTGACCACTCATGCGAGGCTGTCAAGGCTGACCTTGAAGCCTGGTATCCTAAGGTCAAGCGCCCGGGCGGACTGTTCTCGGGGCATGACTTTATGCAAAACGACGGGGTACATAAGGCGGTTACGGAATTCTGCGAGGCGAGGGATCTCAACCTCTTCGTTCCCGATTACAAGGCCGATATTTGGATGGTGAGGCTTAGATGATTGTCTGTATCAGGACGGGCGAGCTCTATAGCCTTGAGTATGTCGAGCGGCTTTTTCAGCACGATCCTGAAATCGTCTGCTACACCGACAACCCCGTGCTTTGGTGCGACAAGAAACTCCCCATCGACGACAAGGGATGGTGGGCAAAGCTCTGGCTTTTCTCCGGCGCAATCCCCTTCCCCTTCTTGTATCTCGACCTGGACATCATCATCCACAAGCCGCTTGATGCGTTCCGCTCTGACAGGCTGACCGGGATTCACGACTTTGCGCCCGACGGACAAAGGCGCTCTGTGGTGAATACGTCTGTTATCTGGATGACCGACGGCTATCAGTATGTTTGGATCTCTTCGAGCAGTATCGAGAGTCCGTCATGGGCCAGTATCCAACAGAGCAACATTGGCTTCAGACGCTAAACCTCCCTTGGGTCTACTACCCCGACGAATGGACGCGCTCTTATAAGTGGGGAAAAGCAGGCGCCCGAAACGAAAATCACGGTCTTCCACGGGAAGCCAAAGCCGCACGAGGTTGACTGGAATGTTTGACAAGAAAGTGGCGATAGTCGGCGGGCTTGATGTTCCCGAGGAAGATCTCGAGCCCTACGATTACATCATCCGCACCAATAACCACTGGCTCCGGACGGGCGGGAGAATCAATGCACTCTTTCACTGTGGGGCAATAAACCCCGATCCGCTGCTCGTGCTGGACGAAGTGAAAGACTGGCCGGCGTTTCACTTTATCGCTTATCCTTCTTGGGCAAGCGGAGCCAAGCGGATAAGAGACTGGCACGCAACCCTGTTCAGTAGGACGAACCGGCCGGCCACGATGGAATTCGACGAGAACGGAGAGCATCCCCTCTCTTTCTGGTACGGAAACCTTTACAGGAAGCTTAGGCTATACTGGAACCAGGGCACGCCACTAACGGGCTTCTCTGCGGCAGCCTACGCCCTGTCACGGCCAATTAGGAGCCTGTACCTGACCGGGATGAACCTTTACGTTGACACCATCAAAGACCGCGGCTACGGGCATAATCTTTATGGGCACGCAAAGCTTTTGCTGGAGTGGCTTCAGTATGACCCGCGGCTGACGGTGGACGAAAAGCTTTTGAAGGCAGCGAAGGAAGTTTCAAGGAGACAGTAATGGTTGACCTACTTGTTCCAAACCAGAGAGAGAAAGTGATGCGGCTTATGGGCTGGCAGGAGAAGGGCGAGGCCGATAACAGCCCCTACCTCATCAAGCAGGAGCTTACCGTTGCCGTCCCGCGGAAAGCTTTCGATAACGCCTCGTTTAAGCAAGCGCAACTGGCAGCACAGGGACTCATTGCGGCCAGGGACTTGATGATCCAGCGAATCGAAAAGACTCTGATGCGCCTTGAGGCAATCGCCACAGACCCGACATACCTCCCGCCATCAAAGAACGGGGCATCGAAGCTCACTCAATAAAGAAAGGCCCCGGGTGGTTTAATTCCGGGGCCAAGTTTGGGAGGGGTAAC
>Ga0209507_1002693_pt1 | contig 11748 bp, 18 predicted proteins | sample AD_UKC028_MetaG_FD_184414 | JGI IMG/M metagenome (GOLD analysis project Ga0209507, IMG submission 184414) | Active sludge microbial communities of municipal wastewater-treating anaerobic digesters from USA - AD_UKC028_MetaG (SPAdes) (version 2) | ecosystem: Engineered > Bioreactor > Anaerobic >...
AATTCCAAAAATATATTTTTATCACATTTCAATCTTTCACTGCAAGAAGGAATACCTCTCGGAGGGCCATTATATCCTGTTGAAATTATCGATTTGTCTCTTACAACAATTGCTCCTAATTTTCTTGATAGACATTTACTATTCAAGGAAACAACATTACATATTGTGTGGAAATATAGATCCCAATTCATTTTCTTTCTTCCTTTCATAGGTAAAACATTCAAAATCCAGAGGCACCGCAATGATTGCCTCATTTATTGGTAACAGGTTAAAATTCCTCTTGAAACAAGATATTTTTTTATCAAAAATTATATAATGTTTGCAAGAGCTACATAAGACTGTGCATACGTTCATATAACGGTAATCCTGCTTCCCGACAATTGATAACATCGGATTTTATTTCCTGTCTAATATCGTGTGGAAAAAGATTATAAAATTTTACAACATCTGTTTTATCTATTACACCAAACATATTCATCATGGTCAATGCTAATTCAAATGGACCCATATCTTTTTCTATTTCCTTCAATTTCAAATAATATTTTTTCATGGCTCTTTTCAAGGTCTGTGATACATTTTGTCTTGTGGTACCCAACTTTTTTGCGATTTCCGCTCCATCGTCTGTCTGAACAAATACTGATCTCATAATAACTCCTCTTTCATTTTTATTTGAGTATATTATATCAAACTTACTTTACCTTGTCAAGCGTTTTATTTACAAATATAATTATAGAATTTTATTATGTTTATTATGAACAGCGGCTTTCATTACAATTTGTGCAAACAGAACATCCTTCAACCATTATTATACTATATGTTCCACATCTTGAACAAAATTCACCATTTTCCTGTCTATTTTCATCTGTTATATTACTGTAATATCTTTGTAGAAGTTTGGCCAATGCATCTGGAATAGAATAAACCTGAATTGGCTTTTTATCAGTGTTTTCAAATCTTGTCCAAATTTGTCTATCTGAATTAATACCAATCATTGTTTTTACAATCATGTCAACAGGAACACCATATTGTAAAGCAATTGAAATTGTTCTTCCAAGAGCTTCTGCAAAACTATTAAAAAGGCTACCTGATTTTCCTATTGAAATAAAAACTTCTACTGGTTTATTGTTATATGAGCTAATTGTTGTATACATTTTACCATTTGCTGTTTCAATTACATGTACATTTGCTTGTAATTTTGCAGGCCTTTCAAAGGTTTGAGGTTGTTTTTTTTCTTTACTGAAAGTAATTGGTTGTGATTTTTTTGAACCATCACGATATATGGTTACACCTTTCAATCCTTTTGAATAAGCATACCTGTATATTTCTGAAACTTCATCCCTATTTGTTGTTTCTGGAAGGTTGATTGTACTACTAATAGCAGCTGATACATATTTTTGTATTTCAGCTTGCATGTCTATACGATCTTTTGGTTTTATATCATGTGCTACAACAAATACATCCCTAACTTCTTTTGGTATACCCCGAAGATTTTTTAATGATCCTTTATTTTGACTAATTTTCTCCAATAAATCTGGTGTATACCAAGTCTCTTTTGAAAATCTTTTTTGGAATATTGGATTTACAATACTCATTTTTTCACCAGTTTCGGATAGTGTTTTTGTTACAACAAGACCAAAACATGGTTCAATTCCATATGAACAATCACAAGATAAAGCAATTGTTCCTGTTGGAGCAGCTGTGTTGAATAGTGAATTTCGTAAACCATTTTTTCTTACTTTTTCAAGGACTTTTTCATTATCAGTCCAATTTGGAATTATTTCCAAAACATCTTTTTCAAAAAATTCATAATCATGGAATTTACCTTTTTCTTTTGCCATATCAGCACTTGCTTCAATACAAGCTGTTGATATTGTTTTCATTATTTTAGAAACATGTTCTCTTCCTTCATTTGAATCATAGGGCAAATCCATTTCGTATAATACATCCGCAAGACCCATAACACCAATTCCAATTTGCCTGTATTTTTGTGCCATATCCTTAAAACGAGTATCTGGAAAATCCATTATATCAATAAGATGATCCATATATTTCATAAGTTTATATGTTGTAGAATAAAGAGTTTCAAAATTATACCCCCTTTTACTACAAAAAGAATGTAAATTTATAGAGGATAAATTACAACATCCAAATGGAATAAGAGGTTCCTCACCGCAAGGGTTACAACATTCAATCATATATCTTTTTTTGAGTAAATTAAATTTATTAATGGTATCAATAAATAAAACTCCGGGATCAGCACTTTTATGTGATGAATCTATAAGGTGATCCCATAATTTTCTTGCATTTATTTCAGTAATAATTTCACCGGAATATGGAGTTCTCAATTTAAAAGGAATATTGTCTTTGAATGACTGCATAAATTCATCAGTAACAGATACAGAAATATTCATGTTTCTTAATTGACCATCAACATCTTTACATTGAATAAAATCCACTATATTTGGATGCCATATTGGCATTGCCATAAGAATCGCCGCTCGTCTGGACCTTCCACCAGATTTTGTGGTCTCTCCAACAGCATCATATAATTTCATGAAAGATATTGGACCAGATGAACATCCAACAGGAGAGTTTTTTGGATCACCTTCATATATATTAGCATCCTTCTCTCGTAAATTACCTATAGGAATACCTATTCCTGCACCATATTGAAAAATTTTTCTGGCTAAATTTGCTACATCATATATTCCGTGCATACTATCATCTAATCCACTCACATAACATGCACTAAACCTTTTATGATTGGTACCAGCATTAAAAAAAACAGGAGAATTTGGCCTAAATATGTTTTCTTTTAATAACTGAAAAACATGCTTTTCTTCATCCTCATTGGACGCAAATTCTTTTGCAACTCTATGAAAACAATCATCTATACTTTCACCCGGAAAACAATAAAGTGTTTCAAATATTTTTTTAGCGTTGTCTGATAAATTCATTCTACCTCCCTATTCATATAAACGTGATAATGTATCTTCTATTTTATGATAATCTTCCAAAAATGGTAAGAAATTATTCTGTTTGAAAAAATCGTAAGCATGATCTAAACGTGGTAATCTATACTCTTTATATTTTCTAATAATATTTTCTTTTATGTTTTCCGGTATTAAATTAAAATCAATAAGTTTTTTATTCAGTTCAAAATGATCTACAGCATTTTCTGATAATAACCAATTTTCATATCCATTACGAATAATTTTTTCAACCTTTTCTTCTCCAATACCCGGTTTTCTCTTACCGTTGAAATCCAGTGGTGTAAGGACATTGAATATATCATCTTTTGACTGTCCCATAAGACATTGTTTGATCAAAAATTCTTCTGGATTTGATTCTTCTACAAATTTCTTTTTTAGAGGATTGTATATTTTTATCCTTTTTGATGACAATTGTAAATAGTCTTTATCGGTGGATATAATTACAAATGATTTATTGATATTCAGAGCTATAATACCAATAATATCATCGGCTTCTGCATTATTCACCTTGATGACTTTGAATGGTAAAAATTCAGCAACATCGTTTAAAAGCCGGTGAAACTCTAAAAAATAAACATTCCAGTCAATCGTGTCAAGTTTATCTCTTTTTCCTTTTCTTGATTCTTTATACCGAGGCCAGACTTCTTTTCTCCAAGATGGAGAACTATCAACAGCTAAAATAACTTCATTACATTTCATTTTTAACATTGACCTATAAATAGAGTCAATTGCTACAAACCGCATCCTATGGAAATCTGGATTTTCTGATTTTGCATTTACCGGACCAATAAAAAAAATCCTTGAAAGTAAATTATTGAAATCCATCAACAAAGTTGTCATAATATTTTCCTTTCACAATTTATATTATATTAAGGGTTTTGTGTTATAAAATTTTCTATGGGTATGAAATTTTTATATTTCATCCATTCTTTTTCTTCTATTATCAGTAATCCAATACCCTTTTCCTGGCATAATATTTGTTTCAATTCGTCTATTTCCTTCCTATCCTTATGCCACCATTCACTATTATATTCAATTGCTTTATTCAGTTCTGGTAACCATATATCCAGTTCTAAAGGTCTTTTTGTATTTGGATTGATAAGTTGTTTTCTATCATTTTCAATAATTTTACCATCATAAATGGATTGGACAAAATTCAGGATTTCCTTTTCACCTTTGGAAACAATTATATATTTCGCACATTCAGGACATCTTTGACCGGACTGAAAATTATTATATCTCATTTCAAAACTATGATTTTTAGGACAAACTATTTTCAATTTTGTATGATTGTTTATATATTCCCTGGAAACCAAAAAGTATCCAAATCCTTCAATATATTCTTTTATCTGTTTATAAGAATATCTTTGTTTACCTGTACATACAGGACATCTATGTTTAAATAGGAAATTATTATAATGCATTTTAAAAAAATGTCCTTCCGGACAAACCAAATCCAATTTGGTTTTATTATTCCTGTATTCCTTGGAAACCAGTTGATACCCAAATACTTCAACATATTCCTTTACCTGAAAATAAGAAAGCTTTTTTTCATACCCCCTTCTTAAATTCCAACAAATCGGACACCTTTGACCACCAAGAAAATTACCATATCCCATTTCAAAGTTATGGTTTTTAGGACAAACCAAATCCAATTTGGTTTTATTATTCCTGTATTCCTTGGAAACCAACTGGTATCCAAATCCTTCAATATATTCTTTTATTTGTTTATAAGAATGTTTTTTCATTTTGTCTATTATACTATATTTTGAAGTGTTTGTCAACAGGTATTCAGATATGTTTGAAAATCATTCTTAAACTTATAATAATCAAAGCGTTTTCTTGTTTCCTGATATATTCTTTCCGAGTCTTCCGATGCATTTGATATATCTGAAGCATTCTTTATTTTTATCAAATTTTCTATGAAATCATCAACAGTATTGTTATGGAAATATAAGCCTTCTGCCCAATCCAACCATGTATAATCAAAATTTCTTGTGTTTCTATCATTTACAACCAAAGGAATTGTTCCACATAACATAGATTGCAATAAAACACAATTAAAAGGTTCTGCTCCATCGTGAGGCATAACAAAAAATTTATATTCATTCAGTTTTTTTGGAACATCATCTTGAGGTATAACACCATGGTATATCAAATTTTTACAATTGTCAAATAAATTGTAATAATCTTTATAATTATTTGGGTCTATTTTACCTTTTGGAAAAACAATATCATTTCTTCTTCCGTAACAATCTATAATAATATCTGTCTTTTGTATTTTTTCAATAAATTCTTTTGATAATTTATGAGGCAATATATTTCCCATATAGAAAAAAAGTTTTGGCCTTTCTGTCCATGGAGTGAAGCTATCAAAAATTTCTGGTGACATTGGGTGACATGCTCTTACCATTTTATGAGAAATTTCTTTACATTCTCCTTCTGGCGGAAAGTTTAACATATAAACACGGTCTGTAATGTTATAAAGTTCTCTTAAATATCTTTCTTTATAATAAATATCATCGTTTTTTTCATTAAATGCAGGTCTTACCTGTTGCCATACATGTGAACAAAAAATTATTTTTGTTTTTGGATTTACTTTTTTCCAAAAAACAGTAGCGGCCGCGGTTCTTTCATAATATTCATTTAATACGATTACATCCGGTGAGAAGCTTAACAAGTCATCAAATAACATATATTCTGGATTTTGTATCTTATGGTTGTAAAATTCTATTTCCTTGCATTCACTTATCCACTCTGCAATACAATTCCCAACATATTCAATTGCTGATCCTACATTAAAGTTGAACAAAAACACTTTTTTCATAAAAGATTTACGCCTGTCACCCTCTTAATGAGTTTTCTGAACCCATTCCAATTATTATTTTGTACAATAATTTCCATTTCTTCTATTTCATCATCGGTTGCTTTTCTATAAAAAGCAACCATTTCTTGGAATCCAACATTTCCTTTATAGGACAGCTCTGTAAGGTATAAGAAATGTTTGAAAGTCATTTTAAACCTCTTTCAAATATTCAATATATTTTTCAAAAATATCCTGCCAAATTTTACAGTACCCTACAAGGGATGTAATTATATCACTATATTGTTCCCAGCTACCAAAATATGACATTACCAACTCCTAAAAATCGGAAAAGTTTGTTTAGTATCATACTCTTTCATAAGGTCAATATATTTTTTCCATAGATGATAGCATGACATATAATTGTTTGTATAGATGTTTATCAGGATTCTAAAATCATTCACTATTTTACTTTCCTCATGTAACCACCTTTTCCTTCCTCATCTTTATAACGGAGAAAGAAAGGTCGATTGTATTTTGTCTGTCTATGATACTCTGCAGCATGTTGTGTTTTCAGTCGAATCCTTTTTCTATCAACTTTCATATTGTTGAAAAAATCATCTTTAGAAACATCAAATACCGGTGCATCATCCTTCATTGCATCCGCCATAACACCAGGCACATCTGTTTCAATTTTACCAGCATCCTCTATTTGAGTTGCTGTAGATTGTGAAGCGTTTATTGTATCATGTGTTTGACCAGTTGTAAATTCTCCTGCCATATATTTTCCTCCTTACATATTTTATCTTATTATTTATGACATTTTTCGATCAATGTAAATCTTGGTTTTCATCTTCTTTCAATAAACCAAGGGATATAATCTTTTTCAGATATTTTCCTGTCTTTTTTATAAGTCCTGTTTTTTCTGGTTCTTTTGGTATTTCCTGTGGACGGATTTCAATATAACCATTTCCTTGTGGTTTGGGATAAAATACATCTTTGAGTAAGTTATATCGAATCCTCATTTGTGGTTGTACACTCAAATAATATTGAAGAAGTGGGGATCTCATTCCTTTTCGGGTCAACACTTCAAGAAATTCGGCCCAATCTTGATTCAGATGGACCGGTACTGTTTTGTCTTTATGTGTAACCATATCATAAAGAAAAAGGACAACTAAATCACAAAAATCGGAACTGGAGAGTGTAAGTTTTATAATGCCTCCTTGTGAACCTTATATCCACCACATGTTTTTCGTCCATGTTTATTTCCGTTTGCAGCCTGGCCAGCCATGAAAACTGCTTTAAAAATTCCTTGGTCAATAATTGATTCTTTTAGGTAGTTATTAAATTTCATATCAATCCGTTGAATCTACCATATATCTGTATTTGCATTTATCACAGGAATATTCTGTCAAACCTCTACCTTTTTTGATTGCAAAAACCTTATGCTTCAACTTTTCACACTTTTCAACTATATCAGGAGTTTTTTTCCATTCATTTGCATATCCAAGGTTCACATAACCTTTATCATCAATACTTTTGCCGGAGAGTTTTATCGGGTCTTTCGGAGGAGCTTTATATTCTCCAGGCCAATGTTTCTTTGGTGAAAGTGGCCGGAAAGCTTCACCCAAATATTTTTCAAATGTTTTCATACCACTCCTCCTATAATTTGTTCTTGACACCCATTTTTACTTTTACATCACTCAAGATGTGTTCAAAAATATCCCTCATATATTTGATATGTACAGTTGCATTTTTCCAGTACATTGTCAAATCTTCTTCGTGACCTGGCTGGATGACACCATTTCTTGAAAGATTTTTTATGATCTCTGGAATATCTTCAAGACTTGCACCTGTCTCTTTCAGTTCCCTCACCTTATTGGCCAGCTTGATTGGAGAAAATGCTTCAGTCAGGTATTTTTCAAGTTTCATTTTTATATCTCCTGATATAGTTTCAATATATATTTATCTATTTTATCCTGATCTTGAATACCATTATCCAATATCCATTCTTCCGTTTTCTTGATGATCTTACCCACCTCTGGTCCAGGCTTGAGTCCAGTAAGTCTCATCACATTGTTTCCATCCACAAGTTTCAAGGCCTTCTTTCCTTGTTCCAATCCCCATTTTGTTTTGATATCCATAGCGATCTGTATAATCTCATCATATTCTTTACTGGAAATACTCTTATGTAGACGGGAAAATTCATCTGCATGTGCTGTTGCCAACAGTATTTCCCAATCAGGATCATCCACTATTTTAGCAATCTTTGATGGTTTCATATCTGCCATTTTCACCACTTTCATATGATTCGCAACAACATATTTCAATGTATCCTTTTCTTTGTTGGACAGTTTCAATCGTTTTGCAATATCATCAATAAGTGGTAATCCAGCTACATCATGACCCTTATAAATTGGTGTTCCATCTGGTTTGTATTGTAATGATACCCCTTTTCCGGAATCATGCAACATAATAGAAAGATTAATAATAGGGTCAATTAACTTATTTTGTCTCAATGCTTCAAGTATATGATCCCAAACAGTACCTGGAAATATAACATATTTTGTTGGATCATCATGTTCGGGATGTTTTATTGGATCATATGGTTCTTTTGGTCCTAATTTTTTATTAGATTCTATCAAGTATTTTTCTAATTTCTTCATTATCAGTAATATTTTCCCCTTTATAATTAAAAACAAGTATATCAAAATTTAAATTTAATTTGATACATGCATTTTTTTTCAAACGAATATCATCAATATGTTTAAACAAAGTGTATTTTGACTTAACTTCAATTATTTTATTTTCTGGTAAAATAAAAATATCTGGATAATATCTATAATCTTTTTTATTATTATAATAAATTATATCTCCTGTTTTTTCTTTTATATCACAATGTTTTATTAAAAGATCACTTTCATCATATTTATTCAATAGATAAGGAATAGCAAATCTTTCATATCCTTGAACTTTTACAATCATCCCACTTGGTAATTGTAGTTTATACCATGTATTTCCCCATTTTGGATAAGGATCAGTATGATTTTTTTGAAATGTTTTTCTTTTTTTATCTTTTACTGCTTTTATTTGTGAAATATTTTCCACATTATATTCTTTTTTTAATTTTTCTTTCAGTTTATCATAATATCCAGGCAGTTTAAAATTACAATCAACAGAAACACCATATTTTCTTTTATAAGTCTCTTTATACTTTTCTGATGTATTTGGATTAAATCTTGAGCATTTTAAAGAGCAATTAAAACGATAACCAATTGTAAGATTTTTGTATGTTAATTCTTTATTATTGCATACAGGACACATTTTCTTTTCATGAATATTATTGATAATACAATAAATTCTTTCAGATAAAGAACAATTTTTATTAAGAAATATAGTATTTTTTTCTATTTCACTTTGAATATTTTTATGTGTTTCTTTTATTGTTCTACAAAATCTAAATTTTTGTTTTGAAATCAAATCTAATAAAAAATCAACCAATTCTTTTCTATATTCCATAATTTATCTCCTACAATATAAATTCTTCTTATACTTATTTATATAAGTAGGTAGACTATTACATGATAGAATGTAAATTATTTCAAAATTTTTCTTACATATGCCCCTTCAATATGATATTTAATTGGATGCGGCATTTTTTTCAGTTTTGTAATTTCAGGTAGAATTATATCCAACACACCAATTTCATCCAGTTCGATAAGATATTTTGCAAACTTGTCTCCGGTCTGGTTGGCCGCCTTGAAAATTTCTTCCCGTATCCTCTCTGCTGACAATTTTTTGATCATTGGTGCTAATTTTTTGGCCGCTTTCTTTGTCTCCGATTCAATGTCAAATCCAAGTTTGGATGAAAATCTACTCGTCCTTAATATTCTCAAAAAATCTTCTGAAAATCTATCATGTGCGTTACCAACAGTTCTAATTATTTTATTTTTTATATCTTTTTGGCCGTCAAAATAATCAATAATATTTCCATCTTTATCAATGGCCATTGCGTTAATTCGCAAATCTCGCCTAGATAAATCAGTTTTCAAATCCACATTGAAAGAAACTTTTTCAGGTTTTCTTCCGGTATTTTCATACTCAATTTTATATTTCTTTGGGTCATTATGTTCCGGATTATTTGGATTGTAGGGTTCCAGCGGGCCTAATTTCATTCCTTTTCCTCTTTTTTAAGTTCATTATTTTCAATCTTTTATCAATAACCTTTATTGTAAATATCAATTCAATATTTTTCTTACACCTTTTATTTTTTGATATGTTTCTCCACGAAATAAAGCATATTCAAATTTTTGACTATCAATAATAATACCTATAATACCAAACTCATCTCCTGACAAACTATACGTTCTAAATAATTTTCTTACCTCGTCTAAAGGCATATTACCACAAATGTCAATATCATGTGGTTCTTCTCCGAGAATAAGGTCCCTCACAACCCCCCCAACAATGTAAGCTCTATATCCCTTTGATGCAATTTTATCCAATACTTTCTTTGCTGCTCTTAGCATTGGATTGCTATTCGTATATTTCTTCCAATCAAAATCTTCATGAAGATATTTTTTTAGTCTCATCTGCCTTCAAAACCGTCTTTATTATATAATCTTTAATTATATTTTAACTACATTTCATGTAGGCTACTATATATTTTTTATCTATTTTTCCAAAAAATGAAACTTCCCATAGTTCATAGAATTTATAATCTGGTACTTTTGATTTAATATATTCTTCTTTAGTAGAATTTTTATTTATTTTACCGTATTTCAGCACATACTCTATTGGTAATTTTACAATAAAAACAACTCTTTCATTCATTGGAGTTGTTTTCACTTTGGTTCCTAAAGAGCGGAATTGAGACTCCCCACCAACGGCGGACATGCAAGAGTAACCCCTGGAAGTATACGGATCAAATGCCAAATAAACCCGGCCAGCTGTATATCCTTCTTTCGGTGGGACAATTCCATTTTTCTTGATAAAGTCAATATTGTTTATATGTGTACCATGATATAATGTAACAATGTCCTTATCCAACCACCAACCAATTTTTGGAATTTTCCATGAGACTTCTTTTATGGCCTCTGTAAGGTAATCTATTAGTCTCATTTCTTTGTCCACCATTCATCATCAATATACTCATAAATTGCTCGGAAGGCAGCATTTGACAAAGGGCTTTCTTCATTTTCATAGGGATATATTTTATTTTTGACAATAAGACCATGTACTAATTCCTTACCGTATCGCCATTGATTTGATAATTCTTCTCCGTGTTCTATTGCAATTTCTACCAGATCACTATGTTCAGTTCCAACAAAACCTTTATCTTTCAATCTTTTCTTATTCAAGTAAATAACATTGGAATGTTCAGCTTTCCAATACAGGTTTTTAGTTTTTTTGAAATATATGTAAAGAATAACAACACTACCTCCACCCCATCGGAAATCATAAGCATTTCTTATGGATGTGTGAGGTTTTATTGTCCACCCTTCATTGAGTAGTTTGAGATAGTTTGTGAATCTCATTTTACCTTTACCCAATGACGATTTTTTACTTCAATGTTATTCCATAAAACAGATTTTTCTTTTCTCAAATATGTGGCAATGATCCTTTCAGGATATAAGATTACATCCCGTCTATTCATTTTGATCAAGGAACCTTTTTTATAAGATGTCAACGGTGTACCTGGTTCATATTCTTCCTCCACATAGGCAAGGACATATCCTGCAATAGAAATTGGTAATTGTATTTGCCCTTCTTTTATACCAACTGAATTTCCATAGGTGTCTGAAACAATTCCAATTATACCTTTTTGGTTATATTGCGAAGATTGGAAAACTGTTCCATTTTTTGAAAGAACATAAACCTTACCCGGAACAATTTCGATCCCATGGTCTACATCAAACCAATCAGCATAGTCATTCCAAACAGCATTGTAAA
>Ga0209507_1002719_pt1 | contig 11671 bp, 8 predicted proteins | sample AD_UKC028_MetaG_FD_184414 | JGI IMG/M metagenome (GOLD analysis project Ga0209507, IMG submission 184414) | Active sludge microbial communities of municipal wastewater-treating anaerobic digesters from USA - AD_UKC028_MetaG (SPAdes) (version 2) | ecosystem: Engineered > Bioreactor > Anaerobic >...
GGACTATAGTGCTTTTCTTCTATCGCTCGAACCGCAATTCGCCGTAGATAATTCATCACTAAATCAGGGATTTTACGGGCATCGAACATCCACTCGGCGTTCATGGCAGCACTCCTCCAAAATAGGCCTTATCTGGATAGACTCTTTACTCCGGTTAGACAACTCCATTCAAAGTTGGTTCACCAGGAATATGGGGATCACTATTAGCAAGACTATAACGAGCTACGAAACCCGCGTATTCCCGCCTACCAACCGGCCTGAGCGAAAGTCCTGAGGGTATAAATCAAAAGGTCCTACCGGCGAACAAACATGCCTTTCCTCTTGGTAAACCGAGGTGAAGAGCCAGCGGTGAAGCGGTGCTTCCATACTGGAGCGAGGGAATGCGGAACGCAGAGCATCCTGCTTGAGAAAACAGGGGCAGTCTCCTATTGTCTGCTTTTCCGCGAGACCCTTGACCGCTGAGACGCCCGAGAAAAATCATGAGCCTGGTGATCCGCCAACACGCTGAAACCCAGTTCGCTGAAGAACTGGAGGAACTGCAAAAATCCGACGCTCGGCAACGCCCGCCGAACTGGGTACTCAGTCCATGGGCCGTGACGGTTTATCTGCTGGGCGGTCAGCTCGATAACGGCTTTGAGGTGACGCCGAAATATATCGGCAACCGTCGCCTGATGGAAATCGCCGTCGCCACACTGGCCACCGACCGGGCGCTGCTGCTCTACGGCGTTCCCGGCACCGCCAAATCCTGGGTCAGCGAACACCTCGCCGCCGCCGTGTCGGGCGATTCCACGATGCTGATTCAGGGCACCGCCGGCATTAGCGAAGAGCAACTGCGCTATGGCTGGAACTACGCGATGCTGCTGGCCAAAGGCCCCTCGCATGACGCTTTAACGTCCAGTCCGCTGATGCGGGCCATGGAACTGGGCAAGATCGCCCGCGTGGAAGAGCTGACCCGGATTCCGAGCGATGTGCAGGACACGCTGATTACCATCCTGTCGGAAAAGACCCTGCCCATTCCGGAACTGAACAGCGAAGTGCAGGCGGTGCGCGGATTCAACGTGATCGCCACCGCCAATAACCGCGACAAGGGCGTCAACGAACTGTCCAGCGCCCTGAAACGGCGCTTCAACACCGTCATCCTGCCGCTGCCCGCTACCGAGGATGAAGAAGTCACCATCGTGCAAAAGCGGGTCGCGGAATTGGGCCGGGCGCTGGAATTGCCGGCGGAACCGCCCGCGCTTAAGGAAATCCGCCGCGTGGTGCAAATTTTCCGCGAACTGCGTAGCGGCCTGACTGATGACGGCAAGACCAAACTCAAATCGCCGACCAGCACCCTCAGCACGGCGGAAGCCATTTCAGTGATGAACAGCGGCATGGCGCTGGCCGGGCATTTCGGCGATGGCGCGCTCAAAGCCGCCGATCTGGCCAGTGGTCTGCTGGGCGCAGTGGTGAAAGACCCGGTGCAGGACGCCATTGTTTGGCGGGAATATCTGGAGACCGTCGTCAAGGAACGTGACGGTTGGCGCGACCTGTATCGGGCTTGCCGCGAGCTGGATTAAATGGCTGAGTCCACGAACCCTGTGCATCTGTTCGGCGTTCGCCACCACGGTCCCGGCTGCGCCCGGAGCCTGGTCAAGGCGCTGGAGGAATTGCAGCCCGATTGCGTTCTCATCGAGGGACCGCCGGAAGCCGATGGTCTTCTAGCGCTGGCGGGAGCTGAGGGCATGGAGCCGCCGGTGGCTTTGTTGCTCTATGCTCCCGAAGCGCCGAAATATGCCGCGTTCTATCCGTTCGCCGAATTTTCCCCGGAATGGCAGGCCCTCCGCTATGCGTTGCGGCAGGGCGTTCCCGTGCGGTTCATGGACTTGCCGCAGACGCACGCGCTGGCGCTGGCCAGGGAGCGTGAGACCGCGCCTTCATCCGACGCTCCCACCCCCCACCCCAGCCCTCCCCCACCAAGGGGAGGGAATTCAACTCCCTCCCCCCTGGTGGGGAAGGGTGGGGGAGAGGGGGACGAACCCGACCTCCGCCATGATCCACTCGGTTGGCTGGGGCAGGCGGCGGGTTATGGCGGCGGCGAGGAATGGTGGGAACACACGGTTGAACAACGCCAGGATGGCGCAGAACTCTTTGCGGCGATTGCGGAAGCGTTAACAGCAGTGCGGGCGGAAACACCGCCGTTGCAGGATGCTTTTGAGGCGCGGCGCGAGAAATTGCGCGAGGCGTTCATGCGCAAAAACATTCGGGCAGCGCAGAAGCAGGGCCGCGAGCGCATCGCCGTGGTCTGCGGTGCCTGGCATGTTCCGGCGCTGGCGGAGTTGACGGGTGCGGGCGCGGATAACGAACTTCTCAAGGGGTTGCCAAAAATCAAGGTCGAGGCGACCTGGATTCCCTGGACTTACGACCGCTTGGCGGCGGCCAGTGGCTACCGCGCCGGCGTGGATTCGCCAGCCTGGTACGAACATCTCTGGCGACGCGCCGGACGCGCCGATCCAGTGGCCTGGTTTGCCCGGGTCGCCAGCCTGTTGCGTCAGGCCGACATGGACTGTTCATCAGCGCACGTTATCGAATGTGTGCGGTTGTCCGAAGCGCTCGCGGCGGTGCGTGAGCGACCTGCGCCGGGATTGGCTGAAATGATGGAAGCGGCGCAAACGGTGCTGACCACCGGCGAAGATGCGCCATTGCGGTTGATTCGCCGCGATTTGATCATCGGTCGCCGCTTTGGCGCGGTCGCGGAGGGCGCGCCGACCGTGCCGCTGCAACGCGATTTGGAACAGCGGCGGAAAACGCTGCGCCTCAAGGTCAGCGCCACGCGGGAGACACTCGCCCTCGACTTGCGTGACGAGATCAACCGCGCTCGCAGCCAGTTCCTGCATCGTTTGCGGTTACTGCGAATTCCCTGGGGCGAAGTCACCGAGGCACCCGGCGGCAAGGGCACGTTCTGGGAAACCTGGACGCTGCAATGGCAACCGGAATTCGTGCTGGCGGTGATCGAAGCCGCGCCCTACGGCAATACCGTTGCGGAAGCGGCGACGGCTTTCGCGCAACGCCGGGCGACTGAAGCCCACGATCTGCCAACGCTGACTGAACTGGTCAGTCAACTGCTGCTCGCCGACCTGCCAGACGCGCTGGCGGTCGCCATGCGTGAATTGGAAAACCGGGCGGCGCTCACCGGCGACATCCCGCAGTTGATGGCGGCGATTCCACCGCTGGCGCAGGTTTCGCGATATAGCGATGTGCGCAAGACGGACGCGGATCAAGTGCTGCAGGTCCTCGACGGCCTGCTCGTGCGGGTTTGCATCGGCCTGGTGATGACCTGTCAGGCGCTGGATGATGAGGCGGCGGCGGATATGGCGGGACGCATTAGCGGCCTGCACAAGGCGATCAAATTGGTGGATCGTCCCGATCATCGCGATGCCTGGTTGAACACCCTCCGGCAAGCGGCGGACGCTAGCGGCATCCATGATCGCGTGCGAGGTCTGGCCGCACGCCTTCTGATCGATGAACAGGCGGACGCCGCTGAGGATGCCGCCGCCCGCATGAGCCGCGCACTGAGCCGGGCTGCTGCGCCGGACGCCGCCGCCGCCTGGCTGGAAGGCTTCCTCAGCGATGGCGGGACGATTCTGGTGCATGACGATACGCTGTTTGGGCTGGTCGATCAGTGGGTGACTGGCCTGAGCACCGATCATTTCATCCAGATCTTGCCGCTGGTGCGTCGCACCTTCAGCACGTTCCCTGCGCCCGCCCGTCGTCAGATCGGCGAACGGGTGAAACGGGAAACAGGTGATAGGGCGTTAGCAGGGCCGACAGCATCGACGGAGAATTGGGATATGACCCGCGCCGAAGCGCTGATTCCGACCCTCAAGCTGATTTTGGGCATCGAGTCGCCAACATGAACGCTATTTCCGACCAAGAACGTCTGCGCCGCTGGCGATTGCTGCTCGGCGGCCATGCTACGGATGGCACCGGCTGCTCGCTCATGGGCGCGGACATCGCCATTGACCGGGCGCTGGCGTCGCTGTACGACCCCGGCGTGGAAGGCAGCGATGATCTGACCAAAACCCGCCAGCGGAAAGGCGGCTCCGGGCCGTCGCAGCCGGGCGTGGCACGCTGGCTGGGCGATATTCGCCAGTATTTTCCCAGCACCGTTGTGCGCGTCATGCAAAAGGACGCCCTGGAACGGTTGAATCTGAACCGGCTGCTGCTGGAGCCGGAGATGCTGGAAGCGGTCGAGCCGGATGTGTATCTGGTGGCCAACCTGCTGGCCTTGCGCGGCGTGATGCCGGCGTCGACCAAGGAAACGGCGCGGCTGGTCGTGCAAAAAGTGGTGGACGAACTGATACGCCGGTTGCAGGAACCATTGCGTTCGGCGGTAACTGGCGCGCTGAACCGGGCGGAACGCAATCGCCGTCCGCGTTTTGCCGAAATGGACTGGCCGCGCACCATCCGCGCCAATCTGCGCCATTACCAACCCAACTATCAGACGATTGTGCCGGAAACGCGCATTGGATTTGGCCGGAAACGACAGCGCACCCAGCGGCAAGTGATTCTCTGCATCGACCAGAGCGGCTCGATGGCGGCGTCGATTGTCTTTTCCAGCATCTGCGGGGCGGTCATGGCCGCGCTGCCGGCGGTCAAAACCCATCTGGTGATCTTCGATACCTCGGTGGTCGATCTAACCGACCATCTGGATGACCCGGTGGAACTGCTGTTTGGGACGCAACTGGGCGGCGGCACCGACATCAATCGGGCGGTGGGTTACTGCCAGAGTCTGATTCAGGACCCGACCAATACCATCCTGGTGCTGATTTCCGATCTGTTTGAAGGCGGGGTGGCGGAAAATCTGCTGCGCCGCGCCAACGATCTGGTCCAGAGCGGTGTCCAGTTCATTGCCTTGCTGGCGCTGTCCGACAGCGGCGCACCAGCTTATGACCGTGATTTGGCCGCGCAACTCGCCCTGTTGGATGTCCCCAGTTTCGCCTGTACGCCCGATCTGTTTCCCGACATGATGGCTGCTGCAATCAAACGGGAAGACATTACCCAGTGGGCGGCGCAACATGAGCTGATTACCGCTCGCCGTTCCGCCGTTTGATGGAGCGAGTGTTGGCGACGGTTCAATTTTCCACCTGGAGTCCCATCGCGATGCCTGAATTGACCCTGACCGAACAACTCACTGAACTGATTGCCGCTAAACCCGTTGTGCCGACTGATCTGGAGCAGGCGGCTTTGTTGACTCTGGACGCCTTAGCTAATGCGCTGGCGGGCCGGGCTACCGAACCTGGGGCGATTTTGCAGCGCTGGGGGGTTGCGACCGGCGCGACGGATGCCGAACGCAGCGCCTTTTTACTCGGCTCGTTGACGCATATTCTGGAAACTGACGATTTGCATCGGGCCTCGGTAGTGCATCCGGGTTGCGTGGTCGTACCGGCGGCCTGGACCGTAGCGGTGCGGGAGGGCATTCGCGGTCACGCCATGTTGAAAGCGGTGTTGTGGGGATTTGAAGCGGCCACCCGAGTGGGCATGGCGGTCGGCCCGGCTCATTACCGTATCTGGCATAACACCGCGACCTGTGGGCCTTATGGCTCGGCTATGGCGGCGGCGGCGTTGCTGCAACTCAACCCGACAGCGACAGTTCATGCCTTGGGCAATGCCGGCACGCAATCTGCGGGACTTTGGCAGTTCCTGGAAGCCGGGACCATGACCAAGCACCTGCACGCGGGACGGGCGGCGGAGGCCGGAGTGCTGGCTGCTGATCTGGCACGATTCGGCTTTACCGGACCGCCGAATATTTTGGAAGGTGCTAAAGGCTGGTTCACCGCCACCTGTCCTGATGCCGATCCCTCGGCGGTCACCCGCGACCCGGACGCCCCTTGGCAATTACTGCAAACTTCGATCAAGCCTTGGCCGTCCTGTCGGCATACCCATCCGGCCATCGACGCCGCCCATGAACTGCGCCGGCGGATCGCGGCGGAGACGGTTGAAACTATCGAGGTGGAGACGTATCCGGCGGCGCTGGAGATTTGTGACCGGCCATTGCCACAAAGCGACTATGAAGCCAAATTTTCGCTCCAGCATTGCGTAGCGGCGGCGCTGACGCGGGAGCATGTAGATTTCGCGGCATTTAATGAGGCGGCGCGGGCCGAACTGACCGATTTGCGGGGGCGGATCACGCTACGGGGGGCTGAACCCTATGCCTCAGCCTACCCGCGAGCCTGGGGCAGCGCGGTGACGGTGACAGTGCGCAGCGGCGAACAGTTGACCGTGCGGCGCACGCACGCCAAGGGCGATCCGGAAGCGGCGCTGTCGCCAGTAGAATTGATCGCCAAGGTACGGATGTTGATGATCTATGGTGGAGTTCACGAGCCGGATCGGTTAATCGATGCGATTTTGGCCCTGTCGGATGACTCGCCATTGCCGCCCCTGCCCTGAAATCGCTGTTTTTTGCGCAGCGCAACAAAATTTAGGGGTATAACCTACTGTTTGAACAACAAAATGTTGTTTTTTGCCGAAAAACAACGAAAAACAGTATCTTTTTGCGAAATAGTTTGTTAAGATTATTTCCGTGTAGCAGGCCTTTAGTTGCTTCTCCTCAGTCTGCTGCACATCCTCCTTTGGTGGTTTTTGGCCGGACACTTTGTCCGGCCTTTTTTATTTCCGGAATAAAAAACCCCGCATTCGCGGGGTTGGATTTCAGGTCAACCGGTCAGCCGGCGGTTTAATCAATCATCGCCGGACATCACGCCCAGGATTTGCAGCAGGCTCAGGAGCAGGTTGAAGAGGGTAATGTACAGGCTGACGGTCGCCATGATGTAGTTGGTCTCGCCGCCGTGGATGATCTCGCTGGTCTGCCAGAGGATCATGCCGGACATCAACAGGATGAACATCCCCGACACCGCCAGCGACAGCATCGGCATATTGAACAGCATCCCGCCCAGACCGGCCAGGAACGCCACCAGGATGCCGACCATCAGGAACCCGCCCATGAAGCTGAAGTCCTTGCGGCTGACCACCGCGTAGCCGGACAGCGCCAGGAAGATCACGCCGGTGCCGCCCAGGGCGGTCATAACCACCTGTGAGCCATTGGGCAGGCTGAGATAGAAGTTCAGAATCGGCCCCAGGGTGTAGCCCATGAAGCCGGTCAGCGCGAAGACTGCCGCCAGACCCCAGACGCTGTTACGCAGCCGGGTGACCACGAACAGCAGGCCGAAGTAACCGCCCAGCGTGATCAGCCAATGCAGCGGCGCGGCGTTCGTAGCCATGGCGACGCCGGCGGTCAGACCGCTGAACAGCAGGGTCAGCGACAACAGCATATAGGTATTGCGCAGGACCTTGTTGGTCGCCGGCGCTTCATCCGCGACCAGCGTAATCGGCGCTTTGGCCAGTAGGTCGTTTCTCTGCATCATCGTTAAGGAACCTCCTCAGGGTGTTGGAACTGTCAATATTGACCATGCGTGAGTGTAAAGGGTTCACGCCGCAAGGTCATTGCGACGCCCGGATAGAATGCAGCGATCCCATGATATAGAGATGGCCGGCGCTTTTTCAAAGCCTTCCGCCGCGTTTGAGATCGAGATATTGATTGACCATGGTGGCGGGCAGGCGCTGCGGCGGCGCATCGAGGACGATTCCGCCCAAATGGCGCAACTCTTCCTGAACCCGGTCGCGCTGCAATTGGTAATGGCAAGTCGTGGCGTAGAGCTGGGCCTGGGACAGATTGTGAATGGGCTGGGTCAGCAACTCGTACAGCACCGGTTCGCGTAAATTGGCGATCAGCACCAGATGCCGCCGACTCAACAGAGCAATCGCCGGACGCAGGTCGTCCTGGTCTTCATCGCGCAGGTTGGTAAGCAACACAATCAACGCCCGTTTCCGTTGCCGGGTCAGAGTCAGATGAGCCATTTCGGCGTAATCGGGTGGCTCCAGGGTCGGTTGCAGGTCGTAGACGGTGTTAATCAGCGGGGTCAACGTCCCCGGTCCCGGATGGGGCACCAGCCAGCGTCGCTCGCCGCCGAAGCTTTGCACGCCGACCGCATCGCCCTGGCGCAGCGCGACATAGGCCAGCAGGATCATGGCGTTCAGGGCGTGGTCGAAATGGCTGAGATCATCATCCTGGGCGCGCATCCGCCGGCTGCAGTCCAGCAAGAACAGGACGGTCTGATGGCGCTCGTCCTGATATTCACGGGCGATCAGTTTGCGGGTGCGAGCGGTGGCTTTCCAATCGATCTGCCGCAGGCTGTCGCCGATGCGGTATTCGCGCAACTGGTGGAAATTCTGCCCTTCGCCACGCCGCCGTCGGCGGTGAATACCCATTAGCGCTTCGCGCTGTGCAGATGCCAGCCGGATGTAGCGGGCGATGGCGGCGAAATCGGGATAGACGCGCACCGTGGCCGGTTCGCCCAGACGGTCATCGCGTTGCCACAGCCCCTGCGGCGACGCCTGCCAGATTTGCACCGGCGCAAAGGTCCAAGCGCCGCGCACGACGGGGCGCAATCGGTAAGTCAGTTCAGCCCAGCCGTTGGCGCTGACGGTGATGCGTTGCGGCAGGTCGGCGCAGTCGGCGGCGGCGGTGGGATAGTGATCAAATAAGGTCAGCTTGATAGTCTGGTTCGTGGGATTATTGCAGCGCAGCCGAATGGCTTGCCATGCGCCCAGTGGCAGCGCGGGAGGCATTAAGCGTTTTACCAGCGGCGACGGGCAGAGATGAAGGTGGAAAGCGTCCCAGGCGGCGACAGTGAGCAATAGACCACCAGCCAGCAGCCAATACACCGTGAGTTCGGCCTGGAAGGCGGGAATCAGACCGAGCAGGGTCCAGCCGGCCAGCCAGCGCAGCAGGAGCGGGGTGGGACTGAGAGAAAGACGCATGGTTTGACGGTCAACGAGTGAGGTGAAGCAATCGCATTCAGTATAATCGTCAATGGCGAGTAACCGCTACCGAGGTTTTAAAATGAACACGTTGATTCGCCGCAATCTGCCGATAGGCATTCAGACCTTCGCCAAGATTCGCGAGGGTGATTATTATTATGTTGATAAAACTGCCGTAGCGTTCGATTTAGCGCGGATCGGGGGTTATTATTTTCTCTCCCGCCCACGCCGTTTCGGTAAGAGTTTGTTTCTGGATACGCTGAAGGAACTGTTCGAGGGCAATGAGCCGCTGTTTCGCGGTCTCTATATCCATGACCGCTGGGACTGGTCGGTTCGCTATCCGGTACTGCGCATTAGTTTTGGCAGTGGATTGTTAAAGAGTCGGATAGAGTTGGATGAAAAAATTCAAGAAATCTTGGATGACAATCAGCAACGATTAGATGTTGCTGTTGGACGCCATAGCATTTCTGGTTATTTTGCTGACTTGATCCGCTTGACCCACCAAAAATATGGCCAGCCGGTCATCATTCTGATTGATGAATATGATAAGCCGATCCTCGACAATCTGACGGATCGTCAAGCAGCGCTGGCGATGCGCGATGGCTTGAGAAATCTTTATTCAGTACTCAAGGAACTGGACGCCCATATTCATTTTGTCTTTCTGACCGGCGTTTCCAAGTTTTCCAAGGTCAGCTTGTTCAGCGGCTTGAATAATCTTTACGATCTGACTCTGGTGGCGGACTATTCCAGTATTTGTGGCTATACCGAGGCGGATGTGGATAGCGTATTTGCGCCAGAGCTGCCGGGCTTGGATCGTGAGCGGATTCGCCAATGGTACAACGGTTATAGCTGGCTAGGGGAGCGTGTTTATAATCCTTACGATGTGCTGCTGCTGTTCAAGAACCGGGATTTTCGGCCTTATTGGTTTGAGACCGGCACGCCGACTTTTTTAGTCAATTTTATGTCGGAGCGGGGTTTTTTTACTCCAGATTTGTCGCGGATGCGCACCGATCTTGAGCTGATTTCGGCGTTTGATGTGGATTATATTGCTCCCGAAGCCTTGCTGTTTCAAACCGGGTATCTGACTATTCATCAGGCGCAACAACCGATGTTTGGGCACTGGATTTATACCTTGGGCTATCCTAATCGCGAGGTGGAATCCAGTCTAAACAGCAGTTTGTTAGCAGCTTACAGTGGCGATGCGCGCCGGGCTTTTGAGAATCGCTGGCGCTTGCAGGAATTGTTGATGGCGAATGACCTTCCTGCCTTGCGTGATTTGTTTCATGCTTTCTACGCGAACATTCCGCATGACTGGTATCGTAATAGCCCAATCGCTCAATATGAAGGTTATTACGCCAGCATTTTTTACAGCTATTTTGCCGCGTTGGGACTGGATGTCGTGGTGGAGGATGCGACCAATCACGGGCGGATCGATATGACGGTGCGCTTTAATCAGCGCATCTATCTTTTTGAATTTAAAGTCGTGGAATTGGCTCCAGAAGGCGCGGCATTGGAGCAGATCAAGGTAAAAGGATATGCGGAGAAGTATCGCGGCGAAGGCTGGCCTATTACCCTGATCGGAGTGGAGTTCAGCCGGGAGAGTCGAAATATCGTGGGGTTTGAAATTGAAGTGGCGTGATGGTGGCTAAACGCTATCAAGTCGAAGAAGCCCGAGAGTTGCTTGAACGTGTTGGAGTACAACCATGAACATCATGCATCACAAAGGCTATACGGCGCGCATTGAGTTCGATGGGCGCGACAACATCTTTGTTGGTCGTGTTCTCGGTTTGCGCACCATAATCAGCTTTCATGGCGAAACGGTTTCTGAGCTTCGCCAAGAGTTTGAGTCTGCCATTGAAGACTTTGACGCCTAGCTCCCACGCTCCAGCGTGGGAGCAGGTCCAGACGCTCCAGCGTCTTGATTTGATAGCAATGACGCTGACCGCTGGAGCGGTTCGACGGCGTTCCCACGCCGGAGCGTGGGAACGAGAATAAATTAAAGAGGCAGGATCAATATGATGCTGCCTCCATAATTGATTGCCTTCGGGATACATACCTCGCAGCTTGCGGCGGGGTCATTTATTTTTTCTTTCTCCTGATTCTGCTGGCAGCCATGCCCACTATGCCAGTGCCGAGCAGGAGCATCGTGGCGGGTTCAGGAACAGGAGCCGCTTTAACGCTAACATTATCAATTAATGGTCCCCAAAAACTGCTCGCGTCGCGACTACTGAATGTGAGTGTCGCTTGCGATCCAGTCGCAGTCCAATCAAACGACTTGAGGCCCCAAACTAATCCAAGTTGCGGCGATGTAGTCTGCGAGAAAATCCGCGAAACGCCATCCACATCCACCTGTACCTCTCGTAGGTCTCCGAACCGGTTGACGCCCGCCATGTAAAATGATGCATAGTAGGCAGTTCCGGGATCTGTGGTGAATGTCTGCGAGATAGTCCCAGTCCCTGTTGACCCTCCATCTAGGTTAAGATCAATGACTAAAGAACCGTCTTGAGCTGGCTCGAAATGAGGACTGACTAGCGTGGGGTTCTGTGACGGGTTCGCAGTTCCAACATGCCAATCCACTCCCACACCACCGATCAGCCAGCCCTCCAAGCTTGTATCGCCGGTGAGGAGTCTCTGGAATCCTTGTGGATCATTGTAATTCCCTAGCTCAAATGAGCCATTTACAATCAGGACTTTCGCTCAATCTTCTCGATCAAGCGGGTTGATACACTGGAATACGCGGATTACGTAACTCATGACGTAAATACTCACTCCAGAGGTTGTTTTTAACTTGGTAGAGGGTTGTCTTCATCTT
>Ga0209507_1002727_pt1 | contig 11656 bp, 18 predicted proteins | sample AD_UKC028_MetaG_FD_184414 | JGI IMG/M metagenome (GOLD analysis project Ga0209507, IMG submission 184414) | Active sludge microbial communities of municipal wastewater-treating anaerobic digesters from USA - AD_UKC028_MetaG (SPAdes) (version 2) | ecosystem: Engineered > Bioreactor > Anaerobic >...
AAATCCTGGAATGAAGTTTGTTGTTAAGCAAGCCAGAGAAGTACTCGACGCCACGGAACCGAAGCCATGATGTTTCTCAGTGCCGACGAACTATTTGAACTGACCTGCTACCACCGAAACGCCGATCGTTGCAATTAAGCCGCCGGTACTCCGGTCGGCTTGAATTGCGTGTTAGGGCGCTGGTGCCGAAGCGTGACCATGTTTGCGTGTTACAAAATAGTTGTTGACGCTGGCGGTTGCTGTGCTACAGTAACTACATCGCAGCAACGAACCAACCGGAGCAAACAACATGAACGCCAGCCAACTCTTCGCCGACATAAACACCGGCTGCCTCACCGAGGTGGCCCAGGCCGCCAATTCCTACTACGACCAAAACCGCGGACTGACCGTCCGTCAATCTTTCTACGTCTACCCGGACGACACCATCGTCGCCCTTAACTACGTGGATGGGGGTTACCAAACCCTCACCCTCAGCGGCGACGACGCCGCCACCTTCTCCCACCTCTACCTCCGGGCGTAAGCCCTTTTTGCCATGAACGAGAAAGAACTGGCAGACCTGGCAAGCCGCTGGGACGGCGTAACCAAGGGGCACACAAGGCTGACGTTTGAAGAAGCGCAGGCGGACATGCAGGCACTTCTAGCCGAAGTTCGCAAGGCGGCGGAACTGAAGCGCCGCATTGCCGAGCTAGAAGCGCATGTGCGCAAGCGCAACAACGATATGCAGGCATTTGCCGCAGAGGTGGCGCGGCTGGCAAACCAGAAGTACGCGGACTACATGCAATGACCGACAAGAGCAAAGGCGGCAGACCGCCAGCACCGCCCGGCCTGCTCCGGGTAAACGTGCCGCTGCGCCTGCCCGAATGGCTAGTGCAGTGGATGTCAGAGCAGGCCGAGACGCCTGCGGAGTTGATCGAAGCCGCACTGCTTAAAGCGCACAAACTGCGCCCGCCGCGTGCGCCATAACGCTTAGGTGATGGGCGGCCCGCTTGCGGGACGTCCAGCGCAGCGGCATCGACCGCAGGGTTATGCCTCATGACAACGGAGAACGATATGGCCAAAGTAAACATTTCGGTGGAAAGCGTAGTGGATATGCAACCAGTCCGTTTTAGCAGGCTGGCAATAGAGATTGGTTGCTCTATGAGCGAAGGACAAATGCTAGACGCGCTAAAGAGCTTTCTGGAAAACGTGACCGACGCCACTTGGTACGAATGGCTCAAGGAACTAGCCCCGGAGTACCTGAAAGATGACGATGAGGCATAACGCACTAGCTCAGGGGCCGGGCGGCTCTTCGCCCGGTCCCGCTGGAGCGACGAGTTAGGCCAGCGGAGAGCGCCGTGAAAATGAACACCGAATTTGACGAGGACGTGAGCGGCCGAATTGTCGGCAGCTACACCTTGATGGGCAGCCTGCATTACGAAGGGCGAAAGCAGGGAAACACGATCTACGCAGGGACCGAAGATGCACTCCACACAGCGGCAAATGAGTACGTCCGACAACAGCGGCAGGAGTGCGGCACGGCTTTCCGGGACATTTACCCGAAGGACGCCTGGGAGCTGCGGATTCATGTGGCCTAACGCCAGCTTAAGCGGCGGCCGTAGGCCGTCCGCTTGAAGCGACAGTTAGGCATCACTGGAGACGACATGACGCGACGATGCAAATGCGAACACTGGCAGGACTGCCCTACGTGCGCGCCGCAAAGGTTCGACGCCGACGGGAAGCGCAAGCCACCCGAGCCGACACCCCTGCAAGCCTGCCGCGCCGAGCTTGAAACGATGCGCGAGGCACTGGCGCTGCATGAGGTCGGAAGTGCATACGCGCACAGGTTGGCCGTGATGCTGGAGTGTGCGCTGTTGGACCCGACCGGCACATGGAACGAAGCGCACGCGCTGCTGGACGAGTACCGCGCAGCGTGCCGCGCCGCAGCACCGATGCAGGAACCGCCGACGTTCATGGGCGAGCCTGTTGTGATGCCTAACAACGGCGCTGGCTGACGGCGCGTGGCTGGCGGTTTGAACAAACTGCCAATGGCCGTCCTATCGTCGCCAGGAAGCACGCCGAGGCCATGCTGTGCGGCGAAGAGGCTAAGCGCGAATGGGAAGCGCAACGCGTCAATGTTCTACAGAGGAAATTGTAGAAGCTTCTACAAACCCACCAGCGCAAAGCGCATGAATACGTGCTTCATGTAGAATGCGCGATTCTAACCCGCAGCAACAGGCAAAAGCTAGACGGCACAAGGCTTGCAAGGTGATTTATCAAGTAGATACTTCTACAAAATTCAATAAAACGATACCCGTTATAGCCGCATTAACTGGTGCTTCTAAAGTGTTTTGTAGAAGTATTTTCAGGTCAAATCTTGACGCATTTCATCACCTTAACGCCTGCCGCCAAGTTTGCTGCGCCGCCCGTGCTGGCTAGTGAAACGCTTCCAGGACCAATCGCCGACCCGCCGACAGTTGTATAATCATTTGCTGCACCTGCGGTACTAGAACGCTGACTGGCCGTGTGCGTATGAGAAATCACTTGTCCGGCTGTTGCAGTGGCGACGTTTGCATTCGCCTGTACCGTTGCATAGCCTTCAGGGAAATACGGCATCCCGAACGTTGTAGAGCCATCGCCAGCGCCCCAAGTAGTTCCGATAGCCGCGAACAGCGCGGCATAAGTCGTGCGGGAAATGTTCGTTGCCACCAACGGACACGACAAGTATCCAGTAGGCGCAGTCGTTCCAGAGAAGTCGATGATCGTTCCAGCAGGAACGCCATCATTAGAAGTCAGTGCGGTGTTTGCACTAAGTGCGGTGTTTGCACTAAGCGCGGTATGAACATCTACTGTGCCATCAAGCAAATCGGCGTATAGTTTCTTGATGATTGCGGCGTGTGATCTAAGATAATCATCAAGGGATGTGCCGATTGAATCAGAGCCAGCCGGTGAATTGTTGGCTGCTACAACGTCCAAATCTGCAATGGTATTAGGTACGGGCATTTGTTTCTCCGGTATCTTTCGACATTAAGAGGTATTAGTGAATTCTCAAGTGTTTCTAGGAATGGCGATTGCACCGTTTATTGCGGTCATATACATATGGATTTTTCGTAAGTTGAAACGCTTGGCAATATGGCTATGGTCAGTCATTAAGGAGTCCTACCGATCCCGCCGCACCAGCAACTGGAAGCGTATTAGCAATTCTTGACGGAAGTTGTGGAATGAATCCAACCGGATATTTTTTTGGCGTTTGCAGTATCTTTGACAACGCCAAAGCCCTTGCCGGATGACCCAGTAAGGGAACCGTCGCAGCTAACAAACCAAGCGGGCTGCCCGTCGCAGCAGCGCCGCCAGCACCAAGAATTGTTCCAAGAATCGCCTCGGATTTGCTGACGCCAGCCGCCGGAGTGTTTGCACCTGCTCCGGTGAATTTAGGAAATGCGGAATTGAATTTCCCGACCGTTTCCATGCCACCGGATAGCGGATTGTTTTTATCGTACAGGCGACCGAGAACCGGCGCAGATACGTCGCCAGTCGATTTGTTCAACGCCCGTTCAACGGTATAAGTCTGCGCAATCGTCTTGCGTGCCTCACGCAATGCAGGAATCAATTCATCCTTGCCAGCACTAGCCGCGTGTTGCTCCAACGACTGTTCCAGCATCTTGGAAATGTCGTCATACTCTTTTGCCTTGGCAAGCTGGCTTGGGTCAGCCGAACGGTTATAGGCGTTGAACCATGCTTTAGCATCGCTTCGCGCCTGCTTGAGTGCTTCTAAATCAGATGCAGCAACCGGCGACAGGTTGCCGACTTCCTGATAAACCTTGCCCTTGTCTGCCCGGATTGCTTCGAGCGACTTCAGAGATATTGGCTGATCGTCGGCAATGCCGAGCGTTTCACGAACCAGCTTATTGGTTACATCCTGATTGCGGTGTGTCGCTTCCTGCTTGATCGCCGCTTTGCCGCCGATGCTTTCCAGACGGTTGCTGATGAAGGACGGATCATATTCGGAGCGCGGAATTACATAACCCGCTTGACGCCCTTCGGCCAGCGTCGCGTCACGCATGGAATTACGGGATGCTTCAGCCGCAGCCTTCTGCTGCGCTGCCGTCAGGAATCCGCCTGTTGCCTTGTTAAGCAGGCTGCCAAGACCATAACCAACGCCAGAACCCGCCAAACCGCTGGCCGTATTCAATCCGCGCTCTTTCCAGTTCTCTGCCGGATAGGTCAGGCCATACAATCCACCTAAGGCAATTTGAGCGCCCGGGCCTTGCATTCCTGGGATTGCCATCAATGGCGCAGTGACTGCGCCGCCGCCTATCACCTGACCACCAAAACCGCCCGGCTTCTGCGAGTTGTCGCTGATTTCCTGCTTGAACTGCTTAACCCGTTCGTCAGTAACCGCGCCAATTAGATTGCCGCCGCCGATGAACGGCGCAGACGCGGAAAGTTTGGCGCCTTCGTACAGGTTGCCAAGGCGCGAACCGATGTTTTCAGCGGGCGACATAGGAGGTTCAACAGTCTGCTTTGGCGGTTCTTCATAGAAATTACTCTGAACGTACTTTATCGCATCGTCTTCCGTCGCCCCATCTGGCGCGTTGACGCTGTAGGTTTTTCCATCCGGTGAAGTTACCTTAAACGTCGCCATATGGCCCCCTTACTTGACTACCGTTGCCGACCATCCGCCACCGCCAATAGATGATTTTTTTTCAGAATAAACAGAGCCAACCTTTTCGCTACCTTTTCCAGCGGCAATGCTCATATCATTAGCGGCCTGTTGCCGCATCCTTTCCTTTTGCCTGACAACTTCCGGCTTGTCTCCAAACTGAGGAAAGAACGTAGAATTGTTCAGCTTTACTTCGTCCGGAGTTGCTGCTGCACCTGTCTTGAATCGCAAGAATGCTTCAGACCATTGATTTTGAGCCTGTCCAATCTGTTGAGCTTTTGGGCTTGCAAGAGGATTAAGAATGCTTCCTGCCATTCTTACATCTGCTTGTTCGCCCATCTTGCTTTGGTCTTTTGAAATACTAGACAGCAAATCTTCAGCGGCTTTCATTTGACCAAGATATGCAGATGCTTTTGCCTGTGGTTCAGTCAATGGCTTTTCAGCATCTCCGGGAGGCTTTACGCCAGGAATAATTGCAGGCTCTCCGCCTGTTTTGCTTGGCTGGAAGAAAATATGGTTTCCATTTTTATCGACACCTGAAACGGGAGCGCCATAACTAACACTTACGTCAGACTTGCCTGCATTTGCGCGTTTCAACTGGAACGCCTGAATTCTCGGATCAAGCAGTTCCGGCATTTGACCAGTTCCAGCCACCGTTCCCTGTGTTTCACCTGGGCGCATCCAAACCTTCTGAGTTCGTAGCGGTTCGCTAGGATCTGCAATTTCAACAAGCTGCGGTTTCTGGAATTGCGGCATTGTCTTGACGTACTCTTCTGGCGCCACATCAAACAACTGGCGATCCTGTTCAGGAAGCGCACCCCTGAACTGTGCCAGCATTTCCGCCTTCTTGCGCTGCTGCATCATCTTTTCGAGCGATCCAGCCAGTTGCATTTGCCGCGCCTGCTGCTGCTGTGCGTCCTCAATCGAACTGTTATAGGTGTGCATACCTGCCATGCCACCAGCACCGAGCGCACGCCCTAGCGATTGATTGCGCGTTGCTCCGAGTCCGTTGGATGCCAGCATCGCAAACCCGGCATTCATCAGGGCGTTGTTCTTCGCCTGATTCTTGGCTTGGGGCGAAACGCCATATTCACCCATTGCGGAAACAACTTCCGGGTCGTAATAATCGAGCAGTCCCATGATTTACTCCAACAGTCCGGATTTACGAACATTCGCCCCGTATTTGCGCGGATTGAATCCGCCTTGCAGTGAGGCATATGGTGAAAGCGACTGGAAAGACTGCGCCTGACGCTGCGGCGTACCGGCATCCGCTTGCATCATCGGTGCACGTCCGCGTTGTTGCGGTTGCTGATTCAGCATCTTCTGACCCTGATTAGCGAACCGCAAGGCGTCATTGGTCGATAACAGACCGCCCGATGACGAAGCGCCGGGACCGACTGCGCTGGCTATGGTCGATTCCAGACCTGGACCAACACCACCAACACCCGCCGCAGAACTGAACTGCGAGGCTGGCAAGGTCATGAACTGCGCGCTGCCGGGCGCGCCGCTGATCGAACTCAGCCCTTGCAAGCCGAGTTCATTAGCGCCCATCGTGGCTGGTCCGAATCCACCCGTTCCGAGCAATCCACCCGTTGCGGCGGTATCGGCGGCCATTCCCGAGGCAAGGCCAGTTCCGGCAGCATCAGCACCGGCGAACAATGCCGGCGTCAATGCCGCTTCGGTTGCAGCGGTTCCGGCCAATCCTGCGGCGCCGGTTGCGGCAGCGGTTCCAGCGGCGGTTCCAGCGGTTGCTGCGGCAGCGGCAGGAATCGCGGCGGACGCGGCTTCTGTTACAAGGGGAGCCAGTACAGCAGCGGTTTCAACTCCGGTCATATCAAATCCTTTTCATAGATGGTCATTGCAGGATGGAACCCGAGCCTTTCGGCGCGTTTGTCCCATGCCTTGCGCGGCGACCAGAAGGTGATGCGGGAACACTGTAGGCGCCTCCCGAGGTCGTCAATCTGGCTCATGTTGTCGTCAATCAATGGCCCGAACTCCGGTTCAACGTACAGCGTCCAGATGTGCAGACAGTGGCCGTAATTCGCGGGCTTCTTTTGCAGGATGATGTGACCGGCGATCCGTCCTTCAACCATCCACAGATAGAGCGATGCCTGATTTGATTTGATCGTGTGATAGGCATCTTCAGGAATCCACTGACCCTGTGAATAACTGGCGGATTTGAGCAAACCCTCCCTGACCGACTCCCATACGCAATGAAGGTCGGAAGGGTTGATGAGTTCGAGATCAACCGCCAAAGTATCCAAGCAATCCACCCGTTGCAGCACCCAGTCCGCTGTACGTTGAATCCCCTCCGCCCAACGCATTACCGAGGCCATATCCAGCCAGCCCACCGCCGATTGCGTTTGCGTAGTGATTTGAGGTATAGGGAGAATATTGGTAGCCCTGACTTGCCACCGAACCCGACCCATTAACCGAAGAACTCAGCGCACTACCAAGCACGTCAAGCTGACGATAGGGCTGATTCTGCTGGCTTACCCAATCGCTGTACTGGTTGTTAAGCACATCCTGCTTTTCCTGGCGCTTGATGTCGCCGACGCCCATCAGTTTTTCAGCGTTGTTGTAGTCGATATTGCCGTACTGACCAACCAATAGCGAATCCTTCATCTGATTATTACGTTCATTGACGTAGTTCTGACCATAGGCTTGATTTGCCGCATCGGACAGATTGCGCGTCAAGGTTTCCTGATGAGCCGTAGTGCCGTAGTTGTTTCCGCCGAATTGCGAATTGACTTTAGATTGCACATCGCCAAGCGCCTGATTGACCGTGGCCTTGAGCCACGGATTCGAGTCTGGGCTGAGATATTTTCCGGACATGGTATCCGTGTAATTCTGCCGGGCTGAAAGTTCTTCCGGCGAGCCGTTGATTGCACGATTGGCAATCGCATCAAGCCCGGCAACCTGTTCTCCGGTCGCATTGGCAATACGTTGGTTTTGGTACGGAATGAACGGCTGATACGAAAGGTCAGTGCCGCGTTGCAGCAGGCTTTGCGCCGCCGGTTGCGCCCATGCTGGGATTTCCTTGGTTGTGGTCTGGGTTGTGTTCTCCGGGACCGATGATCCGCCACCGCTCATTTCGTTCTCCTGCGCCTCACGGCGTTAAATTCATTTCTACAATCATGTAACGCTCGTTCATGCCAATGCGTTGCCTTAACATCCTTGCGACTGATTCACGACAGGCTGCTTGAATCTTTGTACAGCCTTGTGCTTTAGCCCAATCTGATAACTTTGAAAACATTTCTTTTCCAGTTACCATTTTCCCACCAATTGCTGTAATAAAACAGATTCTATCGTTCGGATATTGAATAAAAGATACTGTTCCCGCCCCGACGATTGAATTATCAGTTTCCGCTACCAATAAAACCTGATCGCCACGAATCAATAATACTTTCAACTGGTCGGCGGTATATTCTCCGCCGCAGTATTGTATTGACGATTCGATCATTCCTGAAACCTGTGGCCACACTTGGCATATATATTGTGGCCCGACAATTTTCAGATTCATCAGTTACCCGTCAGCACACGCATCGGCAACCATGTTCCAGGCGTTCCGCTGGCCGTGCAAATCCAGCCAATCACCACGTATTTACTCGCCGCAGTTCCCGCTTCGACTGGTTCGGTATTCTTGCACTTATCACCTTGCGCCCATGTGCCGGTCGTCGGAATAGAGGTTCCTGACGTTTCCCACATGTACGAATCATTATGTGAAATTGAATACTGCCTGAACAGCGTATAGAGCCGATTAACCAAGTCACGGATGTATTGCTTGTCATCATTGACCGTTGGCAATCTCGGGTCAGCCGGAAATTTGTTCATTCAACACCATCCGGCGACAGAATCGGATCGAAACCGGAAATTGCCATCGCCCCGTTATAGGTAAATTCCATCTTGTGCCAGCGTGCCGACCAAACGAGGTCATACCAGTTATTCGCATAGGTTGAACTCAGGTTTGTGACAAAAGAACTGGCATCCGTATTTGAATGTGAATAACTCAAACTTGAATTAGTAGGCGATTGAATAAAACGCGGCCTGATTCTATTAATCGTCGAGAATTGCATATTATCTCCATAATGCCCTGTCGTTATTTTCGACTCACCGGAAACGCCGCTCATTTGATAGGCTTTATGGTCCGTCTTGAAATAAGCAATAACAGAAGAACCGCTGGTCCAGAATGGCGAGTTATAACTGATTCCGGTCGGCAAATCGTTATAAGTCGCATAGGCAGAACCAATAGTCGTGTAAGTCAAACCGGACGAGACATAATCTGCGACGTATTCAATATCGCAATCCATGCGTCCCCATTGATTTGATTTGACGTTATAGACGATACATTTATCGAGTTTTCCGCCTGCCGAACTATTGGAAACAAACCACCAATAGATTCTCTGGTTTATATAATCGAATGTCCCGCAGGTCTTATACAGATAAGCCTGATTGACGTTATTGAAAAACCAGTTACGACACGGAGAATTCAAAGGCTCTGGCCTTGAGCCGTCAAAGACGTAGAAATCATCGGAGCCAATGAAGAAATGCGCGGTCCCGGTCTTGATGACAGCTTCGTTGCACGGCGCCCCAATATCACCAGGCACCCGGCGCACGTTCCAGACTTGCGGCGCTCCAACGTATTCGGCCACGTACATTGCCTTGGCCTTGTACATGACCATGATGTCGCCCAATCGCTTGCCGGCAGTGATCGGTCCAGGAGAATCGAGCAACTGACCCGATACGCATTGCGTTGAAACGGATGGCGTCCAGTCGGTATAGGAACCCAAAGCAGAACACGCCCAGCGCGTTACGTCATCGCCGAAGCCCATGCCGTTAATGTCGCAGATGAAGACTTGGTTATTGATCGTTTCGACAATCGCCGCTTTCGGGGCCGATACAGAGCAATCAAGGAAGGTGGCGCCGCCGTCGATATATTGCAGCGTTGAACCCTTGGCAGCGGCCAGCGAGATATTGCCGAACTGCGCAAAGCGCCAGCGGTCATCTGGTCCGAGCGTGTAGTTACCGGCTTTCGACTTGTCCGACCACGAACCGCCGGACTGTTCATAGAGCTTAGTGTCCGAACCACAGAATACCCTAGCCGAACTATCCAGCTTGCGAGTGACCGCGAATCCCCTAGCCGCTCCAGAGATTGTGCCTAGACCGCAATCAATCGGGGTGGGCGCACCGACGAACATCCCGAGCGATGGCAGGATATTCTTGCAGTCTGTGAAAATTCCCGGCGTTTCCGGCGGCGAATCAGGCGCGAAGCCGACGAAGGGAATCATGCCGGCACCACGAACAACGGACCGGCCAGCGCAACCTTGTTTTTCAGGTTGGCCGTGGCAAGGAAGTTATCGAGCGCCCCCTGGGCCAATTGAGCCTTTGGCGTGTCCCGAACATACGAGAACGCGAACTTGAGCGCCCCTTCGAGATAGGCGGTATAGTAGTTGTCCAGAATGGTATTGGTCGCCGTTGTCGCCAATGGTTCCGGCTTGGCGTAATAGACCAGTTTCAGGTCATTGCTTACCCCATTCGGCAGACGAATCTCGTTGCCGACGATGGTGAAATAGCCATAGGAAGATGGTTTCCACTTTTCCGGAGGAAAGTAATAGAGCGTGTCGCGTGTCGAGTTGTCCAGCTTGATATACCGCGCATCAAGATAATCCGCCGGCAGACTAGCGGCCAGATTGGCAACAGTCAGCGTCGCCTCGGTTTCCATTTCCCGAACCCGCAACGGCGTCACATGTGCCCGGAAAATCTCGTTTTCAGCCAGTGCGATGAAGGATGGAATGACGGCGGTCAAATCACTGCGCCGCGCCCATGTCGCAATATCGCTCTGCAAACTCGTGTAAGTCGCCATTAGAGAATTCCTTCGATAATTAAATGTGCGCCCATTTCTTGGACTTGCCGATGTTAATTACATATCCACAAGTGATTTTAAATTCCCTAGTTAGAGCGCAACACCTCGGCCAGCATGTTCGCCGCCTCATGCAGTGCCCGGTGACGCCCGAGCTTCTCAGCCGCCGCGCAGTGCGCCTTCAGTTCGGCCTCGCCAAACTTGCCGCGCTCGACCTTGATTTCCCAGCCTAAGCACTCGTCGCGCCGAAGTTGGCCGATGTAGTCGCAATAGGCGTTATCTGCCCTGGTACGCATGCGCTCTAACACGTCAGTCAACGCGGACGCCCCGCCGGTGGCGCTGTTTTCTGTTTGCGCGTTCTCCATCTTCATCACTCCTTGTTCGGTTCGTGGTGCGGGGCGCCGGTTACTTCGGCGTTCGGCGTCTCATTCGGCACAAGCATCGTGTCGTGATACGCCGGTAGCCCGTCAAGGATGTTTTGAGCCATGTACTCAGCGTTGATCGGCTCGCAAGTGATGAGCCGCAACCCTTCGCGCAACCGTAGCACTTCTGCGGCTAGTGAAAGCATTGCAATTGCGTCACCGTTCGGTGGGCTGCTCTCTACTCGCCCCCATACATCCGCCCACTTCAATGCTTGTTCAATATCCATTGTTGCCATATCTTTCTCCGTAGTAACGATCCGCCCAACCCATCAGTCGAGCGGAGCTTCGCGAAAAGCCGCTCAGCCCGCTCACTTCAAGCGATAGCTTCATTGGCCCTTCGCCAGATAGATACCTTTTGCGAATTTCACCGGCCTGCTCTTTGGTTAATCTTTGGTGCGCATGACGACCTTTTTTAGATGCGTCAATTTGATTTGCCTGGTTGTTTCCCTCTGACAAATGATACGGGCTTACACATGACGGGTTATCGCATGAGTGCATGATGTAAACATCCTTGCTAAGTGTTTTTCCGCTATACACTTCATAAGAAACCCTGTGCGCTCTACGGAGCTTTCCGGAGACTTGAACTAGTCCATATCCATCTTTGTCGTAAGCGCCAACCCAATTCCAGCAACCCGTGTTTGCCTCTGGAACCGACTTCTGCTCAATGCTTGATTGAATAGATTGTCCAGTGTTTGCTTTTGAATTAAAAACAAAGAATCTATTTCCCATTTAAAT
>Ga0209507_1002728_pt1 | contig 11655 bp, 8 predicted proteins | sample AD_UKC028_MetaG_FD_184414 | JGI IMG/M metagenome (GOLD analysis project Ga0209507, IMG submission 184414) | Active sludge microbial communities of municipal wastewater-treating anaerobic digesters from USA - AD_UKC028_MetaG (SPAdes) (version 2) | ecosystem: Engineered > Bioreactor > Anaerobic >...
TTACACCTGTACGAGGAGCACGGCGTTGAGTGTGTAGAAAAGCTAAGGGGGATGTTCGCGTTCGCGATCTGGGATGATAATAAAAAGGCGCTTTTTGCGGCCCGGGACAGGGTCGGGAAGAAGCCGTTCTTGTACCGGTATAAGGACGGAAGGTTCGTGTTCGCGTCCGAGTTCGCGGCGCTCCTAAGGAACGGTGAGATAGCGCGGAAGGTAAGCGATGACGCGATATACTACTACATGAGCCTCGGTTACGTGCCGGCGCCCATGTCGGCGCTGGAAGGCGTAAACAAGCTGCCGCCCGCGCATTACCTTACGCTTTCGGAATCCGGCATCAAGGTCGAACGCTACTGGGAACTGGATTACTCAAAGAAGATCAATATTAGCGAGGAAGACGCCGCGGCCGAGGTCAAAAGGCTTGCGGAAGAAGCGGTAAAGATCAGGTTGTTCAGCGACGTCCCGCTCGGCGCGTTCTTGAGCGGCGGGGTCGACTCAAGCTGTGTGGTTGCGATGATGAGCGCTCTCTCTGCGGGGAAGGTCAGGACCTTTACGATAGGCTTCGAGGAGAAGGACTACAGCGAGCTCGAATACGCGAGGAAGATATCGGGCCTCTTCGGCACCGAGCACCGGGAGTTCATCGTGAAGCCGAACGCGCTCGATATCGTAGGCATGCTCGCGGAAAGGTACGGCGAACCGTATGCCGACTCGTCATGCATACCGACTTATTACGTATCGAAGGAGACGCGCGCGTTCGTGACTGTCGCGCTCAACGGCGACGGCGGAGACGAGTCCTTCGCCGGATATGAGCGTTACCAGGCGATGAGCGCGGCAGAGAAGATCAGGGGCCTCGGGCTCGGCGCGGCGGCGAGGACTGCCGCAGGCGTATTGCCGGATTCGACGGACCCTAAGGACCTCGCGCGAAGGGCGAGGAGGTTCCTCACTAACGCGGGCCTGCCGGCAGCAGAGAGGTATTTAAGGTGGGTCGGCATAGCCGGCGACGTAAAACCGGAATGGCTGTATTCAGGGGATTACCTCGGCCGGATAGATACAGGCGGGCCGCTTGGAATGCTTAAGCCGTATACAGAAGACAAGTCGTGCCCGGACATGCTCGACAGGTTGCTGAAGGCCGACGTCAACACTTCTCTTCCGAACGACCTGCTCGTAAAGGTAGATATCGCGGGCATGGCGGCATCGCTCGAGGGACGCTCTCCGTTCCTCGACCACAAGCTTATGGAATTCGCGGCGTCCCTTCCCGCATCTTATAAGATAAGGGGAGGCGTCAAGAAGTACATACTCAAAAAGGCCTTCTCCGGGACGATACCGGGTGATATACTCTCAAGAAGGAAGATGGGCTTCGGCGTGCCTGTAAGTGCGTGGTTCAGGGGCGAACTTAAGGGCATGCTGGCTGAGACGCTGCTTTCAAAGGCCGCGCTCTCGAGGGGGTATTTCAGGCAGGAGGCTGTAAGGGCAATGGTAGAGAGCCATACCTCCGGCAGGAAGGATTATTCGTTCCAGTTATGGGCGATGCTGATGCTCGAGCTGTGGCATAAGAGGTTCATCGACCGTTGAATGAGGGGTAAAAATGCTTAAGAACCAGGATATAATATGCATATCTTCGATCGACTGGGACTTTATATGGCAGGGGCACCAGGAGATCATGTCCGCGTTCGCCGCGAACGGCAACCGTGTCCTGTTCATCGAGAACACCGGCGTGCGCGCGCCGAAGATAAGGGACATATCCCGGCTGCGCAAGAGGTTCAAGGATTACTTCAGGGGCGTCAAGGGCATAAGGGAAGAAGCGAAGAACCTTTATATATATTCCCCTATAGTCCTGCCGTTCCCGTACTCGCGCATTGCGAGGGCCATCAATAAGTTCATCCTGCTGTCTGTGATCAAGAAATGGATGAGGGCGATGAATTTCGCGAACCCGGTCATATGGACGTTCCTTCCGACGGGGACCGCGATGGATATCATAGAGAATATAGACAAGAAACTGCTCGTGTATTATTGCATAGATAATTTCGCGGTAAGTTCCGCGTCCGCGAAAAAGATAACCGCTTACGAAAAGAAATTAATCGGGCTCGCGGACCGCGTGTTCGTGACCTCGCAGGCCCTTTATGACCATTGCGCGAGGTTCAACGGCAACGTTACGCTCTTCCCGTTCGGCGTGAATATCGAGAGCTTCGAGGCGGTAAGGAAGGAGCCCACGCAGGTACCCGAAGAACTGAAAGGCCTGAAGCCTCCGGTCATAGGTTATGTCGGAGGGGTGCACAAGTGGATAGATTTCGAGCTTGTCAAATATGCCGCCTCGGCGCATCCTGAGATGCAGTTCGTATTCGTAGGGCCGGTGCAGACAGATGTCTCGCAGCTGTCCGGCTGCCCCAACATCCGTCTTTTGGGGGGACGCAAGCATTCAGAGCTCCCCAACCTCGTGAAGCATTTTACCGCTGCCGTCATTCCTTACCTGTTGACGGAGTATACGAAGAACGTCTACCCGACAAAGCTTAACGAATACCTTTCGATGGGCAAGCCCGTCGTATCATCTTACCTTCCCGAAGTGGATACGTTCAATGCGAGATACGGCGGCATCGTATATATAGGAAAGGACAGGCAGGAGTTCTCTTCGCTGCTGTCCAGGGCGATAGCGGAGGACAGCGATTCGCTGAGAGAGAAGAGGATATCGGCGGCTTCGGAGAACAGCTGGAAGTCGCGTATAGAGCTTATGAGCGCGGCCATAGACGAGGCGATAGAGGAGAAGGCGAAGAAGAGCGAAGCCGGATGGAAGGACAGCCTCGCGGGTTTGTTCGCCGCGGCAAGGCGCAGGATCGTGCGGCCTGTCATATATACCGCAGCGGCGCTGCTGCTGGTATTCTGTACGCCCGCGGTATGGTTCCTTGCGGAGCCGCTGAAGATAAGCGAAGAGCCGCAAAAAGCGGACGCGATAGTCGTCTTCGCGGGCGGCGCCGGGGAATCGGGGAAGCAGGGGCAGGGATACGAGGAGAGGGTCGGATACGCGGTCGAGCTCTATAAGGAGGGCTACGCGAAAAACATCGTCTTCTCGTCGGGATATTCCTACGCGATAAAGGAAGTCGATATAATGAAAGCGCTGGCGGTATCTATGGGAGTGCCCGCAAGCGCGATAACGCTCGAAGACAGGTCAGGATATACCTATGAATTCGTGAAGAACACGAGCGATATCGTGCGCAGGAACGGCTGGAAGAAGATCCTTCTCGTAAGCTCGCCCTATCACATGAGGCGCGCCTCGCTGGTTTATGATAAACTCGGGGAAGGCGTAGATGTCGTATATACGCCCATAAAAGACAGCAAGTTCTACAAACACGGATTCGGCGCGTCCCCGAGGCAGATAAAGGGGATTTTACACGAGTATGCCGGTATAGTATATTATCTGGTAAAAGGATATATCTAAAAAGGAGCGGGAAAAATGAAGATGATAGACGAAAAGGGAAGGATATTCGGGAAGGTCAATATCATTGATTTCATCTTTGTGGTCCTGCTATTGAGCATGATTCCGGTCTTTTATTACGGCAACAGGCTTACGGAGGTGAAGAAGCCGGCGGAAAAGAAATACGAGAAGGTCATCGCCGAGATCAAGTTCCTGAAGATCATGCCGGAACTGGCGTCGGTGCTCAAGGAAGGTGATATCAACAAGGGTGCAGGCGGCAAAGCGGCAGGCGTCCTTAAGAGGATAATCTCCAGCGAGAACAGCCGTTTCGCCGCCTTGGGCAATAACGACCAGGTGGTCATCATGGAAGACCCCACGACGAGGGATATACGGGCATCCTTCGAGTTGAACTGCACCAACAACAACGGTGCGCTCGATTTCGAGGGGTATTCGGTCAGGATCGGGAGCAATATCGTATTTAAAACCGATTTCTACAGCATGCAGGGCATAGTGGTGAAGATCGAGAAATGAAGAGGAACAGGACTGACGTAAGCGTGCTGATAAAATCAACGCGTTATATCTGGAACGTTTATAGCCGCTGCGTCGACAATATTGAATCCGTATTCCTGCAGAGCTCGGTGATGAAGATGTTAAGGGGATCTGCGGTTATCCTGTCGGCATGCATTGAAGGAAGCCTCCTGGCCAGGATCTCGAGGCGATCGAACGGATGCGTTTATTACGACAGCGCGCTGCTTGGTGCTGTAAAGAGGTCGTTCTGCGGCGCGGAATCGCTGATAGGGCCATATTATGAGGGAAGCGGATTCAGGCGCATAGCGGATGAGGTAGATGCCCTGCTAGTCCATGCAGAGATCTTCCTGTCCGGGGCGCGATGGAACGTGTTTAAGGAAAACAGCAAGATCATCGGTATCCTGAGAAGATGCAGCGGAAAAAGATAAAGATCCTGAGGGTGATCGCACGACTTAACGTCGGCGGGCCCGCCATACATACCATACTCCTGACGTCGGCACTTAACGGAGGGGATTATGAATCCGTCCTTGTCTGCGGGAACGTGGACAGGTCCGAAAAGGATATGTCCTACCTCGCGGATGCAAAAGGGGTCAATCCGATCATGATCCCGGAGCTGTGCAGGAGCATAAACCCGGTAAAGGACCTGCGCGCGTTCCTTGTCATACTCAAGGCGATAAGGGAATTCAAGCCGGATATAGTCCATACCCACACGGCTAAGGCCGGGGCATTAGGCAGGGCGGCGGCGGTAACCGCCGGCGTCCCCGTAAGGATACATACATTCCACGGCCATATATTCGACGGATATTTCAGCAGGCTGCAGACGGCAGTCTTCCTCACAATAGAGAGGGCCCTGGCCTGCTTCACTAAATATATAATTGTAGTCAGCGAAGCGCAAAAGTCGGATATTTCCGGTAAATACCGGATAGCCGCAGAACGTAAGATAAAGGTTGTCCCGCTCGGCCTGGAGCTGGGCAGGTACGCCGGTATCGGCGGAAGGGACGGGAGATTCAGGAAGGAGCTCGGCATCGGGGACGATACGGTGCTTGTCTCGATAATAGGCCGGCTGGTCCCCGTCAAGAACCACAGGATGTTCATAGATGCCGCAAAAATTATTATGACCGGCGCCCCCGCCTCGGATATAAGGTTCGCAATAATAGGGGACGGCGAGGAGAGGGTGTCGCTGGAAAAACATGTATCCGAAAGCGGCCTGGACGGCAGGATAATGTTCTGCGGATGGAAAGAGGATGTGGCCGGCGTTTACGCAGATTCGGATATCGTCGCGCTGACCTCTTTGAACGAGGGCACCCCCGTAGCCCTGATTGAGGCCCTTGCTTCCGGCAGGCCGGTCGTTTCAACGGACGTAGGCGGCGTAAAGGATGTGGTGCAGGACGGCAAGAGCGGATACCTTGTCGCTTCCGGAGACGCCCGGGCTTTCGCGGAAAAATTACGCGAGCTTGCGGCCGATAAGGCGAAGCGCGCGGCGTTCGGCGCGGAGGGAAGGGACTCGGTCATGGGGAGATATTCAAGCGAGAGGCTCGTATCCGATATAAAACGGCTTTACACCGATTGCCTAATAGATTATAATAATGACAAAAAAGGAGTATAAATAAGTGCATTACCTCATAACTGGAGGCGCCGGTTTCATCGGTTCCCATCTCTCCGAAAAGCTTCTAAAAGAAGGGCATAGAGTAACGGTTCTCGATGACCTCTCCACCGGAAAGGTCGATAACATAAGGCATCTCGAAGGGAACAAGGATTTCAAACTTGTGGTCGGGACGATACTGGATGAGCCCCTCGTGGACAAGCTGGCGGAGCGCTGCGACGCCATATTCCACCTCGCGGCGGCGGTCGGCGTCGAGCTTATAGTCAACCATCCGCTGGAATCGCTCACCACCAACATAAAGGGAAGCGAGACGGTCCTCGGCATGGCGTGCCGTTACCACAAGAAGGTGCTTATAACCTCCACGTCGGAGATATACGGTAAGAATACGCAGGGGCCGCTGAAAGAGGACCAGGACAGGATACTCGGTTCGCCGCTTAAATCGAGATGGAGCTATTCCACGGCAAAGGCGGTCGACGAGATGCTCGCTTATACATACTGGAAGACGAAGGATGTCCCGGCGGTGATCGTGCGCCTTTTCAATACCGTTGGCCCGAGGCAGTCCGGGATGTACGGCATGGTCGTGCCGAGGTTCGTCAGGCAGGCGGTAGAAGGCAAGGACATCACGGTATACGGCTCGGGGAAGCAGTCGAGGTGCTTCCTGCACGTAAAGGACGTCGTTGCGGCGCTTCCGAAGCTTATCGAGGAACCGAGGGCTTACGGGCAGGTATTCAACATAGGCAGCCAGGAAGAGGTAACGATAGAGGGCCTCGCGCGGAAGGTCATAGAGATAACGAAGAGCAAGTCAAATATCGTAAACATCCCCTACGAAGAAGCGTATGAAGAAGGTTTCGAGGACATGGAGAGAAGGGTGCCCGATACCACGAAGATACGCGGCCTGATCGGATTCAACCCCACAGCAGACCTTAAGGCGATAATAGAGGACGTTGTAGGATACATAAAAGGGAACAAGTAAACTGTGGCGTATGTTTACCTTTTTATAACCGCATTTTCTATCGCGTTCCTTACGACCCCGGTCGTGAAGGCGGCGGCCGGCCGGCTCGGTATCGTAGCGAAACCGAAGGAAGACAGGTGGCATAAGAAGGTAATACCGCTCATGGGCGGCATCGCGATATTCACGGCGTTCATGACGACATACCTTATCTTCATGCGCGGCGGGAAAGTGAATATGGGCCTCGTCGTCGGAGGCGCGTCGATATTCCTGCTTGGTGTCGTCGACGATATCAGGGGGCTGAGCCCACAGACGAAACTCGTAGGGCAGATAGTGTGCGCTTCCCTGGCGGTGATGTTCGGTGTCTCGATAAAGGTCATACCGTTCGCCGCGATATCGGTCCCGATCACGATCCTGTGGATGGTCGGGATCACTAATTCATTCAACCTCCTCGATAACATGGACGGTCTGTCTGCGGGCGTGACGGCAATAGCGTCGCTTACGCTCTTCGCGTGCTCTCTCGCGCTCCACAGCTACGAGATAGCGATGGTATCGCTGATAATGGCCGGAGCATCCCTCGGTTTCCTGCCGCATAATTTCTATCCCGCGAGGATATTCATGGGCGATTGCGGCGCGATGTTCCTCGGTTTCACGCTGTCCGCGCTCACGATCATGGGCACATGGAAGGAGGTCTCGCACCTCTTCCTTGTCCTGCTCGTCCCGGTGCTTGCGCTGGCGGTCCCGATATTCGATACGCTATTCGTAGCGGTAACGCGCACTATCGACGGCAGGTCAGTGTCGAAAGGCGGAAGGGACCATACGTCGCACAGGATGGTCTTCCTCGGATGGCAGGAGAGGAAGGCGGTCACGGTGCTTTACGCGATATCCATACTGTTCGGCGCCGCCGCGTATGTATCCCTGCACGTGAAGATATATGTAAGCGCCGTGATCCTGTCCCTTCTCGTGCTGGTCGTCTCTGTGTTCGCGATATTCCTGAACCATCCCACCGTGTCGAGGCGTTCTGTGAGGCAGCCAGGCGATAAAGGGGTCTCGTTCTACAAGAACGAATCCGAGCTGATAGAAGCGCTCGTAAAATACAAGCGGGTCATATTCGAGGTAATATGCGATTTCGTCCTGATATGCCTCGCGTACATGTCCAGCTATATAATGAGGTACGAGGGTATAATCGACCATTATAATTTCGGGCTGATAGCGAAATCGCTGCCGATTATCATAGTGATCAAACTGTTGGCTTTTTCCGTCAGCGGAGTATACGGGAATATCTGGCGGTATATCGGGCTCAACGAACTGATCAATATCGTAAAGGGCATAACGCTGGGTTCGATAGCGTCGGTAGTCGTCCTGGTCGTTGCGTTCAGGTTCGAGGGGTTCTCGAGGATGATATTCGTCCTCGACGCGATGGTCCTGCTTATACTAATGTCGGCTGTCAGGATCGCGTTCAGGATATTCAGGGAACAGCTCTTCGTCTCGTTCGAGGGGCAGGGCAGGAGGGTCCTGATATTCGGCGCCGGGGACGCGGGTGACGCGTTCCTGCGCGAGATAAGGAAGAACAAGTCGCTCAATTACAGGCCGGTAGGTTTCATTGACGACGATCCGTCAAAGCAGGGACGCAGGATGCAGGGCGTGCCTGTCATCGGGGTAAGGTCGGATATACCGCGGCTCGTGGAAGCGAAGAATATAGACGAGATAATACTTGCGATCCCGTCCGCAGACAGGAAGACCAAGGACGATATCGAGGCCATATGCAGGGAGAGCGGCGCGGAGTACCACCAGATAAGCGGGATATACCTTAAGTGAGCAACGGGAAGAACAGGATCTGTTCCGGCTGCGACAAATTCATAGAATACCTGCTCTACACGCTCTTCTTCTTTATCTCATCCTCGAAGAGCGTACTCGAAGTGTTCGCGACGATCGCGATACTCATCTGGTTCTTCAAGAAATCCTATGAGATCAGGGAGCGGGTAAGGGCGAGGGCGGAATCGTTCAGGGTCGAGCGCGCCGGCGCAAGGTCATCCGTGATCTTCGCGCTTATGGGTGTCCTGACGATGGTCCTCGTATACGTCGCTGTCGTCGTTACCATGGGCATAGTGTCAAAACACGCCGCGCCCGGCGTGAACTTGCTTGCGCCCGCGCATTTCATACCTATCGTATTAACAGCGGCGGTCCTGCTCGCGATGTTCTATACGATATTATCCTCGATCATACATTCCTCGCGGCTTGATGCCGGAATAAAAGCATCGTCCATTACCTATCTTTTCATGGCAATAATAACGTCGGTCTTCACTACCGTCAACCTCGCGATAAGCGCGGGGGCGCTGATGTTCAAGACGATGGAATATTTCCTGCTCTTCATCGTGATAGCGGACGTAATTAATACGAGGGAGAAGGTAGCGCGTTCCGCACTGGCATTCATATTTCCGGCGTCGATAGTGGGCCTTGACGGCCTATACCAGTATTATTCGGGCCACGACCTGTTCAGGCATTTCCCGCTCTTCGAGAAGATAAAGGTGACCGCTACGTTCAAATTCTCGAACAGCGCGGGAACGTTCTTTGCCACGGTGCTGCCGCTGCCGCTTTCGCTCTTCATGATGAACGCGTTGCGCGGTAAGAAGAAGGCGCTGCTTGCGGCCTCGATAGCCGTAATATTCGCATGCCTGATGCTGACGCAGGCAAGGGCCGCCTGGCTTGGGTTTGCGTGCGCATTCATTCTTCTTTGTGTCATTTCGGGAAAGAAGAAGTATTACGTGTTGCTTGTATTGTTATTGCTGGTCGTCGCGCTGCTTGCCGTAGCGGGGCCGCAGCCGCTGAAGGACCAGCTGGGGTCGATAGTTAACATCGGCAGGGACCAGTCGAGCCAGGACAGGCTTTTGATATGGGAGACGGGATGGAGGATGTTCATGGATAGGCCTATATTCGGCCACGGGCTCGGGACGTTCATGAGCGTCTTCGAGAGATACAGGCCGGAAGGATACAGAGAGATCGTGTATGCGCATAACTGCCTGCTGCAGGTCGCGGCGGAGACGGGTATCGCCGGCGTCCTCGCGTCCTTATGGATAGCGGCAGCGATGTTCATCTCCGGGTTGAGAAACTATTTCAGGGAAAAAGACGTTTTTACGAGGGCAGCGTACATAGGGTTTATCGGCGGGCTGCTCGCGACACTGGTCAACAGCCTTTTTGACACAAACCTGTATTCGCTTCCGCTTGCAGTCCTGTTCTGGTCGGTCGCCGGATTGTCGGTGGTGAGGACTGAATACGGGCAGCCGGAACATTGAAACCCAAAAATATCCTCCTTATAAGGACCGACAGGATAGGGGAGTTCATCCTGACGACGCCCGCAATAAATGCATTCCGCGCAGGATTCCCCGACGCCGAGATAACGCTTGCAGTATCCGCGGCCTCATATGAAGCGGCGGAAGGCAATCCCTCCGTAGACAGGATAATCAAACTGGACCCAAAAAAGGACCTTGATTCACCGTTCAGGATGGCCCGGTTCATCGCATCTTTAAGGGAACAGCGATACGGAATTTGCGCGGTATTCAACCCGAGCAAAGCGGTAAATGTCGCCGTATTCCTTGCAGGCATACCGGTCAGGATCGGCTATGACAGGAAACTGGGGTTCCTGCTGAACAGGCCTGTTGCGGACAGGAAACATCTTTGCGAGAAGCACGAAGTGGAATACAACCTCGACATCGCGAGGGCCGCGGGGATAGACGCGAAGCCGTCTGTTCCGGTATTTACGGTAAATGCGCAGGATGAAACCGGCGCCGCGCGCATCGCGCGGGAGAACGGCATACGCGAGGGCGAACGGTTTATCGCCGTGCATCCCGGCACAAGCAATCCGGAGAAGATCTGGCCCGCGGAAAGGTTCGGCCGGCTTTGCGCGATGATAGAGAAAGACCTCGGGGCTAAAGTTGTGCTTGTAGGCGGGCAGGAAGAGAAACCCGCCTCAATTGAAGTGGCCAGGCATTCGGGAAGGCCGCTTTACGACCTGACGGGAAAACTTGGACTGAAGGAATTCGGCTCGCTCCTGAGGAAGGCAAAGGCGCTGGTATCCTGTGATTCAGGGCCGGTGCATATATCGGTCGCAGTCGGGACCCCGGTCGTCGCGTTGTTCGGGGAATCGAGGAAAGGCGGCTCATCGGTAAGATGGGGGCCTTACGGGCGGGGGCACACGGTCATAGGCAGGCCCATGGTAAGTGACATAACCGTCGAAGAGGTGTTTACGGCGGTCAAGGGGATAAATGGCTGATCGCAGAAGGATACTGATAATTAACCCGTTCGGCATCGGCGATGTGCTGTTCACGACGCCGGTCATCGAATCGATAAAACAAGAGGCGAAGGACTGCGAAATAGGATACCTCTGCAACCGCAGGACGGAACCGGTGCTGAAGGCCAACCCTAATATCAAATGGGTGTTCGTCTACGAGAAGGACGAATTCAGGCAGCTCCGCGGTAAGTCGTTGATCGGGTATACGGTAAAGCTCGTGTCTTTCGTGATGGACATAAGGAAGAAAGGATTCGATACATCGATAGACCTCTCGCTTAACAGGGAGTACGGCATTATATGCCTGCTTGCGGGAATAAAGGAAAGGATCGGTTTCAATTACAGGAACAGGGGCTCCTGCCTGACAAAAAAGACCGATATAGAAAGTTACAGCGGAAAGCATGTCATCGAATATTACCTCGGTCTTCTCGAGTCGGCCGGCATCAAGCCCTCAGTGAAAAATATCGCCCTGTATATCCCGGACGCGGACAGGCAATGGGCGCAGGGATTCCTCAAGGCCAACGGCGTCTCCGAAGGAGAACTCGTTGTGGGAATAGCGCCTGCCGGAGGGGCCAGCTGGGGAAAGGATGCCGGGATAAAACATTGGAGGAGCGACGGCTATGCCGCGGCCGCCGATAAACTCATCGAAGAAGCAAAGGCGAGGGTCATATTGTTCGGCAGCGCGGAAGAGGCAAATATCTGCGACGGGATAAAGGCCTTGATGCGCAACAGGCCGATCGAGGCATACGGCAAGACGTCGTTGTTACAGGCGGCGGCGTTGATGGGCGCATGCAGGCTCGTCATAGCGAATGACGGGGGCCTGCTCCACCTGGCCGTCGGCGCCGGCGTACGTACCATGGGGATATTCGGGCCCGTCGACGAGAATGTCT
>Ga0209507_1002742_pt1 | contig 11613 bp, 9 predicted proteins | sample AD_UKC028_MetaG_FD_184414 | JGI IMG/M metagenome (GOLD analysis project Ga0209507, IMG submission 184414) | Active sludge microbial communities of municipal wastewater-treating anaerobic digesters from USA - AD_UKC028_MetaG (SPAdes) (version 2) | ecosystem: Engineered > Bioreactor > Anaerobic >...
TTTGCGCGCCGCCGTTGTGGCGGGTCTGCGTCAGGTGCGGCAGGGAACGTTTCCGGGCATGGACTGGCTGATGGCGCTGCTGGATCGGCTGGGGACGGCGGGGGCGATGCAGTTTCCTGAAAATCTCACCCTGTTCCGCAAATCTCTGCTGACTCTGGCAGGGGTGATCGGCGATGTCTCCGACCGGCCTTCGATTGATGAGGTGCTGATTCTGACCGGTCTGATGCAGTGCAGCCGGGAATGGGCGGTTCGAGGGCTGGCGCCCTTTGCGTCGCGCGCTTTTGGAAGTCATTTGTCCAACGCGGACTGGTTCAGCCTGTGGGCCGGCCTGCCCGTGACCGTGGTCCGCTATTGGACCGGAATCTGGCGGGATGCGCTGGGGGGATAGTTCCTGTTGGCGGCATAGCCAGCGCAACGTTCGTTTGTATTCGTCAAGAGAATAAATCGTGTCTGACCGGGAACCCTTAAACCACCCAGCGCAGGGCGGGTTAGGCGTCAGCCGTAACCCGCCGTGGGTGGAACTGCCGGGATGGCGGATTACGCTACGCTAATCCGCCCTACACCCTATAGTTCTTATTCGGGTCAAATAACAAGAATGGCGCAAGGCGTGAGCGCCATATCAGGAAAGTCATTGAAAAAAAACATTTTTGTATAATCTAACCTTATTATGAACAGCAACCAGTTCAAAGCCTGGCTCCGCCAGCAAGGCTGCACCTTTGAAGCTAAACCGGGCGGTTCCGGCCATCTGATCGTGCGGTTGGGTCATCGGAAAACCGACCTGCCAATGCATGGCGGCAGCAAGGAACTGGGTACTGGGCTGGTGAACAAAATCAAGAAGGATTTGGGACTGAAGTAGGAGGCGACCATGTTGATCTACCCCGTCGAACTGACCCCGGACGACAACGGGACCCTGTTGGTAACGTTCCCGGATGTGCCAGAAGCGATAACTTTCGGCGAAGATGAAACCGAGGCGTTGCTGATGGCCGAGGATGCGCTACTGGTCATGCTCTCCGCTTACATGGACGACCGCCAGCCCATTCCGGCGCCTTCCCCGCTCAACGGTCGTCCCGGCGTGGCGTTGAAAGTGGTGGCCGCCGGCAAGGTGGCGCTCTACAACGCGCTGTTGGCGGCGGGTAAGCGCAAGGCGGATTTGGCGCGAATGCTGAACCTGGCGCCTACCTTGGTTGACCGGCTGCTGTCGTTGCACCACAAAAGCCGCATCGAGCAAATCGAAACCGCTCTGGCCGTCCTCGGCAAGCGGCTGGTGGTGGACGTGCGCGAAGCGGCCTGAATCTTGTAGGCCATGGGACGCCCTCAACGCTCGACGGTATAAATCAGATCAGCCCCAGTGCCGACGGCGCTGCTATTGGACTCGAACATCAGTCGCTGGCAGAGCCGGTATTTGACGTTAAAGGTGTTCACGGCGTTGAGCAGCCCGACGCCGTAGCCGACGTACAGATCCGGCGTCAGGTACTTGCCGAGCATCAGCGAGGTTCCGCTGCCGCCGTCTCCGGACGATCCCAGTTCCAGGGCGTCCAGGCCGAACGTATCGCCCAGGCTCTTGGTAAGGGCGCCACCGCCGAGCCCCATAGCCCCGGCAGCCTTGAACAGCAACGCAGATTCGCCGCCCGCCCCGCCATTTTGCGGCGCCCGGCCCAGCACCAGATAGGACAGAATACTGGAGTCGGGCATCTTCGGATCCGAGAACAGCGTCATTTTGGGATTGTTCAGCGTGCCCCGGATTTGTGCGCCAGCAGTAATGGGCGTGCCGGTAAAGGCGCTGGCCGATGACTGCCGCACCACCCGCAAGTCCAGGCCGGGGTTGTTGAGCGGGCTGCTGCTGAATAGCAGTTGTCCGCGCTGAATTTGAATTTCTTCGCCAAAAATCCGGTAATTGCCGGCGACGACTTCGATACTGCCGCTGCCGCGCGGGGCCAGTTGTGGGGTTTCCTCAATCAGCAGGTTGCCCCTGAGCTTGCCCTTGAAGGCGGGTGTTACCACCTGTACGTCATTGCCCAGGATCACCCGGACCCTGGCGAAAATGTCGAGTCCCCCAGGTTTGGACGGCGCATTACCGTCGGCGCCGTTGACGATGACCACATCATCGGATGCCTTGACCGCACCCGGCCGTTCGCCGCCGGGCCGTAGCCAGGCCTTAGGAATGGTCACCGTTCCCTCGACCCGGACCTGTTGCCGGGTCGCATCAATTTGGAGATCGGGGCTGATCTGGATTTGCAGGTCGGCGGTTTTCAGCGCCTGGAAATTTTCGCCCTGAACGGTCAGCTTCAGTTCCGGCTTGAGCGGATCAACGGTTCCGCTCAGTTGCAACTGACCGGGAGCGGAGCGGACTGAACCGGAAAGGCGCAACGGCCCCTGCCCGTCGCTGGCGGCGCTGAACTGGAGATTCTCCAGCTTGATCCCGGCTTCGGGAATGCTCAGGCCGGCGTTCTCCAACCGGATGTCGCCGCGCAGCGCCAGCTTGGGAATCGTGCCGGTGACGTTGACATCCGCCCGCAGTTGTCCCGAAACGCCTTGCAACTGCGGCGCAAACGCGGAGACCACCTTCAGGTCAGTGATGGCGGCGTTGAGTTTGCCGTTCAGCCGGGCTACGCCGAACGGGTCCTGGGCTTGCAGACTGGCCTGCAATTGCCCCGTTTGCGCCAGGTCCAGCCGCGCCTGCCCGCTGGCGGTGCGTCCGTCGGTTTGCACTTGCACGTTGCCGCCGTTGAGGGTGAAGCGCACCGGCTGACCGTTGGCTTCCAGGCTCAGGTTGCCCGGAGCGATGTTCAGATTGACCTTGCCCTGGAGCGCGCCGCCGATTTTGCCGCTGGCGCTGGCTTCGCCGCCGATGCGGGTGGCCAGCATCATTCCTTCGGGTAGAAAGCGTTTGAACCGTTCTGGCGTGAGGTCGCTGAGTTGCACCCGGCCGTTGAATGCACCGGACTGTTCCCACTGGCCTTGCAGGCACACGCGGGTGGGCGCGCTGCTTAGACAGGCCGTGTCGAGACTGGCGGCCTTGGCCGAGGCGCGCACCGGGGCCGGTTTATCCAGGCTCCAGGTCCCGGCGACGGTGTCCCTGGCGCTGAGTTGGGTAACGCGACCCTGCCAGAGCAGGGAGGGCATTTGCAGACTGCCGGCGAGCGCCAGCAGGAAGCGGCCCGGATCGCCGGTCAGTTCCGCTTTGAGATCGTGCGCGGCGGGCGTGCCGCTGCCGTCGAGGGTGAACGATTTCCAGTTCTGACCGCCCAGCGTCAGCCCTTCGCCGCTGACTTTGAGCTGGGAACGGCTGACGCCGCCAACGTCCACGTTGGCCTCGCCGCGCAGTTTCTGAATTTGCGTGTCGCCCTGTCGCAGGTTTTGCACCGTGAAGCTGGCTGCTGCCGCTGGCCGGTCGCGGGGACCGCTCAGAGCGCCGCTGCTGGCGACGGTTCCGCTCAGGCCGGGAACCAGGGATTTCAGTTGCGGCGCATCCAGTTTCCAGCGCAAATCCCAGCGCTGCGCCAGCGACCCATCCGCTTCCAGCCGGGCGTCGCCGGCGCTCACTTTCAGGGCCTTGATCGTCAAATTCTGATCCTGCACTGCGACATCCGCGTTGCCGCGCACCGCTTGCCCGCTCAGCGTCCCGGCCAGTTCTTCCAGCAGGAGATTGGCGCGTAACACGGCGTTTTCCAGGCCGCCATCGCTTTTGAGTCGTAGATTCAGCTTGCCGGGCACGTCTTTCCAGTGTGCCCCCGGATTGATCCCCGCGCCGCTCAATTCGGTTTGCCAGCGCACGGCGGGTAGCCAGGCGACATCGGCGTTGCCCTGGATCGTGCCTTCCAGCGTTTGACCGTTCAGCTTGACTTCGCGCACGGCCTGGTCGGAACCCTGACCGGCCAGCGTCCAGCGCCCCTTGGGAATATCGGGACCCTGCACGTCGGCGGCGAGTTGAAACCGGTAGTCTTTGGGCGTGCCTTCGGCGGCAAATTCGCCCTGGGCGCTTTCCACCTGCGCCGGGCCGGTGAGCGGCCAGACCAGAGCTTGCCATTGACCGGCAGCATTAAAGCGCAAATCGGCGAATTGCAAATCGCCCTTGGCGTCGAGCGCCAGGGGCCGGTCGGCAGCGGTTAACCGTAATTCGTTCAGCTTCACGGCCTGTTCGTCGCCGGCGGCGGTGAACTTCAGCGTAGCGGGACCGAGTTCGGGCAGAGTGGTGTTGACCTCGCCCTGGCCCTCGAACCGGGCCAGCACGCCCTTGGCATCGAGTTGCGCGGTCAGGGGGTTGCCAGCCAGGTCTGGAACGAAGGGCTTGAGATCGGCCACAGCCAGTTTGGCCTGGGCCGACCAGGCGGGTTGCGGGTCGAGCGGCTGGCGAACTTCGCCGTTCAGGTCCAGCGTGGCTGCGCCGGTGATGTGCTGGGTCAGTTGCACGCGGTCGCGCAGTTCGCCCGCGATGTTGCCTTCGCCGGTGAAGGTTCCATGGTCCGGAGTTGGAAACTGCCAGACGAGCTGGATCTGGAGCGGATAGTTGCCGGTGGGATTCAGTTGGCCGCTCAACCGCACCTCGCCCTGGAGCGCCCGGACTTCCAGGGTTTCGATATTCAGACCCTCGGCCTCGGTACGGGCTTTGAGGCTGATGGCGTCAATGACAATCGGTTCGGCACCCGCCGGCAGGATGCGAATGTCGCGGCCTTGCAGATCGTTGATGTGGATCGCCAGCGGCAGGCGGATGTCGGGCAGCGCCAGCGGTTCGGCTGGGGGAGGGGATGCGGTGTTCTCGCCGGGCGGCAGGTGCAGTTCCAGCCCCTCCACGTGCAGGCGATTGACGGTCAGCGCGGCGTTGAACAGGTTAGCGGGCCGCCAGTCGAGTTCACCCCTGGCGAGCGTGACCTTGAGCGGGCCATCCTCGTAGCGCAAGTGCTCGATCCGCAGGGGTCCCAGCAAGTGACCCTCGACGGAACCGACGCGCAGTTGGCCGGGCAAAACCCGTTCGGCCAGCGCCAGCAGCGCCTTAAGACCGGTTTCAGTGGAGACTGTGGAACCCGTCGTCAGCAGAATCAGCAACAGTATCAGCAGGAATAGCCCAAACAGCCAGAACAGCAGGCGGCGGGCGATGCGGAACAGGTTCACAGTTCAGGCCCGATGCTGAAAGAGAAGCGGAACGCATCGCCAGGCGGGCGATCCAGCCCGGACGCCAGATCAATCCGCACCGGCCCCACCGGCGAGCGCCAGCGCAGGCCCACGCCAGCGCCGGTTTTCAGTTCGGGACTCGCGCCGTCGAAGGCGTCGCCGCTGTCCACGAAGGCGGCGAGACTCCAGCCATCCCAGACCCGGTGTTCGTATTCCAGGCTGCCGACCAGCAGATTCTTGCCGCCGATCACCACGCCCTCCTCGTCGGTCGGGCCGATGCTGTTGTAGGCGTAGCCGCGCACGCTGGCGTCGCCCCCGGTGAAAAAGCGCAGGGAGGTGGGCAACTTTTCAAAACCCTGGCGGATCAGAGTGGTTCCCGCATCGCCGCGCGCAATGAACCGGCTGGTCTCGTTCAAGGCGTAAACGCCTTTGAGGTGTAATACCCCTTGTACGAAGTCAAGGTCCGACAGCAGCGCGGTCGAAGCGCCGCGCAACTCGAAGCCGAACAGCAGGCCGCGCGTCGGATATAACCGGTCGTCGGCGTCAATCCAGGTCCAGTTCAGACCGGGAATCAGCAACAGCGAGGATCGGGTGGGTTCATCGCCGACGCTGAATTCCTCGTACTGATAACTCAGGTTGTAGTTTTTTAACCACTTGCCGTCCTGCTGTTGCCAGCCGCCGCCGATGATGAATTGCTCGTAGTCCTGGTTTTTGTAATTTTGCTGGGTGTAGCCGGCGTTCAAGGTGTAGGTGTCGGTGGTCGGGTCGTCGCCGGGAATGTAGTACTTGCCGCCGAAGGACATCTTGATCGGCGACCACAGCAGTTCTTGCTCGGCGTGGTGTCCCCGGCGGTTGAGCCAGCGTTGTTCAGCTTTCAGCCTGACGCGTGGCCCGGTGTCGGTGCCATAGCCGGCGCCAGCGCTGTACTTGCGCTTCTTGTTCGGCTCCAGCACCACTTCAACCGGGGTAGTATCGGTCGCGGCGTCGGGCGGCGCGTTGATCTGAATCTGGCTGAAGTACGGGCTGCTGTTGAGATCGCCTTGCAGTTTCAGCAGGTCGTTGGCGTTGTAGGGATCGCCAGATTTGAAGCGGGGATAGCGATTCAGCAGCTTGGGGGACAGGAAGTCCTGCTTGAAGGTGATGGCGCCGAAGCGGTAGCGCGGGCCGGTGTCGTAATGCAAACGGACGGTGGCCTCGTAGGCTTCCAGGTTGATCTCGATGGCGCGCTCGGCGAAGCGGGCTTCGAAATAGCCGCGCTCGGTGGCCAGCGTTTCCAGCGCCTGCTTGAACTGTTCGTATTTGGGCTGATCGAGGGTTTGGCCCTGGACGAGCGGAGCGTTGGCCAGCGCCTGCTGGAAGACCGGATCCTGCTGGCCTTCGCCGAGGATTTGCAGATCCAGCGTGGTGATGCGCAATGGCCGGCCTGGCTGAATGCGATAGCGCGCTTCCCAGCCGCCGGGGACGCGATTCAGCGCGGATTCAATGGTGGGTTCGTAATAGCCGAACGGTTGCAGCGCCGCGCGAATTTCGCGTTCGGCGTTGCCGTGCAGCCAGCGCAGCCGGGTTTCCTCCGGCGCGGTTTGGCCCGCGAAGCGGTTGAGTTCCAGCAGGGCCAGCACATTGGTGCGCAACGGTTCATCCACGCCCTCGACCGTTACGGCGAGTACGCCGTTTTCACTGGTTTCCGTAGCGGCCGGTGGGGCGGCGGTTTCCTGGGCGGGCAGGGATTCGACGCCGCCGGCCAGGATGCAGAACGGTAGCCAGACGAGCGCAAGACGGGAAACAGGTCGAGTCATGGTGGATGTGGGTGGGGTTGTTGCCGGCGTGGATATTAGCGCCTTTACGCCAAATTGGGGCTAAGTTTAGATGAATGGCAGGATTCCAGTTGTTCCACAAGCTCATGGCCATTTCTGGTCACACCAAATTTTTCCGCGGATCGAACGCATCCCGCACCGCCTCGCCGACGAACACCAGCAGGCTCAGCATCAGCGCCACCACCACAAAGCCGGAAATGCCCAGCCAGGGTGCTTGCAGGTTGTCCTTGCCCTGACGCAGCAGATCGCCCAGCGAGGCGGACCCTGGCGGCAGGCCGAGGCCCAGGAAATCCAGCGCCGTCAATGCCACAATGGAGCCGGACAGAATGAACGGCATGAAGGTCAGCGTCGCCACCATGGCGTTGGGTAAGACATGCTTGAACATAATCCGCCCATCGCTCATGCCCAAAGCGCGGGCGGCGCGAACGTAGTCGAAGTTACGGGCGCGCAGAAATTCGGCGCGCACCACCCCGACCAGACTGGTCCAGCCGAACAGCATCAGAATCAGCAACAGGGTCCAGAACCCCGGTGTCACCACGCTGGAGACGATGATCAGGATGAACAGTTGCGGCAGGCCGCCCCAAATTTCCAGAAAACGCTGGAACAATAAGTCCAACCGACCGCCAAAATAGCCCTGCACCGCCCCGGCCGCCACCCCGATGAGCGAGGAACTCAGGGTGAGCAACAGGCCGAACAGTACCGAAATGCGCAAGCCGTAAATCAGCCGGGCCAGCACATCGCGGCCCTGATCGTCGGTGCCCAGCCAGTTGTCAGCGGAGGGTGGAGCGGGGGCCGGAACCGGCAGGTTGTAGTTCACGGTATCGTAGCGGAAGCGAATGGGCGGCCAGAGCATCCAGCCCTTCTCATTGATCAGTTGCGCCAGATAGGGATCACGATAGTTGGCTTCGGTCGGAAACAGGCCGCCGAAATCAGTTTCGGCATAGCCCTTGAATACCGGCGCATAGAACGAACCTTGGTAATAGATCAGCAGAGGACGATCGTTGGCGATGAATTCCGCGCCCAGGCTGAATCCAAACAGCAGCAGGAACAGCCACAGCGACCAATAGCCGCGATGGTTAGCGCGAAACTGCGCCAGTCGGCGCTGGGTCAGGGGGCTGAAATGTGGTCGTAATGAAATCATGCAGGCGCGGCGGGTGGATGGAGGTTGAGCGGCCGGCGCCGCCCGGTGTGAATGTCAACCAGGGTGACAAACGAGGCCGCAGGAAATTTTATGGCATCCTGGCAGCCGAGCAGTCTTTGCCGTTGAGCGTAGCGAAATCTGGCGAGAGCGGGAAGAGTATTGAATTTTGATGGTTTCCGCGCGGAGCCGGCGCCAGGATAACCTTGACATCAGTGGCTTGCCTCCCTATAGTTCCGCGTCTTTGCAGACCCGGATGCTCACCAGCGCAGGCCCGCTGCCGGGTTCACCGAATTTCACCGCTCGACTGGAGTAGGGGGCAATGGCCACAATCAACCAGTTGGTGCGCAAGCCGCGCTCCAGCAAGAAAGCCAAGAGCGCCGTGCCGGCGCTCGAAAGTTGTCCGCAGAAGCGCGGCGTGTGCACCCGTGTCTACACCACGACGCCGAAAAAGCCCAACTCCGCGCTCCGCAAGGTAGCGCGCGTGCGCCTGACCAACGGCCAGGAAGTCACCAGCTACATCGGCGGCGAAGGTCACAACCTGCAGGAACACTCGGTGGTGCTGATCCGCGGCGGCCGCGTCAAGGACCTGCCCGGCGTGCGCTACCACATCGTGCGCGGCAGCCTGGACACCTCCGGCATCGTCAAGCGGCGGCAGGGGCGTTCCAAGTACGGCGCCAAGCGGCCCAAGTCCTGAGTTTCGCGTTAGCCGATTGAGATTGAGACGGTCATGCCGAGAAGAAGAGAAGTTCCCAAGCGCATCATCCTGCCCGATCCCAAGTACGGGAGCGAGATGCTGGCCAAGTTCGTCAACATGATCATGGAACGCGGCAAAAAGTCCGTGGCCGAAAAGATCGTCTATGGCGCGCTCGACACCATTGCCGAAAAGGGCAAGGACAATCCGATGGGCCTGCTGGAGCAGGCGCTGGATAACGTCCGCCCGATCGTCGAGGTCAAGTCCCGCCGGGTCGGCGGCGCCACCTACCAGGTGCCGATTGAAGTGCGCTCGGTGCGCCGCACCGCCTTGGCTATGCGCTGGATCATTGATGCGTCCCGCAAGCGCGGCGAGAAATCCATGGCCCGCCGGCTGGCCGGCGAGTTGCTGGACGCCGCCGATAGTCGCGGCGCCGCCGTCAAGAAGCGCGAAGACGTGCATCGCATGGCGGAAGCCAACAAGGCGTTCGCCCATTACCGCTGGTAAGTTTGAGGACTGATTCGTGGCGCGTAAAACCCCCATCGAGCGCTATCGCAATATCGGCATCATGGCCCACATTGATGCCGGCAAGACCACCGTGTCCGAGCGCATCCTGTTTTATACGGGCGTCTCGCACAAGCTGGGCGAAGTGCACGATGGCGCCGCCACCATGGACTGGATGGTGCAGGAACAGGAACGCGGCATTACGATCACCTCTGCCGCCACGACCTGCTTCTGGGATGGTATGGCCGGCCAGTTCGACGAACACCGCGTCAACATCATTGATACCCCCGGCCACGTGGATTTCACCATCGAGGTCGAGCGGTCGCTGCGCGTGCTGGACGGCGCCTGCGCAGTGTTCTGCGCGGTGGGCGGGGTCGAACCGCAGTCTGAAACCGTCTGGCGGCAGGCGAATAAATACGGGGTGCCCCGGCTGGCGTTCGTCAACAAGATGGACCGCGCCGGCGCGGATTTCCTGCGCGTCGTACAGCAGATTAAGGACCGACTGGGCGCCAACCCGGCGCCGATTCAGCTCCCCATTGGTGCCGAAGATCAATTCAAGGGCATCGTTGATCTGGTCAGGATGCAGGCGATCTACTGGGACGAAGACAGCCTGGGCATGAAGTTCGAGAACGGCCCCATTCCCGCCGACTTGCAGGCCGACTGCGAAACCTGGCGTGAGAAGTTGGTCGAGGCCGCCGCCGAAGCGTCCGACGAACTGATGGAGAAGTACCTGGAAGGGCATGCCCTCGACGAGGACGAAATTGACGCCGGCTTGCGCATCCGCACCCTGAAGGGCGAAATCGTCCCGGTGCTGTGTGGGTCTGCCTTCAAGAACAAGGGCGTGCAGGCGATGCTGGACGCCGCCATCCGCTACCTGCCGTCACCGATTGATAAACCGCCAGTCAAGGGCGTGCTCGACGACGCGGCGGGCAGCGAAGGCGAGCGCCCTGCCAACGATGAGGCGCCGTTCGCGGCGCTGGCGTTCAAGATCGCCACCGATCCTTTCGTCGGCAACCTGACTTTCATCCGTTGCTATTCCGGCGTGGTCAATTCTGGCGATACGGTCTACAACCCGGTCAAGAGTCGGCGCGAACGCATCGGCCGCTTGGTGCAGATGCACGCCAACAGCCGCGAGGAGATCAAGGAAGTCCGCGCCGGCGACATCGCCGCCTGCGTGGGTCTGAAAGATGTTACCACCGGTGATACGCTGTGCGATTCCACCAGCGTCATCACCTTGGAGCGGATGGAATTCCCCGTGCCGGTGATCTCCATCGCGGTCGAACCCAAGACCAAGGCCGATCAGGAGAAAATGGGCGTCGCCCTGAGCAAGCTGGCGCATGAAGACCCGTCGTTCCGGGTGCATACCGATCCGGAATCCGGTCAGACCATCATTTCCGGCATGGGCGAGCTGCACCTGGAAATCATCGTGGACCGCCTCAAGCGCGAGTTCAAGGTGGACGCCAACGTTGGCAAGCCGCGCGTCGCCTACCGCGAGACCATCCGCAAGCCGGTGGAGCAGGAAGGCAAGTTCGTGCGCCAGTCCGGCGGTCGCGGTCAGTACGGCCATGTCTGGCTGCGGCTGGAACCGCAGGAGCCGGGCGCCGGCTACGAGTTCGTCAACGGCATCGTTGGCGGCGTGGTGCCGCGCGAATACGTGCCGGCGGTGGACAAGGGCGTGCAGGAGCAGATGGAGAAAGGCGTGCTGGCCGGCTATCCGGTGGTGGACGTCAAAGTCACCATCTTCGACGGCTCCTACCACGAGGTGGACTCCAGCGAAATGGCGTTCAAGATCGCCGGCTCCATAGGGTTCAAGGAGGGCGCGCTGAAGGCGGGCGCGGTGCTGCTGGAGCCGATCATGAAGGTCGAGGTGGTTACGCCCGAAGACTATATGGGCGATGTCATGGGCGACCTCAACCGCCGGCGCGGTATGTTGCAGGGCATGGACGATTCGCCGTCGGGCAAGGTGATCCGCGCTGAGGTGCCGCTGGCCGAGATGTTCGGTTATGCCACCGACCTGCGCTCAGCCACCCAGGGCCGCGCGACCTATTCCATGGAATTCGCCAAATACCATGAAGCCCCCGCCGCGATTGCCGAGGCGGTGATCAAAAAAGCATCCTGACGGTTGCCGAACAGTTTGAATCGGATGGAGTAAGTACGGTGTCCAAAGAAAAATTTGAGCGAACCAAGCCACACGTGAATGTGGGGACGATTGGCCACGTAGACCATGGCAAGACCACGCTGACGGCGGCGATCACCAAGGTGATGGCGGCCAAGTTTGGCGGCGAATTCAAGGCCTACGACCAGATTGACGCCGCGCCGGAAGAGAAGGCGCGCGGCATCACCATCGCCACCGC
>Ga0209507_1002743_pt1 | contig 11612 bp, 10 predicted proteins | sample AD_UKC028_MetaG_FD_184414 | JGI IMG/M metagenome (GOLD analysis project Ga0209507, IMG submission 184414) | Active sludge microbial communities of municipal wastewater-treating anaerobic digesters from USA - AD_UKC028_MetaG (SPAdes) (version 2) | ecosystem: Engineered > Bioreactor > Anaerobic >...
GACCTCTTCCATCTGATCCGCGTGCATCCGAACAACGCGGCCAACCTTAACTTTTTTCCCGTTGCGTACATTGACGATCGTGGAACCTTTTTCCACCGACCCTTCGTACACGCGAATATAGGTTAATTGGCCGTACTGACCGTCTTCCAGCTTGAACGCCAGTGCGATGATTGGTTTTTCCGGATCACTAGTCAATACAACTGGTTCTTCATTATTATCCATATCAAGGGCAATGTTCTCCACTTCGGATGGCGTGGGCAGAAGATACGTCACGCCGTCGAGCAGAGGCTGAACCGCTTTGTTTTTATAGGCCGACCCCATATAAACAGGTGTAATTTCCCTTTTTAACGTTCCTTTGCGAATAGCGGCATAAAGCAGTTCAGGGGAAATTTCTTTTTCTTCCAGAATGGCTTCCGTCAGTTCATCTGAAAACAAAGATGAGGCGTCGATAAGTTCTTCTCTTTTGGCCTTGGCTTCCACCAGCAGATTTTGTGGAATCTCTTCAATGCGAATATCTTCACCGTTATCGCCGTCAAAATACATCGCTTTCATGGCCACCAGATCGACCACGCCCTGCAGGTCTGTTTCCAGTCCGATGGGAATCTGCATGGCGACGGCGTTGTGGCCCAGTTTGGTTCGAAGCTGTTCAATTACCCGGAAGGGGTTGGCTCCGCTTCTGTCGCATTTATTGATAAACGCGATGCAGGGAACTTTGTAGCGCTTCATCTGGTGATCAACGGTGATGGACTGAGACTGAACGCCACCGACTGAACACAAAACAAGGATTGCCCCATCCAGAACACGCAGAGATCGCTCCACTTCAATGGTGAAATCGACGTGGCCGGGCGTGTCAATGATATTAATTTCATGCCCTTTCCATTCGCAATAGGTCGCCGCAGAAGCGATGGTAATGCCTCTTTCTTTTTCCAGTTCCATGGAATCCATGGTCGCGCCCACGCCGTCTTTACCTTTCACGTCATGGATGGCGTGAATTCTTTTCGTGTAAAAAAGAATCCGTTCGCTAAGCGTGGTTTTACCGGAATCGATGTGCGCGCTGATTCCAATGTTGCGTATTTTCTGATCGTCGAAATTCATTTCACTTTCCTCTCCCAAAAACACTCATCTTTACAATATCCCACTGCACTTCGTTTATAGGATATTTTAACTTACCTTTTCTGTTGAGCTTCGTTCCTCGCATAAGATGCCTACTATCTCTAGTCACGCCGCTTGTGGGATAGTTCGACCTGCGCGTTTCAGCGCACTTCGTTTCTGAAACTCGGGTACCACTATAAAAAAACCCCCCACATTTGGAAGAGTCTCTGCCAGATGGGGGAGCCACCGTAATCGAGCCTTAGTATTGAAGAGTGTGGCCTTTTATATTCTTAGAGTGGATTTGTCAAGCTAATGTTTTGAAATAATCGTATATGAAAATACTGCCTGTGAAAATACTGCCTGTTGACCGGCGTCAATCCTGCCGATATAATTCGAATAAGACTTATTTACCTTAGTCGTTCAGAAAGATTAGCGAATATGGCAAAAATAAAATGGAATATGGTCTGGGGTATTGCAATCACTATGATTTTTCTTGGCCTACTGGCCGTGCGTCTGGAATTATTTAAGGAAAAACCAGTGGACTTCCCGGTCAGTCGAAATGTTGAGGTTTCACGTTCACCGGAAGCCTGGATGAATATTTATCAAAATAAGAAAAAAATCGGCGTCATCCATCGTAAATTCAACCCATTGAAAAACGGCCGCTTCCAGACCAGGGAATTTGTCATCATGCAGATTAATACAATGGGTGTTATTCAAGCGCTAAATTTATCAACGGAAACAGACCTTAATCCTGACATGTCTTTCTCCTCCTTCAACTTCGAACTGAGCTCCAGTTTGTTTCGTTTTAACGCCCGTGGCTATGTGAAAAAAGATAAACTTATTTTATTTACCGGGCTGCCGACTAATGCCCAGCAGAAAACTGTCATTCCGCTCAAGGATATTCCCCATATCAGTGGTAATATTTATGAGGCGGCATTTGTATCCGGTCTGGGAAAAGACAAAACACGCGATTTCAATATTTTTGATCCATCCACACTGGGTCTCCGCAAAATATCCGTCACCCGTTATGCGGATGAAATTATCCCGATCTTGGGAAAACACGTCTTGACGCAAAAATTCTGCGCTGATTTCATAGGTGCTAAAAATTGTGCCTGGCTGGCCCAAGACGGCGAAGTATTAAAAGAAACCGGAATACTCGGGCTTTCCATGGAAAAGGTCAGCGCAAAGCAAGCACAAGAAGGGATCGCAACGGATGGTATTGTTGATTTTACTCAAATCGCTTCGATCCCCGCCAACATCACTATCACCGCACCATCAAAATTGACGGAAATAAAAATCAAATTTGACGTTACGGGTAACCTACCCTTTTTGCTGCAAGGCGGACGGCAAACGCTTCATCAGAATATTTTAACAATTACCAAAGAGACATTTCCGGATACACCTTTCCAAAATAATAAACCGACAGTTTTTCAGAAGCATTTACAATCGTCGCCGTTGGTCCAGTCCAACGCACCGGAAATCAAAAAACAAGTGGAAAAAATTGTCCTGCACACGGACAGTCCACAAGTGAAGCTTCAAAAAATCGTTCAATGGGTTTACCGTACCCTAGAAAAAAAACCTGTTTTGTCCGTGCCCAATGCCTTGGAAGTCTTAAATAATATGGCGGGCGATTGCAATGAACATGCGGTTCTTACTGCTGCACTGCTTCGCGCAGCGGGCATTCCCGCGCAGATTGAGACCGGGCTTGTTTATCTCAATGGCCGCTTCTATTATCATGCCTGGAATCTGGCCTATATTGGACAAGGGGTCACCGTTGATTCTGTTTTAAACCAGATTCCCGCAGATGTTACGCATATTCGCCTCGTTCGCGGCGAAGGCGGTGAACAACTTGATTTACTGGGCGCCATAGGCAAAGTTAAATTGGAGGTCACATCCACAAAGAATGATTGAACTGAAAAACCTGACCAAAGATTACGGAACAACATTGGCTGTGAACCGTTTGAGCTTAGACGTTGCAGCCGGCGAAATTTACGGATTCATCGGTCCCAATGGCGCGGGCAAAACGACAACGATCCGTATGATGGGCGGTATTATCGAGCCGACAGCCGGAAGCATCACCATTGCCGGAATCGATCTCAGAAAAGATCCTGTTGCGGCAAAGAAGATTATCGGCTTTGTGCCGGACAGGCCCTTTCTTTATGAAAAGCTCACCGGCATGGAATTTCTCAAATTCATTGCTGATTTATATAGTGTGGAGGCTCCATATCTCTTCCGCAGGTCGGAGGAGCTTTTAAAGCAATTTGCGCTCTGGGAATGGGCGGACGAGATTATTGAGGCTTATTCGCACGGCATGAAACAGAGACTAATCATTGTTGCGGCACTTCTCCATGATCCGAAAGTGATGATTATTGACGAACCAATGGTCGGCCTTGACCCTGAAGCCGTGAGCATGGTCAAGGATATTCTTAAGGGGCTGGCCGCACAAAATGTAACCATCTTTGTTTCTACACATACACTGAGCCTCGCCGAAGATCTGTGCGATAGAATCGGTGTCATCCATAAAGGAACGCTTTTGGCACAGGGCTCCGTATCCGACTTGAATCTGGCCGCTAAAACCGGCGAAGCCAGATTGGAAGAAGTTTTTTTGACTTTAGTGCGGGAAGCATAAGACCATGAGAGGCAAAGTGTTGACATTATTGAGACCGCGGCTGCTTTCCGCCGGAAATGGATTGAAACCGGGTACGCGAAATAACCGCTGGACGCAACTTTTCCTGTTCTTGTTGATCGGCCTGGCTTTCTGGATAGGCGCCTTCTTAATATTTTACCGCGTATTAATTTATTTTCAAAGTGTGCAGAATTTTGGTGACATCCTGGCCATGAAACTTCTTTCCATGATGATCATCACTTTCTTCACCCTATTGCTTTTCAGTAGCATTATTAACACCCTGTCTCACCTGTATTTGAGCCGCGACTTACCTTTGCTGTATTCTCTACCGGTTGACATCAGGGATATTTTCTTCTCACGCTGGTTTAGCAGCGCTTTTGATTCCTCATGGATAGTTGTGGCCTTTAGTCTCCCCGTTTTTTTATCCTACGGCCTTGTCTATCAGGCAGGCGCCGCTTTCTACTTGGCGGCACTGACTGCAATTGTATGCATGTGCCTGATGGCCTCAGCCGTCAGCAGCCTGCTAGTTTTACTGGGCGCAGCTTTGCTTCCCGCGGGAAAAATCCGTACCTTTTTTGTGATCCTGGGCGTTTTGCTGGTGGTGTTGCTTGTAATTGTCTTGAGGATGATTAGGCCGGAACAGCTTGTTAATCCGGATAGTTTTGCTTCGGCTGTTCTGTATTTAAATTCCATGCAGGCACTCAGCCTGCCTTACCTGCCCACGACCTGGGTAACAGATACAGTGCGCTTCGCTTTAAAAAATAACTGGACATATTCCATATTTAATCTGGCTCTTTCGGCCAGTTGTGTTTTTTCCATGATCTTTATAAACGGAATGGCCGCGAGTGCCATCTACTCCCGAGGTTTTTCCCGCGCTCAAACAACGGCCAACAGGCTTTCCTCGCCCGTCAAATTCCGTGGACACAGTTGGGAAGGTTTGTTAAATTTTCTGTCACGTTCGGCAAAAGCTTTTGCCATCAAGGAAATCCGCTCTTTCTTTCGGGATTCCACACAATGGCCGCAATTGTTTTTAATCTGCGCATTGATTGTTGTTTACCTGTATAATTTCTCCGTCCTGCCTCTGAATCGCGCGCCCATCAAAACGGTCTATCTTCAAAATGTCTTTTCTTTTTTGAATGTGGGGCTGGCCGCTTTTGTGCTTTCGGCCATTGCCGCCCGCTTTGTTTTTCCGGCGGTCAGCATAGAAGGAGAAGCTTTCTGGATTATTCAATCAGCGCCTGTTTCCATGAAAACATTCCTCTGGATTAAATTTTTTCTTTATTACATACCGTTGCTCATTCTGTCTGAAATACTGATCGTTGCTTCCAACCTTCTGCTTGGGGTAACCCCATTTATGATGTTTTTATCCGTCTTGACAATATTTTTTCTTGTTCCCGCCGTCGTGGCGCTGGCCGTTGGACTGGGCGCTTGCTATCCTGATTTCAAATCGGAAAATCCGGCCCTGTCGGTAACCAGTTTCGGTGGGATGCTTTTTATGCTCCTGAGTTTTGGTTTAATTGCTCTGGTCATAATTCTGGAAGCGGGGCCTGTTTATAAAATCTTTATGGCCAGAATGCACGGTTACGCCTTTTCCTGGATACAAATACTCTGGTTTGTCTTTTCTTTTACTTTTGCGCTGTTTCTATGCGTTTTTGCAGTGTTGTATCCTATGAGGCTGGGTGCAATAAATCTACTGAAAAGGTGAAATTTCGCCCGCCTTTTCGAAAGCTTTCGTCAGCAGACAAAACAAGCGCCCTCAATCGTCAGAAGGTGAAAATTATCTTGATTTTAGTTACGGGATAGGCTAAACATCCCACCACTCTGAATGAACCCGTTTCATCAGTTCTTTTGGCAGATCTTGTTGAGATATTGAAAGGAGTTTTCATGGCAAAGTACGAACCAAAATCTCTTAGAAATATGGCTGTAATCGGTCACGGCGGCACAGGTAAAACCTCTCTTTGTGAATCACTTTTATTTGTTTCCGGTAAAAATGAACGGCTGGGTCGTGTGGATGACGGTTCGTCCACCATGGACTATGAGCCGGAAGAACAAAAGAAACATGTTTCAATCTCATCGGCGGCCAATTTCGTCGAATGGGATAAACATAAAATTAATATTGTGGATACGCCGGGCGACTCCAACTTTACCTTTGATATTAAATGCTCTCTGAGCATTGTGGATAATGCAGTCGTGGTTATCGATTCCGTCGGCGGCGTTGAATTCCAGACACAAAAAGTCTGGGAACTGGCCGACGAATATTCTCTTCCCCGCATGATTTTCATCAATCGGATGGACCGTGAAAGAGCGGATTTTAACAAAGTCTTGGAAAGCATCAAAACAAAACTCAAGAAGAAAACAACCCCCATCTGTATGCCCATCGGAGCGGAAGATAAATTTCAAGGTATTATTGATTTGATTGCCATGAAAGCTTATACTTTTACCGACAACAAAGGCGTTGGCAAGGCGTCTGACATTCCGGCTGATTTGATTGATGAGGCCAGCATGCTGCACAGTTCGATGGTCGAAGACATCGCGGAAGCCGACGATGAACTGATGAATAAATATCTTGAATCCGGCGAGCTTTCCGCCGAAGAACTTAAGTCCGGCTTGAGAAAAGGCGTAACGATGGGAAGCATTATTCCCGTCATTTGCGGTTCAGCCCTTAAAGGCATCGGCGCAACGCTATTGATGGATATCGCTGTCAGTTCTTTCGCTTCACCCGTGGACCATGGACCGGTTAAAGGCAAAAAACCGGGAACGGACAGTGTTGAAGAAAGGCAGCCTTCAGAAGATGCTCCTTTTTCTGCAATTGTTTTCAAAACTATTGCCGATCCCTACGCGGGCAGGCTGACATTATTCCGGGTCTATTCTGGAAAGCTCAATTCCGATTCGGCCGTGTATAATTCAACGAGAAAAATTACGGAAAAATTCGGTCATATTTTCTTTTTGGAGGGCAAAAACCAGAAACAGGCGGAAGTGCTGATTCCGGGTGACATCGCCGGGGTTGCCAAATTAAAGGAAACAGTCACGGGAGACACGCTGTGCAACGAGAAAAACCCCGTTATCTTTGAGAAAGTCGCCGTCCCGCCGCCGATCATGTCTTTTGCCGTGGAGCCGAAATCCCGTGGGGATGAAGATAAAATCGCTTCCTCAATTCACCGCCTGACGGAAGAAGACCCGACCATCGTCTTCTCCCGCAATGTCCAGACCAAGGAAATGATTCTTTCCGGGATGGGCCAGGTGCATATTGAAGTCAATGTAGAAAAGATGAAAAGAAAATTCGGCGTCGAAGTCAATCTGAACACGCCGAAAGTCCCCTATCTGGAAACCATAAAAGGCAAAACCAACGTCCAGGGCCGTTATAAGAAGCAGTCCGGCGGACGCGGCCAGTTTGGCGATTGCACGATCGATATCGAACCTCTGCCGCGCGGCGCAGGCTATGAGTTCCTGGATAAAATCGTCGGCGGCGTTATTCCCGGTCAATACCGCCCGGCGGTGGACAAAGGGATTCAGGAAGCGGCGGCCAAAGGCGTCATCGCCGGCTATCCCGTCGTGGATTTTCGGATCTCTCTGGTCTTCGGTTCATATCACACCGTCGATTCTTCAGAAATGGCCTTCAAAATCGCGGGCTCCATGGCTTTCCAGAAAGGTGTCATGGAATGCCAGCCGATCCTGCTGGAACCCATAGTGAACATTGCCATCGAAGTTCCTGACGAATACATGGGCGACGTCATCGGCGATCTTAACAGCCGCCGAGGACGCGTTCTGGGCATGGACACCAATGGAACCAATCAGGTTATTAAAGGTCAAGTGCCTTTAGCGGAAATATTAAAGTATGCTCCCGATCTGCGCTCCATGACCAGTGGCCGGGGCAACTTCACTTACACGGATTCGCACTATGAAGAAGTCCCCTCTTACATTGCGGAAAAAATTATAGCGGAATCGAAAAAAGAAGCGGAAGAATGATCACCAATGTTTAACGCCGGAATCATTACAGTGAGCGATAAAGGTTCACAGGGTAAACGGCAGGATTTAAGCGGCCCTGTAATTGCGGAAATGCTTACGGGAGCCGGCATTGAAATAAAACAAACTCTCATCATTCCTGACGAAGTTGAACAGATACAAAAAACGATTATTCAATTCGCTGACGTGGAAAAATTGGATGTGATTTTGACCACAGGTGGCACGGGAGTCAGCCCGCGTGATCTTACACCGGATGCCACACTGAAAGTCATTGACAAGGAAGTGCCCGGAATGGCCGAAGCCATGCGCCTCGTCAGCATGAAAATTACCCCGCATGCCATGATTTCCCGCGCCGTTGCCGGTATTCGTGGCCGGTGCCTGATCATCAATCTCCCGGGAAGCCCTAAAGGCGCCAAGGAAAATCTCGCCGCCGTTTTACCCGCGCTTCAACATGCCATCGAAAAAATCAAGGGCGATGACCGCGATTGTGCAATATCATCCTAGGGAAAGGTTTGAAACCATCCATACGGGTGGCGATACCATCCTCTACATTTCTTCATTTTTAATTATATTGATGTTGTTCTTTTCCAGAAATTGCAGCGCGTTTTGAATATGCGATCCAAGCCAGTAAATTTTCCCACAGTGGTCGCATTGTTGGTATTGTTCACAATTCTCAAAAACAAATGCCGGCACTAAATCCCGTACCTCCTCACGCCCAACCGAATGCAGTCTTTGGTTGCAGATCAGGCAAATCTTGTACATTTCTCGGGAATTGATTTTTAAAGAATATTTCCGGATGACTAAATTGAGTTGTTGACCTGTGCTTGCTGCCGGCAACAAAAATAAGTCACCGGCAAATTGCCGCTCCCGCATATCTCTTCTGCGGGTTAAAAGAATGCGATCCTGACTTTGGGCCTGTCGCATCATTGGTCGGTCTGCTGCACTGCCATAAACAATGGTATCAAAGCCCAGCAACCTGAGCCATTTGGCAAGTCCTGCAAGAGTTGCGTCGGTGATAAATTTTATGTGGGCATTCATGGTGAAGGATTGGATATTTTCTTCCGGTCTTCAACCATGGGAGGTGCTTCATGGTCTCGCAATTCCTTGCGTAAATCTCGAATTGTTTTATTCAAGCGGCTGATCGTGCGATTCAGGCGAAATCTCTCTACCACGCCTAATAAACCTGTAATAATGATGCCCGCCATCAAGGCAACAAAAATGAGCATATAAGCCGGGACAACAATTTCTTGCAGATAGTAGTATTTAATGGTGACAGGCGCGGAATTGAATTGTGAAAAGGTGACAATAAAAAAAGCAAAGATGAGGGTGAGAATTAAATAAAATATTTTCATTATGATGAAACCTCCTGAGCATATTTTTTAAACAGTGGCGCAAGGTTTGCGGCGGTTGTTGCCAGATCCTCCGGGATGACGCGGACATTGCCGACGACACTCATAAAATTGGTATCACCTTCCCAGCGCGGAATGATATGCACATGAACATGTTCAGCGATACCTGCACCGGCTGCCTTACCCAAATTCATGCCAATATTAAAACCATGCGGGTTCATCGAATCTTTCAACACTTTAACGGATATATCCAGCAGGGCGAATATTTCTTTACGTTCTTCATCTGTCAATTCTTCAATACCACCCAAATGCCGCCCGGTAATAATCATCAAATGTCCGTTGACATAGGGATATCGGTTCAGCATAACAAAACAAGTTTTGCCTTCAAAAACGATATAATCATCGCATCGAGTGGAACATTTACAAAACACGCAGCCTTCTTTCTTTTCACACACAAGATACTCCATTCGCCAGGGGGCAAACATTGTTTCCATATTTCCAACACCCGATATTACTGAATCGAATCACTTTATTGGTATAATCCTGCCTGTTAATTCTTTTCCTACTTCCAGAATACCAATACTTCTGGAGGCTGCAAAACGTTTATCGACCGCTGACCCCGGATTAAAAAAGTACACGCCATTGATCCTTTTGTTTAACGGTTGATGCGTATGACCGAATACTATGCAATCGATCTTGCCCAGTTTGTCCGCCAATTTTCGTTCCATGCCTTCCGGAGAGCCCCATCCATGAATCAATCCGATTTTAAATCCGTTGATGTTCATCAGCAACTGTTCCGGTAACTCCTGTTTGACACGCTGATTGTCCATGTTGCCGCAAACCGCTCGAACTTCTTTATCGCCGAAAAGATCCAGAACACACAAATCGACTAAATCCCCGGCATGAAATATCAGATCAACATCAGAAAAATGTTCGTTAATAATTTCCTTTAATTTCTCATTGTAACCGGAAATATGCGTATCTGATAACACACCTATTTTGACTTTACTTTCGATCATCATCTTTTTCAGATTCTTAGCGGTAAGATAAAAAAAATACAAGCGTTATTTGTGTTCAGACATGTCGTTATTGAGCATTATTCACATAAGAACAAAAGCTTTTAATTTGACTTTGGTGACAAGCCAAGTTAAAATCCTGCGCCATGAGCAAACTGGAAGATTCCTTAAATAAAATCGCGGAAAATATCTTATGTCTGGACGAAGCCTCTCTGACGTCGCTTTGGGATAAATACAGAGTCAAAATGGAAAATTTTTCTTTTGCTCCAGAATGGGAGAAGGCAGTGGTGATCTTTTCCATCATCAATTCCATCCGGGTGAAAAACGCAATTTTCAATGAGCAACTCCTCAATAAAAAAGCAGCCGAAAAGGCCGCTCCTATCAAACAATACTCAGGAAAACCAACTCTGCGATTGGTTAAATGATGGATAAAGACACTGCTGAAAAAAGAATTGCAGAACTTCGAAAAACAATAGAATATCACAATCGGCGTTACTATCAGCAGGACGCGCCGACAATATCCGACGCCGAATACGACCGCTTAATGAGAGAACTTCAGGAGCTTGAGCAACTCTACCCCGATAATGATATCGCGTCATCACCCACCCAAAGAGTTGGTGCTGCTCCCCTCGCCAAGTTTGCTTCCTTCATCCATCCGCAGGCCATGATGAGTCTGGCCAACGCTTTTTCCATACAAGAAATTCATGATTTTGATCAGCGAATCAAACGCCTGGCAAAAGTTGAGCATATCGATTACGTGGCAGAACCCAAGCTCGACGGCCTGGCTGTCAACCTGATTTATGAAAATGGCTATTTTATACGCGGAGCAACGCGCGGTGACGGTACAATCGGAGAAGATGTCACGCAAAATCTTAAAACCATTTCCTCTTTGCCTTTAAGAATGAAGGAAAACTCTCAACATCCTCTTCCGGAGTTCATCGAAATACGCGGTGAAGTCTATATGGAAAGACAATCATTCATAAAGCTCAATCACCGCCGGGAGGAGAAAGGTGAGGATCCGTTTGCCAATCCGCGTAACGCGGCCGCCGGATCGCTTCGTCAACTTGATCCGAAGATTACCGCGCGTCGTCCCCTGAATATTTTTCTTTACGGCATCGGTTCTGTTCGGGGCTTAAGCTTTTCCAGTCATTGGCAGATACTACAAACCCTTATCACATGGGGGTTGCCCGTCAATCCTCTTATCGAACACGTTGCTGATATTTCCGCATGCATATCCTATTTTGAATATATTGGGTCGAAACGCCCTAGCCTTCCCTATGAAATTGACGGTGTCGTTCTTAAAGTTAATAATCTCTCCATACAGAAAATCCTAGGCAATGTTTCTCGTTCTCCCCGTTGGGCATTGGCCTGCAAATTTCAGGCAGAGCAGGCGAGCACTGTGATCAAAGATATCATTGTCCAGGTGGGTAGAATGGGCACATTAACACCGGTCGCCATCATGGTACCGGTCAATGTAAGCGGCGTTATGGTCAGCCGTGCCACACTGCATAACGAAGATGAAATTCTTAAAAAAGATATCCGGATCGGCGATACCGTCTTAATCCA
>Ga0209507_1002750_pt1 | contig 11567 bp, 10 predicted proteins | sample AD_UKC028_MetaG_FD_184414 | JGI IMG/M metagenome (GOLD analysis project Ga0209507, IMG submission 184414) | Active sludge microbial communities of municipal wastewater-treating anaerobic digesters from USA - AD_UKC028_MetaG (SPAdes) (version 2) | ecosystem: Engineered > Bioreactor > Anaerobic >...
TCGTCCGCCCGCGCTTCAGCTCGACGTTCATCGCCGCACGCGGGAATTCGTACATCAGCTTGGGCGCCATCGGCTTGCCGTCGTTCATCGCGTAGATCAGCGAATTGCTGTCGGCGGGAATCGGCGCACCGGTCGCGACATTCTTCACATCGGCCAGCACACCGGGGCCAAGATAGGGAACGATGCTGCCATCCTTGAGGCCAGCCAACAGTTTTTCGCGCAGTTCTGGGGTCATGTCGTTTGCTCTGAAAAGGGATTCAACCCCTCTCAGCAAATTCCACGCCCGACCGAAAACCACGCAACCGCAAGCCTTCCAGCGGATCGCCACGGCGCAATGTCGGGTTTGCTACACGGCGGCTGGCAGGCTATGCGACATCGCCAGCATGCAGCATCGGCGCTGAGCGCCACCCTCGGCACCCGTTCAACGACCGGGTCTTCTCATGGGCTAGATCGCAGAACTTTCATTTCACAAATTGCCAGTAAAAATTATCAACCAATTGATTAACAAATGATCTTTAGACATAATTCATTTCATGTTTCGTTTCATAATTTATTTCACTCATGCGCACGCCCCTCGATGATCTCCATGCCGCCCTGCGGCTTGGGCCCCTGGCGGGGGTCGAGCTTCGTCGCGCGCTGGGCGGCATCAGTGCAGCCACACTATCGCGCATGGTCGCCAGTGGCGGCACCGGGATCGTCCGACGCGGCGGCTCCCGGCGCATTCGCTACGGCCTGCGCCGCTCGCTGCGCGGCCAGGCCGAAACCCTGACCCTCTATCGAATTGACGCCCGGGGGGTCGGACATCTCGTCGGCCATCTGGATCTCGTCGCCCCGGAAGGGAGTGCGCTGGCCCTTAACACACCGTTCGCCTGGCCGCTCGATCCAGATTCTGAAATGCGCGACGGCTGGTTCGACGGGCTGCCCTACCCCTTGCTCGACATGCGCCCACAAGGCTTTATCGGGCGCAACTTTGCGCTGCTGAACGCCCCAGCGCTGGGTGTGCCGGAAGATTTGGCGCGCTGGTCTGACGACGACGTTGTGCATGTACTCGCCAACGTCGGGCATGACCTTTCCGGCGACCTGATCCTCGGCGCTCGCGCGTACGACCTTCACCTGGCAACTCGCCACGAATGGGAACGCAAGCTCATCCGCAGCGCCGATGTTCCGGCCGCCTACCCCGACCTTGCCCAGCGCGCGCTGGGCCACGGCTTCGCCGGCTCCTCGGCGGCCGGCGAGTTTCCAAAGTTCGCGATCCAGCGTGAAATCGACGGCGAGCCGGTATCGGTCATCGTCAAATTTTCCGGGGCAGACGACTCACCGGCGGTGCGCCGCTGGTCTGACCTGCTGGTCAGCGAGCACCTGGCGCTGGAAACCCTGGCGGCCGAACTCGGTATTGAAAGCGCCCGCAGCACCATCCGCCGCTACGCCGGTCGCACCTTTCTGGAGGTCGTGCGCTTCGACCGCAGCGGGCCGCACGGCAGGCTAGCGCTGTGCTCGCTCGGTGCGCTCAACGGCGCACTGCTCGGCATGCCGGGTGCCTCTTGGCCCACCGTTGCCGAGGCACTGCACCGCCATGGCTGGCTGCCGGCCGACGATGTATCGAGGATCGGACAGCTCTGGTGGTTCGGACGGCTGATCGCCAATACCGATATGCACGACGGCAACCTGTCCTTTCGCCCCGGCCTTTCTCTGGCGCCCGCCTACGATATGCTACCGATGGCCTACGCCCCCCTGCGCGGCGGCGAACTACCCGATTTCAGCTTCGCCCCGCCGCAAGCCCGCCCGGAAGACGCAGTAGCCCGGAAAAAAGCAGCCAGCGCCGCAATCGTATTCTGGCAACGCTGCGCGATGGACGACCGGATCAGCAAGACATTTCGTGAAATCTGCGCGGCGAATGCCGGCAGGATCGAAGGGTTTTCAAACTAACCTCGTCGCCTCGATTGCCGACAGACACAATAGGCAGGGTTTAACTCTCACTATCGGCCAGTTCCGGCCATTGACTTTTTGCGCAGACCAGCCGTTTGAAGGGCCGCTTCGCCTCGATACCGGCCTGAGGGGCTAAGCGAACTTTTCGGCCAATCCGGCCGTTGGCCTTGTCGGCGGTGTCGGGCGGCAATGTGGCGGTCAACTGCCGTTCAGCCGCTGACGGCGACCAATGACTGCTTGTCGCTACGGGTTACAGCCGGACCCGACCCTCAGCAGTCCTACGCAGCATCCCAGAATCTACGGCTGGTGACAGGATAGACCGGCCGTTCGAGATGACTGCTCACCGGCAAGTCGTCGGCCAGAGGCGACTTTAGACTGCGATCTGAACTCGGGCTCCGGCCTTCAATAAGAGGTTGCGGCGCGTGCTGCTTGGTCATAGCGGCCTGAAAGCGTGCGCATCGTTCGCGCCATCTCCGCGAGAAGCTTGTTTTCCTCGGCCTCGCCGGAAAAGCCGGGCATCAGGCAGGCTTCGCGCACTTCGCGGTACTTCATGCACATATCGCGACCTTCGGCGGTGGTCGAAAAAAAGACTTCCTTTCCGCGCTTGCTCCCCCCGACCAGGCCGCCAGCGGCTAACTTCTTGAGGGAGTAGGAAACGATGTGGGTGTCCTCAATGTTGAGGACGAAGCAGATATCGGCCAGGCGCTTCTCCGTGCTCTTGTGGTTGATGTGGTGTAGTACCAGTACGTCGGTCGGAGTCATGTCCTTGACCCCGGCCGCCCCCATGCAGCGGATCATCCAGCGATTGAAGGCATGTGCCGCGATGATGAGTCCGAACTCGAACTCGGACAGTTCGGGCGACTTATCGGAGACCAGGTGCGACGAAGAAACGATGCGCTGGCCGGGAGCGAGGGAGAGGGTCTTGGCGTTCATCGGGGGTTCATTCAAAAGAAACACGTTCATTATACGTGAACTTTACGTTGACTTTTTATTGATGTTTTATTAACTTTATAGCGACGTTATTAAAACGTATCAACTATATCGCCCCACTGCCCGCCCCACTCGAGGAGACCACCGTGTTTAAACGACTCGCCGCCGCCGGAGCTGCTTCCGCTCTGATCCTGATGACCGCCCCGGTCGCCGCCCAACAAAAGTGGGACATGCCGACAGGCTACCCGGCCAGCAACTTCCACACCGAGAACATCCATCAGTTCGCCACCGAAGTGGATAAAGGCACCGGCGGAAAACTCAAGATAACCGTCCATGACAGCGGTTCGCTGTTCAAGGCCAACGAGATCAAGCGTGCCGTCCAGGGGGGGCAGGCCCAGATTGGCGAAATCATCATTTCCGGCTACTCGAACGAGGATGCCATGTATGGCGTCGATTCGATTCCCTTCCTGGCCACCAGCTACGGCGACTCGCAAAAGCTGTGGCAGGCCTCGCGGCAGGCCACCGAAGCACGCCTCGCCAAGCAGGGCATGAAGGTTCTATACGCCGTCGCCTGGCCGCCGCAGGGTATCTTCAGCGCCAAGCCGATCAATTCGGCGGCTGACCTGAAGGGCGCCAAGTGGCGCGCCTACAATCCGAATACCAGCCGTATCGCCCAGCTGGTCGGCGCCCAGCCGGTCACCGTGCAAGCGGCGGAACTGACCCAGGCACTGGCCACCGGTGCGGTCAATACCTTCATGACCTCGGCTGCCACCGGTTACGACAGCAAGGTCTGGGAGCAGGTCAAGTATTACTACGACGTCAGCGCCTGGCTGCCGAAAAACCTGGTGATCGTCTCGCAGAAAGCCTTTGACGGTCTCGACAAGCCGAGTCAGGAAGCCCTGCTGAAGGCTGCGGCCGCCGCCGAGGTGCGGGGCTGGAAGGTCAGCGCGGAGAAGAACGCCTGGTACATCGAGCAGCTGAAGAAGAATGGCATGACCGTCGATGCCGGTTCGCCGCAGCTCAAGGCCGACCTGAAGAAGGTCGGCGACACGATGATCGCCGACTGGACCAAGCAGGCCGGCGCCGACGGCCAGGCCGTGATCGACGCCTACCGCAAGTAATTCTTTCCTCCCCGGGGCCGCTGCGGCGGCCCCTCCTTTTTTTGAAGGAGTCCCCATGCGTGCCTCGCTGGATAGACTATTCGCCGCGACCGGCTACCTTGCCGGACTCTTCCTGATCGGCACCCTGTTCGCCGTGCTGGCCAGTATTTTCGGACGCGTCATCCCCGCCCTCGACCTCCCCGGCGCCGATGCCTACGCCGGCTACTGCACCGCCGCCGCGGCATTTCTCGCCCTGGCCCCGACGTTGCGCCGCGGCGAACACATTCGCGTGACGCTGCTGCTCAACCACCTGCCGGCGGCTGCCCACCGCTGGCTTGACGTCTTCTGTCACGTCATCGCGGTGTTCATGGCTGGCGCCCTGGCCTGGTACTCGATCCGACTGGTGCTTCAGTCGCGTGAATTCATCGATATCTCGACCGGTCTCGACGCCACCCCGCTTTGGATTCCGCAACTCGGCATGGCTATCGGTACCAGCCTGTTTACTTTGGCTTTCCTGATGGACCTGCTCCTGCTCCTGGCCGGAAAGGTCTTGCGCGAAGCGTCGCCGGACGGCGAACCCGCCCATATCGAATAAAGGGACAGGACCATGGATCTGACCATCACCGCACTACTCGTCATCACCCTCTTCATCATCCTCGGCAGCGGCGTCTGGATCGGCCTGGCGCTGGCCGGCGTTGCCTGGATCGGCATGGAGTTGTTCACCTCCCGCCCGGTCGGCGACAGCATGGCGGTCACCATCTGGGGTTCGGCGTCCTCGTGGACGCTGACCGCACTGCCGCTGTTCATCTGGATGGGCGAAATCCTTTTCCGCACCAAGCTGTCGGAAGACATGTTCAAGGGCCTCGCCCCGTGGCTGGAAAAACTGCCGGGCCGCCTGCTGCACACCAACATCATCGGCTGCACCATATTTGCCGCCGTCTCCGGCTCCTCCGCTGCCACTTGCGCCACCATCGGCAAGATGACGCTGCCGGAGCTCAAGCGCCGCGGCTATCCCGACAGCATCGCCATTGGCACGCTGGCCGGTGCCGGCACCCTCGGCCTGATGATTCCACCATCGATCATCATGATCGTCTACGGCGTCACCGCCAACGTCTCGATTGCCCAGTTGTTCATCGCCGGCGTTTTGCCCGGCCTTCTGCTGGCAAGCCTGTTCATGGCCTACACCATCGGCTGGGCGCTGCTGCACCCGGATCAGATTCCGCCAGCCGACCAGAACCTGAGCTTCCTTGACAAGATCAAGGCCTCGCGCCACCTGATTCCGGTCGTCGCACTGATTGCCGCCGTGCTCGGGTCGATCTACACGGGTCTGGCCACAGCCACCGAGGCCGCCGGTCTCGGCGTCGTCGGCGCGATGATCATCGCCATCATCCAGGGCGAGATGAACTGGAAGAACTTCCGCGACAGCTTGCTCAGTGCCACCCGTCTCTACTGCATGATCGCGCTGATTCTCGCCGGCGCCGCCTTCCTGACCCTGTCGATGGGGTATATCGGCCTGCCACGCCACCTCGCCGAATGGATCGGGAGCCTGGGGTTGTCGCCCTTCGCCCTGGTGTTGGCACTGATGGCCTTCTTCATCATTCTCGGCTGTTTCCTCGACGGTATTTCCATCGTCGTACTGACCATGGGCATCCTGTTGCCGACCGTCGAAAAGGCCGGTATCGACCTGATCTGGTTTGGTATCTACGTTGTCATGGTGGTCGAGATGGCGCAAATTACCCCGCCGGTCGGCTTCAACCTGTTTGTACTGCAGGGCATGACCAAAAAGGAGATCACCTGGCTGGCCAAACATTCGATGCCGATGTTCTTCCTCATGGTCGCCGCGGTCGTATTGATCTATTTCTTCCCCGGCATCATTACCTGGTTGCCGCAGCAGATGGCGGGTTGAGCACGTGAGCGACAGCCCCCTCCTGCTGCCGCTAGGTGACAGCGCCTGGACGGTCGAGTTCGGTGACCGTATCGACCCGGCCCTGCACGCCCGCGTAATGGGCCTCAACAGCGTCATCAATGCTGCACGCGATGCCGGGGATCTTGCCGGCATCACCGACCTCGTACCGACCTTCCGTTCGCTGACCGTTCATTACGATCCACAGCTTGTCGACGCCGAGCAACTCGGTACCCACCTGCTGCAGTTCGCCAAGACCTCCGGCAGAAGCACCAGCGATGGCCGCCGCTGGTTGTTGCCCGTGTGCTGCGATGCTGAAATGGCACCCGACCTCGAACGCTTGGCCGAGGCCAAACGCATGGCGCCGGAAACCGTGATCGCGCGACTCGCCGCCGCCACCTTCCGCGTCTACATGATCGGCTTCATGCCCGGCTTTCCGTACATGGGCGGTCTGCCCGCGGAATTGGCCATGCCGCGCCTGGCCAGTCCGCGCAAGACGGTGCCGGCGCGCTCGCTGGCCGTCACCGGTGAAATGTGCGCCGTCTATCCCTGGGAAAGCCCGGGTGGCTGGAATCTCCTCGGGCGCACCCCGGTGGCGCTGTTCGATGCCGCCGACGAAGCCGCCCCGGCCCTGCTCGAATCGGGCGACCAGGTACGCTGGCGCATCGTCGATCGTGCCGAATACGATCACCTCGAAGGCGAGCTGGCCGGGGGCCGGCTCGGCCGAGCCGATTTCCTTGTTGCCAAGGAGGCGGCATGGCCGGCCTGATCGAAGTCATCGACGGTGGTCTCGGTAACGCCATCCAGGATGCCGGGCGCTTCGGCCACCGCCATCAGGGCTTGGCCGTGTCAGGCTATCTCGACCGGCCACTGGCCGATTGCGCCAACGCGCTGGCCGGCAATCCGCCGGCCACGGCCTGTATCGAAATGCGCGGCCTCGGTCCGACCCTTGCCGTTCGCTGTGGCCCGTTGCGTGTCGCCCTGACCGGCAATGTCGTCGCTACCGTCCTCCGCGCCAGCGGCAGCAGCCAGACGCTGCCGGCCTGGCAAAGCGCGACGCTGGAGGAGCACGACAGTCTTAAGATCGGTCCCGTCACTGGTGGCACAGCCTACCTTGCCGTCTCGGGTGGCTGCGTCGTGCCGCGTCAGCTCGGCAGCCGCTCGACCTACCAGCGCGCGGGCATCGGCGGCATCGATGGCCACGCACTGCAGAACGGTGACCGTATCCCCTGCGCCCAGCTAGGCAAGCGCGATTACCGTGAGACACGCGGCGAAGCCTTCAGTCATGGCGACGGTCCGATCCGCGTCCTGCTCGGTCCGCAGCTCGGGCATTTCACCGACGAGGCCATCGAAACCTTTCTGAGCAACCCTTACGCTGCGACTGCGGAGCAGGATCGGATGGGGCTGCGCTTGGCCGGCCCCGCCCTGGCCCACACCGGCCCGGCTGCGGCCGACATCGTTTCCGACGGTGTAACCCCCGGCGCCATCCAGGTGCCGGCCAATGGCTTGCCGATCATCCTGCTCGCCGATTGCCAGACGGTCGGCGGCTACCCCAAGATCGCCACGGTGATCAGCGCCGACCTGCCACGCCTGGCCCACTGCGCGCCGGGCAACACGCTACGCTTCCACGCAGTCGATCTCGCCACCGCCCGCCACGCCCTGGACGAGCTACGCCAACGGTGGACCAACTGGGCGCGGGATTTGCAGACCTTCTTGCCACCGGGCAGCCTGGACGAAGCGGCGCTCTACGGCGGCAACCTGATCAGTGGCATGGTGGACGCGTATGGCTTCCTCCGAGGAGCGCCAATCGATTTCCCGTGGGAATGCCGGTGAGCAAGCGGGGCCCCAATCTCGATTGAGCAGTTCGCCGAAAGTCACTTCGCTGGGGTGACCGGAAAGCGAATCGGACAACAGCAACACTCATTGATCATTGCAAGAACGACAAGGAGGCGGCATGAGTAACAAACATACGACGTCAAGCGACGACTTGCGCCGGGTCGGCGGCATGTCCTACCTCAACCCGAACACGCCGGAACCATGGGCCAGCTTCGTCGAACAGATCGAACGGGTGAAGCCGCACCTCGGCCACCTGTCCAAGTGGATCGAAACCATGAAGCGCCCAAAGCGAATCCTGATCGTCGATGTGCCGATCATTCGCGACGACGGAACGGTGGCGCACTATGAAGGTTATCGCGTTCAGCACTCCCTTTCGCGTGGCCCAGGCAAGGGCGGTGTGCGCTTTCACCCAGCGGTCACGCTCAATGAAGTGATGGCACTGTCGGGTTGGATGACCATCAAGAATGCTGCGGTCAACCTGCCTTTCGGTGGCGCCAAGGGCGGTATCCGGCTTGACCCAAGGGCCCATTCACAGGCTGAATTGCAGCGCATCACGCGCCGCTACACCTCGGAAATCGGCATCATCATCGGCCCTGACAAGGACATCCCGGCGCCCGACGTCGGTACCAACGAGCAGAGCATGGCGTGGATGATGGACACTTATTCGATGAACGTCGGCGCCACGACAACCGGTGCCGTCACCGGCAAGCCGATTCCCCTTGGCGGCTCACTCGGCCGTCATGAAGCCACCGGTCGTGGTGTGTTCATCGCTGCCCGGGAAGCCGCTCACCGGATCAATCTGCCCGTTGAAGGTGCCCGTGTAGTAGTTCAGGGTTTTGGTAACGTCGGCGGTATTGCAGCGCGCATCTTCCATGAGCACGGAGCCAAAGTAGTAGCGTTGCAGGATCATTCGGCGACGCTGGCCAACGAAGCCGGCATCGACATCCACGCCGCGCTGAAACACGTGGAGATCAATGGCGGCCTCGCCGGCTTGCCCGGCGCGTCGCCGATTTCAAGCGACGATTTCTGGCTGCTCAAATCCGACTTCCTGATACCTGCCGCACTTGAGGGCCAGATCCTGCCTGAACTGGCACAGAAGATCAGCACCAAAATCGTGGTCGAGGGCGCCAATGGCCCGACAACCCCGGCAGCCGACGATATCCTCCAGCAGCGCGGCATTCTGGTGGTGCCGGACGTGCTGGCAAACGCCGGCGGCGTGACGGTATCGTACTTCGAGTGGGTACAGGATTTCTCGTCGTTCTTCTGGACCGAAGAAGAGATCAACGCCCGCCTCGAGCGGATCATGGTCGGTGCCTTCGACGCAATCTGGAAGCTGGCCGATGAACGCAATGTGTCGCTGCGTACGGCGACCTTTATCATCGCCTGTCAGCGGGTTTTGGCAGCGCGCGAGCAGCGCGGTTTGTATCCTTAATCAAAGGAATGTGATCATGAGCAAAGCCATCAATCTCAATGCGGATCTGGGCGAGAGCTTCGGTGCTTGGGCCATGGGTGACGACGAGGCCCTGCTCGACATCGTCGCCAGCGCCAATATTGCCTGCGGCTTCCATGCCGGGGACCCTTTGGTCATGCGCCAGACAGTCGCGGCGGCGAAAAAGCGTGGGGTCAGCATTGGCGCCCATCCAGCCTTCCCCGACCTACAAGGCTTCGGCCGGCGGCGCATGGATATCCCAGCTGCCGAGCTGGAAGCGATGATCATCTACCAGGTTGGCGCCCTGCAAGCGATGGCAGCGGCCGAAGGCGCCAGTGTCAGTCACGTCAAACCGCATGGAGCCCTTAACAACATGGCCTGTGCCGACCCGGCGCTGGCCGAGTGCGTCGCACGTGCCGTACATGCCATCAGCCCGCAAATGATGCTGCTGGCCCCGGCCTATTCCCAACTCGCGATCGCCGGAGAACGCATCGGACTACCGGTTATCCTTGAGGTTTTCGCGGACCGCGCCTATCAGGATGACGGACAGCTGGTGCCACGCAGCCATCCCGGTGCCATGATCCATGGCACTGACGCAGCACTCGCCCATGTCCTGCGCATGCTAGATGAACAAGCCATCATCAGCCGGGACGGCAAGCGCCTACCTACCCGAGTACAGAGCATCTGTGTACACGGTGACAACCCGGAGGCGGTTACCACTGCCAGCCATCTGCGACGCGGCATCGAGACAGCCGGCTACATCATCGCCAGCATAGATCGGCTGTAAAACAAAAGAGAAATTCAATGCCATCTGGCCATGAATCGCCCATCATTTTGGACACAGCGACGGGCTGCTTTTCTATGCTGAGCAGACAGCTTCTTAAGTAGGTCGAACGTCAGCAAAGGCCGAGTAGTTTTCAGCCGGCCAAAGCTCTGAATGAGGGCTCCGCTCAAGTACCTGCCGTTGGAGCACCGAGACGACGAATGTCTCTTCAGGGTCGAAAACCGAAGCAGCAGAATCGGATAGCTACTACTCGGAAAATCACCCATCGTCCGACGGGAAAACATTCAATTTCCAATCCTGAGGCTGGTGCCAATGGCAGTCGCTCCCCCCCGCAACAAAAAAAATCACTTACATACATTCTCGAATGTATGTATTATGCGAGCCATTCTCATTCGTTTCCTCGGAGTTCCGACATGTCCAATCCCGTGGCAGTGAAGCCGCATTTTATCAAGCCCGTTCTGCTTTCCTTGCTGGTCGGCGCTTTCGCCCTTTCCGCCTGCTCCAAGCAGGATGCGGCGCCGCCGAAGATGGGGCCGATGCCGGTTACGGTGCTGGAAATGCAGCCGCGCAGCGTGCCGAATGCGGTCGAGATCGTGGCGCAGACCGAAGGCGCCAAGGAAACCGAGGTGCGCGCCCGCGTTGGCGGCATCCTGATGAAGCAGCTTTACCAGGAAGGCGCGACGGTAAAGGCCGGGCAGCCGCTGTTCCAGATCGACCGTTCAACCTATGAGATCGCGCTGGCCGAAGCCAAGGCGAAGGCGGATCAGGCGACGCGCGAACTGGCGCGACTGAAGAAACTGGTCGACATCCAGGGTGTCAGCCGCAAGGAATACGACGACGCGATCAGCGCCAACGAACTGGCGCAAGCTGCATTGCGTCAGGCCCAACTCAACCTCTCGTGGACCACGGTCACCGCACCGGTGGATGGCATCTCCGGTCGCGCTGCCAAATCAGTCGGCAACCTGGTGACTATCGGTTCCGACAGCCTGCTGACCTCGGTTTACCAAAACGATCCGATGTGGGTGCGTTTCAGCATTTCGCCCAACGAAGCAGCCCGCCTGCCGGGTGGCCGTTTGACATCGGACACGGTAACCGGCGTCGAGTTGCTCTTGTCGGACGGTAGCGTCTTCCCGGTCAAGGGCAAGCTCAACTTCCTCGCCAGCACCATCGACCCGACCCTGGGCACCCGCCAGTTGCGCGCCGAATTCCGCAATACCGAAGGCCGCCTGCTGCCCGGCCAGTTCGTCCGCATTCGCCTGCTGGCCGGCGAACAGGGCGGGGTTTTCCTGGTGCCGCAGAGCGCGGTGATCCAGAGCGAACAGGGCAACCTGGTGATGACGGCCGATGCCGACAACAAGGTGGCGCCGCGCCCGATCAAGACCGGCGAATGGTTCGGCAAGGACTGGATCGTTCTCGGCGGACTCAAGGCCGGCGACAAGGTGATTGTCGACAACCTGATGAAGCTGAAGCCGGGCGCTCCGGTCGATCCGCACCCGCCGGCACCGCCGGCCGGTGCGCCGGAAGCCGCGAAGCCGGCGCCCGATGCGGCCAAGCCGGCGCAGAAGTAAGGAGCGGCCATGTCAAAGTTCTTCATCAACCGGCCGATCTTCGCGTCGGTTCTCTCGATCATCATCGTCATCGCCGGGCTGGTCGCCTCGC
>Ga0209507_1002751_pt1 | contig 11561 bp, 3 predicted proteins | sample AD_UKC028_MetaG_FD_184414 | JGI IMG/M metagenome (GOLD analysis project Ga0209507, IMG submission 184414) | Active sludge microbial communities of municipal wastewater-treating anaerobic digesters from USA - AD_UKC028_MetaG (SPAdes) (version 2) | ecosystem: Engineered > Bioreactor > Anaerobic >...
CCGCGAAGGCGACCTCGTCAAGCAGGGTCAACTGATGTTCGAAATCGACCCGCGCACCTTCGAGGCGGCGGTTGACGAAGCCAAGGGGATACGCGCCCAGAAGGTCGCCCGCTTCGACACGACCGCAGCCAACCTTGCCCGCGTCAAGCCGCTAGCCGAAAAGAACGCCGTCAGCCAGAAGGATCTCGACGATTCGACCGGTGCCTACCAGTCGGCCAAGGCCGAACTGGAGGCGGCCGATGCCAACCTGAAAACGGCGAAACTCAATCTCGGCTTCACCAGGATCACCTCGCCGATCACCGGCATCGCCGGCATCGCCAAGGCGCAGATCGGCGACCTGCTGAGCCCCAGCGGCGAGCCGCTGACCACCGTCTCGTCGGTCGACCCGATCAAGGTCTACTTCAATCTTAGCGAGCAGGAATACCTCAAGGTGGCGACCGCCGCCAACGCCGCCGGCAAGACGGCCAAGGACGTGCCGCTCGACCTCATCCTGGTTGATGGTTCGACCTATCCGCACCAGGGCAAGGTCTCCGTGCTCAACCGCCAGGCCGACGTTACGACCGGCACCTTCAAGGTCGCCGCCCTCTTCCCCAATGAAAACAACCTGCTGCGCCCCGGCCAGTTCGGCCGCATCCGGGCGACGATGAAGGTGGTCAAGGACGCGTTGCTGGTGCCGCAGCGGGCGGTCACCGAGATGCAGGGCAAATTCCTGCTCGCCGTCGTCGGTGCCGACAACAAGGTCGACATCCGCCCGGTCGTCGTCGGCGACCGCATCGGCAGCGACTGGCTGATCGCCGGGGGCCTCAAGCCCGGCGAGAAGGTCATCGCCGAAGGCACGCAGAAGGTCAAGCCGGGGATGACGGTCGAGACCAAGCCGTTCGTCCCGGCCGCCTCGGCGGCAGGCGCTCCCGGCAAGGCTGCCCCCGCCGCACCCGCTGCCAAGGAATAAGCCGCCATGTCCCGGTTCTTCATCAATCGCCCGATCGTGGCGATGGTCATCTCGATCCTGATGACCATCGTCGGCCTGGTCGCCATGTCCGGACTGCCGATCGCGCAGTTCCCCAACATCGTGCCGCCGCAGATCCAGGTCAACGCCACCTACACCGGCGCCGATGCCCTGACCGTCGAGCAGGCCGTGGCCACCCCGATCGAACAGCAGATGTCCGGCGTGGACAACATGGACTACATGTACTCGATCAACGCCAACAACGGCCAATCGACGCTGTATGTCAACTTCGCGCTGGGCACCGACGCCAACACCGACCAGCTGCTCGCCCAGATGCGCCAAGGGCAGGCCGAGTCGCAACTGCCTTCCGACGTGCGCAACTACGGTGTGACGGTACAAAAATCGACGTCGTCGCCGCTGGTCATGTTCGCGCTCTATTCGCCGAACGGCACCTACGACAACATCTTCCTGGCCAATTACTCGTATATCAACATCAACGACCAGATGACACGGGTCAAGGGGATCGCCAGCGTCACCGTCTTCGGCGCCGGCCAATACGCTATGCGCCTGTGGGTGCGCCCTGACGTGCTGGCCAAGCTGAACATCACGATTCCCGAGATCATCAGCGCAGTCCAGACCCAGAACACCGTCAACCCGGCTGGCCAGGTCGGTGCCCAGCCAGTGCCGGCCGGCCAGGAATTCACCTATGCCGTCCGCGCCCAGGGCCGGCTGGTGACCGAGGAGGACTTCGGCAAGGTCGTGCTGCGTGCCAACCCCGACGGTTCGATCGTCCGCGTCTCCGACGTCGCCCGGATCGAACTCGGCGCCCAGACCTACAACATGGAAGGCCGCCTGAACGGCAAGCCGGCGGCGCTGATCGCCCTCTACCAGATCCCCGGCGCCAACGCGCTCGATGCCGCGAACGGCGCCAAGGCACTGATGGAGAAGCTCAAGCAAAGCTTCCCGCCCGACCTCGACTATGTCATCGCGCTCGACACCACGCTGTCGGTCACCGAAGGCATCACGGAAATCCAGCACACGCTGTTCGAAGCGCTGGTGCTGGTCATCATCGTCGTCTTCATCTTCCTGCAGGGCTGGCGGGCGACACTGATCCCGCTACTCGCCGTGCCGGTGTCGCTGGTCGGCACTTTCATGCTTTTCCCGCTGTTCGGCTTCTCGATCAACACGCTGTCGCTGTTCGGCCTGGTGCTGGCGATCGGTCTCGTCGTGGACGACGCCATCGTCGTCGTCGAGGCGGTCGAACACCACATCGAGGAAGGTCTGTCACCGAAGGACGCAACGCTCAAGGCGATGAGCGAGGTGACCGGACCGGTCATTGCCATCGCCGTCATCCTGGCCGCCGTCTTCGTGCCGACCGCTTTCATCCCCGGCATCACCGGCCAGCTCTACCAGCAGTTCGCGGTGACCATTGCAATTTCGGTCGTCATCTCGGCCTTCAACGCGCTGACCCTGAGCCCGGCCCTGTGTGCCCTGCTACTGCGCCCCAAGGTCAAGGGCAGCGGGCCACTGCAGAAGTTCTACGACCGTTTCAACGAGATTTTCGGCCGCATCACCGGCGGCTATGTCGGCGTCTGCCGTCTGGCGATTCGCAAAAGCATGGTCAGCCTCTTGTTCATTTTCGGCCTCGCCGCCCTCGCCGGGCTGTTCGGCAAGACGCTGCCAACCGGCTTCCTGCCCGATGAGGACCAGGGCTATGTCTTCGCCGGCGTGCAGCTTCCGGACGCCGGGTCGCTACAGCGCACCTCGGAGATCGCCCGTCAGGCCGAAGACCTGATCAAGGATGTCCCCGGCGTCAAGTACGTGACCACCGTGGTCGGCTACAGCATGCTGAGCCAGGTGCAAAACACGTACAGCGCATTTTTCTTCATCACCTTCGACGAATGGTCCAAGCGCAAAAAACCGGAGGAGCAATACGGCGCGATCAAGGCCGAACTCTCGAAGCGACTGGCCGGCATCAGCGGCGCCATCGGCTTCGCCTTCCCGCCACCGGCCATCCAGGGGGTTGGCGTTTCGGGCGGTGCCACTTTCATCCTGCAGGATCGCGCCGGCAAGGATGTCGACTACCTTGCCGAACAGACGAACCGATTCCTTGAAGCGGCGCGCAAGCGGCCGGAACTGGCCAGCGTGACGTCGACCTTCCGCCCGGTCGTGCCGCAGATGTTCGTCGACGTCGACCGTGACAAGGTGCTCAAACAGGGCGTCAATATCAAGGAGGTCTACCAGACGCTGCAGTCCTTCCTCGGCAGCGGCTTCATCAATTATTTCAACCGCTTCGGCCGCCAGTGGCAGGTCTACATCCAGTCCGAAGGCGAGTTCCGCACCGACATCGAGAATGTCGGCCAATTCTACGTGCGCAACAAGGACGGTCAGCCGGTTCCGCTGTCCGCCCTGACGTCGATCCGCAACATTGCCGGCCCCGAGTTCACGATGCGCTTCAACCTGTATCGCAGCGCGCAGATCAACGCCTCGGCGGCGCCTGGGTTCAGCTCGGCGCAGGTCATGCGCGCACTGGAAGAGATCTTCCACGAGACGATGCCCAGTGAAATGGGCTTCGACTACTCCGGCATGTCGTTCCAGGAACAAAAAGCTGCCCAAGGCGTCTCGCCGATCGCCATCTTCGCCTTCTCGCTGCTCTGCGTTTTCCTGATTCTCGCGGCCCAGTACGAGAGCTGGTCACTGCCGTTCTCGGTGCTGCTCGGCACACCGATCGCCGTTGCCGGTGCTTTCGCGGCACTGCTGCTGCGCGGGCAGGAACTCAACGTCTACGCGCAGATCGGCCTCGTCATGCTGATCGGTCTCGCGGCCAAGAACGCGATCCTGATCGTCGAATTCGCCAAGATGGAATACGAAAAGGGCGAGCTGTCCCTGGCAGAAGCGACGCTCAAGGGCGCGCAACTACGCTTGCGGCCGATCCTGATGACCTCGTTCGCGTTCATTCTTGGTTGCGTCCCGCTCGCGCTGGCCAGCGGTGCCGGCGCCATCTCGCGGCAGGTGATGGGCGGCGCCGTCATCGGCGGCATGCTGGCGGCAACGGGCATCGCGATTTTCATGATCCCGGTCAGCTTCTACGTCATCGAGCGACTCAGTCACCGCGGCAAGACCGATCCGTTGCCTGCCGAAGGCGCCGGCACGGGCGATAAACCGGCGGTCGGCAAGGAAGGAGACGGTCATGCGTAAACCAATCGCCGCTGCACTGTTCGCCTTGCTCGCCGGTGGCTGCATGGTCGGCCCCGACTACGTGCGCCCGCCGGCCGACGCGCCGGCGGCCTGGCGCCTCGACGAAAAGGACGTCCGCGACCTCGCCAATACGGCGTGGTGGGAGCAGTTCGGCGACCCGGTGCTCAACGATCTGGTTGCCGTCGCCCTGCGCGAGAACAAGGATCTGCTGATCGCCAGCGCGCGCGTCGACGAATTTGCCGGTCGCTATGGATTCGTCCGCGCCCAGCTCTTCCCGCAGGCCGGCTTCGGCGCCGATGCACGCCGCCAGCGTGATATCGGCGCGGTCGTGATTGGCGCTGGCAATTCCACGATTTTCGACACCTATTCGACAGTCCTGAATGCCAGCTGGGAACTTGACCTCTGGGGCCGCATCCGGCGCGAGACCGAGGCGGCCCGCGCGCAACTCCTGGCCAGCGAGGAAGCCCGCCAAGGGGTGGTCCTGTCGCTGGTTGGCAGTGTCGCCGGGGCCTACATCAACCTGCGCGACCTCGATCGCCAGCTTGAAATTGCCCGGGCGACTGCCAAGGCCCGTGGCGAATCCTACGAGATATTCAAGCTGCGCTACGAAGGCGGCATCATTTCCCTGCTCGAACTGAGCCAGAACCGCTCACAATACGAGGAAGCGCTCGCCACCATCCCGGCCTTCGAGAAAGCGATTGCCCAGCAGGAAAACGGTTTGTCCTTCCTGCTCGGCCGCAACCCCGGCCCGATCGCACGCGGCAAGACGATCGACGAACTGGTACTGCCTGGCATCCCGGCAGGACTGCCGTCCGAACTGCTCGAGCGGCGCCCCGACATCCGCCAGGCCGAACAGAGCCTGATCGCGGCCAACGCGCTGATCGGGGCGGCCAAGGCCCAGTATTACCCGACCATTTCGCTGACCGGCCTGTTCGGCTACAGCAGCACCAGTTTGAGCAGCCTGTTCGACAACCAGTCCAAGGTCTGGCAATTTGCGGGTGCCCTGAAGATGCCAATCTTTACCGCCGGTGCCATCGCCGGGCAGGTCGAGGCGGCCGAAGCCACGCAGCAGCAGGCATTGTTCGCATACCAGAAATCCATTCAGCAGGGATTCCGCGAAGTCAACGATGCCTTGGTAGACCAGGATCGCACCAAGGTTCAGCTACAGGCGCAAAAGCGCCAGGTCAAAGCCCTGGAGGAATACGCGACCATCGCCCGGCTGCGCTACGAGAACGGCTACACCAGCTTCATCGAGGTGCTCGACGCCGAACGTAGCCTGTTCAACGCCCAGCTCCAGTACACCCAGTCGCAACAGGTCGAGTTCCAGGCCATGATCAACCTGTACAAGGCGATGGGCGGCGGCTGGATAGTCGTTGCCGACAAGATGACCGGCACGGCTGGCGTTCGGTGAGGCCCAGCCGCTCCCTCGCTATCCGCCTCCTCGCCGTCCTGGCGCTGCTGCTCACTGCCAGCCCCGGTCACGCGCAGCTGGGCAGCCTGTTTCCCGCCAAGCCCAAGACGGCGCCGACCAAGACGGCGGCAGCGCCTGTTGCGGTCGACCCCAGAATCGAGGCCGAAAAGCACTTGGCAGAGGCGCAACGGCAGCAGGAAGCCGGGCGGGTCGAGAGTGGTGCGGCACCCGACGCCGAACAACTGCCGACCACCGAGCGCCAGCGCCTGCTCGATCGGCTGGTCGCCGCCTACGGCGAACGGCTCAACCTTCTGGACGAAGCCGACGGTCTCCGGAGGATAACGCCCAAACAGCAGGACCAGTCGGAAAAGATCGCCGAGTTCGCCGGCCCGCCACCCTACCCGGCACTCCGCGTCGATGAATTGCGCGACGAGCTCGACCTGGTGCGCGACCGCCTCAAGCACCGGATATCGAACACGCGCATTCTGGAAAGCCAGAAGCAGTCGATGATCGAGGCCCAGCGGCGCGCCGCCGAAGCGCTGCGTCTCGCCGACGACCAGATGGCCCGCGCCAAAGGCGAGCAGGACATTGAAAAGGCACGCAAAGCCAAGGAAATCGCCGCGCTGCGGCTGCAGCTTACGGAGGCCGAGCTGATCAATCTCGGTATTGGTCTACAGGGCATGCAGGATGAAATTCAGGCCCTGGAACTCTTCGCCAAGGAAAGCGAAAGCCTGGTTGCGCGTGTGCTGCCGCTGCAGAAACTGGACAAGGCCGACGTCGAAACACGGCAGGCAAAATTGCGCGCCAATCTGGGCAAGCTGACCTCGGAACTCGATGCCCGGGTTGCCACCAACACGCGACAACTGGCGCAGCGCGAGCAGTTGGCCAAGTCGCTGGCCGCCAAGAGTGAAGATCCCGCCACCAACCAGCAATTGAAACTGCTGGACGAGATGCTTGAAACCGGCCGCATCGAAATGATGGTGCTGAACTGGATGCAAACCGTCATCCAATACGGCATCGACGCCTGGACGCATCGTTATGCCGCCCTCAGCGGCGACGATCCGGTGGCGAAAGCAACGGCGCTCGCCGCGCTGCGCACGATCAAGACCGAAGTCGATGCCCGGATGCCGCTGATCCGGGAACTCGCATCAGCCGCGCAGACCGGGATCGACCAGCAGGAGATGCGTCTGAAGGACGCCTTGCTCGACGCCGAGGCCACGGCCCGCGAGTCGGCGTTGCTTGAGACGCACAAGCAGCGCTTGCGTGGGCTGCAGCGCGTCGAACTGGCCGGCGAGCGGCTCAATCGGGTGCTGACGCGCTGGCTAGGCGACCTGGGCTTTTCCGGCGAGGCCGGCGCGCAACGTGACTGGAAACTGGCCGCCGCGAATGCCGGCGCGGCGCTCAAGCAGATCTGGAATTTCGAGCTGTTCGCGGTCGAGGACTCGGCGGTCGTCGAAGGCCGGACGGTCACCACCGCCTACGGCGTGACCGTCGGCAAGAGCATCGGCGTCCTGCTCCTCTACGTGCTCGCCTACTGGCTGTGTTCCATGCTCTCGCGCCGACTTGAGCGCCTGATGGTGAAACGCTTCAGGGTCGACGAACAACTGGCCAGCGTAACCCGGCGCTGGATCATGATCGCCGTGTCCGTGGTCCTGATCGTCCTCGTACTCAACCTGGCGCGCATCCCATTGACCGTCTTCGCTTTCATGGGTGGCGCGCTGGCCATCGGCGTCGGTTTCGGCACGCAGACCATCATCAAGAACGTGATCAGCGGCATCATCATTCTCTTCGAACGTAAGATCCGCGTCGGCGACATCATCGCCATCGGCGGCACGACCGGTCACGTGACCGCCGTCGACCTGCGTGCCTCGACGGTAAGAAGCTTCGACGGGGTCGAGGCGCTGGTGCCCAACTCCAGCTTTCTCGAAAACCAGGTGGTCAACTGGACCTATTCCAACTCGCAGATCCGCCGCGAGATCCGCATCGGCATCGCCTACGGTTCGCCGGTTCACGAAGCAGCCGACATCATCGCCGGCTGCGCCGAAGATCACGGCCATGTGCTGAGCGATCCGCCACCCGCCGTCTTTTTCGAGGATTTCGGCGACAACGCGCTGATCATGGCACTGGTGTTCTGGGTCGAACTCAACGCCAGCCTGCCCGGGCGGCGAATCGACAGCGACCTGCGCTTCGCGATCGAGAAGCGGCTGCGCACGGCAGGCATCGACATTCCCTTCCCGCAGCGCGACATCCGGCTCAAGGTCGCCGATGCGCTGCCGGTCCAGGTCGTTCCCGCCAGCGATCGGCTAGCGGACTGACGCTTCGCCGCGCTGCCCGCGCCGCGATGGCGGCTGACCGAAGACAAACGAATACACCATGTCCAGCGCATTGTCGGTGCCGGCGCGGATAATCATCGACACCTGGCGATTGAGAGCGATGGTCAGCTTGGCGACGCTGCCGGCACCGCCCAGCGACTGATCGTAGGAAAGCAGCACGTTGCGCGACAGGCGGCGGCCGACGCTGACGATCTGGTTGCCGGTGCCCGACGCCGTATCGAAGGTACTCCCGACGACGCGGCTGGTCATCTGACGTCCGCCGCTGTCGCCGACGTCACCCTGGCGAATGCTCAGTTCGTCGATGCCGAAACCCTGCTTGATCTGCCGCATCAGCCCGCCCGACTCGTTGCCGAACAGGCTGCCGGCCGCCGACAGCAGCAAAGCCGCCGCACCCGCACTACCCTGATCCGGACCGTGACCGAGCACCAGCCAGCTGAGCTTTTCCACATCGGGCACATCCGGCTCGGAAAACAGGCGCACCACTGGGCGCTGCACGGTGCCGCCGATCTGCACGCCGGCCTCGACCGCCAGCCCGCGACGAATCGCCCGCGCATCGATCGCCGGGTTATCGACCAGGCCCTGGAAGGTCAGGATGCCGCGTTCGATTTCCAACTGTTGACCAAACGCCTCGAAGCGTCCGCCCTGGGTACGAATGCGTCCGCTCGCCCGGGGCAGGTCGCGGCCCTGTGCCTGGACGCGGATGCTGCCGACCAGTCTGGTTTCCAGGCCGAGCCCGCTGAACATGAAATTGCGCCCGACATCGGCCTCCAGGTCGAGGTCGAGACGCGGCCGGAAGCCCGCTGGCTGCGCCTGGCCGTCCTCGCCGAGCACCACCACGTCTTCCGAAAGACGCGGCGCGCCCATCGGCGCCAGGCGCCAGTAGGCTGCATCGGCGGCCATCTTCCCGTGCACCGTCAGGGTATCGGCATGCCAGGCGAGTTGCCCATTGCCGGATACCGTCAGCCAGCGGTCCGGCAATTGGTAAACACCGACCCGGTCGAGACGCATTTCCAGCGAGGCGTCCTCGCTGTTGCGGTCGACGCGCATTTGACCCGTGATTTCAAGGCGCCCGGGACGCCCGGTAATGTCCCCCAGACGCTCCTCCAGGCTACGCTGCAAGGGCCGTGGCGCCGGCTGCAGCAGGCTGTCGAAGCTGAGCCGTCCGACCCGCAGCAGGTTGTCCTGCAACGTGGCATCCAGCACCCCGTCACGCAGACGCATGCCGGTTTCCGGGATTTCCAGCAGCAGCGCCGCGCCGCTGAATTTTCCCGAGACCAGCGGTTGCGCCGGCGTTCCCGCCAGTTTCAGCTCCGCCTGCAGGCGGCCGCCGGTCTTGCCGCGTTCGCCGAGCAATTCGGCAAGCCAGCCAAGATCGGGCACATCGCCGCGCACCGAACCTTGCCAGGCCGCCTGCCGGTTGAGCGCCCAGGGATCGCGCATGCCGGCCTCCAGATTGGCGACAATGCTGCCCACGCGCGGACCGCTCAGATTAACCTCGGCGTGCAGGCGCTGCGCACCGGCATCGGCCAGCAGACGCAACTGCCAGGGGTCGCCCGCCAGATTCAGCGGGCCGATCCGCCAGCCGTCCCCGGCCAGGGAAATCGGCGCCGGCTGCGACAGCGTGAAGGAACGGAAGCGCTCTTCGGCTACCAGCCGGGCCGTCGTCAGTTGGCCAGTCCAGCGCGGGTGGCGGAGATCGTCGGCAAAGCCGCCGTCGGCCGCCAGATCGAAGTGGTTCTTGCCGGCGATGTCGCTGCCGGCCGCCAGCTTGTGCTGGCGGCGCGTACCGCTGACCTGCAGCTCGAACTTTTTGAGCAGGCCCGGATTGTCGGCGCCGTCGACCGACGCCGCCCGCAGGTCGAGCCGGAAAGGGCTGTCCGGCTGGCTGCCGAGGTCGGCTACCAGGCTGGCCTCCTTGATGCGCCCGAGGCCCGGCAGCCCGAGGCGCGGTGTCGACAGCTCGCCGGCCAGCGTCGGCAGCGCCAGCGTGCCACCAAGGCGGAGCTGGGCGTTGAGGCTGCCCTCGGCGCCATAGGGGGCCAGGGCCGGCGCGGCAATGTCGATGGCCAAGCTGTCGCCGGCCTGGCCGAACGCACCGCGCGCGGTCAGCCGGTTGGGGCCGGCGAGTAGCTGAATGTCGGCACGCGGAATGCGCGGCCAGTCGATGACAAGCTCGCCACGCCCGCTCAGCGGCTGACCGGCCAGCCGGCTGTCGCGCAGCTGGAATTGCGCCTCGACCACCGGACGCGGTTGCAGCCGGCCGCTGGCGGCCAGGGTTCCGTTGAGCGAGGCTACCGGTACACGGGCGAAGCGGCTGGGGTCGAAGCGCGCCAGCTCGCCGCTGGCCGCAAATGCCATTTGGGCGCCAGTCTCCAGTTCTCCGCTGGCGCGCAGCACGGCGTCGCCGGCGCTCAATTCCAGATGCTGCACACTGATTTTCTCGTTGCTGTGGCTGGCCTCGGCGGCCAGCACGAAACGGCTGTCGCTCAGACGCAGCGCCAGTTTCTGCAGGTTGCTGCCGATGCTGGCCGAAATCGGGCCATTCAGACGGGTCGACCGCAGCGACCGATGCAGTCGCTCGGCGTCGAGCGCATTGGCTTCCAGCGCGAGATCCAGGTTGCCATCGCGCCAGCCGCCGCTGCCACTGAGCCGCCCGCCCCCCGGCAGGCGGGCGCGCAATGCGGACAGCCGGGCGCCGTCATCGGCCCAGGCGAAATTGCCTTCGAGGCTTTCCAAAGGCAGACGCTGCTGGTCGAGCGTGCCGGCAATGGCGTTGTTCAGTTCGAAGCTGCCGGCGAGTTCCCCGGGCTGGCGCTCATCGGGCCTGATTTCGGCATTCAGGCGCAGGCGCGCAACCGGTGCGCCTGCCGCCCAGACCGCCGGATCGACATCGGCGAGCGCCAGTCGCGCCGATGAAAACGCATGGCGGGCAAACGGCGTCAGCGTCGCCGCGCCGCTGCCGCGCACGCCCTCGTCAGCTACAACCTTGAGTTCGAATTGTTCGAGCGGGCCGTCGGCCGTCACGCTCAGGTGCATCGCCTTGTCATCCAACTGCCCGGCGATGCCGGCGCTGGCCTGCAGGGGAAACGGCGCGTCGGCACCGAGCGTGGCGTCGCCGGTGAGGTCGACGGCGCCGAAGCGGGCGCCGAATTCGCTCAGGCGATGCGTTTGCCCGTCACTGGACAGGCGCGCCCGCAGGTTGTCGAGCGCGAACAGGCTGCCGTAATCGATCCTGGAAATGGCCACTTTTTCGATGTCGACCGCAACCGGCAGGCGCAGACTGGCCGGCGGCGCACTGGCCTCGTCGCTGCTGGCGTTATCGATGTAGAGGCGCCCGGCACGCAGTTCGCTGACTTCCAGCCGCCGCTCCAACAGCGCCGCAGGCACCCAGTCGATCTGCAATTCTTCGGCGGATACGGTCAGTTCCGGCGTCTGCCAGCCGAGGCGCGCGAAACCCAGCGGCCCGATCAGGCGCCCACTCGGCTGTTCGATGACCAGGCGCCCGCCGAGCGCCTGGCCGGCGAACCCGGCCACTGCCAGCAGCCCGCTCTCGGTCGCCAGCAGCCAGCCGCCGATGCCGGCCAGGGCAGCCAGCAGGCACAGGGGAAGGAGCAGGAAAACGATGCGCTTCATGTCAGAACGGAATCGCCAGCGAAAAGTGAAGAACCACCAT
>Ga0209507_1002768_pt1 | contig 11506 bp, 7 predicted proteins | sample AD_UKC028_MetaG_FD_184414 | JGI IMG/M metagenome (GOLD analysis project Ga0209507, IMG submission 184414) | Active sludge microbial communities of municipal wastewater-treating anaerobic digesters from USA - AD_UKC028_MetaG (SPAdes) (version 2) | ecosystem: Engineered > Bioreactor > Anaerobic >...
CTTCTGTGCAGCAGCGGCCATCTCGGTGAGGGCACGCTTGTATTCGTGCGGATAGACTTTGACGAACTTCTCGCGGTAGGCATCCCAGTTGGCGAGAATGGCCTTGGCGGTCTGGCTGCCGGTATATTCGGCATGACGGGTGATCAGCTCCTTGAGCTGTGTTTCGTCAGCCTCGCCGCAATGCAGCGGTTCGCCCGCAGCGTGACGGCTGGCCGGCAACACCTTCTCCAGCGCCACCTGTGCCAGATTGCAACGGCCCTTGAAGCTGCCGTCCTCGTCGAGGACATAGGCAATGCCGCCGGACATGCCAGCCGCGAAATTACGACCGGTCATGCCGAGCACGACGACCGTCCCACCGGTCATGTACTCGCAACCGTGATCGCCAACGCCTTCGACGACCGCCGTACCACCGGAATTACGCACGCAGAAGCGCTCACCACCGACACCAGCAAGGAAAGCCTCACCCTCGGTCGCACCGTACATGACGGTGTTGCCGCAGATGATGTTCTGCTGCGTGTTGCCACGGAAATCGGCGTGCGGCTTGATGATGATGCGGCCGCCCGACAGCCCCTTGCCGACGTAGTCATTGCCTTCGCCGGTCAGTTCCAGCGTCACGCCGCGGGCCAGGAAGGCACCGAAGGCCTGGCCGGCGGTACCGGTCAGCTTGACGTGGATGGTGTCGTCCGGCAGACCGGCATGACCATAGCGACGGGCGACTTCGCCCGACAGCATGGTGCCGCAGGTACGGTTGACGTTGATGATCGAGGTTTCGATCTGAACCTTCTGGCCCTTTTCGAGCGCCGGCTTGGCCTGTTCGATCAACTTGTGATCGAGCGCCTTTTCCAGCCCGTGATCCTGCGTCTCGGCATGCAGGCGCGGCACATCGGCCGGGACGTTCGGCTGATAGAAGATGCGGGAGAAATCCAGGCCCTTGGCCTTCCAGTGATCGATGCCGGCGCGCATGTCGAGCAGATCGGCACGGCCGATCAGGTCATCGAACTTGCGGATGCCCAGTTGAGCCATGATTTCGCGCACCTCTTCGGCAACGAAGAAGAAGAAATTGACCACATGTTCGGGTTGGCCGGAGAAGCGCTGGCGCAGCACCGGGTCCTGAGTCGCCACACCGACCGGGCAGGTATTCAGGTGGCACTTGCGCATCATGATGCAGCCTTCGACGACCAGCGGCGCGGTGGCGAAGCCGAACTCATCGGCACCGAGCAGTGCGCCGACAACGACATCGCGGCCAGTCTTCATCTGGCCATCGACCTGCAAACGGATACGCGAACGCAGGCGGTTCAACACCAGCGTCTGCTGGGTTTCGGACAGACCAAGTTCCCACGGCGTACCGGCATGCTTGATGGAGGACTGCGGCGAAGCACCGGTACCGCCATCGAAACCGGCGATCACGACGTGATCGGCCTTGGCCTTGGCAACACCGGCAGCGACGGTGCCGACACCGACCTCCGAGACCAGTTTGACCGAGATCGAGGCACGCGAATTGGCATTCTTCAGATCATGGATCAGCTGGGCCAAATCCTCGATGGAGTAGATGTCGTGGTGCGGCGGCGGCGAGATCAGGCCGACACCCGGCACCGAGTGACGCAGGAAACCGATGTATTCGGAAACCTTGTGACCCGGCAACTGCCCACCCTCACCCGGCTTGGCACCCTGCGCCATCTTGATCTGGATTTGGTCGGCATTGACCAAATACTCGGTGGTTACACCAAAGCGGCCAGACGCGACCTGCTTGATGGCAGAACGCAGCGAGTCGCCTTCCTTGAAGGTGTAGTCACGTTCGATGCGCGATGCGCCGATGACCTCCGACAGCTTTTGGCCGGCCTTGAGCGGCTGGAAGCGCTTGGCATCCTCACCGCCTTCGCCAGTATTCGATTTGCCACCGATGCGATTCATCGCGAGCGCCAGCGTTGTGTGCGCTTCGGTCGAGATCGAGCCGAGCGACATGGCACCGGTAGCAAAGCGTTTGACGATTTCCTTGGCCGGCTCGACTTCATCGAGCGGCACCGGCGTGCCTTGCGGCTTGAATTCGAACAGGCCACGCAGGGTCAGGTGACGCTTGGTCTGATCGTTGATCAGCTTGGCGTATTCCTTGTACGTCTCGTACTTGCCGGAACGCGTGGAATGCTGCAGCTTGGCGATGGAGTCCGGCGTCCACATGTGCTCTTCACCGCGGATACGGAAGGCATATTCGCCCCCGGCGTCAAGCATGCTGGCCAGCACCGGGTCGGTGGAGAAGGCTTCGGTATGCAATCGGATGGACTCTTCGGCAACCTCGAAAACACCAATGCCCTCGACGTTGGAAGGCGTGCCGGTAAAGTACTTTTCGACAAATTCCTTCTGCAGGCCGATGGCCTCGAAGATCTGCGCACCGGTATAGGACATGTAGGTCGAGATGCCCATCTTGGACATGACCTTCATGAGACCCTTCCCAATGGCCTTGACGTAGTTCTTGGCGTACTTCCCGGCCTTCTCCGCATCACCCTTGGCCAGGCCTTCGATAGTCTCGAGCGCTAGATAAGGATGCACGGCTTCGGCGCCGTAGCCACCGAGCAGGGCAAAATGATGAACTTCACGGGCAGAGCCGGTCTCGACGACGAGACCGGCACTAGTGCGAAGCCCCTTCTTGACCAGATGCTGGTGGATCGCCGACGTCGCCAGCAGCGCCGGAATGGCGACATGCGCGGCATCGACCTTGCGATCGGAGACGATCAGGATGTTGGCGCCGGAGCGCACGGCATCTTCGGCATCGGCAGCCAGGGAAGCAAGACGCGCCTCGATACCGTCCTTGCCCCAGGCGACTGGATAACAGATATCCAGCTCCAAAGAGCGGAACTTGTTCGAGGTGTACTTCTCGATGTTGCGCAGCTTTTCCATGTCGTCGAAAGACAGGACAGGCTGCGACACTTCCAGGCGGATCGGCGGATTGATGTCGTTGGTGTTGAGCAGATTAGGCTTCGGGCCGATGAAGGAAACCAGCGACATGACCAGCTCTTCGCGGATCGGGTCGATCGGCGGGTTGGTCACCTGCGCAAACAGTTGCTTGAAGTAGGCGTAGAGCGTCTTGTTCTTGGACGACAGCACAGGCAACGCGGAGTCGGTACCCATTGAACCGGTCGGCTCTTCGCCGTTCTGCACCATCGGTTCCAGGATGACCTTTACGTCTTCCTGGGTGTAGCCAAAAGCCTGCTGACGATCGAGCAGCGAAGCTGCCGGCTCGGCGCACTTCTCTTCGGGCGCCGGCACTTCGTCGAGCTTGATGCGGATCTTTTCGATCCACTCGCGGTAGGGCTTGGCGTTGGCCAGGGAGTTCTTCAGTTCCTGGTCGTCGATAATGCGGCCCTGCTCCATGTCGATCAAAAACATCTTGCCCGGCTGCAGACGCCACTTCTTGACGATCTTCTTCTCCGGAATTGGCAGTACCCCGGACTCCGAAGCCATGACCACGAGATCGTCGTCGGTGACCAGGTAGCGCGCCGGACGCAAGCCGTTACGGTCCAGCGTGGCACCGATCTGGCGACCATCGGTGAAGGCCACGGCGGCTGGGCCATCCCACGGCTCCATCATCGCAGCATGATATTCGTAGAAAGCGCGACGGTTTTCGTCCATCAGCGTGTGCTTTTCCCAAGCTTCCGGAATCATCAGCATCACAGCCTGAGCCAGCGAATAACCACCGCCCATGACTAACAGTTCGAGCGCATTGTCGAACGAGGCAGAGTCAGACTGACCTGGGTAGTGCAGCGGCCAGACCTTCTTCAGATCGTCGCCGAGGATGGGCGAAGAAATTGCCTGCTCTCGCGCCTTGAACCAGTTGACGTTGCCGCGCACGGTATTGATTTCGCCGTTGTGGGCAATGTAGCGGAACGGATGGGCCAGATCCCAAGTCGGGAATGTGTTGGTCGAGAAACGCTGGTGCACCAGTGCCAACGCGGAAACGGTGCGCTTGTCCTGCAGGTCGAGGTAATAGACGCCAACCTGATCCGCCAGCAACAAGCCCTTGTAGTTGATGGTGCGCGCCGAAAATGACGGCACGTAGAATTCCTGGCCGTACTTGAGCTTCAGCGACTTTATGGCGTTCGCGGCACGACGACGGATGATGTACAGCTTGCGCTCAAGGGCATCGGTAACGAATACGTCGGGACCCCGTCCGACGAAGACTTGGCGGATCACAGGCTCCTTGGCCTTGACTGTCGGCGACATCGGCATGTCGCTGTTAACCGGCACATCGCGCCAGCCTAGAAGGACCTGGCCTTCGGCAGCGATCGAGCGCTCGATTTCCTCGACACAGGCATGACGGGAACCCGCCTCCTGCGGCAGAAACACCATACCGACGCCGTACTCGCCTTCTGGCGGCAAATCGACCCCCTGACGGGCCATTTCTTCGCGATAGAAAAGATCGGGAATCTGAATGAGAATGCCCGCGCCATCTCCCTGCAACGGATCGGCTCCCACGGCGCCCCGGTGATCCAGATTCTTAAGGATCAACAAACCCTGCTCGACAATGCCGTGGGTTTTATGGCCCTTGAAATGGGCAACGAAGCCCACACCGCAAGCATCGTGCTCGTTTGCCGGGTCGTACAAACCCTGCTGCTCAGGTACTGCCGGTTCCATCACACTCGTTCCTTCAAAAAAACTCGGTCAATAGAAACACTAACCAAAGTTGGAAAAAACCGGCCTCGAGCTGCTCCAGCCGGCTTGTACGAAAATTCGGGGCGACCGCAGAATATACTGCCAAAGCCTTGTCCAATCAAGATGCTGCGACGCACCAAGGCGGTTCGCCAAGCGCCAGAAACTCCCCTTTCAGGTGCATCGCGCATCAATTGCCGCCATGATCATTTCTTCGTCCGCCGCATCGAAAATCACTCCCTTTCCAATATCCGAAAGCAATACCAGACGGAGTTTTCCATCCTGAACCTTCTTGTCATGACGCATCAGCTCCAGATAGCGCGTAGCGCCAAGCGGTGCGCCGTAGACTGGCAACCCGGCTCTCAAAAACAGGCTTTCGATGCGCGCGACCGAAGCACCATCGATCCAGCCTAGGCGCTTCGACAATTCGGCAGCAATTAGCGTGCCGGCAGCAATTGCCTCGCCATGGAGCCATTCGCCATACCCCAATCCGGTTTCGATCGCATGTCCAAAGGTGTGGCCAAGGTTGAGCAACGCCCTTTCCCCGGATTCCCGCTCATCGGCGGCCACCACCTCTGCCTTGTTCTCGCACGAGCGATAGACGGCATAGGCAAGCGCTTCGCGCTCCCTGGCCAGCAGGCTCTCCATATTGCCCTCGAGCCAGACAAAAAACTCCGGATCCCGGATCAGACCGTATTTGATAACCTCGGCCAGCCCGGCGCGCAGTTCCCGATCGGGCAAAGTATCGAGGGTCGCGATATCTGCCAGCACGAGCTTTGGCTGGTAGAAAGCGCCGATCATGTTCTTGCCTAGCGGATGGTTGATTGCCGTCTTGCCGCCTACCGAGGAGTCGACAAGCGAAAGCAGGGTCGTTGGCACCTGGATAAAGGGCATGCCCCTTTGGTAACACGCTGCAGCAAATCCACCCATGTCACCAATGACGCCTCCACCCAAGGCGATCAGCGTCGTGCTGCGCTCACAATGGGCGCCAAGCAGGGAATCGAAAATCAGGTTCAGCGTTTCCCAGGTCTTGTATCGCTCGCCATCCGGAAGAATTACTGGCAATACCGAAATTCCGGCTTTTTCGAGGGTCGACCGCAACCGATCAAGGTAGAGAGGTGCAACCGTCGTATTGCTTACGACCACTACCTTCTTTTGCTTGAGATGCGGAAGTAGCAGATCAGCACGGTTCAATACACCGACGCCAATATGGATCGGGTACGAACGTTCGGCTAGTTGGACCGTCAGTGTCTGAATCATGTTTGGCATAAGCGATTAAATTCTCGCAGCAGATGTTGGACTATTCCCGAGGCCACAAGTTGTGAACCTTCAACGATGGTATGCGCTGTTTCCCGATACAGGGGGTCGCGTTGCCGGTGGAGTTCTTCAAGCTTGGCTAGAGGATCAGAGACGCGCAACAAAGGGCGGTTTCTGTCATGACGTGTTCGCTCGAACAGGAGTGCCGGGGGGACGTTCAGATATACCACCCAACCCGTATTGTGGAGCCGGGCCCTATTTTCCGTGTTCAGGACAACGCCACCACCTGTAGCCAGGACAATATCCGCTCCGCTGGTCAGTTCTGCGATCGCCTGCATTTCGCGACGACGAAACCCCTCTTCACCTTCGATCTCGAAGATGGTTGGTATTGGCACGCCCGTTCTTTGGACGATTTCGTGGTCGGAATCATAAAACTGGCGCCCCAGTCGTTTGGCCAGTTGGCGCCCTACCGTTGTTTTACCGGCTCCCATCAGCCCGACGAGATAGATGTTGTTACGATTATTCACAGCGGAATTTTATCCGACTCGTGGCATTCACCAAAAGAAAGGGCCGGCTATGCCGGCCCTTCATTCGCTTCAAACCCGATCAATCAATTGATTTGCAACTTGTCGGAAAGAATGCGTGGGGTGATGAAGAAAAGCAACTCGCGTCGCTGACCCGTATCATTTTGGTATTTGAACAGGTAACCAAAGAATGGAATATCTCCAAGCAGGGGCACCTTTTCGGTAACGTTTTCCTTCTTGGTGATATACACACCGCCGATAACCACGGTGCCGCCATTCTCGACAACCACATTTGTCTCAACCGTAGCGGTCTTGATCGGCGGGTTACCAAGCACTGCACGGGTCCAATCCGGCTCTTCCTTCTTGACGACCAGCAACATGCGAACCGTACCTTCGGGAGTAATTTGAGGAGTTGCCTCCAGTGAAAGCGCGGCTGTCTTGAACGAGACGTTTTGCGTTGCTACACCACCACCCGCAACTGTGGTCACGTATGGAATTTCAGTACCGTCCTGGATCTTTGCCTTCACGTTGTTGGCCGTGATCACTCTCGGGCTGGAGACGATTTTGCCAATCCCATCCGTTTCCAGCGCAGCCAATTCAAGATTCAGGATGCGTGTTAAAGATGCATTGAACAGAGAAAATGCCAACGTGCCACCCACGTTACTAAAGGAGGGCAAATTGATACCAACCGCATTGTTTGTCACTTGGCCGGACGGCGAGTAAGTACCGCCACCACCGTATATTCCACTACCACCCACCTGCGCCGAACGCGCACTCAGGAAATTCATGCGAACCCCGAGGTCGCGATTAAAAGTATCCTGTGCTTCGACCACTCGCGCTTCAATCATTACTTGGCGAGCACCAATGTCGATGGCCCTGATGAATGTCCGGATTTCCTCCAGTTTGCTAGGTATATCATTGACAAACAGCAAGTTGGACTGCGGATCCGCAACCGCATTTCCGCGCCTGCTCAGAATGCGTTGTGCCGGAGCCCCACCACCCACAGCTATACCTGACAGCAAACGAGCGACATCTTGAGCCTTTTGGTAATTCAGCACGAACTGCTCCATCTGGATCGGCTCAAGTTCGCTGATTTGCTGCCGCGATTCAAACTCCAGTTTCTCGCGGGTTGCAATTTCATCCCGCGGGGCAATCAACATGATGTTGCCCTTTTTGCGCATGTCCAGGCCTTTTTGCTGGAAGATGATGTCGATCACCTGATCGGCCGGAACATCTTTCAGCACCAGGGTTGTCGTCCCGGTCACGGTCTCACTGATCACGGCATTGAGACCAAGCTCTTCGGCCATCAGGCGCAACAATGCACGCACATCACCATTCTGATAGTTGATACTGACACGAGGCCCTTGATAACCCGTTTTGCTTCCCTGAACCAGTTTGTTCGGGTCCTCGACGATACGCTTGACCTCGACCACGAACTGATTATCGCTTTGATAAGCGTTATGCTCCCAAAGCCCTTGCGGGGAAATGGTCATTCGTGCATTCTCGCCGATTGCTTTTGTTTCGACAGCTGTCACAGGTGTGCCGAAGTCGGTCACATCAAGCTTGCGACGCAAATTGTCAGGAACATTCGTCTTGATGAAATCAACGATCAAATTTTTACCCTGCTGACGAATATCGATGCCTGTACCCGCATCACTCAGATCAACAATGATCCGTGCCTCCCCATCTTTGCCGCGGCGGAACACCACATCTTGTAGCGCATGCCGTTTGCCAACCGCCGTCTCCTCGGTGAAGCGGGTAACGCGTTGCGCCAGGGAGTCCAGTACGGCCGGAATTTCGGACAGGACGACATACAGCGATTTTCCATCAAGGCGGGTAGTGTATTTCATGCTCCGCGTGAGGTTGAGCACAAGGCGGGTACGCCCCCCAGCTTCAACCACATTCACACTCTGCAGATCTCCTTCCTTGAAAACCAAGCTATTCTTTCCTAGACCATTTGCGGTCGATGGAAAATCGAAAGCTATTTTCGCCGGTTTGGCCACGCTAAAACCGGTAGGAGCAGTCGCAAGCGGCTCTTTGAGGTCGATTCGAATGGCAATGTCCGTGCCTTGCGGAGCAGCATTGATCGCCTCAATCGAGTTTGCGGCAACCGATTGCGCCAGTACCGGACTGGCCAAGGCCAAGCACGTCGCCGTCACTGCGGCCATCGCGTAGTTGATGAATTTCATTACTTGCTTCCCTCCTTGCCCTGCAGATACAAGGAACTGGTACGTTCGCTCCAGTCACCCGCAGAATCCTGAATCAATTCGCGCAACACCACTTCTTTATCTGTGACTCGGGTCACCATGCCGAAATCGAGACCGAGGTACTCTCCAACCTTGACCTGCTTGACCTTGTCTTCAACCTGAATTACCGCGATCGGACGTTTATTGACATTCAGATAACCAATCATTTTCAGGGATTCGATCGGATATTTTTCCAGCAAACTGTTGCGCAATTCCCGCGCTTCAAAATCCGGTTGGAAAGCACCGCCATTCCCCGCACCTTGCTTGTTTTTCGACTCCGGCTCAATTTTGCCCGCCTTGAACGGATCAAGCAGCCCTTCAACATCATATGGCACTGGTTGATATGGCTTCACCTCTGGCAATTTGGGAATATTTCCCCGCATGTCCTTGGTACTTTCCGCCATCCATTGTTTGAGCTCTTCGTGGTCGCCACCCGAACAAGCACCTAATGCACCACAAAGTGCGACGAGTATTAATCGCTTCACTTCTTCGCTCCTTGCGCTGCCTTTTTCTGTCTGGCAACCTCTTCATCATCCAGATAGCGGAAGGTTTTGGTTGTTGCGTCAAGGGCCAGCACGCCCCCCTGGCCAGGCGTAATATTGATATTATTCAGTGTGACGATTCGCGGCAACTTTGCAATATCTGCTGCAAAGGCTCCAAAATCGTGGTAGCCACCGTTTATTTTTACCGAGATCGGCAATACTGCATAGAAATCCTTGACCTCTTCTGCGCCCGGGCGGAAAAGATCAAATTGGAGTCCACGACCCAAGCCAGCTTGGTTTACTTCAATCAGCAACGCTTCGATTTCGGACTTGTTCGGCAATTGCTTCAGTAGCGCTCCGAACGAGCGATCAATCTCCGCGAGCTGCTCAACATACAAATCAAGATTGACGGCCTGTTTTTTCTTGTCCAGAAATTGCTGCTTGAGAACTTCCTCTTCCTTCTGCTTGTTTTCAAGCTCGACTAGCTGGTCGCCCCAGAGGAACCACCAGCCCGCAATCAGCAATACCACAAAAACACCGACCAGCAAGGTCACTTTGGGAATCAGCGGCCATACGCTGGGATCATTCGGATTCAGATACCTGAAGTCGTCAGCAATCGCCTGAAAATCGATCTTGGGAAGCGAGGTAGGTTTAGTTTTCATTTCTTGCCCCCCTCTTCGTCAGGCTTGGCTCGCTTTAGCGAGAAATTCATCGCAAATTCGTTACTGCGACGTCCATTCAATACGGCCGCCTTAACCTCGATCAACTGGGGATTTTCCAGCCAAGGCGATGCTTCAATATTGCGCATCAAGGCCGAAACACGCGCATTCGATTGCGCATAGCCAGTAATGTTGACCTTGTTGCCGTCCTGCTTGAGCGACTTGAGATAGACCCCCTCCGGCACCTGCCTAACCAATTCAGTCAGCAGATGGACAGTTTCGCCCCGATCACGCTGCAGGTCTTCGATGATCTGCTTGCGCGACAAAAGCGCCTGAGTTTGCTCTTTCAGACGCTTGATCTGCTCGATCTGCTTGTCAAGAGCAGCAATTTCTCGCTTCAAAAACGCGTTGGATTCATCCTGGCTACTAATGTACCCGTTGATGATCGTATAGCCGAGAAAAACCACCAGCGCTGACAAAGCCGCAACGCCACCGAGCATCACAAAGAATTGCTGGCGCCTCGCCTTACGCGCTTCTTCGCGATGAGGAAGGAGGTTAATGCGAATCATGATGGATCAAACCTCCGCAAAGCCAGGCCACACGCCACCATCAGCGACGAAGCATCGGCAAGCAGGTTTTTCGCCCGAACGCGATCCGAAAGCACCATATTGGCGAAAGGGTTGGCAATCAAGGTACTGACCTGGGTTCGCGTCGCCACGACCTCATCAACTCCAGGAATTACCGCACATCCACCGGCAAGCACAATGTGATCGACTTGGTTGTATTGGGTTGACGTAAAGAAGAATTGTAGGGCCCGCGAAATTTCGAGCGCCAGATTTTCCATGAATGGCGCCAGCAATTCAGCTTCGTAGCCCTCCGGAAGGCTGCCGGCCCGCTTGGCGGCCTCGGCCTCTTCGTAGGTCATGCCGTAGTGCCTGGCAATATCCTGCGTCAATTGAGCACCGCCAAATGCCTGTTCTCGCGCATAGACCTGCTGACCATTGCGCAACACCGTCAGGCTCATGACGTTCGAACCCGCGTCAACCAAGGCCAAGGTCTGGTTCTTGCCCTCGTCAGGCAGTTGCCGCTCGATCAGTTCGAAGGCAGCCAAAGCAGCCAGCGACTCCACATCAACAACCACCGCTACAAGTCCCGCCGCATCGGCAACTGCAACCCGGTCTTCCACCCGTTCCTTCTTGGAGGCCGCAATCAGCACCTCCAGTTCATCAGGAACCGACGGCGCCGGTCCAATGACCTGGAAATCCAGATTGACCTCGTCGATGGCGAAAGGAATGTATTGATTGGCTTCCGACTCAACCTGAATTTCAAGCTGATCGTCGCGCAACCCGGAGGGCACAATGATTTTCTTTGTGATCACGGCCGAACCAGGCAACGCCATCGCGACATTGCGCGTGGATGTGCCAAGCCGCTTCCAGGCCCGCTTGACCGCATCTACGACGCCTTCAAGGTTGGCGATATTGCCATCGGATACCGCATCTTTCGGCAACACCTCGATGGTGTATCGCTCGACGCGGTAGCCCTCCTTCCCGTTGGCAGTCAGCTCGACAAGCTTTACCGCCGAGGAGCTAATATCCAGCCCCAACAACGGACGCGCCTTGGGATTAAACAACGCTGATATATCGAAGCCCACCAGACCCCCAAAAAGTCCTTACAAAATGCGATGTTAGGCAAACCAA
>Ga0209507_1002773_pt1 | contig 11496 bp, 9 predicted proteins | sample AD_UKC028_MetaG_FD_184414 | JGI IMG/M metagenome (GOLD analysis project Ga0209507, IMG submission 184414) | Active sludge microbial communities of municipal wastewater-treating anaerobic digesters from USA - AD_UKC028_MetaG (SPAdes) (version 2) | ecosystem: Engineered > Bioreactor > Anaerobic >...
GTCTGGCCCAACGGGCGACCAGTGATTCGGGGCAGGCTTCGCCGCCGAGGTTGATCAGGCGCAGGTTCGGAATGTCGCGGGCAAACAGGGCGAGCAGGGTCGGCACCGCGTGCAGGACGCTGATCTGTTGTTCGATCAAGGCGCGCGGCAGGGCGTCGGGGTCGGCGCTGACTTCGCGCGGGGCGATCCACAGCGTGGCGCCGACCAGGTAGGCGATCCAGATTTCCTCGAACGACATGTCGAAGGCGACCGAGAAGCCTTGGTAGACGCGGTCTTCCTCGCGGATGCCGAGGACGGCGTTCTCGCTGCGCAGAAAATGGCAGATGGCCCCCTGGTTGATCTGGATGCCCTTGGGTTTGCCGGTCGAGCCCGAGGTGTAGATCACGTAGGCCGGGTGTTCCGGCAGCACGCCCTGGCGATGCAGGCCGGGGGCGCTCAGCGGGGAGGCCAGCGCTTCGGCGGTCCACACCGGGCCGGCGAGATCGGTCAGGAGGTCTACGCTGGCGACGCTGGCGGCGCAACTGAGCAGGCCGGCGGCCTGGGCATCGTCAAGGCAGACCCTGATGCGGTCGACCGGCGTTTCGGCATCGAAAGGCAGCCAGGCGGCGCCGGCCTTGGCGATACCCAGTTGCATGACGAGAAGGTCGATGCCGCGTGGCAGCCAGAGGCCGACGATCTGCCCGGGCCGGATGCCGGCACCAATCAGTCGTGCCGCAACGCGGTCGGCTAGTTCGTCGAGTTCGCCGTAGGAAAGACTCCGTTCGCCACAAACCAGTGCGGTTTGCGCCGGCAGGCGGCGGGCTGTTGCCTCGAAGATGTCCGCCAGTACCTCGGCCCTGATCAGTTCGGGCTGTTCCGGTCCGTTGAGGATGCTCAGGTGGTCGATTGAAGGCAAGGCGTCTGCTACTGGGAGAGAGCAAACCAATCAGTATGCAATTCAAGGCTGCCAGAAAACTGACAAGCCACTAGACCTTCAGAAGACTAGCGTCGTCCGGATCGACAAAATCCACGCGCTGTCCGACTTGGGCGCGAAGGCGGGATTGCGGATGTATTGCGCATCCGGCGTCAGCAGCAGGCCGTCGATGAGGCTCCAGTTCCAGTAAGCCTCCAGGGTGTTCTGGGTATGCCTGAGGGTCTGGGAAAACAGTGGTTTCGTCTGTTCGAGGCTGCCGAAGGCAAAGCCGATCTGGTCTGCCTGGTCGCGGCCGAGCGGATTGTTCACCGCCAGCCCGGCGCCATAGCTGCGCTTGTTGCCGCCACCATCGTCGCTGCTGGCATTGAGACGCCCGAAGATTGCCCACTGGTCATTCAGATGCTGCACCGCATTGATCGACCAGCCCCGCGACTGCGGCTGTTCGCTGGTGGTTGGCACCTGGTAGAGGGTGAGTGAATACTGCGCGTCGCCCAGCCCCTTGAAGCCGGGTGTCCACTGCACATAGCCGAGCCAGGCGTTGGGGTTGTTCCCCAGACCATTGCTCGGCCGCTTGGACATGTCGTCGGCATTGAAGCTTTGCCCGCCGGCGAGAAACTGAAGGGTTTTCGTGGCGTTGAACTGGAGGTAAGCGCCTATGCCGGTCGTCGGGTAAGTCGCCGAACCGTTTGCGGAAAAAATATTGTTGACGAAATTGAGCTGCTGATCGGCCATGAACTCGCTGCTGTCAAAATTGAAGAACGAGTACTGGCCGATCGCCAGCGCGAGCTTTTCGCCCGGTAGCGTGTGGGTGTAGGTGATTTGCGAGAATTTGTTCTGGTAATCCGGCAATTCGGCGCTCAGCGTGCGCGACCCGCGACTGAGCTTGACCGTGCTGCCACTCCGGCGCTCACCGTAGTAAAGAAACTGGAATGAGCCGGAACCGTAGGTCTCGCTGTCAAAAATGTCCCAGTTCAACGTTGGCCAGAACAATGTCTGCGAGGCGGTTCCAATGTTGTCGGGGCGCACCCAGCGCTGACGGTAGCTGAGACTGAATGACCAGGTGAGGCCATGCTCGTCCTCCATGCGCGTCTTGAAATCCGCGTATTCGCTGGAGACTTTCTCGAAAATCGTCGGTTGTTTCTTCGTGCGACTCAGGGTGTCGTGGACCACGCCAATCTTCGCGGGGACTCCGTTTTCGGATTGGTCGACGGCAGCTTCAGGGCGCTCCTGGACGACGGTTTCCACCAGCTCGCCGGATGAATCGTCATCATCGTCGTCATCGTCAGCAATGGCCGGCGGCCCCCACAACAAGGTAACTGCCAGGCAAGCGGCGAGAGGGATGTGTGCGTGCATTTCAATACGGCTTGGGCGGGAACGAATTATCCGCTGCCATCGGGAGTTTGGCGAGGTGCCCGCCAGACAATCCTGTAAAGTGGATGTGCTTGACCACACCCAAGCCTCCCCGGTCGAAGACAGTCGTCCATTGGCCGGCTTGGGACACGCACCGTGGTTCAGTCCTGATGCTGTTGATATATCCTCTTCCCCAATAATGCCGTATGACCACCTCACCTTACCCGATCATCCGCTGGCAGGAAGCCGGCGTCGAGCATTCAGCCCGCTGGCGTTCCGAGGCCGGGGTGGCGGCGCCGGAAACGGTTGTCGTTGGCGACGACGCGCTGAAGGCCGATGCGGCCTACCGGCTGGCGGCGCAGGGAACGGCGATTCTCTGGCGCGGCGATTACCAGAATGCGCGCAACCTGTTGCAGGCGCTGGCGCGGCGGGCGGATCGCGGGCCGCGTGAAGGCTCGCTGAAGAAGCCGGTGACGCCGGCCGAGGCGTTCCGCCGGCATCGCCAGGCGCAGGGCCGGCGGGCGGGCATTCTCGGCCGCTTGCTGGTGCCGCTGACGGCCGATTACCGCGTGCCGTTGCGCCGCGGGCAGGAGGTGGCGGCGGCTTGCCAGGAGGCCCTGGGGCCGGGGGGCGAGGATTCGGTGATTTCCCTGCGTGGCCTCTTGGCGCTGGTCAGCGCGCATGAGTGGCGCAAGAAGGGGGTTCCGGTGCCGGCGGTGGAAGGGCGGATTTACCCGCATTTCGGTGTCTTTTCGCCGGTGCGTGGCGAGTATGTCGATCTGGTGGCGAAGGTGCCGTTGCCGGCGGGCTGCGAGCTGGCGTTCGACATCGGCACCGGTTCCGGCATCCTGGCTGCCGTGTTGGCGCGGCGTGGCATCAAGCGGGTGGTGGCCACCGATCAAGATCCCCGTGCCCTGAACTGCGCCACGGAAAATGCCCGAAATCTGGGGTTGACCGCAGCTATCGAGGTGATCGAGGCCGATCTGTTCCCGGCCGGTCGGGCGCCGCTGGTGGTCTGCAATCCGCCGTGGGTGCCGGCGCAGCCGAGTTCGCCGGTCGAACATGCGGTCTATGACCCGGATTCGCGGATGCTGCGCGGTTTTCTCGGTGGGTTGGCGGCCCATCTGGCACCGGGCGGCGAGGGCTGGCTGATCATCTCCGATCTGGCCGAGCATCTCGGCCTGCGTTCGCGCGAGGAACTGCTGGGCTGGATCGCGGCGGGCGGCCTCAAGGTGCTCGGGCGAATCGACACCCGGCCGAAACACCCGAAGGCCAGCGATGCGAGTGACCCGCTGCATGCGGCGCGGGCGGCCGAGGTGACTTCGTTGTGGCGGCTGGGACTGGCGCCGGAATAAAATTTTGCAGATGGTGGAATAAAGGCAGGTCGGCTTCCGTTTATCCCGGTGTAGCACCCAATAACACCAACGGAGATTCTCATGAAAACGCAAAACCTCGTGCTCGCCCTGCTCGTGTCCGCTACCCTGGCGGCCTGTTCTTCCTATGAAACCCGTGCCTCGACGCCGGCGATGGTTTCCGCTGGCATGCTGACCGGCAGTAACGGCATGACGCTCTACACCTTCGACAAGGATGCCGCCGGCAGCGGCAAGAGCGTGTGCAACGGTCCGTGCGCCACCAACTGGCCACCGTTCTACGTCGCCGATGGCCAGATGGCGAGCGGCGACTACAGCATCGTCACCCGCGATGACGGCAAGAAGCAATGGGCCTTCAAGGGCAAGCCGCTGTATTACTGGTCCAAGGACCAGAAGCCGGGCGACACGACGGGCGACGGTTTCCTCAACAACGCCTGGCACGTTGCCAAGCCCTAATTCGCCACGTGGACAGCGCCGCGATCCTGGCCGAGATTCCCCGCCTGCGCCGTTATGCGCGGGCGATGCTCGGCGATCGCGCGGCGGCCGACGATCTCGTGCAGGACACGCTCGAACGGGCCTGGGCACGCTGTGCCCTGTGGCGGGCCGGCAGCGATCTGCGTGCCTGGCTGTTCAGCATCATGCACAACCTGCGGGTCGACCAGTTGCGCCGGCCGACCATGCCAACCCATTCGCTTGACGAGGATGATTTCGAGGTGCCGACACGGGCTACCCAGACGGACCGGCTGGAAGTGCGGGATCTCGAATCCGCCCTGCGCCAGTTGCCGGACGAACAGCGCGAAGTGCTGCTGCTGGTGGCGCTGGAGGATCTTGGTTATGCCGAGATCGCCAGCACGCTGGGTATTCCCGTCGGCACTGTCATGTCCCGCCTGGCGCGTGGACGCGAAAGATTGCGCCTGCTCATGGACGGCCGCCCGCCCGGTGCCAATTTGAGGGTCGTGCGATGAGCAAACTCCCGATCACCGAAGCCGACCTGCAAGCTTATGTCGATGCCGAGTTGCCCGAAGCGCGGTGCGGCGAGGTCGACGAATATCTGGCCGCCCACTTGGAAGAATACGAGCGAGTGCGCGCCTATCAGACCCAGAAGCAGGCGCTCAAGGCCTTGTTCAGGCCGGTGCTCGACGAGCCGCTGCCGGAACGGCTGCAGGCGCTGGCATCGCCGCCGGCGCCTGTTGCGGTCGACCCGCAAAAACGGCCGTTTTTGGCACGCTGGTCGCTGGAACGCATTGCCGCCGGATTGCTCGTCGCGCTGGTCAGTGGCGCTGCCGGCTGGCTGGGTCATGCGCAGTACCAGGCCTCGGACAAACAGGCGCAGCTGATGCCGCTGCCCCGGCAGGCGGCTGTGGCGCACGTTGTCTTCAGTCCCGATGTGCGGCGTCCGGTCGAAGTCAGCGCCGACCAGGAGGACCAGCTCGTCGCCTGGCTATCGAAACGCCTCGGCACGCCGGTGCGCCCGCCCAAGCTGGCGGCGATCGGCTATGAGCTGATCGGCGGCCGCCTGCTGCCCGGCAACAGCGGCCCGGTGGCGCAGTTCATGTACCACGACGCCAGCGGCCAGCGCCTGACGCTGTACGTGACGACCGAGAACGCGGCCAACCGCGACACCGGCTTCCGCTTTGCGAAGGAAGGCCCGGTCAATGTCTTCTACTGGATCGACGGCAAATTCGGCTACGCGCTGTCGGCCGGCATCGACAAGAGCGAACTGGCGCGCGTGGCGACGGCCGTGTACGACCAGCTCGAACACAAATAATCACCCAACCCAGAGAGAAGGAAGACAAATGCATGCGAAGAATTTGCCGCAATATACGCTCGCCGGTTTGCTTGCCATCGGCACCCCACTGGCCAGTGCCGCCGAAAATGCCCCGGATGCCGGCACGGTAGTCGCCGCCATCGAAGGCGCCTTCGGCGTTACGCCGGGCGAGCGGCGCAACCATATCAAAGGCGTCTGCGCGGTCGGCGAATTCGTCGGCAACAAGGAGGCTGCTGTCTACTCGCGTTCCGCGCTGTTTTCCGGGAAGCCGGTGCCGGTGATTGCCCGCTTCTCGCTCGGCGGCGGCAACCCGAAAGCGCCGGATACCGCGAAAAGCGTACGCGGCATGGCGCTGCAATTCAAGCTGCCGGGCGGCCAGCTGCACCAGATGGCGATGCTCAACACGCCGATTTTCGGCGCCGCCAGCCCGCAAACTTTCCTCGACCTGATGCAGGCGCTGCAGCCCGATCCGGCGACCGGCAAGCCGGACCCGGAAAAGATGAAGGCCTTCAGGGCCAGCCACCCGGACGCCGCAGCTCAGGGGCAATACCTCGCTGCCAACAACCCGCCGGCCAGCTACGCTAGCAGCACCTACTGGGGCATCCACACCTTCAAGTTCGCCAACAGGAAGAAACAGGAAACGCTGGTGCGCTGGCGCTTCGTGCCGCAGGATGGTGAAAAACGTCTGTCCGACGACGAGTTGAAGACGGCGGGTGCCAATTTCCTCGAACAGACATTGGTCAGCCGCACCGAGCAGGGCCCGGTGCGCTGGGACATGCTGCTGACCATCGGCCAGCCGGGCGACCCGCAGGACAACCCGACGCTGGCCTGGCCGGCCGAGCGCAAGGAGCTGAAAGTCGGCACGCTGACCATCGCCAAGGCCATGCCGCAGAAGGGCGCCGAGTGCGAGGCGGTCAACTTCGATCCGCTGGTCATGGCCGACGGCATCGCCGCGACCAACGACCCGGTGCTGCAATTCCGCTCGCAGGCCTACGCGGTGTCGTTCGCCAAGCGCCTCGGCGGCCAGTAGGCGAAAAAAAACCGGCCGCGGCGCCTGGGCGCCAGCGGCCGGCTTGCGCAGCGGCGACCCGTCAGGCCGGCGCCGAAGTACGAATCAGGTGGTCAAAGGCGCTGAGCGAGGCGGTGGCGCCGGCGCCCATGGCGATGACGATCTGCTTGTAGGGCACCGTCGTGCAGTCGCCGGCCGCGAAGACACCGGGGAGCGAGGTCTGGCCCTTGGCGTCGATCTCGATTTCGCCGAATTTCGACAGGTTGACCGTACCCTTCAGCCAGTCGGTGTTGGGCAGCAGGCCGATCTGCACGAAGATGCCTTCGAGGTCGATGCGCTTGATCTGGTCGGTATTGCGGTCCTTGTACAGCAGGCCGTTGACCTCGCTGCCGTCGCCGCTGACCTCGGTGGTCTGCGCCATCGTATGCACCTCGACGTTGGGCAGACTGGCCAGCTTGCGCTGCAGCACGGCGTCGGCGCGCAGCTTGCTGTCGAATTCGAGCAGCGTGACGTGGCCGACGATGCCGGCGAGGTCGATCGCCGCCTCGACGCCCGAGTTGCCGCCGCCGATGACCGCGACACGCTTGCCCTTGAACAGCGGGCCGTCGCAGTGCGGGCAGTAGGCAACGCCCTTGCCGCGGTATTCCTTCTCGCCCGGCACGTTCATCTCGCGCCAGCGGGCGCCGGTGGCGAGGATGACTGACTTGCTCCTGAGTACGGCGCCGTTTTCCAGCGTCACCTCGATCAGGTCGCCGGCCTTCAGTTGCGTGGCGCGCTGCAGGTTCATGATGTCGACGTCGTAATCCTTGACGTGCTCCTCCAGCCCCATGACCAGCTTGGGGCCGTCGGTTTCCTTGACCGAGATGAAGTTTTCGATGGCCAGCGTATCCATCACCTGGCCGCCGAAACGCTCGGCCAGCAGGCCGGTGCGGATGCCTTTGCGCGCCGCGTAGATGGCGGCGGAAGCGCCGGCCGGTCCCCCGCCGACGACGAGCACGTCGTAGGCTTCCTTGGCGCCCAGCTTCGCCGCATCGCGGGCGGCGGCGCCGGTATCCAGCTTGGCGACGATTTCTTCGATGCTCATCCGGCCGGCGCCGAATTCCTCACCGTTCAGGTAGACGGTCGGCACGGCCATGATCTTGAGCCGCTCGACTTCATCCTGGAACAGCGCACCGTCGATCATGGTGTGGCTGACGCCGGGGTTGAGCACGGCCATCAGGTTGAGCGCCTGCACGACGTCCGGGCAGTTATGACAGGACAGCGAAATGAAGGTCTGGAACTCGAATGTACCTGGCAGGGCCTTGATCTGCTCGATCACTTCGGCGTCGACCTTGGGCGGGTGGCCGCCGGTCTGCAGCAGGGCGAGCACCAGCGAGGTGAATTCGTGGCCCATCGGCAGCCCGGCAAAGCTGATGCGTGCCGCCTCGCCCGGACGGCCGATGGCGAAGGAGGGACGCAGCGCGGCGTTGCCGTTCTCGCGCAGGCTGACCTTCGTCGACAGTTCGGCGATGTCCACCAGCAGGCCGCGCATTTCCTGCGCTGCAGCGCTGTCGTCGAACGAAGCAACGAGTTCGATCGGCGTCTGCAGCTTTTCGAGGTAGGCCTTGAGTTGGGTCTTGATGTTTGTGTCGAGCATGCTGTTCTCCTTTTTTAGGATTTCACTGAAAAGGGGCTCGCCGGCCCCTTTGCGCTGAAATCCGCGCCGCTCCCGAAACGGGAGCGGTTTGGCGGTGTCGCGTTAAGGCTTAGATCTTGCCGACCAGGTCGAGCGAAGGCGCCAGGGTCTTTTCACCTTCCTTCCACTTGGCCGGGCAGACTTCGTTCGGGTGGGCGGCGGTGTATTGGGCGGCCTTCAGCTTGCGCAGGGTTTCGGAGACATCGCGGGCGATTTCATTGGAGTGGATTTCGACGGTCTTGATGACGCCATCCGGGTTGATCACGAAGGTGCCGCGCAGGGCCAGGCCTTCGGCATCGATGTGCACGTCGAAGGCGCGGGTCAGAGCGTGCGTTGGGTCGCCGACCAGCGGGAACTGGGCCTTGCCGACGGCCGGCGAGGTTTCGTGCCAGACCTTGTGCGAGAAATGGGTGTCAGTCGTGACGATGTAAACCTCGGCGCCGGCCTTCTGGAATTCGGCGTAGTTGTTGGCGGCGTCTTCGATTTCGGTCGGGCAGTTGAAGGTGAAGGCGGCCGGCATGAAAATCAGGACCGACCACTTGCCCTTCAGGCTGGCTTCGGTGACTTCGACGAACTTGCCATTGTGGAATGCCTGGGCCTTGAACGGCTGAACCTGGGTGTTGATGAGCGACATGGGGGTTTTCTCCTTGGTTGATGATGATCACAACGGATGAATGATAGTTCGCCTCCCGGCATTGAGCCAATTGAATCGGGAAATATCTTTGATAGGCATCGCCTATCGCGGCCGCCGGTCGGGAGCCTAGTCCAAAAGTAGTAGTTGCCATCGTTCATTGGTATCGCTCAGGGAGCCAAGCCCGCGTTAGTTGACTCAAATCAACGGAATCGGGCCCCGGATCGGGATCATTGCATCCGATATGGTGCTCGCTATGGGCGAAGTGTCATCCAGGGGGAGTGGATTCAATGAATATTTCCAGTGCCATCGTGCACGTAGTTCCAGCCCGTCTCGACGAGGCGTGCGCAATTCTGGCGGGAATGCCGGGGGTGGAGATTCACGCCCGCAGTCCGGAAGGCAAGGTGGTCGTGACGATCGAGGACGGCGATACGTCCCTGGCATCGGCCACTTACATCGCCCTGCATGACGTGCCTGGCGTCATGGCGGTGGCCATGGTTTATCAATATAGCGACGACGAGTCAGTTACTGAGGAGGTAGAGGCGTGAAACTCAATCGACGGGATTTCATCAAGGCGAATGCAGCGGCGGCGGCCATTTCGGCTGCCGGGCTATCTGCGCCTGTAGCAGCGGTTGCCGCGGGCAAAGACGATATCCGTTGGGACAAGGCGCCGTGCCGCTTCTGCGGCACCGGCTGCGGCGTGCTGGTCGGCACCCAGGACGGCCGCGTGGTGGCCACCCAGGGCGACCCGGATGCGCCGGTCAATCGCGGTCTCAACTGTATCAAGGGCTACTTCCTGTCCAAGATCATGTACGGCGCCGACCGCGTCAAGACGCCGATGCTGCGCATGAAGGACGGCAAATACGACAAGAACGGCGATTTCACGCCGATCACCTGGAAGCAGGCCTTCGACATCATGGAGGAGAAGGCCAAGGAAACGATGAAGGCCAAAGGCCCGAACGGCCTCGCGATGTTCGGCTCGGGACAATGGACGGTGTGGGAGGGCTACGCCGCCTCCAAGCTGATGAAGGCTGGCTTCCGCACCAACAACATCGACCCCAATGCCCGCCATTGCATGGCCTCGGCAGTTGCCGGGTTCATGCGCACCTTCGGCATCGATGAGCCAATGGGCTGCTACGACGACATCGAGCATGCCGACGCCTTCGTGCTGTGGGGTTCTAACATGGCCGAGATGCACCCGATCCTGTGGACGCGCGTGACCGACCGCAAGTTGTCCAACAAGGGGGTCAAGGTGGCCGTGCTGTCGACCTTCGAGCACCGCTCCTACGAGTTGGCCGACATCCCGATGATCTTCGCGCCGCAGACGGACCTGGCGATCTTGAACTATGTTGCCAACTACATCATCCAGAACGGCAAGGTGAATCAGGCGTTTGTCGACAAGCACGTCAATTTCAAGAAGAGCGTCACCGACATCGGCTACGGCTTGCGTCCGACGCACGCGCTGGAAAAGGATGAGGGCAACAACGGCTATCCGGGCGCCGACGGCAAGCCGAAGGGCGATACTGGCAAGTCCGAGGCGATCACCTTCGACGAGTACAAGAAATTCGTCTCCGAATACACCGCCGAGAAGGTTTCCAAGCTCTCCGGCGTTTCCGAAAAGGATCTCAAGGCGCTGGCCGAACTGTACGCCGACCCGAAGATCAAGGTCACCTCGTTCTGGACCATGGGTTTCAACCAGCATACCCGCGGTACCTGGGCGAACAACATGATCTACAACATCCACCTGCTGGTCGGCAAGATTTCGGAGCCGGGCAACAGCCCGTTCTCGCTGACCGGCCAGCCGTCCGCCTGCGGCACTGCGCGCGAGGTCGGTACCTTCTCGCATCGCCTGCCGGCCGACATGGTGGTGACGAATCCGGAGCACCGCAAAATTGCCGAGCGCTTCTGGGGGTTGCCGGACGGCACCATTCCCGACAAGCCGGGTTTCCATGCCGTGGCGATGGCGCGGGCGCTGAAGGACAAGAAAGTTACTTTCTACTGGCAGCAGTGCAACAACAATATGCAGGCTGGCCCCAATATCAACGAGGAGCTCTTCCCCGGCTGGCGTGATCCGGGGAACTTCATCGTCGTTTCCGACCCTTACCCGACCGTTTCCGGGATGGCGGCCGACCTGATCCTGCCAACCGCGATGTGGGTCGAGAAGGAAGGGGCCTTCGGCAATGCCGAGCGGCGCACGCAGTTCTGGCGCCAGCAGGTCAAGGCGTCCGGCGAGGCCCGTTCCGATCTCTGGCAGCTCATGGAGTTTTCCAAACGCTTCAAGGTTGAGGATGTCTGGCCGGCCGAGCTGGTCGCCAAGGCGCCAAAACTCAAGGGCAAGACCTTGTATGAAGTTCTGTACGCCAACGGGGTCGTCGACAAGTACAAAATCGGCGAAATTGCCCAAGGTTTCGACAACGACGAATCCAAGTACTTCGGGTTTTATGTCCAGAAAGGGCTATTCGAGGAATACGCGCAATTCGGTCGCAAGCATTATCACGATCTGGCCGATTTCAATGTCTACCATGAGGCGCGTGGTCTGCGCTGGCCAGTTGTGGATGGCAAGGAAACCCTGTGGCGTTTCCGCGAGGGTTACGATCCTTACGTCCCGAAGGGCGAGGGCGTCAGGTTCTACGGCCACAAGGACGGCAAGGCGGTGATTTTCGCACTGCCCTACCAGTCGGCCGCCGAGTCGCCGGACAAGGAGTTCGACATGTGGTTGTGTACCGGCCGTGTGCTTGAGCACTGGCATACCGGGACCATGACTCGCCGCGTGCCGGAAC
>Ga0209507_1002774_pt1 | contig 11496 bp, 10 predicted proteins | sample AD_UKC028_MetaG_FD_184414 | JGI IMG/M metagenome (GOLD analysis project Ga0209507, IMG submission 184414) | Active sludge microbial communities of municipal wastewater-treating anaerobic digesters from USA - AD_UKC028_MetaG (SPAdes) (version 2) | ecosystem: Engineered > Bioreactor > Anaerobic >...
ATAACAACTTTTTTGGAGAAATATGCATGTCCAACCCCGAAAATCCCCAGGAACCCCTGCTCGACAACCAGCCCGCCAGCGACACCGGCGCGGCACCGGCGCCTGAAGTACACACCGATACGCTGCCGAGCATCGAAGAGCAATTCCGCGCCCTCGAACTGCAGGCTGCCGAGCATTACGACGCCTGGCTGCGCGCCAAGGCCGAGGGCGAGAATATCCGCCGCCGCGCCCAGGAGGACATCGCCAAGGCCCACAAATTTGCGGTCGAAAAATTCGCCGGCGAACTGCTGGCGGTCAAGGACAGCCTGGAAGCCGCGCTGGCGGTGCCCGAACAAACCGTAGACAGCTTCAAGTCCGGCGTCGAGCTGACCCTCAAACAACTGACTTCAGCATTCGAAAAGAATGCGCTGACCGAAGTAAACCCGGCCGGCGAGAAGTTCGATCCGCACAAGCACCAGGCGATCGGCATGGTCGATTCCGACCAGGAGGCCAACACCGTCGTCACCGTTCTGCAGAAGGGCTACCTGATCGCCGAACGCACCTTGCGCCCGGCACTGGTCATGGTCGCCAAGGGCAAATAGAAATTTCGCCTTTTTTTGCGGTCGACCGCAGAGTTTTCTGAAATCCACGCTTGAAATCCGGGGCCCAGCCCCCAATTCACGAACATCAGTAATTTTTCTTAAGGAACGAATCATGGGCAAGATCATTGGCATCGACCTCGGCACCACCAACAGCTGCGTCGCCATCATGGAAGGCGGCCAGCCGAAGGTCATCGAAAACTCCGAAGGCGCGCGCACCACGCCGTCGGTCATCGGCTACGCCGAAGACGGCGAAATCCTGTCCGGCGCCCCGGCCAAGCGCCAGGCCGTCACCAACCCGATGAACACGCTGTACGCGGTCAAGCGCCTGATCGGTCGCCGCTTCGAAGAGAAGGAAGTGCAGAAGGACATCGCGCTGATGCCCTACAAGATCGTCAAGGCCGACAACGGCGACGCCTGGGTTTCCGTGCGCGACAAGAAGATCGCCCCGCCGCAGGTTTCCGCAGAAGTGCTGCGCAAGATGAAGAAGACCGCCGAAGACTACCTCGGCGAGGAAGTCACCGAAGCCGTCATCACCGTGCCGGCCTACTTCAACGACAGCCAGCGCCAGGCGACCAAGGACGCCGGCCGCATCGCCGGTCTGGAAGTCAAGCGCATCATCAACGAGCCGACTGCGGCGGCGCTGGCTTTCGGCATGGACAAGATTTCCGGCAAGGACAAGAAGATTGCCGTGTATGACCTCGGCGGCGGCACCTTCGACATCTCGATCATCGAAATCGCCGATGTCGATGGCGAAAAGCAGTTTGAAGTACTGGCCACCAACGGCGACACCTTCCTCGGCGGCGAAGACTTCGACCAGCGCCTGATCGACTACATCATCGACGAATTCAAGAAGGAATCCGGCGTCAATCTGAAGGCTGACGTGCTCGCCCTGCAACGCCTCAAGGAAGCCGCCGAAAAGGCCAAGATCGAGCTCTCTTCCAGCCAGCAGACCGAAATCAACCTGCCCTACATCACCGCCGACGCGTCCGGCCCGAAACACCTGGCCATCAAGATCACCCGCGCCAAGTTCGAATCGCTGGTCGATGAACTGGTCGAGCGCACCGTTGCCCCCTGCGTGACCGCACTGAAGGACGCCGGCTGCAAGATCAGCGACATCGACGACATCATCCTGGTCGGCGGCCAGTCCCGCATGCCCAAGGTGCAGGAGAAGGTCAAGGAGATCTTCGGCAAGGAACCGCGCAAGGACGTCAATCCGGACGAAGCCGTCGCCGTCGGCGCTGCCATCCAGGGCGGCGTGCTGCAGGGCGAAGTCAAGGATGTGCTGTTGCTCGACGTCACCCCGCTCTCCCTCGGCATCGAAACCCTGGGCGGCATCATGACCAAGCTGATCCAGAAGAACACGACGATCCCGACCAAGGCTTCGCAAGTCTTCTCGACCGCCGACGACAACCAGGGCGCGGTGACCATCCACGTGCTGCAAGGCGAGCGTGAAGTCTCATCCGGCAACAAGAGCCTCGGCCAGTTCAATCTGGAAGGCATCCCGCCGGCACCGCGCGGCACGCCGCAGATCGAGGTCATTTTCGACATCGACGCCAACGGCATCATGCACGTGACCGCCAAAGACAAGGCGACCGGCAAGGAAAACAAGATCACCATCAAGGCCAACTCCGGCCTCTCCGAAGCCGAGATCCAGGCCATGGTCAAGGATGCCGAGCTGCACGCCGAAGACGACAAGAAGGTGCATGAACTTGCCGATGCCCGCAACCAGGCCGACGGCATGGTGCACATGGTCAAGAAGTCGCTGACCGAGTACGGCGACAAGCTGGATGCTGCCGAGAAGGAAAGCATCGAAGCCGCGATCAAGAGTGTCGAGGACGTGCTGCGCGACGGCGACAAGGACACGATCGTTGCCAAGACCGAAGCCTTGAGCCAGGCCGCCCAGAAGCTCGGCGAAAAGATGTACGCCCAGCAACAGGCAACCGAAGGCGCGGCAGGTAGTGGTGCCGAAGCCGGTGCCCAGCAGGCCAAGAAGGACGAAGGCGATGTGGTGGATGCCGAGTTCACCGAGGTCAAGGACAAGAAGTAAGCCGACCACGCCGTACGGCGCCGAGCGCCCGGAAACTCTCCGGCGGCGCTCGGCGCCTTTGTCACTTGACGGGTAACAAACATGTCTAAACGCGATTTTTACGAAATTCTCGGCGTCAACCGCGACGCCTCCGACGACGAGATCAAGAAGGCCTACCGCAAGCTGGCCATGAAACATCACCCCGACCGCAACCTGGAAAACCCGGCGGCCGAGGAAAAATTCAAGGAAGCCAAGGAAGCCTACGAAATCCTGTCGGACAGCCAGAAACGTGCTGCCTATGACCAGTTCGGCCATGCCGGGGTCGATCCGCAGGCCGGCATGGGTGGCGGTTTCGGCGGCGGTGGCGGTTTCTCCGACGCCTTCGGCGGCATCTTCGACGAAATCTTCGGCGGCCGTGGCGGCGGTGGCGGCGGCCGTTCCAACATCTATCGCGGCGCCGATCTGCGCTACAACCTGGAAATCTCCCTCGAGCAAGCGGCGCACGGCACCGAAACCAAGATCCGCATCCCGACCATGGAAGTCTGCGAGCCCTGCAGCGGCACCGGTGCCAAGCCGGGAACGCAGCCCAAGACCTGCCCGACCTGCAACGGTTCCGGCCAGGTTCGCCTGCAACAGGGTTTCTTCTCGATCCAGCAAACCTGTCCGAAATGTCACGGCACCGGCCGCTTCATCGCCGATCCCTGCAAGAACTGCGGCGGCGTCGGGCGCACCAAGCAGCACAAGACGCTTTCCGTCAAGATTCCGGCCGGGGTCGACGAGGGCGATCGCATCCGGCTCGCCGGCGAAGGCGAACACGGCGTCAACGGCGGCCCGCCCGGCGACCTCTATGTCCAGATTCACCTCAAGCAGCACGCGGTATTCACCCGCGACCACAACGACCTGCATTGCGAAATGCCGATTTCCTTCACCACCGCGGCACTCGGGGGCGACATCGAGATCCCGACGCTGGATGGCGCCGCCAGCATCAAGATTCCCGCCGAAACCCAGTCGGGACGAGTCTTCCGCCTGCGCGGCAAGGGCATCAAGGGGGTCCGCAGCCATACGCATGGCGACCTGATGTGCCACGTCGTGGTCGAAACGCCGGTCAGCCTGACCGACCGTCAGAAGGAACTGCTGCGCGAACTCGAAGAATCGAGCCGCGACAACAATGCCAGGCACAACCCCCGCTCCAAGTCGTGGATGGACAAAGTGAAGGAATTCTTCGGCGACTGACTCCTTCACTTTGCAGCGCAGGCTAACCTGCGATCGCAGCTTAAGGTGCAGCGCGCCGGCCGTAGCTACAAGGTCAGGGAGTTTTTTGGCGGTCGATGTCTGATCCATGCGGCGCAGGCCATTGCTGACGCTTTGCCTGTTCCCCCCGCCGTGTTCCGGCTGTTAGAATCCGCCGATCAACAAAGGGGGGAATAACATGCAATTCCTTAAGCAGCTGCTTGCTGTCGCTGCCATCGCCGTTTCCAGTCTGGCGCTGGCCGAGCCGGGGATCACGGAAAACTCGATCACGCTCGGCATGACCTCTCCGTTCTCCGGGCCGAACGGTGCATATGGCAACGAAATGCGCCAGGTCATCCAGGCCTATTTCGACCAGGTCAACAAATCGGGCGGAGTCAACGGACGCAAGATCAATCTGGTGGCGCTCGACGACGGCTACGAGACCGACCGCGCGGTATCAAACACCAGGATTCTGATTAGCGAAAAGAATGCCTTCGCCCTGCTCGCCTCCTACGGTTCCAGCCCGACGACCGACGCGATGAACAAGGTATTCGGACCAGCACGGGTGCCGCTGGTCGGAACCATCTCCGGCGCCGGCAGCCTGCGCGAGCCGATCTCGCAGAATCCGGGCAGCCGTTACATGTTCAACGTGCGGGCCAGCTACGCCGACGAAACCGAAGCCATCGTCAACCAGCTGGTCTCGCTCGGCCTCAAGAACATTGCCGTCTTCTACCAGAACGACGGCTTCGGCAAATCCGGGCTGGACGGCGTAACGAGCGCGCTGAAGAAGCACAACCTGGCCCCGACGGCAGCGGCCACGGTCGAACGCAACTCGCTCGACGTGAACGCAGCCGTCGAAGCGATCGCCAAGGCCAAACCGCAGGCCGTGGTCATGGTGACGCTGTACAAGCCGACGGCCGCCTTCGTCAAGGCGATGAAGAAGGCCAACCAGAGCCCGATGTTCATGACCCTGTCGCCGGTCGGCACCGAGCAGCTGGTCGCCGAACTCGGCCCGGATGCCCGCGGCATCGGCATTTCGCAGGTCATGCCCTACCCGTGGAGCGATGTCGTGCCGATGGTTCACGACTACCAGAAACTGCTCGGCGGCAAGGGCGGCTACTCGTATTACGGCATCGAGGCCTACGCCATGGCGCGCGTCATGGTCGATGCGCTGAAACGCATGGGCAAGGATCCGTCGCGCGAAAAACTGATGGCCGCGCTGGAAAACACCAACCTGGACATGGGCGGCCTCAAGGTCGCCTTCAGCGCCACCAGCCGGCAGGGTTCGCGTTTCGTCGAACTGACGGTGGTCGGGCCGGGCGGCAAGATTCTGAAGTAAAGCTACGGTCAACACGAAAAAACGGCCTGTTTTCACAGGCCGTTTTTCATTTCAGGCACGCCGCCAGGTGGTTCCCTGCGGGCTGTCGTCGAGCGCGATGCCAGCCGCCTTCAGTTCGTCGCGGATACGGTCGGCTTCGGCGAAGTTCCTCGCCTTCTTGGCCGCCGCCCGCTCTCCGATCAGGCACTCGATCGCCACTTCGTCCAGCCCGCCGGCACTGGCGCCACCGCCGCGCAGATAGGCGGTCGGCTCGCGCTCGAGCAGGCCGATGACAGCAGCCAGCGCCTTCAGCAATCCGGAAAGCTCGGCGCTACGCTGGCGGTTCACCTCGCCGGCCAGTTCGAAGAGCACGGCGATCGCCCCGTGCGAGTCGAAATCCTCGTTCAGCGCCGCCGCAAAGCGGGCGGCGAAACTCTCCTGCCAGTCGATGTCGACGGCAACCGGCGGCACATCGCGCAGGGCGAAGTACAGGCCGTCAAGGCTGTTCTTCGCATCGTCGAGATGCGCGTCGGAATAGTTCAGCGGGCTGCGGTAATGGGCACGCAGGATGAAGAAGCGCACCACTTCGGCGTCGTAGCGCTGCAGCACTTCGCGGATGGTGAAGAAGTTGCCGAGCGATTTCGACATCTTCTCGTTGTCGACCCGGACAAAGCCGTTGTGCATCCAGTAATTGACGAAGGTGCACTGGTGCGCGCCTTCCGACTGGGCGATTTCGTTTTCGTGGTGCGGGAACTGCAGGTCCTGGCCGCCGCCGTGGATGTCAAAGTGCTGGCCGAGCAGCTTCGAGCTCATCGCCGAACATTCGATATGCCAGCCTGGCCGCCCCTCGCCCCACGGCGATTCCCAGGCCGGCTCGCCCGGCTTGGCGTGCTTCCACAACACGAAGTCGAGCGGATCCTGCTTGGCCGAATCGACCTCGACGCGCTCGCCGGCGCGCAGGTCGTCGAGCGACTTGCCCGACAGCTTGCCGTAACCGTCGAACTTGCGCACCGCGTAATTGACGTCGCCGTCGACCGCCTTGTAGGCCAGGCCGCGCGCTTCGAGCTGGCCGATCAGGTCGAGCATTTCCGGTACGAAATCGGTGGCGCGCGGCTCGTGGTCGGGGCGCAGGACGCCGAGCGCATCGGCATCTTCATGCATGAAGGCGATGAAGCGGTCGGTGAGTTGCTGGATCGTTTCGCCGTTTTCGATGGCGCGCCTGATGATCTTGTCGTCGATGTCGGTGATGTTGCGGACGTAGGTCACGTCGTAACCGCTGGCCTGCAGCCAGCGATAGACCATGTCAAAGACAACCATGACGCGGGCGTGCCCAAGGTGGCAATAGTCATAGACAGTCATGCCGCACACGTACATGCGAACCTTGCCCGGTTCAATGGGCGTGAAGACCTGCTTTTCCCGTTTCAGGGAGTTGTGGATTTTGAGCATGGGCGGGGGATTTCGCAACGTCGTCAGCCGCTCGTGAAGCTTTGGAAAGGCTGGCGTTCTTGGTAGAATCAAACGATTGTAAACCTGCGCCGAGTATAGCATAGCGATGACTTCAGCCCCCCTGCCACAGCCGCGTTTCCGGGCCTCCAGCGCACTCCGGGCGATCATCTTCGGGCTGGCGGTCGGCATCAGCGCCCCACTGCTGGCCGAGACCCTGACGGATGTCCGGCGCCTGATCAAACAGGGCCAGTATCCGCAGGCGCTGGCGGCGGTCGATGTCTATCTGGGCAGTTCGCCCGATGACGTCCAGGCCAGCTTTCTCAAGGGCGTGATCTACGGCGAAATGAACCGGACCGACGAGGCGATTGCGGTCTACAGCAAGTTGACCGAGGATTACCCGGAATTTCCCGAGCCCTACAACAATCTGGCCGTGCTCTACGCCAGCCAGAAGCAGTACGACCGGGCGCGCATGGCGCTCGAAATGGCGATCCAGGCCCACCCGTCGTATGCGACCGCCTACGAGAATCTCGGCGACCTGTATGCCAAGCTGGCCAGCCAGGCCTATGGCAAGGCCGTTCAACTCGAAGGCGCGAGCAAGTCGGCGAAGGCCAAACTGCTCCTTGCGCGCGACCTGATCGCCGTGCCGTCCAGGTCGCCCGCCAAACCGGCGGATGCCGCCGCTGGCGACAATTCTGCCAAACAATAACCTGTCGAGGAACACGCGATGCTCAAGCAACTCTCCACCCTGACCGCCGGCCTGCTCGTCTCGCTTGCCGCATGGGCCGTCCCGACCGTTGAAATGACGACCTCGCTGGGCAAGATCACCATCGAACTCAACGCCGAGAAGGCACCAAGGACGGTCGAGATGTTCCTCTACAACGCCGACCATGGCTTCTACGATGGCACCATCTTCCATCGTGTCATCGACAACTTCATGATCCAGGGCGGCGGTTTCACCCGGGCCATGGAGGAAAAGAAGACGCTGACCCCGGCCCTGAAAAACGAGGCGACCGACAGCCTGCCCAACAATCGCGGAACGATCGCGATGGCGCGTACCAGCGACCCCCATTCGGCGCGCGTCCAGTTTTTCATCAACCTGAAGGACAACAACGCGCTGAATCATCCCAACCGCAACGATCCGAGCGGCTTCGGCTATGCCGTATTCGGCAAGGTCACCTCGGGCATGGATGTCGTCGACAAGATCGCCAAGGTGCCGACCGGCAACGCCGGCTATTACGAAAATGTGCCGACCACGCCGGTCGTCATCCAGAGCGTCAAAATCATTTCCAAAAAGTAAGGACTCCCCAATGATCAAACTCACCACCAACCACGGCGTCATCACCCTCGAACTTAACGCCGAGAAGGCCCCGAAGACGGTCGCCAATTTCCTCGCCTACGTCGAGGCCGGCCACTACGACAACACGATCTTCCATCGCGTGATCAAGAACTTCATGATCCAGGGCGGCGGCTTCGAACCCAACATGAACCAGAAGCCCTGCTCGGCGCCGATCGAGAACGAAGCCGCCAACGGCCTCAAGAACAAGCGCGGCACCGTCGCCATGGCGCGCACCAACGACCCGCACTCGGCCACCGCCCAGTTCTTCATCAACACCGTCGACAACGATTTCCTCGACTTCAAGTCGCCGTCCGGCCAGGGCTGGGGCTACTGCGTGTTCGGCGAAGTCGTCGAGGGCCTTGATGTCGTCGACAAGATCCGCGCCGTCAAGACCGGCAACAAGGGCTTCCATCAGGATGTGCCGGTCGAAGACGTGATCATCGAAAAGGCCGAGATCGTTTGATCCTTTTCATCTCCGACCTGCACCTGTCGCCCCGGTCACCCGGGGCGACTGCTTTGTTCCTCCGCTTTTTGGCCGGCCGCGCCCGCCAGGCCGAGGCGCTGTACATCCTCGGCGATCTTTTCGAAGTCTGGGTCGGCGACGACATCGACGACGCCTACCATACAGCGATCATTTCGGCCTTGCGCGCCGCCAGCGATGCCGGCCTGAAAATCCACCTGATGCATGGCAACCGCGACTTCGCGCTGGGCGAACGGTTCGCCGCGGCGGCCGGCGCCAGACTGCTGCCCGACCCTTTTGATCTGGTTCTGCCCGAATGGTCCTTCGTCCTCTCGCACGGCGACGCGCTGTGCCTTGACGACCCGGATTACACCGCCTACCGCGCCAAGGTGCGCAACCCGGCCTGGCTGCAGAAGATGCTGGCCAGGCCCCGCTTTTTCCGGCGCCAGCTCGGCCGCTACATCCGCTGGCGCAGCAGGCGCCGCAAGCGTGACCTCAACCTCGTCTACACCGACCTGCAACCAGCCGCCACCGACGATTTCATCCGTGACCACGGTTACGCGACCTTCATTCACGGCCACACCCACCGGGCAGCAACGCATGACCATATGGTCGACGGCATCCACGTCGAGCGCTGGGTGCTCGCCGACTGGCATGAGGACCGCGGCGAATGCCTGGTCTGGGATGGCGAGGCGCTGAAGCGCGAAGCCCTCGTCCCTGAAAATCGGCCCTGAATCGGTGTCGACCGCGCCCGACAGGAAGTCCCCTTGGGGGGCAGCAGTGAGCACATCCACGGCGCTGGGCATTCTGCGTGACGTCTTCGGCTACCCCGCCTTCCGCGGCGCCCAGGCCGAGATTATCGGCCACGTTGCCGGTGGCGGCGATGCCCTGGTGCTGATGCCGACCGGCGGCGGCAAGAGCCTGTGCTACCAGATTCCCGCTCTCCTCCGCCCCGGCTGCGCCATCGTCGTCTCGCCGCTGATCGCCCTGATGCAGGATCAGGTCGATGCCCTGACCCAGCTCGGCGTCAAGGCCGCCTGCCTCAATTCGACGCTCGACTGGCGGGAAGCCCAGGCGGTCGAGCAGGCGATTTTCAACGGCACGCTCGACCTCGTCTATATCGCCCCCGAACGCCTGCTGCTCGACCGCACGCTGGCCATGCTCGACGCGCTGAACGAAGCCGGCAAACTGGCGTTGTTCGCCATCGACGAAGCGCACTGCGTGTCGCAATGGGGCCACGACTTCCGGCCCGAATACCTGCAGCTCTGCGCCCTGCACGAACGTTATCCCGACGTGCCCCGCATCGCGCTGACCGCCACCGCCGACCAGGCGACGCGCAGCGAAATACTGGTTCGCCTCGGCCTGAGCGAAGCCCGCGTCTTCCTCTCCAGCTTCGACCGTCCGAATATCCGCTATACCGTCGTCGAAAAGGACAACGCCAGGAAACAGCTGCTCGGCTTCCTGACCGGCCGCAAGGGCCAGGCCGGCATCGTCTATTGCCTGTCGCGCAAGAAGGTCGAGGAAACCGCCGAATGGCTGTCGGCCCAGGGCTATCCCGCCCTGCCCTACCACGCCGGCCTGCCCGCTGCCGAACGCGCCGCCAACCAGCGCCGCTTCCTGCGCGAGGAAGGCCTGATCATGTGCGCCACCATCGCCTTCGGCATGGGCATCGACAAGCCCGATGTCCGTTTCGTCGCCCACCTCGACCTGCCCAAGAGCATCGAGGCCTACTACCAGGAAACCGGCCGCGCCGGGCGCGACGGCGAACCGTCCGAAGCCTGGATGACCTACGGCATGCAGGACGTCGCCCTGCAGCACGCGCGCATTGCCGAATCCGGCGCTGGCGAGGGCCAGAAAATCCTCGAATCGCAAAGGTTGACCGCGCTACTCGCTTACTGTGAAGCCCCGCGCTGCCGCCGCCAAGTGCTGCTCGACTACTTCGGCGAGGAACGCGAAGCCTGCGGCAACTGCGACGTCTGCAGCGAGCCGCCGGAACTTTGGGACGGCACGCTGGCCGCGCAGAAGGCGCTGTCAGCCATCTTCCGCACCGGCATGCGCTTCGGCGTCGCGCACCTGACCGACATCCTGCGTGGCAAGGCGAGCGACAAGGTCAAACAGTGGAACCACGACCAGCTGCCGACGTTCGGGGTCGGCAGCGACCTTGACGACCATGCCTGGAAGAGCGTCTTCCGCCAGCTCGCCGCCGCCGGGCTGGTTCACGTCGACATGGCCGAACATGGCGCCCTGCAACTGACCGACGCTGCCCGCGAGGTGCTGAAAGGCCAGCGCAGCGTGCAATTGCGCCGGCCTGCCAAGCGCAAGGGAACGTCAACTTCGAGAAACAGCAGCGCCGTCGTCCACAGCGACCTGTCCTCAGCCGACGAAGCACTGTTCCAGTTGCTGCGCGGCTGGCGCAGCGACACCGCCAAGGAACAGGCGGTCCCGGCCTACGTCATCCTGCACGACAAGACGCTGCGCGAATTGGCCGAGGTGCGCCCAACCAGCCACGGGATGCTGGCCGGCATCACCGGCATGGGCAGCGCCAAGATCGAGCATTACGGCGAGGAATTGCTGACACTGATCCGCGAGGCTGGCTGAATATCGGTCTGTCTAAGTTTGACCCAAAGTCGACCTATACCAAACAAATGTCGAATGATGCGTAATCGAGGCCAAGCAGTAAGCTTTCTCTCGATTCGCAGTTCATCCCGATCAACGCAAACGTCGGTACCGGCTACAGCAGACCCTTGAGTGCCAGCGTACCGACCGGGCGCACGGCAACGTGCCTCGACGTTGTCGATGACCTTGAGATTTGCCAGCGCCTCGCCCGTAGCGGCTTCGGCGCACAGGCGTGCAGCTAAATTGGTCACGCCGCCGATGGCCGCTTGATATCCAAACAGAATCCAGCAATACGCTAGAACAACACACCCATCAGCTTTTTCAGCAACTCTTCCAGCGACATCATGGTCAGCGCGAGCGGCACGATCGGCGCCAGCGTGGCGCCCACAAGGCGCAGGATATCGTCCCGCTTGACCGGCACGATGCGCATGTTCTGCACGACCGAGAAGCTGTTTCCCATGTCGGCGAGGGACTGGATGTCAG
>Ga0209507_1002776_pt1 | contig 11487 bp, 13 predicted proteins | sample AD_UKC028_MetaG_FD_184414 | JGI IMG/M metagenome (GOLD analysis project Ga0209507, IMG submission 184414) | Active sludge microbial communities of municipal wastewater-treating anaerobic digesters from USA - AD_UKC028_MetaG (SPAdes) (version 2) | ecosystem: Engineered > Bioreactor > Anaerobic >...
TCCCAGACGAGCTTGGTCGGATCGGCTACAGGGATCACATCGGCTCCGCCGCCGTTCAGGGAGATGGTGGCCTCGATGAGCATCATACCGGACATGCCGATCATCTCGACCGTGGCGAGCCTCAGGTAGTCTCCGGAGAGTTGATCTGCAAGGGCAGTTACCTGGGCCGCAGGAACCTGTCTCTGGGCCTTCTCGATAGAAATGATTCTGCCGATGTACTTGGCTCCTGTACCAGAAAGAGCCCGGACTACAGGCAACCCCTGGGTTGCGGTATAGACCAGAGCCTCATCATCGAACAGCTCGACGAGATCGCCTTCAGCCATCGGTGCAGCCCGAGTTACTGCGGGCCTTTCGTTCCCGTACTGATCTTCCATAGTTCCGGGAGTAATGTTGCCCTCGTACAGGAAGACGGAAAGCTTGAAGCTGCTCCATCTCGCGTCTCCGGCAACAACGCCTAATAGTGACATTTACGTTATCTCCTTTTGAAGATATTTAGAGATCGATTCCTGTCTCGGCCTTGACCCGCTTGGCCGCGTCCAGGAAAGTGAACTTCTTCTTCTCTCCAAGCTTCTGGAGGTCTACCTGGGTGGGGGCGTGAGACTCCTTCTTGGCTTCAGGAGCCAGAGAACCGGGAGCTGGTGCGCCTTCGCCTTCCATCGCCGGAGCTGCCACAGGAGTAACAGCCTGTCCCAGGTCGGTTACTATGCCCGCCAGAGAGTCAAGCTCCATGCCCTTGTACTTCTCCAGGGAGGAGTCGTTGAGCTTGGGCATGGCAGTCTTCAGGCCGCTTATGAGCAGGCCTCGGGCTATGGCGTCAGCAGCGTCACCCTTCTTGGCCTTGGCATCCAGAGCGCCCAGAGTTTCTCCGAACTGATTCAGCATTCCGCCGAATGCAGTTTCGTAGTCCTTAACCCCTGCATCAAACTTAGCCTGATCTTCAGTACTGTTCCAGGATATCTGAGGCTTACCGTCGTCGGTCTGCGTCAGAACTGGATACTTGTAGAGGGTGGTTATGGTCGCTCCCTCATCCTTCTTTTCATGTTTTTCTTCAGACATTGGAATATCCTCCCCTCTCCAGCTTCGGGAGCGAGTCGATTGTGATACGGTAACAGCCGCACCAGGCGGCGTGAACAAAGGATCTCCGGCTTTCCAGGCCGCAGCAGCTCGGGCCACGAAAGCAGCCATGGCCGCAGCTCTGGCGGATTGATCCTCGGCTGAGTAAATGGTCCAGCCGTAATCTGTGATCGTGTTCATCACGAAATCAAAAGCAGTATCTAGCTGCTTGGACTTCAGCTCCGGGTTATCCGAGATAGCCAGGGCCTTCTCCGTGAAAGCTAACAGCTCGTCGGGAGTCTTGAACAGCGGAGGTGGTCGCTCCGATTCAGTGGCATCAACAAGCACTGCCTGGTTTACCCCTTTGGATTCAGCGGCACCTGATCCTGGTTTAGGTTCGTCTTCTTTTTTAGCCGTTGTACCAGCCTCCGAATTCGGATCTTGAGAAATGATTTGAGCGGAACAGCCGTCTTCGACAGAACAGGCTCCGACAGGAACTATAGCCAGATGGGTGTAATGGATCTTGGTGGCTACTGCCTCGTAGGGTTTACCGTTCCAGTCTCCTGATTCTTCTTTGAAGAACTGGACAAATCCTACTGATACTCCGATCTTCTCGCCGTTGTCGATCTTCTGAGTTAGCTCAGGCGGCATCCGGTTGACCCACATGGCCAGGAGACAATGGATCTCGGAGTTCTCTCCCTGGGCTTCGACACCGATAACCTGGCCCATGGCCGTATCCGACCAGGCCGGTTCAGTACCTTCTTCCGGGTGGTCGAGCATCACGTACCGGCCGAGCATCGAGCCAGCCGCATCCTGGAGGACAGCAGCTTTCTCTAAAAGGCCGTTCCAGACACCTTCTTTGATAACTACTGCCTCGCAGAATCGGACTTCAGAGCCACCGGGCTGAGGAACTTTAAGAGAAGAGATGTAGCCATCGCTCACATGGAACCTGGCGATTGCCTCCTCCGCAGTTAGGACCGAAGCGCAGCCTGTCCTGTGAGTTGCCTTTTTCATTTGAGCCCAAATATAGATCAAGACGAAACTGTTTCGTTTTGATACTAAGAGGACAAGGGCTATTTAAGTGTTTGCCCAAAAAGGAAAAAAGGTAGGGTTGGGCTATTAACGGTTTTCGCTTTGCGCCTTGTGTTACCGTCGCTCGACCAGATCATCTAACCATTTTTGTACGAGCCCCGAAAAATTAATCTCGGGGTGATCGGCGAGCCATTCCGCCTGATCCTGGCGGATGGTGATGGCCTTTTTGCGGTAGGCGGTCATCTCAGGCCGCCGCCTCTTCATTTTCGCATTTTCTCTGGTGCTTCTCTTCTTGATAACCTGACGCAAATGCAGAAATCCAGCGAGCCCTGGCTTCATCGACATCATCAACGTCAACTGATCCGGCATCGAGATCTGCCTCGAAAACTTCCCAAGCAACTTGACGCGCGTCCGAGTTCTCCAGATCATTGTCATTTAGTACTATCGCAGACGCCTTGCCAGATTCATGTGCCATTTCATCGTATGCGATTCTGTCAGTTTGTGAACTTCTTAGATTCCAAGTCATTTCCCTCAACCTCGTATTTTAACAATACCTATTAGTACGTATTAGTATATATAGTTATCTGAGCAGATCATGAAAATCAGACCGAAGTAGTTTCGGTCTGGTCGATGAGGTCTTGGAGCTTTACCTCGCCGGAAGCCAGTTTCTCGGCTATCTTCTCTGCCGCCAGGATCGCTCGCTTATCCTGCTCCGAGAGGTCTGAGAAGTCTCCGGCAGCCTCGACCCGGTTGGCGAGGGCAAACCTCTGGTCGATGGTGAGGCCCAGGGACACCATGAGGTTTATGACTTTGGCTACACGCCTGCTGAGGGTTGGGTTTACCATAATTTTTTCCTCAATTCAGAAATCTCTTTTCTGCTATCTGACTGCATGTCCTTAAGCACTTCTATTTTAGTTGTCGCCTTCGTGCTCTTATCTAACTCTAACTCTTTGATCCTCTTGTTCATATCAGATATATTGCTTTCTATTCGTTCTATGGATTTCAAGGCATTTAGTTGCTCAATGCTGATTGATTCTTTGTGGACGTATAATGCCTTTCTATTAATCACGACCATATAATTCTCGCTTGGAATGTCAATTGCATCATACCCCTTAAGAGCAGCGAACTTTCCAGGATCGTTGGCCACAATCATCTTTACTGAATTTTCAGCACTGAACCTCAGATATAAGTCCTTATCTCCTTTTGGTATAGCTGACAATTTTTTAGCTGATTCAGCAGATAACTCATTTAAGTAATCACTCATCTCTCTTTTCAGATCGTCTATAGTTATTATTTTAGCATCTTTATCTATAGCCATCCGGATTATGCAACCGTCTTCGCTACCAGCATATCCAGATACTATGTCGATCTGTCTGGGGCCATAAGCAGTATATGTACCGTCTCCATAGATTCCTGTTCCGGCGAAATATTCTCCTGACTTGAACTTATCGGCAAAATCCTTCTGACTTACACCCCTCCACAGTTCTCTGTGTCCTTCTGCAACGATTTTATCTAACTCGTCAGGGGATACTAATTTGGGTAAACCATCAAACTCATTAGATTTAACGATATCAGATAAGAACATGTCCTGGTTATCGATTTTTGAAAAGACAGAGGGGTCTCCAGACATATATTTGGTGACGTACTTATCGACAACTTCGGACTCGTCTATTCCTATCACCTTCCTTTCCAGCTTCGGCCTCTCGATCTTGGAGCCTGGGTAGGCCATCTTCTTAGGGAGGATGTCGTCTATGAGGGCTTCGGCTATCTCTTCGGGATTGGTTGCTGGTTTAGCTATAGAGGCGAGCTTCGTTATATCCGTACCATCGAGGTCTTTGAGGATAGGCAAGAGGAGGTCGTCTACCAGGTCGTCTCGGCCCATCTTATGAGCGGCAAAGCTCTCCGCCCACCAGTCGGCCCAGTTCTGTTCGGCATACTTAGTAGGCGATGTGGGGAATATAGCTCCAGACTTTCCTGCCTTCTCTGCGTTATAGAGGTCGTAGACCTTCTTGGCGAGAGGTGGTTCTCCGTCTCCTGTGATTACCAGATTAGGATCGCCATTGACGCCATACCAGTCGGTTACTTGGTGGCCGGTTTCGTGCCACATCGAAGCCTTAAGCGAATCATCTCCGACGAAGTATGCTCCTATGGTGTCTGGGCGGTCGTAGGGGTCGAGGCCTTTCTTCCAGCCGGAAACGTAGTCGCTCAGATCGCCAGCTTTGATTTTTGCTATCTTTTCGTCTATCTTCGACTTCTCGAACTCCGTGACCTGTTTCAGGAAGGGCATATCTTCTTTAGCCGCTTTCGCTGCAAGCTTATCGGCCTGTTTCTGGAGGTCGTCGAGAATAGAGTCCTTGGTCTGGCTCATCACTGCTTCGACGTTTTGTTTGTCGAGGAACATCATGCCGTCTGCTGTTGCTCCCAACGGCCTCCCCATAGCTGGCCGTTCCTTGAGCTTATCCATGTCGTGAAGACCACGATACCGGGGAACCCCATACTTCTCCAGGTCTGAGTCTATTTCTTCAAGGTTTTTGCCGATCTTATTCAGGATATCTGGGTCTAAGTCCTTGAGGGTAACTTCTGGGCCTTTGAGAAGGTCGTCGTTGCCTACTACACGCATCTTGGGGTAGACTGGATAGTTGTCACCCTTCCCGGCCTTCATGAGGCCCTCTATCTCTTGGACCACCTCGTCTTTGGTTTGCTTGGGTACGAAGGCCGGTAGATCGCCGCCTGAGTTAGAAGCTAACGGCACAACTCCTGGAACTATCTCTGGCACATTCCCTTTGATGGGCAATTCTGCTAGGCTTGGCTCACCCCAGGGCTTTTCTAGTGCTTTGGCCTTGATCCGCTCGGACTCGGCTATCTCTTCTTTGGTCCTCTTTCTGAAATATGCAATAGGTCTGCATCGGCAGCCGGGATGTCCTGGTGGTTTCGCATCATCCCATCCATAGATCTGACCATGCTTGGCTCCGCACATGGGACACATGCGCTCGTCGCCTACTGCTACCCACTGCCAGCCGTCTGCACCAGCTTCCTTGAGGCCTCGGATGTATCCCTCGTTCCTTACTGCGTAGGGCACGACGTTGGCTACAATGTCTGCGTACTCATCGGCGGTGAAAGAGACTGGTCGCTTCCCTGGTCGCTGGATGGTGATGGGCTCGTTGTTCAGGATCTCCGGGATCCGGGCCCGGAGGATTCTGGCTACCTCCATGTCGTCTTTACCGGCTGCGAAGCTATCCCGCACTATCTCGTCAACCTTGCCGGCCAGGGCCTTGTTGTAGTCCTGGATGGGTTTGGTCAACCTGGCTACGTCTTCTTTGAGTAGCCGGGAGTCATCTTTCTTGATTTGGGGTTTGGCTTCCATGCCCTCCACGGCCTTGACGAATCCTTCGCCGTAGCTTTTAGCCAGGACTTCCAGGAGGTTTAGTTCCACTCTGGCGTCTAGGGTCTGCAAAGAGTCTTGGACTGTGGGAGATATGGGGGTAGCCATCTTAAAGTCCGAATTTAGCTAGATAGGAGCTTATTGGCAAGCCTCATGAACTCTTCATGGGTTCCTATGAACCGCAGGCCATGTGGCATGACTGTAATCTTTGGATAGATCTCGGTGGTATCGCCTTCCCAGAGGTCGAGGTCTAAGACCTTTCCATTTGGCATTACTTTCTTCCTTCCTCGGAACCCTACGCTGGTCTGGCTAGGTCTGTTGGGGTGGTTGAAGGGGATGTCTACCTTCTTTTCCGCTTCAGGCTCACTTGAGGCCAGATTGCCCTTTTTGGGTGAGATGATTGTCCTTTTTGTACAACCGGGTTGAGGTTTTCCCGAGGGTTTTACTTGGGTGTTTTCCTGATTAGGAAAATCTCTTTCCTTTTTTGCCTTTGCTCCTAGGATCTTCTTGGCCTTGGCCGACTTGGGCTTTGTCTTCTTGGGTGGTTCGGGAGCTGGTTCGGGCTTAGGATCTGACTTAGGGGTTGGATCATGCCAGAACTTGCCAGCCTTCATGGCTTCCCAAAGGGAGTTGGATTTGCTGCTCATCCGATCATCCTTCTGTAGATGATGTCTTTGTACTCTACTAGGGATAGGTGGAACTTGTGGCCTGGGCAGAACTTCTCAGTGGCTTCAAGAGTCCAGCAGTCGAATAGCCGGCAGAATAACCGGCTGACGGGATCTCCGCCCCGGACAGCCATACAGGTGTAGCAGGGTTCAGTCATGAGCCCTCCGTGTGCAAGGATCTCTGTCGCCAGGGCCGCAGTCGAAGACCGGGTCATATCGGCCTACCTTAAGAAGATCCCAACAGCTATTCTCCCAGGCCTGATGCTTAAGCCATCTCGTCATGTCCTCAAACCGGCCGGTGCGTTGGTATTCTTCCCAGAACCAGGTAGAATCCTGCTCACGGTAGCTTATCCTGGACGAGTGCTTGGGGATAATGAAGAAGCTGACCTGCCGGCCTAAACCTGAATCGGGCCTGCGCTGAAGGGCTCTACCTAGCTCGAAGTTGTCTAAGCCGAAGGGTACTGCTTGGCCCCAGAGCCGGGCATCCCGGCCGTTGGGCTCATAGTGGCCGCCGCTTTGGCCACATTTGCAGCGCCGGTCTTCTCGGAACAGCCTTACCAGGTCTTGACATTCTGGGCAATAAACTAGCTTCATGTCCTAAGCCTCCCGCCGAACTATCATTGCTCTTTACCTCCGACTTCGCCTCGTTCTACCTTCCGGGCGATCTCCTCTATGAAGAACACAAAGGCATCGGACATGGCCTGCTTAACATCATCCTCCATCTCTGGCTCATCCTTAGGGAGCTTGAGCTTCTTCATAAGGTCGTCTACCGGAGAAGTAACTGTAGCCGCAGCGTGGACCTGGGCGGTTGGGCTGAGCCCCATCTGACCTGCCGAGGGAAGGGCTGGCTGGAGGGGTTTGAGGTCGTCTCCGCCGGAACGGTCGATGAGGTTCTTGAGGCCGTCTGCGCCTTCTCGCATAATCATGAGGCATTGGTTCAAAGACAGGATGCCGCCGTCGTACAGAACCCGGACGGCGCTGGCGAGACTGTTCACCACCTGGGCTCGGCCCTGGTCTACTTCATTCTTGATCTTCATCTCTTCCAGGTCGTCCCGGTCGTACTCAATGTAGAGGTTCTCCCAGTCTTCAGGGGTGGCTACGAGGCCCCGGAACTCGAACTCAGATTTCAGGAACTCTTTGATGTCTATCTCTATAGTGCGAAGCAGCCCACCACCGTAACCAGCAAGGAACTTAGCAGAGATTTTTGAAGTCGCGTAGGTGTTACCCTCGTTGTAATTGAATAGCTGGAGGGGCACTCCCATGGCCGAAGCTATAGCCCGGTTGCACTCCTTTATCATGTCCATCACGGCGGGGTTGGGAGATGAGGCTCCGCCCTTCTGTTCCAGGGTGCAGCGGTCGGAGTGGACGAAGACCTCATCGGGCTCTATAGGGAGCTTCTTGCGGTAGGTCGGTGACTCGGGGTTGTTGTCGTAGTAGTACAGCTCCTCCTCGAACTCCCTGAACACCTTCTGGGCCTCTTCTAGGGCGGCCTTGAGCTTTTGTTCCTGGTTGCCCGGATAGTTGGCCAGGTTCATGATGTCGTCCATGTTCGCCGACATGATCCACCTGGGCATCCCGGTCCTCATCCATCGGACGTAATCAGTCAGTACCGCCAGCTTGGATTTGACGTAGAGAACCTGGGACTCATAGATCGACTGGCCCCAGATGCCGTAGGTGGAACGGTTGAACGAATCCTGGAGCTGAGAGCCTTCCGCATCCCAGGATACATGGAGAACATCTCGGGCCGGGAGGACTATCTCTGGCGGTGTGCCGTCTTCGTTAGGTGCTGGTTCGTCTTCAGGATCCCATACTACCTTGTAGGGCTCGTCTTTCCGGTCCTTCAGCTCGGCTATCACGAAGTAGTCCTTGGTGCTTATGACTCCCTTGAACTCCTTCGGTTTCTGGATGTAAGGGTCGCTGAGGATAGTCATGCTGTCCGGGGGTATGACTTCAGAGGTGTCAAACTGCTTCACCCGGAACTCGGTCTTGATCTTCTCCTGCCTGAGCCTGCGGAGCCGGAGGAACGCATTACCATGCCGGATGAGGTCTTTCGCCAGAGCCCCAATTTTGCTCGCAAACTGGATCTCAGAGAGGATTATGTTCACGTTGCTGAGAAAGTCCGGTGTAGGGCTGTAGGTCTTGTCTGTTTCATCCAGTCTGGGCCCGAGATAAGACCGCTGGATCATCAAGGTCAGGTAGTTCCGGGCGATAGTGATTTCCGGGTCCATCTTCTCCATTTTCCGGTAGAACGCAAACCTGTTCGTGTGGTCTGGCGTCTGGAGAAGGAACTCCCTGGCGTCTCTGGCCAGCATCTCCTGGATGGATACGGTGTCGATACTGTTTGATGCCTGGTCCGAGGCAGAGGCGTGAGTCACTACAAGAAAAGGGCGGATGCCAGTGGCTCGGACGGGCTCCGAGGAATGAGATTTACGGGACATAGGGCAATAACCTTACCCACCACTTCTGCAACTAGGACTATTTAAAAGGTCGCTTCAAAACGAAACGGTTTCGGAATGAAAAAAGAAAGGGGTTAAGCCTTCGTCTCGAAGAGGTACTTATCTCTACATTCTGCACACCAGGGCTTAACGTGGTTGCCTTGGGGAAAGTAGGTCATCTCAAACTGTTTCTTGCATTTTGGGCATGTTACCATTACCATTTAGATCACCGCTTATAGATATGGGCTGAAGCCGAGATTATCGTTAGGCTGCTAGGGGTAACTCCAACCTCATCGGCTATTTGTTTTTGGAGCTTTGCCAACCCGTAAAGGTTTTGGGGCAAAGCATCTAGGTAGTCGTGTGACCTGAAGAAATGCCTAGCAGTAAGCAGAGTGTCTCGAATTTTGTAATCCGCAACTATTTGACAGGGCTTATGCAAACCAGTCTCTAGGTCTTTCTCAGGAAGCCAAAGGTACATAGTTGCCCGCCTTGTGGTGGGGTGGGCCCTAAGCTCTTTCACTACATAGAACTTCTGTCGGCCCATGCGCTCGTTATACATGTAGTCAAAGCCCTTGCAGTCGTATGAAAAGGTCGTTAGTTGCTCAGCGTATTGGTCGAGTTTCGGCAAGTTCCATGATCCCGGAAAAGGCCATCCTTCAAGAGGATTCTTGATCGAGATAATGAAATCCAAGACTTCTCGCGTGAGATAACCATCTTCAGTGATAACGTCTGAACCTTCGCGTTCTATGTAATCTAAAGCAATTGGCCAAGCTTCTGATACAGTATCACACCTTAACAAATATGCCACGCTCATCCCTCTTAAAAGCCCTGTTTAAATGTTGTGTTTTGTAATTAACCCAACGGCAGTTCTCTGGAGAATAGTTGCCGTCGTTGTCAATGCGATCAAGTGAGAGTTTAGGATCGTACCCGTTTTTCAAGGCCCAATCCCTAAACGCAGGATAATCTTTTTTCCAAAGATCGCATACTGAAATCCCCCTCCCACCATATCTGTAATAAAATTCGTCGTTCTGGTTATAGCACCTATTTTTCATTCCTTTCCATCTTCTGTATAGTATTGTATTTGACTCTCCGTGTGTTGCTTTGGATTTCCCTACGGAACGTACTACTTCCCTATGGAAACAGCCGCAGCTAGTTGTATGGCCCCTCCTTAAATCAGATATATTCGCCTCTACAATTTTCCCACATTCACATTGGCATTTCCAAAATACCCTCTTCCCCTGGGTGTTTTTTCTTTCGGATCGGGATATGGCTACTAATCGGCCAAATCGTTCTCCTGATATGTCACAAGCAGCCTTTGGCATAAATTTAACTCCTAATACCGGAGATGGGCCAGCCGACATCCGGGTACAAGATCCTGAGCGTCATACCGTCTATCTCTTTCGTTACCTGGCCGTCTTCGGTGACGACCTTCTGGCCGTTGGCTTTGATTACTTTCCTGGCCCAATCCCAGGCCGAAGCCGGGGTGCTGGCCTCAAAAAATCTTGTGCTCAAGTCAATCCTTCCTTAGTTCTTCTTTCCTGAAGGGTATTCCTTTCGGCCTACGACGAGCTTGCCGTGGTTCCAGGGCACCCAGTCTGAGAGGTGGGGAGGCTGGCTGTTGATCCTGGGAACCGCACTCCGGTTCTCGTACCGGATATCGCCCTTTAAGTCACAGATAGCTCCAACGATGTCTTCTTCGGGCTCATGGCTGATAACCATCCTCATTATCCGGTCCAGCCTGTCTAGTAGCTTAGGTTCAAACATTAAATTTCCTCTTGATCTCTTCTGGCATCCAGCCGAAGTTCTGTGCGGCCGCTGCAACGAAGTCTACCATCATCCAGAACCCATTTGGACCGGCTACAGAGCTGAGGCGGGTTGCCCGGCAACTTCCGAAGACCGCTTCGCCGGCTGTGAGGTAAAATTTAATTGCCCTACCTGAGTCGTCGGTTAGCCTTGGTGGCCCTGAGGTAAACTTGATCTTTCCCCAGATCCTGTAATCGCCTGGGACGTAGAACGGCAGAGGGGTTAGTTCGCTATACAACCTTTCCCGTTCGATCTTGTCATAGGCCCAGGCTTCTTGGGCAGGATAAGCTATGTCATCGACCCAAACGTAGATCTCAGTGTCTTCGGCCTTCCAGTGGCCCTTATGGTCGTGGTCTGGCTCTTCTGGGAGGGGTGGCTTTGGCGGGTTCAGGATGTTTATTACCGCCTCAATGTCTGCCGCTTCTACCCTGTCGCCGCCCTCGGCCAAAGCCTTCAGGCTTTCAAGATCGGCTAAAGCCTTCTTTACGTCCGGTTCCATAAGATCACCCATAGGCCCTCTTGACCAGTCCACATCGTCGGCAGATCTGCTTTTCCTTCTTCCAGTCTAGCCAGGCCCAGTCGTGAGGACAGATGCTATTCGCCCCGAAGTCGTCTTTGATCGTGCCGCACTTCCGGCAGACCAAGGGGTTCCTCATGCCTGCTACCCAGATGTCCGGGCCGGGTTTCTCCCAACTGTGGTTGCATTCAATCTGGTTAAACTCTTCTGGTGTAAGTCTATTCACTCCTAGCTCACCTCTCTGTCGTCTGCCTCTTTCAGGCCGGATAGCTCGGCAGCCATCTCGGAGATCTTTAGGCCCAGGGTGCTGAAGCAATCCTGGCAGACGTCCCAACCCATAACGTGACCCGGGGCCTCGGGGCTGGGGTCGTGAGAATAGGAGGCTCCTATCTCCATGTAGCCTGTCGTCAGTTCTTTACCGCATTTATCGCAAAAGCATTTTAGCATGTTTCAGAATCTCCTCCTGCTTCTTCCTGTGCTGATAAACCGGGCTATGGCGATGTTATTCTTGTCTGAGTACTCCTGGAGGCCGCCGAAGGTGCGCTGCATGTACTCTATGGCTTGGCCTGTCTGGTCGACCTGATCATCGTTTCTTGATCC